>SXGQ01064721.1_pt1 | contig 23478 bp, 32 predicted proteins | sample 3178371 | NCBI WGS metagenome assembly SXGQ01 (sample SAMN11356859, study PRJNA531348) | freshwater metagenome | isolation source: freshwater sample F1-20 | place: China: Fuxian Lake, Yuxi | collected 2017-12-25 | reverse complement strand
CATTTGCAGGAATTGACTTGGTCTTATGTCAAGTGGGAACATGATAATCCGCACACTGCCTTCTATTCCTGCTGCGAGTGCGGCTCGATCTGGGGCGATGCGGAGCGCCACAAGGCTGTGTCGAGGGGCGAGTGGGTTGCCAATAAGCCGTTCAACGGCGTGGCTGGCTTCCATCTCAATGCGCTTTACTCGCCGTGGTCGGTGCTGTCGGACGCGGTTGAGGAGTTTTTGGCCGCACGCAAAGACCCCATGCGCCTAAAGACCTTTGTCAACACCTTCCTTGCCGAGACTTGGGAGGACCAAGGCGAGGGTGTCGATGATTACGCCATTTCCAAGCGCAAAGAGGATTATGAGGGCGTCCCTGATGACGTTGTTGTCCTCACCTGTGGCGTTGACGTTCAAGATGACCGCTTAGAGGTCGAGATTGTCGGCTGGGGCGCTGGCGAGGAGAGTTGGCAGATCGAGTACCACGTTCTGTATGGTGACCCATCCAGTCCGGCGCTCTGGGCGAAGCTGGATGATATTATTCTGGCGACATACGAGCATCCAAGCGGTGAGCCTATGCTGATCCGTGCCACTTGCATTGACTCTGGTGGTCACCACACCCGCGCTGTGTATAACTACGCCAAAACGAGGGCAGGGCACAGGGTTTTTGCCATCAAGGGTGTTGGCGGCGAAGGTAAACCTATCGTCGGACGGCCTTCGCGCAACAATATCGGAAAAATACCGCTTTACCCCATTGGCGTTGATACCGCTAAGGAATTGCATTACGCAAGATTGCGAATTGATGAACCCGGCGGCGGCTATTGCCACTTTCAATCCAAGCGCGATGATGAGTATTTCCGGCAGCTAACGGCTGAAAAACAAGTGGTTCGCTATCATAAGGGTTACCCTACAAGGGCATGGATCAAGACGCGAACTCGAAATGAGGCACTTGACGTTCGAGTTTATGCGATTGCCGCTTTCCATATTCTCAATATTAATATAGATAGCATAGTCAAGCGGTTTCATGCTACTGTAAACCGTAGGACTGACGCTCTTTCTGGGGCCGAAGACGTGAAGCCGCATCCACTGGCCTCAAGAAAAGGGCCAAAAAGAGGTGGTTTTGCTAATAACTGGCGTTGAGGGATAATGGCAAACCTTTTTGATGAAAGCAATGCACCAGAAGGTGAACCTCTAAAGATTGTCGTTGGCGACTTTCTTCAGTGGAAAAAAACTTCGCTTGCCGAAAACTACCCTCCTGCCAGCTATTCGGCAGAATATGTCGCTCGTGTAGCATCGGGTCAAAGCGGTGAGATTAAGTTAGCAGCGACTGAGCGCACAGGATATTATCTGTTCCAAGCGACAAGCACCACAACTGCGGCCTTTGAGACCGGTTATTATCACTGGCAGCTTGAGGTCACGCAGACATCTAGCGGCAACCGTATAGTCGTAGAGCGCGGCGAGTTCGAGGCGATTGCCGATCTGGACAATAACGGCGCTGATCCACGCACACATGCTGAGATTATGCTGGATAAGATTGAAAGTCTGCTACAGGGCCGCGCTGACAAGGATGTTTCGTCTTATTCAATTCAAGGTCGCTCGATTTCTAAAATGACGATTTCTGACCTGTTGCTATGGCGTGATTATTACCGCAAAGAGGTTGTAAAAGAACGACGCGATAACGCAATTGAATTGGGTAAGCCCACTAAAACCACGATGAAGGTTCGGTTCCTATGAGTCTTTGGCGCGAAGCATTTGGTTTGCCACCGAAGGCAAAGAACACTGTCGCAAAGCGTTCCTATCACGCTGCGAACACAGGTCGGCTCTTTGCCGATTTCTTGGCTTCTGCCCGTAGCCCAGACAGCGAGTTAAAGCCTGATCTCGTACTTATGCGTAACCGCGCACGGGCGCTTGCTCGTGATGACGTTTATGTCAAGCGTTACCTGACGCTGCTCAAGACCAACGTGGTTGGTGAAAAGGGCATGACGCTACAGGTCAAGGCTCGTAATACAGACAATTCTCTGGATGTCATTGGCAACCAGATCATCGAAGACGCTTGGGCGCAGTTCTCCATAAAGGGTAACTGCACGTCTGACGGGCGTCTAAGCTGGATTGATTTGCAGAAATATGTGATGGAAGCCACAGCCCGTGACGGTGAGGCTTTCGTTCAGATTGTCCGAAACCGTGACTTCATCCACGGTATCGCCTTCCATCCAATCGAAGCCGACATGATCGACGAACAGAAGAATGAGCGTGCCAAGAATGGCCGCGAAATTCGCATGGGTATCGAACTTGACGAGTATCAGCGCCCAGTCGCCTACTGGGTCAAGAAGCGTCACCCCGGCGATCTGGACTTTGCGACTTACACCGTGAACGTATCTGAGCGGATTGAAGCCAAGAACATTATCCATGTCTATGACCCTCTTCGTGCTGGGCAGACACGCGGTGAGCCTTGGATGGCTCCGGCGATTACCCAGTTGAAGATGCTGAACGCTCACAGAGAGGCTGAGTTGGTCGCTTCGCGCATGGCGGCGTCCAAGATGGGCTTCTTTACGTCAGACAGTGGTGAAGACGCCCCTGCGGACGATTACGACAACGGCGTGCCAATCATCGATGCGGAACCCGGCACATTCCACCAACTGCCCAACGGCGTTGATTTCAAGCCGTTCGACCCGACGCACCCAGCGACAGCGTTCGTTGAGTTCCAGAAGGGCGTCCTGCGGGGTATCTCATCTGCGCTGAACGTGTCTTACGCCTCGCTGTCGAACGATCTTGAGGGAACATCCTACAGTTCGATCCGTCAGGGCGCACTTGAAGAGCGGGATGCATACAAGATGATGCAGCAGTTCTTGCTGGAGCATTTCGTTATGCCAGCTTACTCTGCGTGGTTGATGCATGTCATGGAGTTCGGCTACATTCCGATCCCAGCGACACGTTTTCCTAAGTTTTTTGCGGCATCGCATTTCCGCGCACGCGGCTGGCAGTGGGTCGATCCATTGAAGGAAGTCAACGCGGCTGTTACCGCAATGCACAATGGCATTATGTCAATGCAAGACATTTCCAGCCAATATGGCCGCGACATTGAAGAGACCTTCAGCCAGTGGCAACGTGATAAGGAAATGGCTGATCAGTTCGGTCTTGAACTGGCCTTCTTCCCGTTTGGCGGCGATGCCAAGGCCAAAATTGCTGAGGAAGACCCTGATGCCGTATAAACCAACAGACGGTATGAAGACAGAGGCCCAGCGCGGTCTTGATTGGCGCGAAGAATATGGTCGTGGCGGTACTGATATCGGTATTGGCCGTGCGCGTGATATTGTCGCAGGGCGGCAGCTATCTGAGGATGTTGTCAAGAGAATGTACAGCTTTTTCAGCCGCCATGAGGTTGACAAGCAAGCCGAAGGTTTCCGTCCCGGCGAAAAGGGTTACCCATCCAACGGACGCATAGCTTGGGCGCTCTGGGGTGGGGACGCTGGTTTCTCATGGTCAAAAGATAAGGTAAACTCTATGGAAGAAAATCGCGCTACCCCTGATGGGCTTAAAGTTGGTGATTTTGTCGAATGGAATAGTTCTGGCGGCAAAGCCCGTGGGCAAATCGAGCATATTATGCGCGAAGGCGTGCTTGGTATTCCCGATAGCGAATTTTCAATCAACGCGACTGAGGATGATCCCGCTGCATTAATCCGCATTTTCCGTGATGGTGAAGCTACCGAAACTTTGGTCGGCCACCGTTTTTCAACGCTTACAAAGATTTCAGACATCCGTTCTTCGGAAGAAGTGCAGCACCAGTTGAATGATGGTGATTTTGATGGTATTCATTCTGAAGAAGCAACTGAGGATCAGTTAATGTCGGACGAAGAGAATCGTGCAACGGTTAAGATCGAGATAGAGATCGACACCGAAGAACATTCTGAAGTTGAAGATATGCCTTCTGAAGACATGCCTTCAGAGGATGTGCTTGTTGAGGACGCCTCAGAGGAGCGTAAGGCCCCTGTTGAGGTGTTGCATCGTGCTATCGACATGGAAGCGAAGGCCGTCAACGAGAAGAAGCGGACGGTTGACATCGCTGTCTCGTCTGAACTGGCGGTTGACCGCTCATTCGGAAAAGAAATTTTGGTTCATGAGATGGGCGCTATTGATTTAGCGTTCCTCGCATCGGGCCGCGCACCACTGTTGCTCGATCATGATATGGAGCGTCAGATTGGTGTTATTGAATCTGTGGAACTCTCTGGGGACCGCGTGCTTCGAGCCAAAGTCAGGTTCGGACGCTCGGCACTTGCTCAGGAAGTATTCCAAGATGTTGTTGACGGTATTCGGTCGAACGTGTCGGTTGGGTATCGCGTCAACAAAATGGAGCGGTCCACGACGAATAAGGACGAGTACCTTGTTCGCTCTTGGTCGCCCCTTGAGGTATCTGTCGTTTCAATCCCTGCTGACCCGTCAGTTGGCGTGGGTCGTAGCGCGGCTGCTCTCGAACCCAAACCCACCGTTGAACCATCCATCAAGAAGGAAGTCAAAATGACTGACGAAGTAAACTTGGATGCGGTTCGGGCCGAAGCAAATGCTGCTGCCGCTCGTAACGCCTCCGACATCATCGCGCTCGGCGCACGCCACAATAAGCGTGACCTCGCTGACGCAGCCATCCGTTCGGGCAAGAGCATTGAACAGTTCCGTGGTGAACTGCTCGAAGTAATCGGTTCGGACAAGCCACTTGAGAACGAAACCATTGGTCTGAACAGCAAGGAAGTTCGTAGCTTCTCCATCGTTCGCGCCATCGCCGCTCTCGCAAACCCCGGTGATCGCCGTCTGCGCGAAGCTGCTGCATTTGAGTTTGAAGCCTCAGAAGCTGCTGCACAGCGTTATGGTCGCTCGGCTCAGGGTCTCATGGTTCCAGTTGACGTTCTCGGCGTCTGGAAGCAGCGTGACTTGAACACCAGCGATGACAACGAAATCGTTGCAACCAACTTGCTTGCTAACGAGTTCATCGACGTTCTGCGTAACTCGGTTTCGGTTATGGCCGCTGGCGCTCGTATGCTCCCCGGTCTGCAAGGCAACGTAGCAATCCCTAAGAAGACTGCTGCTTCGTCGGGCGGCTGGATCAGCACAGAAGGCGGTGCAGCCTCTGAATCTGAACCAACCTTCGGCACAGTGTCGTTGACGCCAAAGAATGTTGGTGCTTTCACCGACATCACCCGTCAGCTTATCCTTCAGTCAACTCCGGCTGTTGAAGCATTGGTCCGCGACGATTTGACACAGGCTCTGGCCTTGGCAATCGACAAGGGTGCGTTGGAAGGTTCGGGATCGTCCGGTCAGCCAACTGGTATCTTGAACACCTCCGGTGTCAACAAGCCAACCAGCTTTGCTGCCGCCGTTCCAACCTTTGCCGAAATGGTTGCTTTGGAAACTGCTATCGCAGAAGACAACGCTCTCATGGGCAACTTGGCCTACATCACGGACGCAGCCACTTACGGCGGTCTGAAGACGAAAGCCAAGGACGCTGGTTCGGGCATGTTCGTCCTCGAAAACGGTCAAGCAAACGGTTACAACGTAATCCGTTCGCAGCAAGCAACTGCCGGGAACGTATACTTCGGTAACTTCTCCGACTTGCTGATCGGTATGTGGGCTGGCCTCGACATCTTGGTCGATCCATACACCGCTTCGTCGAGCGGCAATGTTCGCGTTCGTGCGATCCAAACCGTTGACGTTGCTGTTCGCAACGCAGTGTCGTTCGCTTACAACAACGACGGCGCATAAGAAATGTTGGGGACCGGGATTTGGAAGTCATCTCGGTCCCCGACTTCTCAGGAGGTTTTCATGCAATATAAATGTGTTCGTGGTGTTGTTACATCGCAAGGTCCGCTTAATGCGGGTGATATTGTTACGCTTCCTGCCAGCGAAGCATTGGTCCTTTTGGCCGATAAGAAGCTGGAGATTTACGAAGAGGTCCGTGTTGCTGCGCCGCCAAAGGTTGAGCATCGTGACCCCGTGATTTCGCGTGGATCAAAGCGCAATGGGCGTTGAGTCCGCCGCTGATATTTTAGATTTCTTCGAGGTCGATGACTTTGCGGAGGTTGCCACCTACACAGCCGTAGGTGGTAGTGCTGTATCTGTGACTGGTATCTTTGACGAGCCACAGGCCAGCCGCAATGCTACCGACCTGATCGACATCACAATCCCATCGCCCCAGTTCGTTTGCCGCACGGCTGACGTTCCATCGGCGGCTGACGGGGACCAAATCATCATTCGCACCGTGGCCTACACTGTTCGCGTTGTTTTGACCGACGGCACTGGCGTATCGACGCTGATACTCGAAAAGGTATAATATGAGCCATGTGAGGCAACAGATTAGGGACCGTGTTGCGACACTGGTAACGGGTTTGCCTACCACTGGCGCGAACGTCTACAAGATGCGCCGCTATGCACTTGACGATGCCAAGCTGCCAGCCATCTGCGTCTACACGATGGACGAGAGCAGTTCGCTGATTACAGTAGGCACTCGCACGTTGCGCCGGGTCATCAACGTGGCGATTGATATTGTGATCAAGGGGGCCAGCACTGCGGTGTCGGATTCCATTGATACCATCTGCGTGTCGGCTGAAGAAGCCATCGCTGCTGATTTCACTCTTAATGGTCTCGCCAAATCTTGCATTTTGACTAGCACTGAGATAGATATTAATGTAGAAGGCGAAAAATCAATTGCATCCGCAAGGCTGGTCTACACCGTAGAATACATCACCAGCATAACGGATGTGGAGACAGCACGATGAAAATGGTTAAAGTCTATAACAAAACTGGCGATGAGATACTCGCTTGTGAAGTTGATCTGGACCGCTATGCTCAGATCGGCTGGACGCCCGTCAAAGAAAAGCCCAAGGCGAAGCCAGCGGCTAAAGAGGAGACTGAGTAATGGCAACGCATACTGGTTCAGAGGGAACTGTTAAGGTTGGCGCGAACGCCATTGCTGAAATCCGTTCCTATTCGCTTGAGGAAACTGCTGACACCGCCGAAGATACTTCGATGGGCGACAGCTATCGCACGTTCAAAACCACTCTGAAGGCATGGACCGGATCAGTTGATGTATTCTGGGATGAGACAGACACAAACGGTCAGGTGGCCCTTTCTGTTGGCTCCACAGTCACTGCAAACTTCTTCCCAGAGGGTGCTTCGGCAGGTGTTTCGGAAAAATATTACACTGGAGAAGCAATCGTTACAGGCAAGACCGTAACTGGCAGCTTCGACGGTATGGTCGAATCCACAATCACGCTTCAAGGCACTGGTGCTTTGACGCTCTCCACCTTGGCGTAAGGACTATTTAGATGGCAACGCATACTGGCTCTGAAGGCACTGTTAAGGTTGGCGCAACCAACAGCATCCTTGAAATCCGCTCCTACTCGGTTGAAGAAACCGCTGACACTGCGGAAGACACTTCAATGGGTGATAGCTACCGCACCTTCAAAACCACGTTGAAGGCGTGGACAGGTTCGGTTGACGTATTTTGGGATGAAGCCGACAGCACTGGTCAAGGCGCTCTCGTCGTTGGCTCAGAAGTGACTGTTCGCTTCATGCCAGAAGGTGCGTCATCCGGCGACACCTATTTGACAGGCAGCGCCATCGTAACTGGCAAAACTGTGACAGGCAGCTTTGACGGCATGGTCGAGTCAACAATCACTCTTCAAGGTACTGGTTCACTGAGTGCTGCTACGGTCTAACTTCAAAGGATATAGTTTATGAGTATTTCAAAGCGTATTGCAGAGCGTACATCGACCAAGACACATATCGAGGTCGCAGAATGGGGTGAGAAGGGGTCGCCGGAAAAAGTTTATTACGGCCCCCTGCTTGCTGGTGAATTGAACCGCATCCAGCGCAAGCATCCCCAGTTCCTTAATAACGCATCGTTTGAGGCGATGGTTGATCTGATCATCCTCAAGGCGGAGAACGGCCAAGGTGAAAAGCTATTCACGCTTGAGGACAAGGCCATTCTGATGCGTGAAGAGGTTGGTGTTATCTCGACTGTGGCCGCTGCGCTTATGAGCGGAACCAGCGTCGAGGAGCATGAAAAAAACTAACAGACGATCCGTTTAGGTTCAATTTACTGACCTTGGCGGATCGGCTTGGCAAAAGCATCTCAGAGATTGAAGAAATCTCAATAGACGAGTATAACGAGTGGGTCGCTTACTTTAAGCTGGACGCAGAGAGGCAGAAAAAGCGTGGCTCAGGACCAAAGAGTTGAGTTTCTATTCGCGGCTCAGGTTTCTGGGCAGGAGCAGCTTCAGAAGCTAATATCTTCTGTTGACTCGCTGCGCAAAGAGACTGAGCAACTCAAATCCGCTAATGCTGGTCTTGCCTCATCCACTGATGCTGTGATCCGCAATGGTGTGCGCTACAATAGTGCGCTTGATGCGCAATCACGGGCGCTTCGTCAAAACCGCCAAGGCACTCAGCAACTTGGTATGCAGATCAATGACTTTGCAACCAGCGTATCAACTGGCGCAAGCCCCATCCAAGCATTTAACCAACAGATTGGTCAAGTTGGCTACGCCATGTCCCAAATGGGTGGCATTGCTGGTAGGATTGGTGGTTTTCTTGCCGGACCTTTCGGTGCTGCCGTTGTTATAGGAACGATGGTGCTTGCGCCATTTATAGAAAGTCTATTTAACACAGGTGAGGCTGCTAAAAAGGCTGCTGAAGAAGCAGAAAAACTTGAAAAGCGCGAAAGAAACTTAGCCCAGATCGCTAGTGATCTTGTTGTCGCCCGTGCGCGAATTGATCAAGCAATGGGTAAAAACGTAGATAGCTATTTGATTGGTCAACAGGAGGCCATACGATTAGCAAATACCGACATCGCATCTGCAAATAAATCAATTGAGGCTGCCAAGCTGCGGCTTCAAGCTGCGAGGGCAAATATTGCAGCGAACAAAACAATGCAGACAATGGGGACTGCTCTTCGCGCCCCCGGTATTTCGATTTTTGGTAAAATAAGAGAGTATTTTCAAGACAATGAAGGTACAATTAAAAAAGAAAAAGAAGATTTAAACGCCATTGAAGATGCAATGCGAAAGCTGGAACTCAGCCTAACTAATAGGCAGGGTGACATGCTGGAACGCGCCAATGATATAGCCGAAAAAGACGCAAAGAAGGGTTTGGCTGCTGCAAGAAGGGCGGCTGCCGAAGCCAATCGTATTGCAAAAGAAGCCGAAGCTGCGCGTAAAAAAGAAGAAAAATCAATCCAAGACTTCATGGACAAGATTGGTAAAGTGGGAATGAAGGAAATCCCTGCTTACCAGCGTGAGATTGCCATGTTGGAAAAAGACTTCATGGAACTATCTAAGGCTGGACAGAGCGCGACCATTGAGCCGTTTAAGGCTGCTGTGGAGTCGATTGAGATGAACGCTTACAGCGATATGCTCAAGGCTGATGTCAAAGAAGCTGAGACTATGATTAAGGACATAGTTTCCAATTTTGATGAAATACCTTTAAGCAAAGAGATGGAAGCAATCATTTCTAGGAACGAAGAGTTGAATGATTCGTTCAAAGCCATTGGCATGAGCGTCAGCAATGCCTTCAAGGGCATGTTGACAGGTGCGACATCGTTTAAAGACGCAATGGGCGGTATTATCAGCGCGGTGATCGACGAGTTGTTCCGTTTGTTTGTTGTCCAGCAGATTGTCGGCATGGTTAGCGGCGCAATTGGCGGTTTGACAGGCACCCCTGCTGCCACCACTGGTTTCGGCAGTTCGGTCAACTTGGCTGGTCGGGCGCGAGGTGGCTCTGTAGCCAACAACAAACCTTACATGGTAGGTGAGCAAGGCCCAGAGTTGTTCATCCCCGGCGGCAGTGGCACGATCATTCCTAACCGCAACCTGTCCAACAGCGGCGGTGGAAACTTCAACATCAGCGTCGATGCGCGTGGTGCTTCAGACCCGGCGGCTGTTCGCGCTCAGGTGCAGCAGGGTATTATGGAAGCTGCCCCAGCAATCATCGCTGCGGCAGAGTCGCGCACGGTTGCAGGGCTTCGTAGGCCGCGCCTCGGTGGAGTTATGCAGTAATGGCAACAATATCCTTCCCTTCGTCCCCTAAGCCCAATGGCATGACATGGCGCTTGGTCATGCCATCGCAGACCAATGTCTCGGAATGGACTGGTCGCCGCCAGACCATCGCATCTGGCCGTGGCTGGTGGGAGTGCCAACTGTCATTGCCCCCAATCGTGGGAAGCGCAAATGTCAATCCGTGGCGCTCGTTCATAGCCAAGGCCCGTGGGAAAGCTAACGATTTCCAAGTGCCTGTTGATCCCACGCCTCAGTCTACTCTTGGCAGTCTGCCAACCACAAACGGTGTAAACCAGACGGGTCGGGCGATTGCCACAGACGGTTGGCCGGGTAACGCAACTTTACTCTACGCTGGTCAGTTCGTCACGATCAACAATCAGCTTCTGCAACTGACGGCTGATTTCGTCACGAACGGCTCTGGGCAAGGCACGCTTAATGTGGAGCCGCCTGTCCGCGTGCCTGTGGCTGACAACACCGCCATCGAGTACAAGAACCCGTATTGCTTAATGTATATGGTAGAGGAGCCACCGCTTTCGGTTGAGAACGGCTATGTGTATAGCCTCTCGCTGAATCTTCGGGAGTCCTTCTAATGGTGGATGCAACCACCCAGGCGGCGCTTAATGCGCAGATCGTCAATTGGCGCGTGCTGATCTATGCCGACTTTGACGGCGATGTGCTGCGTGGGACCAGCGGCCTTTACGATAAGGTCATCTCAGGATCAGGTGACGCTGAGTTGGATGGTACATACGACAGCTTCAACCACGAACTGATCAACGTGTCGGCTGTGAAGCACAACGAGACAGGCTCCGACACGGTGTCAATCTCTTTGGGTGGCTTGATTGTCAACCTTGACTATCTGCAAGAGCGCGACGGTGACTATATTTTCACACGCGATGAAGAACTGATCCGCGTGCGTTCGTCCGACTTTCTCAACATCATTGGCGACAAGACCCGCTGGCAGGGGCGCATTGCTCGGCTGTGGTTCTATTGCGTTGACGAGAACGAGACCCAAATAGGCTCAATCATCCCGTATTACACTGGCTACATGAACGAAGTTGGTATCACTGGTTCGGCAGACAGTCAGGTTGTAGCCTTGACGATTGAGAACTATCTGGTCAGCATCGCAGGGGCACAGAACAAGACTTATCTGATCCAGAACATATTTGATTCCGGCGACCTTAGCGGCGAGGCATCTATCTCTGCGGCCAACGGCATGGCAGCGGCAGGGTCTTATGGCTATGGCTCCGGAGGCGGCGGTTTTGAAGGCGGCGGTCGGGAGATGGAGCGATGAGAGTACCAGCTTGGGAAGACGCGCTAGCCAACTACATAGCGATAAAGCGCCATGAACCGTTTGAGTATGGCGTCAATGATTGCTGCTTGTTTGCGGCTGGCGCTGTGCTTCAGATTACAGGCGAAGACCCTATGCCTGAGTTCCGTGGCAAATACGACAGCCTTAAAGGTAGCCTCACGGTAATCAAAGAGATTGGCGCAGGGACATTGGAAGCAACGCTCGATGGAAAGTTTCCAGAGGTTGCAATCGGCCACGCACAAAGAGGCGACTTGGCTTTCTTTGACGGTTCTGTTGGTGTAGTGATGGGCGGCTTCGCCTACTTCGCTTCGGATGACGGCTTAGAGAGAGTCCCACGCGCCATGTGGGACAAGTGCTGGAGTGTTGGCCGTGGGTAAGGTGATCAAAGGTGTTGTACTTGCTGGTGCTTTTATCGGCTTGGCTTTTGCCACTGGCGGCGCATCCATATTGGCCGCTGGCGCAACCGCAGCCGCTGGTAGTACAGTAATCGCAGGGGTTGCTTTTACGGCTGGCTTAGGCTCTATGTTTCTTGGAATGGCTGCTGCCGCCATTCTCACAGGTGTCAGTTCTCAATTCTTTGGTCCTAAAGCGCCTAAGACACAACTTTCTCGCCTAAACGTAAGCCTTGATCCAAGCACGCCACGCAAGGCAGTGTTCGGCACTACGGCGATGCCTCTTGATCTGCGCTACCATGAGTCCAGTGGCACGAACCAAGAATATGTCGATTACATTATATGCGTTGCAGCGCATAAAGTGAAATCCATCGATGAGATTTGGTTTGAAGAGAAATTGGCGTGGTCAGCCAGCGGCGGTGTCAGTTCGACATATTCTGGCTATCTGACAGTCACAACGCGCACCGAAGGCACAAGCGCCAACTACATAAGCATCAATGGCGGTGGCAAATGGGGATCAACTCGTCGCCTGACAGGCTGCGCCTATTTGCATCTGCGCATCAAGCGCACAGGCAACACCAAGACGGCTGAAAGTCCATTGGTCGGTGGCTTGCCAAGCCGTGTGACCGTGATCGGTGACGGCGCTGCACTTTACGACCCGCGCAAAGATAGCACTGTTCCCGGTGGCTCAGGGTCGCACCGCGCCACAGATCAAACGACTTGGGGTTCCTATACGGACGCCGACGATACAGATAACCCTGCGCTCCAGTTGCTTTGGTGGCTTCTGGGCTGGAAGATTAACGGCAAGTTGTCCGTAGGCGCTGGCGTTCCTTACACCCGCATCGATATGGAGTCGTTCATCACGGCTGCAAACATCTGCGATGAGAGCGTGACCCTTGCGACAGGTGGCACGCAGAAACGCTATCGGACCAGCGGCACAGCGTCTGACGCTGATGATCGCATGGACATCATCAACAACTTCTTAATGTCGATGAACGCCACCCTTCGTGACAGCGGTGGTAAGTTGACCCTGACCGTCATGAAGAACGACCTTGCGGATTATACTCTGCAACTGGACGAGGCGGACATGTTGGGTGAGTTCGATTGGCAGCAGACCCGTGGCCTGACTGAGAATTACAACATTGCCCGTGGCCGCTTCATCGACCCATCGCAGAACAGCCTTTACCAGCTTGTCGATTACCCAGAGGTCGGTTTCGCATCGCCTGATGGTGTTGAGCGCGTGATGAGCGTTGACCTGTATTATGTCGAAGATGGACGCAGGGCGCAGCGGATCGCAAAGCAGATACTTCAGCGCAACCAGTATCGGGGTATGCTGTCGGCTGTGTTTAACGCCAAGGCGCTCGGCTGTCAGGTCGGTGACGTTGTGCTTCTCAGCCTTGAGGCCCTCGGCTGGTCGAACAAGCCCTTCCGCGTGGTCAGCCAAGAAATTCGCTTTGACGGCCAAGTGCCGCTTGCACTGGTCGAAGAGAACGCCGCCATCTACGCATGGGACCGTGATGACGTTGCCCCAGTGACGCCAACGGCTCCTACAATCTACAACCCACTCAATAGCCCGTTCATCCTTGGGATTGATGTGGCTGGCACAACGGCTGACTGGTCTGGGATCGTTGACGACAATGGCGACAAGCCAGAGGATAACGCTGACGTTACGGCCAACGCTGTGCCATCGCTCGATCAGATTGCACCCGTCACCTTCGCCGCTGACTATCTTGGCGTATTGGCTGGTGGGCAGTTGCCAAAGACGATAAATGTGATCCGCCGTCGCGGTGGCGTGGATGTCTCTGACACTACGACTTGGAGCATCATATCTCAGACTGGCATTACTGGCGTTACTGTGACTGTGTCTTCAACGGGTGTTGTGACAATACCAAGTAGCGCAACAATCGCAACGACAGCCACTATTGAGGTTCGCTCTGTGCGCGACGGCACAACGCTTGACGCTAAAATAGGCGTGACCCGCAACGATGCTGCGCCACCTGTATCTGGCGGCGGAGGTGGTGGGACCACAGTTAGTGACTCCACGCTTAATGCAGTCAGCGGAACCAGCTTCATAGCTATTTCAGATTTGATGACTGTTAAGACGGGTAGCAGTGGGCAAATTCAATTCTCTGCCAACTTGGCTACACGTTGCTTTGCTTCTGCCCCTGAGATTATGGACCCAGATTCAAATGTTGAGATGAAGTGGCAATATCGCACGGTTGGCGGTACGTTTGCTGATGTCGCGTCGGCTGTCAATTCTGATCCAGACCCTTGGGTGTTTTATGATGGAGAACTTGACGCCTACTTTGCTGAAGATGGCGCTGTGAACTCATCTCCAACAAAGACGGGGCTATCGACATCCACAGACTATGAAGTGCAGCTATTTGCACGGCGCACAGCATCATCACCGACCAAAGCTATATTTTTCTATGGCACTGCATCAGCAGTTGGCAGTTAAACGATAAAATGCTAGTAATAGCGCGAAAGGGATATTGATGGCCTATATCTACGATCTTACGGACACTTGGAACGCTTCCGGCACGACCTTCAACGGCATCAAGTTGAACGTGACCAATACTGCGTCGGCTGCTGCGTCCAAGTTGGTGACGCTTCAGATTGGTGGAACTGAGCATTTTAGCGTTACTAAGGCTGGCGTTGGATATTTTTCGGGCAATTTGGGGATTGGCAATACATCGCCGAATGCATTACTCGAACTTAGCAAGGCTTCTGGAGCGGCGGATTTAAGACTGTCTGTAAATGGTACGCTATATGCCAACATTTATGCTTCAGCATCTGACACCAACATTTTCGGCGTTCAGAATCTGCCGTTAATTTTTGGAACAAACAATACTGAGCGGATGCGTATCACCGGAGGCGGCAACGTCGGGATTGGTACGAGTTCGCCTGCCCGCACCCTGTCGGTATATTCCGCAAGTTCTATACCTGCTCAGATTGAAAGCAGCGGAACCGACGCCCGTATTTCTATTTTCACAAGCAGTGGCTCTGGCGGTCAGGGCTTCGTTCAGGCGTCATCTGGTGCGCTTCTTCTTGGCTCCAGCAACACAGAACGTATGCGCATCGACAGCAGCGGCAACGTCGGGATTGGGACGAGTTCGCCTACAGTTAAGCTGCAAGTTATATCAGACGGCCCTCCCGCTGCCTCTGGAAACATGACAACAGGCATGATGGTGGCCTCCGCCATCGGCTCATTCGCACTGAACATGGGTGCAAACTCAACCGGCGGATACACTTGGCTTAATTCAGCTTACACCAACAATAGCGGGATTGCGTCCCCAATGGTATTTATGACAGGCGCAGCAGAACGCATGCGCATCAACAGCAGCGGCCTCGTCGGGATTGGCACGAGTAGCCCACAGGTTGGCGTCCACGTTTCATTTGCCGACCAATCAACCAATCGCATTCGTCTTCAAAATACCGGTTCTGGCGGCGGAAACTTTGACATTGTTGGCGGTCTTGCTGGCGCAAGCAATGCTGGCCTTTCGTTCTTTGATGTAACCAACTCTGCAACGCGGATGTACATCGACAGCAGCGGCAGGGTGCTGATTGGAACCACAGCAACCGTTGGCGGAACATGGTCGAACGAGGTCAAGCAGACCAGTTCTGGCGTATGGCCGTGGGGTCTGAACTGTGTTGATCGCGGCTTGATTGTCCGCAACTCTTCAACTTCCACAGGGTATTACGCCTATTTCGAGTATAACGGCGGAACCAACAACGGATCGATTTCCTGGTCTGGTGGCACGACTGCTTACAACACCACTTCGGACGCACGAATCAAGGACAACATTGTTGACGCCCCTGATGCTGGCGATCTGATTGACGCCATCCAAGTTCGCAGTTGGGATTTCAAAGCCGACGGCGCTCACTGGCGCTATGGTATGGTTGCGCAGGAACTGCTAGAAGTTGCGCCAGAGGCTGTAAACAAGCCTGAAGATGAGGAAATGATGATGGGTGTAGACTATTCTAAACTCGTCCCAATGCTTATCAAGGAAGTTCAATCACTCCGCGCCCGTGTGGCCCAATTAGAAGGGAATTAAGAATGACAACGACTTGGAAAGTATCGCAGCTTGACTGCCACCCAGAGCATGAGGGCAACGAAAAGGTTGTGTTCACTGTGCATTGGTCGGCTACCGCACAAGACGGTGAGTTCAGCGGTTACACCTACGGTTCAGCATCACTGACGCTCGATCCAGAGGCGACCTTCGTACCGTTTGCCGATCTGACCGAAGAAGTCGTAATTGGCTGGGTGCAAGAGTCGATGGGAGAAGATGCTGTTGCTGCAATTGAAGCAAATCTTGCAACTCAGATCGAGAACGCCAAGAACCCACCTGTTGTCAACCCACCTCTACCTTGGGGCTGACGATGAAAAGCCACACACTATTGAATCATTTGGGGGATAACGTGAAGCACATCGCTGACGGGGCCGCTGCGTTGGCGGCTTTTGGCACATTGGTGCAAATTCTTCCTCCACTGGCTTCATTGCTCACGATAGTGTGGATGACCTTACGCATATATGATTGGTTTGAAGCAAGGTTCTCAGGAGAACGTTTGCCAAAAGAATAGGGTGTTTAATGAATCCAGTAAAAATAGACGAAAAACTGTACGATTTTTGTACACCTCGTCAGCGGGAAACCCTTGAAGCCATAGATCGTCTTGGCAGTGCTAGGGCGGCGTCCATTGAATTGGGCATGAACATTGGCAGCGCAAGTGAGACTTATCTCGCTGTGAAGCGCAAGGCTGCGAAGTTTGGCTATTCGCCTGATCACGATTTCACTCGGCCCGTGCCTGAAGGCTATGTAGCCAAGGGCGTCAGCACATATTACAACGCAGAAGGCAAGCCAGCCGGACAGTGGGTCAAGGCATCACTGAGCCATCAGGCTCTGGTGGACGCCATGCGTGAGGCCATTGATGGCTTCAAGGACGAGATACTGCCAGCCAGTGTTATCGCTGCCCCACAGGCCACTGAGGAGCATCTGTGCAACCTTTACACCTTCACCGACTACCACCTTGGGATGCTGGCTTGGCATAAAGAGGGCGGAAGCGATTGGAACATCTCCATCGCTGAGAAAACGATTCTGGCTGCACTGGTGCAGATGGTCAATCAAAGCCCAAATGCACACACAGCAGTGCTCAATATCCAAGGTGACTTTCTGCATACTGACGGCAAGACGCCTGTCACGCCAGCGTCAAAGCACGTTCTGGATGCCGACAGCCGCTTCCCCAAGATACGGCGCTCCGCAATCCGGATCATCCGCTCACTGGTGGCTATATGTTTGCAGCGCCACCAAGAGGTGCGCTTGATTATCGCTGAAGGCAACCACGATGAGGAAAGCGCCGGATGGCTGTCAGACCTGTTTGCGGTGCATTACGAAGAAGAGCCTCGCGTGACTGTCAATGACAGCGTATTGCCGTTCTATGTGTTTGAATGGGGCGCTACGATGCTCGGCATTCACCACGGCCATAAGGTCAAGAACGAGAGCCTACCGCTGCTGTTTGCGGCTCAGTTTCCGCAAGAGTGGGGTCGTACTACTCGGCGCGAAATCCATTGCGGACATCGCCACCACAGGGATGAAAAGGAATATAATGGTGTGACAGTTGTGCAACACCCAACACTAGCTGCGCGTGATGCCTATGCTGCGCGTGGCGGATGGATTGCAGATCGTGCCGCATGGGCTATAACGTATCATAAAAAGTACGGCGCTGTAGGGCGCGTAATGATTACAACTGAGATGTTAGAGGATATATAATATGGCTGACGCAATAGACCCGCCGCACTACCAAGCTCATCCATCAGGGGTTGAGTGCATCCAGATTACGGAGCATATGAATTTCTGCCTCGGCAATGCCATCAAATATATTTGGAGGGCAGGACTTAAAAATAATGCTATAGAGGACTTGAGAAAAGCGCGGTGGTATATTGACCGCGAAATAGCAAGGATAGATCATGAGCAATTTTCCGATTAAGCGCATTGTTGTCCACTGCACCGCAACCCGTGAGGGCCAAGATGTAAGTGCGGCCACCATCAAAAGCTGGCACTTGAAGCAGGGCTGGTCGGATATTGGCTATCACTATGTGGTGCGGCTGGATGGCCGGGTCGAGAAGGGTCGCCCTGACACCGCCATTGGTTCGCATGTCAAAGGCTGGAACAAGGGCAGTATCGCCATTGTTTATGTTGGTGGCTTGGACAAGGACGGCAAGGCCAAGGACACGCGCACAGCGGCCCAAAAGAAGGGTCTAAAGGAAATCATCACCCGTATGCGTGCGTTGCACAAGAACCCACCAGTTATGGGCCACCGCGATCTGTCGCCAGATAAGGACGGCGATGGCGTTGTCGAGAAGCACGAATGGTTGAAGGCCTGTCCATGCTTCGATATGCCAGCTTGGTTTGCTCAAGGTATGCCAATATGATCAGCCTCCTGTGGACACCAAACGGGCGCAGGGCCGCTGCGTTCGGCGCACTGCTTGGCGGTTGTATCATTATGACCATCTTCGCGGCTGTTGGCGTGTGGTTAGTGTCGGGAAACGCAACTTACAGCTTCTATCTGGCTCTGGCTGCTCATGCGCAGATTACACTTGGCTTGACTGCGTTTACTGCACTGTTTGTGAAAAGAAGCATAAAGGCTGGCAAAGATGGAATTGAAATCACAGATGCTAACTAAGTTTGTGCCATACCTTCGCTTTGCGCCATACGCAGCGATAGGTTTCTTCGCCATGCTGGCGGCTGTGCAGTACGGCAATGCTCGGCACTGGCAGAAGCAATATGCTGCCTCTGAGAAGACTGTGGCGCGTTATGAAGGCGCACAACTTGCGGCTGTAGAAATCAACAAGGCTAAGGTCGCTCAGATCGAGAGCGAATATGCCGCCATAGCAGAAAAGGCAGAATCCGATTATGAAAAACGCATTGCTAGTAACCGTGCTTCTCTTGACCGCTGGATGCGCGGCCAAGCCAGTAAAGGTAATACCAGCAGCACCGGAGCAAGCGAAGCCGCCCCAGTGCCCGGTGAAACTGTGTCAGGAGCCGAAACTGCCGTCGTTCCTATCAGCGATTTAGAGATTGTTGCGGACGCCTATGCCCAGTTAGAGGGCTTGCGGCAGTGGGCGCTTGAGGTTGGCAAGGTTAAATAATCTCCCCACCATCGCTGCGGCGGTGGCCCCCGTCACCTTCGGGTGGCGGGACTTAACACATCCGCTGGACACGTTAGCGAAAAGCCATTTTCTTAACATGTCCAGCGGGATTAGAACCTAATCTCATCGTCGCCCCATTCGTAGATGTCCCAGCCGAAGTTCTCATATAGGAACTGGCGCAGGGTCACTGGTCCCAGTCCTTATCGTTTTTGAACATCCGGTCTAAGACCCAGTCGATCACGCGGCGGATCATTGCCCTGTCTCCTGCAATGCGCGGACGATCTCAACCGCCCTTGCTGACGTAATGCTTTTCCATTCGCACCATGCGCCGCAACCGCACTCGCGTTCTTCTAGTGCAAAGCAGTCGCACTTCTTGACGTCATCCTCCAGTGCCTTGGCTGCCGCCTCAACGCCAGCATCATATCCTGCTTGCCATTCGGCTGCTGGGTCTTTGGTCATTTCAAATGCTCCCCTGCTTCGATTTCTTCGCGGATTATTGCGGCGAACCCGCTATATTTTCCGGATGGATAGTCATCTTCCTCACGCATCAACCACGCCACAATCTTTGCGCGTTCCTCTAGAACCGACCATTTGCGGTGATAGGCTACAACCTGATAATCAAGGTCACGCGCACGGTCGCCAGCAATGTATTCCGCGACATTGCAATCCGCTTCTGTAATCTCCGCATCGCTCTGCGTGGGCTGGCGTAGGGCGTTTAGGATTTCACGAATATCTTGCATGGGTGTTCCCCATGTGGAGCACCCACCATCAAGCCACTTGGTTACGCGCTCAACACGCTCCGCAAGCACTGCGCTGTCTTTATCATTGGTCATTGGTGTTTCCTTTCAGAAGGTCGCCGCGTTCTATGGCATCACATAACTGTCTAATGTGTGTTGCGCCGCCAATGTCAGTCACAGCGACCTCCCAATCTCAATGCCCTTGCGGATGCCTCGCTCGACCAGACGCATCCAGACAGTATGATCCCAGCCACCAGATAAATAAAGCTGGCTATCTCCGTTGTCCTGCTTGTCGGCTTGTGCGGCGCAGATAAGCCGTGCGACTTGTGTTATTTGTTCATTGATCATTTGCTTTGCTCCTGTTCCTTGCGGCGATCTGCAAACGTCTTTCCGTCTGCGCCCCTGAGCGGCCATGCGCTTTCGGATGAAACGCGGTAAGGCTTACCAATAGGGGCTGCTTGTGCTGGCTTAATCATCTGCCAATACCTCCGGTGCTGGTTGTAAGCCTTCCATGAATTTAGCCCAGACGGCCAAGGCTCCAGACATAAAAGGGCCATCGTCTTGGCTCCCATCACGAATCTGACGGATAAATTCTACGTTGCTATGTTTTGTAGCCACATGATCTGCGACTATGTTTCTGAGTTCATTAAGTGTCATATCAAAATACCTTTGCTAGTTGCTGTTCCCAATACCGCTTCTGTTCGCCCTCTGTCCGCGCTGCATGATATTTAAACAGCGCAATCGCCAGAGGATCGTAACCACGACCATTGTGCGTGGAGACAGGCGGCGTCAGCGGAAGTGCGTTCTCTTCGCTAAAAAGTTTTTTACGCGGTGATGGGAAATAGGTCAGAGCGTTACTAATATCCTTCATGGTGTATGAAGTGCCATAGTCACGATTGATGTGGTTTAACACCGCTCTTCGGTCTGAAATGTAGCCACAAAGGTGGCGTATTTTCTGTTTTATGTCATGTCTCATTTTTATAATCCTTAATATAATCAGATATTTGTATCTTGGCGTCTTCAGCGCCAGCACAAATAAAGCACACATAACCCACAGAGGCAAGATAATTTATCCAATCCTTCTGATCTGGCGATAATCTGCCGCCCTTTACCCGCTTCATTTCAATCCACAGCTTGAGTGCAGGGATAAACAGATCGGGAACGCCGGGGCTTACACCCTCAACCTTTAGCTTGGCGGCAACTGCCTTTGTTCTCATGCCACCGTTCGGAATCGCAAATATCCGCATTGGTCGATAGGTCTGGCGGAACCACATAACGACTTGGCGCTGTTCCTCATGCTCTGTTGGTATTCTATCGGTCAAAACGGAACCTCCCATGACCAAGAGGCGCACTGCCCTTGGCTATTAACAAAATCGGCTGGCGGATACATGTTAAAGGCAAAGCACTTTCCGTCCCCTGCATAATGGTCGCAAGTGTGGCAACACTTAGGAGGCCCAGCGTTCATCCACTGCTCATACTGCACCAAGAAATCCGGCTTAGGCAAACGCTTCATTATTCCATTCCCTTCTCAAAACCCTATGATACTTGCCGTCACGCTTATAGCTAATCACAATCGGCGGATGTGCGGCGTTCAGGCGCTCTGCCCAATCCTCAAGCAAACTTACACCATCAAATGACGCCCCGGCGCTTTGGGCTATCTTGACCAATTGCGTTATGGCCTTTTGCCCAGCGTATCCCTCATGCGTCACAGGCAGATACTCAGTCACACTCGGATCAGTCAACTCGCCATAATATGACACGCAGAGCATATCTTTGCCACTGGTTTTGCTGGTGTGCTTGCGCCACAGCCATTCTGTGACCACCATCTCTGTTCCGGACACGCCCATGATGTCATCATTGTGCAGCTTCAGGACAGCCTTTTCCGGCTCAGGGAACGCCATACCGCAAGCAGGGCATTCCTTGGCGCTGATGGCGACCAGTTCGTCACAGTTGTCGCAGACCTTGACCGGAGCCTCACCCGCCCCTCGCCCTTCCTCGCCCTTGCGTTGTGGCGGGGTAACGGCAATGATTGGCCCATGCGTCCGCACCACGCCAGCAAAGTCAAGCACCAAGCAATGGTCGGTGTGATCCTTTAGCCTCATCCCGCGCCCAGCCATCTGAACGTACAGGCTGGCGCTCATGGTGGGGCGAAGCATGGCAATCATATCGATGTTCGGCGCGTCAAAGCCAGTCGTGAGCACGTTGGCGTTGGTCAGGGCCTGTATCCGCCCAGCCTTAAAGTCAGCCAGTATATGCTCACGCTCTTCTTTTGGCGTTTCCCCGTGGACACAGGCCGCACTGATGCCTTCGCGCCTTAGCGAATCCGCCACGGCATGAGCATGGTGGACACCAGTGCAGAAAAATAGCCAAGACTTGCGGTCTCCTGCCAAGGCAATCACTTCCCTGACAACGGCATCGTTGTTCTCGTCCGTATCGACGGCAGCTTGCAGTTCGCTCTCAATAAACTCGCCACCGCGCTTGTGGACGCCTGACAGATCGTAATTGGTCTTGGTGACCTTGGAACTGAGCGGGGCAAGAAAGCCCTTCTGGATCAGTTCCTCGATGGTCACAGGATCGAGCAAGTCATCAAAGATGGCTGGCTTATCCGTAATTAGCCCATGCCCCAGACGGTAAGGTGTGGCAGAATAGCCCACAATTCTCATAGACGGATTTATAGCCAGTAACTCATCAAGAAAGTTCCGGTAAACGCCAGCACCTTTATGATTAACAAGGTGGCATTCGTCTATTATACACAAATCAATGTGGCCTACGCGACTAGATTTACCCTTAATCGACTGAATCCCAGCGAAGGTGATTGGTTCGCCCAACTCCCTCTTGCCGATACTAGAGGAATAAATTCCCATAGGAGCGCCGGGCCAAATAGCCCGCATTTTTTCAGCATTTTGCTCTATCAATTCCTTTTGATGACAAAGCATAAGCACCCTTGTTTCAGGCCATCCCTGCATTGCGCGACGGATCAACTCTGAAATAACCACGCTTTTACCAGAGCCAGTTGGCAATACGACACATGGATGGCCTTTATTTTTAGACATCCACTCGTAAAGTATATCAATGCTCCGTGATTGATATTTCCTAAGTTCCATTAGTAGCTTTCCCTGCGCTTTATACGCCCAACAGTTGTTTGACTAATTCCAAATATTTCAGCAATTTTTGATTGAGATAAATTTATATCTCTGATTTCAGCAGCTTGCTGATTTGTTAATTTTGCGCGGCCACGCTTTAATTCGCCCCTGCCCTTATATGATCTGTTTTTTTGCACCATGTCGCGCATGTTTCCGGCGTGGTTTGATGCAAACAAATGATCCGGATTAACACAAAGCGGTGTATCGCATTTGTGGCAAATATAAGAGCCATCTGTAATTTGTCCGTGAGCCATCTCATACGAAAATCTATGAGCGCCTACTGATTTTTGCTCATCCGTCCAATGTCTAGGGTATAAAACACCTTTATTATTTGGCCTTGTCCCTGCATTCCAAATCCAGCAACCATTATCAATAACATCATATTTTTGATGAAATCTTTCTATTGCATTTCCTTCAGCCACTTTGCGTGCTCCAAAGTTGTCAACGCTTCCATATTTCAAAAGCCTCCGATAATGTTTGTCGCAATAACCTTTAGAAATCGACTCTCTGATACAGCCATCAAATAAGCAAGTCATAAACCCTCCATTGTGTCCGTCATCCCCAATATAGGAATAACAGACACAGAGCAAGTTGTATTGCTCACCCCACCACCTCCGCATCAGGGAACATCGCCTTTGCGCTCAGGACCGCCGGATCATCCAGCGCCTCTGGGTTGGCGATTATCTCGCGGCTCTTGTATCCGCCTTCGCCATTGACAACCCACTTGT
>SXGQ01728043.1_pt1 | contig 23481 bp, 11 predicted proteins | sample 3178371 | NCBI WGS metagenome assembly SXGQ01 (sample SAMN11356859, study PRJNA531348) | freshwater metagenome | isolation source: freshwater sample F1-20 | place: China: Fuxian Lake, Yuxi | collected 2017-12-25 | reverse complement strand
CGCGGGCTGGGTACATGATCACAGATTCCTTAAAAGCGAGTTTAGGATACAATTTTCTGATTTGGACTGGAGTAGTGCGATCTGCAAATATGATTGACACTACCATCAATCCTAATTTAATTCCGAACTCTTCAACAACAGGAGGCCCACAAAGACCATCTTTGAGCATGGCACAAAGCTCCATCTGGGCACAAGGACTTAATTTTAGCTTGGAATATAACTATTAGAAATTCAAACGCCATTTCCATAAGGTTTTAAAAATAATTATTCCAAATTAGCTTATTATGCAATTAATGTTCATCAATGCAGCATATCTGCTCAATTAAGATGCAGGTTGAACTTTAGAAGAAATTCACTTTTGTAATGATAACATTTTAATAAATCGCCAAATAACACATCGTTTTCGCAAAACTATATTACAACGAGCCATGCCCTTAATTGTTGGCACATTATTTGCTCATTTTCTCATATTATTTTTGGTTTTTACCAAGCAATAGGTGATTTATGAATTCTCATGCCTCTTCACAAAACAGGATTATTGGTTTAGAAAACTCATCTTCGATAAGAAATAAATCAATTTTTGACTCTTATAAACTACATAAAAATGCTTGGGATGATCTTCTTGGATGGGATGGCACACCTCACTCACATTGTAAAACTCTTATAGATTCCTTGTCAAAATTATCCCCGAATGAATTTCAAGACAAAAGATCAGCCGCAGACTTGGCTTTTGTGACTCAGGGGATTACATTTTCAGTTTATTCAGATTGCCGGGGTGTTGAAAAGATTTTTCCTTTTGACTTGGTTCCCAGACCAAATGAAAAAAATCAATGGGCACACTTTGAGGCTGGTCTAAAACAAAGGTCCAAGGCACTTAATTTATTTTTATACGATGTTTACCACAAACAAGACATCATAAGAGATAATGTGATTCCAAGGGATATGGTTGAATCATCAAAAGGTTTCAGAAAAGAGATGATTGGCTTTTCACCTCCGGGCAATCAATACCTTCACATAATTGGAACTGACCTTATTAGAAATCCTGAAGGTGAATTTTTAGTTCTTGAGGATAATGGGCGCACTCCTTCCGGAGTTAGCTATGTAGTTGAAAACCGAGTGGTGATGAAAAGGATATTCCCCGATCTCTTTAAAAACAATAAGGTGCGCAGGGTTGAAGATTATCCCCAAAAACTGAGAGAAGCTTTAAGTTCTGTAGCCCCAAGAAATTCCAAAGATATTCCAACTCTGGCCCTTTTAACCCCTGGACCATTTAATTCTGCCTATTTTGAACACACTTTCCTTGCTGGAAATATGGGCATCGAACTTGTCATGGGTAGCGATTTGTTTGTCCATAACGAACGGGTTTACATGAAAACCACTGGAGGTCCAAAAAGAGTAGATGTTATCTACAGAAGGGTTGATGACGAATTCCTCGATCCCAAAGCTTTTCGTGAGGATAGCCTTCTGGGAGTTCCCGGTCTTTTCAATGCTTACCTTAAAGGCAATGTGACACTTGCCAACGCAGTTGGAACTGGTGTTTGTGATGATAAAGCCATCTATCCCTTTGTAGAGGATATGATTCGTTATTATCTTTCAGAAGAACCTTTCATCAAAAATGTCCCCACCTATATTTGTTCCAGGAAAAATGATCTCAGTTATGTCATCGATCACTTGGAGGAATTGGTTGTAAAGGCAGTTAATGAATCAGGCGGCTATGGAATGCTTATGGGCCCTTCATCTACAATTGCCCAACGCAATGAATTTAAAGAAAAGATCATTGCAAATCCAAGAAATTACATTGCTCAGCCTGTGGTAACCCTTTCAGCCTGTCCTACCTGGACTGAAGAGGGCTTGGCTCCCAGGCATGTTGATCTCAGACCTTATGTGGTGAGTGGAACTGAGACTTGGGTTCTTCCAGGTGGGCTTACCCGTACAGCATTAAACAAGGGCTCGCTTGTAGTGAATTCTAGCCAAGGAGGCGGCAGCAAAGATACTTGGGTCATGGAGACTGACTCATGATTTCCCGTCTAGCTGAGCACTGCTTTTGGCTTAGCAGATATATTGAAAGAGCTGAGAACATCGCTCGACTTCTTGAGGTCAATCAAAATTGGCTCCTCGATTTTGACATTCCGGTAGATCTTCAATGGAAACCTTTGCTGATAATAAGTGGGATCCACGACTATAAGGGTAATTATGACAAAGAAAGCGTTCTAGGTTTCATGACTTGGGATTCAGAAAACCCTTCCAGCATAGTTTCTTCAATGACCCAAGCCCGGGAAAACGCAAGAGTTATAAGGGAAATCATCAGTGCTGAAATGTGGGAGCGACTCAATTACAACTATCTCTGGTTGCAAAGCAACACAGCAAAAGATCTATATGAAAACAACAAGTACGAGCTATACAACCAGATTAAAAGAATAAACCAACTACTTCAGGGTATTGGTGAAAGCACTATGCTTAGAACAGAGGCGTGGGAATTTTATCAGTTTGGCAGGCATCTTGAAAGGTCAAGCCAAACCGCCCGAATTTTAGATGTCAAATACCATATGTTGCAGAGCAACCCTGCGATTTCTGGAACCAACATAGAAATCTCCTATTGGACATCTCTCCTTAAAAGCTGCTCAGGGTACGAACCATTTCTTAAGCATGCCAAAATAATTGAAAATCAAGTTGGTAATGCCGTTGCTGAATTTCTTATCTTGGAGGAAACTTTTCCAAGATCAATAAGATACTGTCTTAAAGAATGCCTTAATTCTGTCATGTCAATTTCTCAAAAATCCAAATCCAAAACCAGTAATACGACTTTGGATGCATTAAGACACCTTATCGGTTGGATTTCAACCGATGATACAAGGCAATTGATAGGTGTTAAGTTACACTCAATACTCACCCATATTGTTGACAATGTGCACGCTGTAAGTGACTCTTTAACTAGGACTTACTTTGATTTCAAACCAGAAGATCATGAATTGGAAATGAGCACCATCTGATTTTATGACGCACAACAAAGGATAAAATGACTGTTAAGGTTTCACTATCCCACATAACCGAGTTTAATTACGACAGGTTCGTTTGCCTATCGCCACAGATTGTGAGATTAAAACCTGCACCACATTGCAGGACGCCTATTTCAAGTTATTCCTTGAAAATCGAACCTTCTTCAAATTTTATAAATTGGCAACAGGATCCCAACAGCAATCATTTAGCCCGAATAGTTTTCAAAAGTCCCACAAAGAAATTCAAGATAACAGTAGGGCTTATTGCGGAAATGATATCCATCAATGCGTTTGACTTTTTTCTGGAAGATTGCGCAGTTAATTTCCCATTTTTTTATGATGTCAATTTAAAAAAAGAACTCATTCCTTTTCTTGAATTATCTGATAACGGTCCTAATCTCAGTGCCTACATTAAAAAATTTCAATACAGAAATGGCAAAACAATTGACTTTTTAGTTGAGATAAACAAAATTCTGCAGGAATCGATCAAGTATGTTGTCAGGCTTGAGCCAGGGATTCAAGATTGCGAAAAAACACTGGCATCAAGAGAAGGTTCCTGTAGAGATACTGCATGGCTTTTAGTGAATATACTTAGGCAATTAGGTTTTGCCTCACGCTTTGTTTCAGGATATTTGATTCAGTTGACCCCAGATAAACAGTTGCAGGGGGAAAAAAGCGGTCCAGCTAGCGATTTCACAGATTTACATGCTTGGACTGAGGTTTATCTTCCGGGTGCGGGTTGGATAGGACTAGACCCAACATCTGGAATGCTTGCTGGAGAGGGGCATATCCCCCTTGCTTGCAGTGCAAATCCAGAACAGGCTGCCCCAACCTCCGGTACTTTCACTTTTGATAAAAATCATCCCGATGATAGATGTGAAACTGAATTTAAATTTCATATGTCAATTTCAAGGATCGCAGAAAAACCAAGATCAACAAAACCTTATTCTGAAATTCAGTGGAGTGAGATTTGCGAAACTGCTAAGCAAGTTGATCATAATTCAAAGTCAAATAATGTTGGCCTAACGATAGGTGGTGAACCAACTTTTGTGTCAATCAATGACAAAGATGGGGAAGAGTGGAACACTACCGCACTTGGGCAAAAGAAATTATTGATGGCTGATAATCTTCTTCATGGTCTTATGCAAAAATTCAGCCCGGGTGGATTTCTTCACCATGGCCAAGGAAAATGGTACCCCGGAGAAATCCTTCCACGCTGGGCATTAAGTTGTTATTGGCGGAAAGATAATGTCCCAATATGGTTGAATAATGATCTTTTTTCCAGAGAGTCAGTTTCTTACAAATACACTTCGAACGATGCAAAGATTTTTATTGATGAGCTTTGCGGAAATATAGGTTTGGATGAAAAATTCATTCAACCTGCTTTTGAAGACGCATGGTATTTCATGTGGAGGGAACAAAAGTTACCCATTAATTTAAATCCACTGAATAACATGATCGAAAACCCGGAGGAAAGTAATCTAATTTCAAAAATATTCAACCAAGGCCTGGACAAGGTGGTTGGATATGTTCTTCCTTTAAAATTTGATTATCAGGGAAAATTAAAACATTGGAATAGTTGTAGTTGGGATTTAAGAAGAAAACATCTTTTTTTAATTCCCGGAGATTCGCCAATGGGATATCGACTCCCACTTGATTCAATTTACTGGGTTGACCCAAGGGAAAGGGATTTGATATTGAATCATTGTCCCACCACTCCCATTGATTTGCTACCAAAACTGCAACATCGCCTCAAGCAAACTAATATTTCAGCAAAAATTGACCGGTATGATTTTATAAGCCCCCAAATTCGAACTGCATTATGCGTGGAAATTCGCAATGGACAAATCAAGGTATTCATGCCCCCTTTGAGTTCCGCTGTTGAATACTTTGAATTACTTAAGGAAATTGAAAAATCGTCTGAAAAACTTGGATACAGTATTCAAATCGAGGGTTATCCACCTCCATTTGATCCGCGTATTTTAAATTTTAAGATTACTCCGGATCCCGGTGTGATAGAGGTTAATATTCATCCGTCCGAAAGTTGGAAGGAACACTCGGAAAAAACTTTCATTCTTCACGAGGAAGCTGCTAAATGTGGTTTATGCTCTGAGAAATTCATGCTGGATGGTCGTCACACAGGGACTGGTGGTGGCAATCACATAGTACTAGGTGGGGCGACTCCATTGGAAAGCCCTTTTTTAAGAAGGCCGGATTTATTGAGGAGCATGTTGTCCTATTGGAATAATCACCCTTCACTTTCATATTTTTTCTCGGGATTATTCATAGGCCCTACTTGCCAGGCACCCAGACTTGATGAATCAAGAATCGATGCAATCGCTGAGCTTGAAATAGCCTTTGAACAAATAAATCCAAACACAAACATGCCTCCCTGGTTGGTTGACAGGGTTTATCGTCATTTTCTTTCAGACTCGACAGGCAACACGCACCGCTCGGAATTTTGCATAGATAAACTCTATTCACCAGACAACATCACAGGCAGATTAGGTCTATTGGAATTACGGGGCTTTGAAATGGCCCCAGATCCCAAAATGGAAATGGTACAAAGCCTTTTGGTAAAGTCCCTTATTTGCATGTTTTGGAAAACCCCCTATGATCGAAAAATGGTACGGTGGGGAACTCAACTTCATGATAAGTTTATGCTACCTCATTATCTTGAGGAAGATTTCAGGGAAGTTGTTATGGACTTAAATGATTCGGGATTTGATTTGAAGGAAGAATGGTTTGCTCCGCATTATGAATTTCGTTTTCCTAGGATTGGAGTCCTTAACAAAAATAATATCAGCATGGAATTAAGAATTGCCCTTGAACCATGGCGGGTGCTTGGGGAAGAAAACAATCCATCTGGAACTGTTCGTTTTGTTGATTCATCACTCGAGAGAATTCAAGTAAAAATTGATGGCATGACAGATCCAAGGCATATAATTCTATGCAATAACTCAAGAATCCCACTACACCCCACCGGAATTACTGGAGAATATGTCGGGGCTATAAGGTATCGCGCCTGGCAACCACCATCATGCCTTCACCCTACTATACCCGTTCACGCTCCATTAAAATTCGACATTTATGACACATGGTCAAAGTGTTCAATTGGTGGCTGCACCTACCATGTATCACACCCAGGCGGTAGATCTTATGACAAATTCCCAGTGAATTCCCGTGAGGCAGAGGGAAGACGACTAGCTAGATTTGTCAATGAAGGACATAATCCATTTACATTTGAGGTGCCTTTCGAGGAAGTAAGGCCTTCCTCACCCTTGACTTTGGATCTTCGTTACAAGGGAGTCAAGCAACGTCACAAAAAACACTCAAATGATAAAATCACAAGTTTTCGAAATGTTGAAACATCAGAAAACACAGATCAAATTAATGGCGTCTATCCAGCAAGAAACCAAAATATCTAGCACAACTCTCCATGAATCAATCCTCTCTCCAAAAAAGCGGTTCAATTGAAAACCATGATCTATTAGGCGATTATGTCTCGCCTAAAAATTGTTATGACGAGTTGAGAACAGAGTCAAACACAAGAGCGCATTGGAAGGTTTTCACAAAAGCCCTTGGCCGGATCTCTGCAAGGGAATTCCAGAGAAGATGGAATGAGGCAAAAGAACAACTTCGCTTGAATGGTGTGACTTACAACCTTCACTCCGACACACAGGGGATGGACAGACCATGGAAATTGGATCCCATACCCCTGCTTATTTCTGAAGAAGAGGAAAAACATTTACAAAATGGTCTAGCCCAAAGGACTCTTTTGATCGAATTGATCCTCCAAGACATTTATGGACCACAGAGAATACTTAAAGAGAAATTAATAAATCCTGAGCTTGTTTTTTCAAATCCAAATTTCCACCGTTCCTGTAACGGATTTGTGCCATCCGGAAAAAAATATATACATTTAAATGCGGTTGATCTTGCCCGTGACACAAAAGGCCAAATTCATGCAATCAGTGACCGATTGCAATCACCATCCGGGATTGGGTACGCGCTTGAAAACAGAATCGTAATGACTCAAATGCTCCCTGATATTTTCAATAACTGCAATGTTGAAAGACTTGCCATGTTTTTTGGGTCCTTCAAGGAAACCCTCAAATCGATTTCTCCCAATAACAAGGATAATCCCCGCACAGTTCTTCTGACTCCAGGTCCAAGAAGTGAAACATATTTTGAACATTCTTACCTATCAAGATATCTTGGACTGACTTTGGTTGAGGGCGGAGATCTGACTGTAAGAAACAACAAGGTATATCTCAAGTTGCTTGATGGACTTCAACAAGTTGATGTCATAATGCGAAGACTGGATGACAGGTTTTGCGATCCACTTGAACTTCAAGCCAATTCACTGCTTGGAATTCCAGGGCTTGTCCAATGCGCCCGCAAGGGTGGGGTGGCCATAGCAAACGCATTAGGATGCTCGTTCATGGAAACCCCATCCCTGAACGCGTTTCTTCCAGATCTGTGTAAATTTTTCCTTGGGACAGACCTTATTATACCCGGTGTTTCATCGTACTGGTGCGGAAAGAATGATTCACTGGACTATGTTCTTGGTAACCTTGAAAATATGGTTTTCAAGGATTCATTTGCAGCAAGGCGCACTGAACCGGTTTTTATTGAGACTTTATCAAGGGAAAACCGTGAAGAATTTATTTCAAGGTTGAAAAAATCCCCTCATTCCTTTGTTGCCCAGGAAAAACTTGAATTATCGACTGTCCCCGTACTTGGTGAAAACGGAGTACAACCACGCCCATTGGTACTTAGAAAATTCATTTGTTCAAGCAAAAGTGATTATTCCGTAATGCCAGGGGGCCTATGCAGATACTCATCCAGTGCTTCCATGAGGCTTGTTTCGGTCCAGCAGGGTGGTGGAAGCAAAGACACTTGGGTCTTATCCTCAAAACCAGTTAGCACTTTCAGCTTATTGAACCAAAGCAATGATCCCATTGAAATCACCAGGGCAGGGAGCGACCTTCCAAGCAGATCTGCGGACAACTTGCTTTGGCTGGGGAGGTATACCGAAAGGGCTGATGGTTTGGCCCGACTACTGCGCGGAATATTTTTAAAAATCATTGAGTCATTCCGATTATCGGAAAACGCTGAAACACAAGCGATGCTTAATATTCTCTCACAATGTACCCAAGCTTTTCCATTGCTGACCTCTGATGATATTTCAAACAATCCCAGGGAGCTTGGTAAACAACTTCTCTCAGTCGTTTACGACAAGGATCGAATCGGGACTTTTGCAAATGATCTGCAATCGATTTACAGGACTGCTAGCTCATCAAGGGATAGGATTTCTTTTGATATGTGGCGGGTTATAAGCAACCTGAAAATCCCTTCCAACCAGGAATACAAAAATCTTGATGTTGAGGAGGAGGAACACTCAAACTTAATAACAATTTTGGATTTGCTAAACCATAATATTATTGTTTTGGCAGCTTTTGGGGGCTTGATTGCTGAAAGTATGACCCGGGGACACGCCTGGAGATTTCTTGACATGGGGAGAAAACTTGAGCGAGCCTCGCAAACGATCAGACTTTTAAGAGGATGCATGACCAACGTCTCCAATTTGGAAATCCCCTTGTACGAATCCGTGTTGGAAATCGCCGACAGCTTGATGACATTCAGAAGAAGATATTTGAATAAAATAAATCCTGCAGCCGTACTTGATCTTCTATTTTCTGATTCATCAAATCCCAGGTCCCTGGTATTCCAATTAAACTCCCTCAGGGACAATATAAGCCTGCTTCCAGATGCAAAAAGTTCAGGGCATATAACATTACAGGAAAAATTAATACTCTCAATGCAAACCACAGTGCTGTTGACTGACATTGAGCACCTGACCAAATCCAATGAAAAAGGAAAAAGATCAAATCTTGAAAATATCCTGAACACGCTGGACAAGGAACTTTCTGGCTTGTCGGAATTATTGGCCCATCATTACCTGGGACATCTGCAATTATCCCGGCATTTATCTGGAAACAAACTGTGAAATACCTCATTAAACACACAACCTCATACAATTATCAGGAAAATGTATCCCTGTGCAGGAATATCATCCATGTTTCCCCAAGGGAAAATGAGTATCAAAAAAACTTTTTTGAAAAAATAACAATTTCTCCTACGCCTGAGATCCTTGAATGCCAGAAAGATTATTTCGGCAACAAAGTCTTCTTTTTTACAATTGAAAAACCTCACAATGAATTAAGGATAATCGCTGAATATGAAACAGAGGTCCGTCCCAAAAAAAATGAAAACCTTCCTGATGTTCCTTGGGAAAAAACCTTGGAATTAATGAGAACTGATGCCTCACCAGAAACCATTTATGCTTTTGAATATTGTTTCGATTCATTTTACATCCAACGCCATGCGGACTGGAAAGAATACGCGTTGAAATCTTTTTCACCTGAAACGCCCTATCTAACAGCAGTGATGGATCTGACTACCAGGATATACAAGGATTTCAAATACCAACCAAACGCCACAACAATCGCAACACCTCTTCATGATGTTTTCATGCAAAAGTCGGGCGTTTGCCAGGATTTTTCCCATTTTCAAATTGCTTGCCTGAGAAGCCTAGGAATACCTGCACGCTATGTCAGCGGATACCTTTTAACACATCAAAAATCAGACAAGAAAAACCTTATTGGCTCAGATGCGTCTCACGCATGGGTTCAAGTTTATTATCCAGGTTTTGGTTGGTTTGATTTTGACCCCACAAATAACATGAAACCATCTGATCAGCACATCACCATAGGCTGGGGAAGAGATTATGACGACATCAGTCCTGTCAAGGGAATCATAATGGGTGGAGAAAACCACACCATCACAGTTGGCGTAAGTGTAATTGGTGCTGGATAATCAACCAGTGTTTTTTAATCCTGAAGCAATTCCGCTTATGCTTTCCATTACACCAATTTTTATCTCCTCGGAACAATTCGGCTCATTTCTAAGTTTCCGAAGTAATACAATTTGGAGATAGCTTAAAGGATCCACATAGGGATTTCGTTGTTCGATCGATTTTTGAAGAACAGGCATTTTTTCCAGAAGGCTTTTTTGGTTTGTTATCAAACACAAATACTTCACAGATTTCTCATACTCATCGAAAATAATATTGAAAATCTTTTCCGCAACACACTTATCTTCTACAAGATCCGCATAAAGCCTTGCTATTGTCATGTCTGCCTTTGCAAGAATCATTTGGCAATTATCAACCAAACTTCTCCAAAACGGCCATGACTCATACATTTTCTGAAAAACAACCAGACTTTCAGGGTTCTCAGTAACTTTTGAATTCAGAGCACTTCCAACGCCAAACCACCCGGGGATGGTATGCCTGCTTTGCATCCAACTAAAAACCCAGGGAATCGCTCGAAGGTCATCAATTTTGCGGTTTGAGTCCCTACGAGCTGGTCTGGAACCAATCCTCAACTCACCGATTTCATTGATGGGAGTTGATTGTTCAAAATAAGTGCGCAGTTCAGGTTGTTCATAAATTAATTTTCGGTAGCTTTTACAGGATAAAACAGCCAAATCATCCATCAAGACTTTCCAAATGGGATCTGGGAGAAAATCATCTTTAGAAAAACTTGACAATAGAACCGAATTAACAACTTGATCTAGATGTCGTCTTGCTATCCCTTCATGGTGATAACGGTCCGCGATCATCTCTCCCTGTTCTGTTATTCTTAATCTCCCGTTAACGGTGCCACAAGGTTGGGCAAGAATAGCTTTGTTTGCTGGTCCACCACCACGGCCTACCGCGCCTCCACGCCCATGAAAAATCTGCACCTTGATACCCTGTTCCCTTGCTAATTTTGCCAGCCTGATTTGAGCACTATGCAATGCCCAGGAAGATGCAAGCATGCCACTTTCCTTGCTGCTATCAGAGTAACCAATCATTACTTCCTGGCAATTAGATCGAAATTTCAATTGTGCACTATATGCTGGAACCATTAATAATTCACGGATAATTGAATCAGCAGATTCAAGAGGTGCAAGAGCTTCAAACAAGGGAACAATATCAATAAGACTTGATTTATTCTTCAGCGAGAAAAGACCAGCTTCCCTTGCGAAAACAAGCACTTCCAAGACATGATACGCACCCAATGTGGAGCTGATTATATAAGTTGACAACGCTTCAGGATTTTGTTGCTCCAAGATACTGGCCATGGACCGGAAAGTTTCGATAACTTCGCAAGTGTTATCAGAATATTTTAGTCTAGCTGGGATCAAAGGGCGTGATTTTTCCAATTCCTCTGATAAAAATCGAGTTTTTTGATCAGGTGTCAAGTTCTTATAACCTTCTATAACACCTTCTATCTTTAATATTTCATCAAGTGCATCCCCATGACGACTACTATTTTGCCTGATGTCCAAATCAAACAGATGAAATTTGAAAACTTTAACTAGACAAATCAAATCCCTAATAGCACCATTTCCCGCATTCAAAAAACCACGGGAAATCAAATCAGAAGCTATTAGCTCCAAATCATCCAAAAATTTTTGGGAATGAAAGTAAATATTACGAGGTAAAACAACAGTCTTAGCCCAATTCAATTCAATCTCACCCAAATAACTCAATGTGTTTTCCAGCTTTTTGCGAATATACAAGCATTTTAATCTGTATGGTTCATGAATGTTTATCGGGTCATTCAATGACAACAACAAGCCGTCCTCTTTTATTGAATCCAACAACTTTGGCCCCGGTGATATGAACAAATCAGCATGGCTAAGAATACCTCCAAGGGCGTGGACTCGCTTTATGTAATATTTTATGGTTGTTTCTTGGTTAAGTTTAATTGTTTGCTCAGTCACATCATGAGTCACAAAAGGATTTCCATCACGATCCCCACCAATCCAGGAACCAAATGCAAGAAATGGTGGAATATCAAATTTCCGATCCGGATATACCTTATCAAGGACATTTTCAATATTTCGATAAAACCTTGGAATGATGTTTACCAAACTTTCCATGACTGTTTCAATTACCTGCCGCACCTCATCAATTACTTTTGGCTTATTCTCCCTTACTGATTTAGTGACCCAGAAAGTCTCAATCTGCTCTGCGATTGAACTCATAATCTCAGCTTTTTCACTGGGAACGAGAACTTCATACTCTAACCTATCCAAACACAGCGCAAGAGAGTCCAGCTTATCGAGAACAGTTCTTCTTCTTGCCTCGCTTGGATGAGCGGTAAACACAGGTATAATTTTTGAAGAGTCAAAAAATTGTTGAATTTCACAACTATTGATCCCATTTTTTGATAATTCAATAAGCGCGGCTTCAATACTTTCCTTAAGTGGAACACCGTTATTAAGAATTTCTTTTTTTCTCAAGGATCTTACTCTCGCCTGTTGCTCGGCAAGGTTCAATAAATCAAAATACACACCAAAGGCCCTAATAAGTAATCTAAGATCCTTCACTTCAAGCGCATCAAGTTTAAGGATCAATTCACGGGCTTCGACCAGACTATTGTTTTTACGGATGGTCAAGGACTTGGATTTGATTTCATCAATTAAATTAAACGAATCCCTTCCCGCCTGCTTTATGATCGCATCTCCGTGAATCTGTCCTAATAACTGTATATCTGAAGCCAAACTTCGATTTGAATAATCCATGGGATCCTCTTTTTGATGAATAAAATAAAATCTAAAATCATATGACAATATTTTTTAAACTGCCTGCAGAAGTATTATAATTCTCTGGTATGTTTATATGTCTACAATTAGGTCGTTATTATTTATAATATTTTTAAATCAGCTATCAAACAAAGGCAAAAGTCAACCAAAACAAAAAAGTTTTCAGCTATTCATTTCCAAATGTTATTAAGCCAATATGTCTTTGATTATTTTTGCTGGCTCTACTCCAGTTAGCTTAGCATTCAAACCTTGGAATTTAAATGTCAAGGACTCATGATTAATTCCCAATTGATGCAAAATAGTGGCATTCAAATCATAAACACTGACAGGATTTTCAACAATGTTATAGCAAAAGTCATCGGTTACACCGTAAGTGAGTCCTTTTTTTATACCTGCCCCAGCCAAAAGAATTGAATAACAACGAGGATGATGATCACGTCCGTAATTATTCTCCGTTATTCCCCCTTGGGAATATATTGTTCTACCAAACTCGCCCCCCCAAACAATCAAGGTGTCTTCCAACAAACCTCTTTGCTTCAAGTCAATTATTAAACCTGCTGTAGCCCTATCAGTATCATTACATTGCCCTCTGATCGCATTTGGAAGCCCCCCATGGTGATCCCATCCCATGTGAAAAAGCTGAATGAAACGGACATTTCTCTCAGCAAGTCGACGGGCTAAAAGACAATTGGAAGCATAACTTCCCTGTCTTGAAACAGATTGTCCATAAAGATCAAGTACATGCCTTGGCTCCCTTGAAATATCCAGCAACTCCGGCACACTAGTCTGCATCCTGAATGCCATTTCATATTGACTGATGCGGGTTTGTATCTCAGGGTCACCAACAGCATCAAAACGCTTTTTATTCAATTCTGCAATTCTATCCAAGGAACCCCTTCTTGCATCCCTATCCATCCCAGAAGGATTAGACAAATACAAAACCGCATCGCCTTTGTTTCTGAATTTAACACCTTGGTGTTTTGAAGGTAAAAATCCCGCACTCCAAAGACGGTCATAAAGTGGTTGGTCATCAGGTCGCCCACTGCCAAACGAAGTAAGCACCACATACGCAGGCAACTCCTTGTTTTCACTTCCAAGACCATAGCTTACCCAGGAACCAATGCTAGGTTTACCAGCCAGTTGTGAACCCGTCTGACAAAAAGTGATGGCGGGATCATGGTTGATTGCTTCAGTATGCATTGTTCTAATCAAGCAAAGTTCATCAGCTACCGAGGAAATGGATGGTATTAACTCACTCAGTTCCATGCCTGAATTGCCAAACTTGTTAAATTTGAAAATGGAAGGGGCAATTGGAAATTTAGCTTGACCGGAAGTCATGGTCGTAAGGCGTTGACCTTTTCTAATCGAATCAGGTAGATCCTCACCCTTCCTGCCATTCATCAAAGGTTTATGGTCAAATAAATCCATTTGAGAAGGGGCGCCTGATTGAAAAAGAAAAATAACCCTCTTGGCTTTAGGTTTGAAATTTGTTGTTTCAGCAAAAATTTGGTTTGGAAGCAATGAATTCATCGCCGCCGCAGTCATTACGGATGAAGCGCCTTTAAAAAAAGTCCTACGATTCAAGCGATCCTGCAACCTAAGAAGTTCATTAGTTTCCATTTTTATCAACCTTTCAATGGAAGGACGGCAAATCTCCAATTATTCCCTATTCACAACCTCGTCAAGATTCAAAAGAATATTCGCAGTTATTGTAAAAGCTGCAAGCTCTGGAACATTAAATGAACCAGGGATTGAAGACTCACCTTGGGAAATTAATTTCTTCGCATTTTCTGGTTTCAAAGTGAATGCTTCAAGATCACGGTTTAATCCCTTGGATAAAATCTCCAATTCAGATGTATCAGGGCGTCTACCCGTCGCCAACCTGAATCCAGTCTCTAATTTCTCCCGAGTTGTGACTCCGCCTTCCGTGATCATTCTTTCGGCAAGTTTCCGCGCGGCCTCAACATAAGTGATTTCATTCAACAAAGCCAAAGCTTGAAGAGGGGTATTTGTTCTCGATCGCTTCACGCTGCAAGCTTCACGGTTAGGGGCATCAAATAAAAGCATGGTGGGAGGTCCGGCAGTCCTCTTCCATATCGTATACATAGTCCTGCGGTACAAAGAATCACCTTTATCATGTTTGTAATTACGTAAATCACCATATACGCTGGTTTCATCCCAAACACCTTCAGGCATGTAAGGACGAACTGATGGTCCACCAAGTTTATTAACCAACAAGCCTGATACTGAAAGCGCCTGGTCCCTGAGAGTTTCGCCAGATAATCGAATTCGCGCCCCTCTAGAAAGTAATCGGTTTTCAGGATCCTTAGTTGAAATTAATGGATCAAAGGATGAAGCCTGCCGATAAACAGAACTCATCACAACCAATTTTTGCATGGCTTTCATATCCCAATTTGTCGAGACAAAAGTAGCCGCAAGCCAGTCAAGTAACTCTGGATGGGACGGATACTCAGCTTGTGAACCAAAATTCTCACTCGTGCGAACCAAGCCATATCCAAAAAACTTTTCCCACATTCGGTTAACCCATACCCTTGATGTCAATGGATTTGACGGATCAACCATCCAATATGCCAAACCCAGTCGATTCATGGGTTTATCCTTGGGCATAGGTGGAAGCACGGAGGGCAACCCTGAGACAACCTTATCCCCCTTTTTGTCATACTCACCTCTTACCAGCATAAAAGTATCCCGGACCGGGCCTTCTTTCATTACCATGACACCCGTGGTTCCTTTTTTAATTTCGGCAAGGTTTTTTCGCAAAAGAATCAATTTTTCATTGATAGCACCATGCTCAATTGATGCAAAAAGTTTAAAATATTTTTTAAGCTCGTCTTTTTGCGAGACGCTTCTTTTATCAACTTCCGTTTCAAGTATTTTTTCAATATTCGCAGGAATTTGAAGCCCATCCAGTGCAACCAAATTTGGTGGCATGGAAGATATCGATATTCGGAAGCGGCCTATGTTGTGTTGCGATAATGTTTGTTGGATTAACCTCACATTTAAAATGGCATTTTCCGGTATGGATACTGATTGAGACAAAACAAACATGGCCTTGGTATTTTTTCTCCGGGTTGGACCATCCACAGCCCAACCCTTTGAAGAGTCATTACCCAGAACATTCGAAATATCCCAGCCTTTCTGGGAATAATCAGCCAATGCTTTTTGGAAAGAAACTTTCAATGGTTGTTTTAAGGATGGGGCTGACAATTCAGCTTCAATTTTTGAAAGCACAAAGTTCCCGTTTGAAAATCTACCCAAACTTTGGTTAGGTAGTGCGGCATCAGGGAAACATTCCAATAATATCGCGGTAAGTCCACCCTGAGAAATAGGGGAGGTAAGAGAATAGACATCATGAGTTGTATTTTTTCCACTTGCGAGAAATGATCCATCAGCAAGTTTTCTAAAGCTTGCGCCGCCCTCAGATTTCACGGATGCAGATCCAAGCGAGACCCACGCGCTTCCGGAGGCCTTGAGTTTTTCCTTAAATTTTGGCTCCCATTGTTTAACCAGATCATCAATTTTGGAGTCTAATTCCAATAATTTTGACTCTTCCTTCTTTATGGAATCTTCAATTTTTCTAGACTCAGCATTTTGGGAGGAAGATTCAATCTCCTCAACTGGATCGGTATTTCCACCAGTTTTATTTCCAGCAAGAACCCCGGTTTCAGGGAGATTGTTAAAAAAAGCAAAAAACTGATAAAACTCTTTTTGTGATATTGGATCATATTTATGATCATGGCATCTGGCGCATGCCAAGGTAAGGCCCAACCAGGTCTGGCTTGTGGTATCAACCCGATCAATTACATTCTCAATCCTCCATTCTTCCGCAATGAGCCCTCCCTCACCATTAAGCCTGTGATTACGGTTAAAACCTGTTGCTATTATTTGTGACTTGGTGGCGTTTGGCAGCATATCACCAGCAATTTGCTCAATGGTGAATTGGTTGAAGGGCATATTCTGGTTGAAGGCGTTTATGACCCAGTCACGCCAAGGCCACATGCTTCTACTTGAATCAGTCTGGAACCCGTTACTATCAGCGAACCGGGCATAGTCCAGCCATTGCATTGCCATTTTTTCCCCGTATTGCCTAGAAGATAACAAACGATCAACCACCTTTTCATAGGCTTGGGGGGAATTATCGTTGAGAAAATCATCTATTTCCCTCAATGTGGGCGGCAATCCGGTCAGATCCAATGATAATCTTCTGATGAGGGTCTCTTTTGAAGCTTCCCTGGACGGCCTTAAGTTTTCTTTTTCTAGCCTATCAAGAATAAACGCATCGATTGAGTTTCTTTCCCAGTTTTTATTTTTCACTGAGGGAACAGAACCTAATTTTGGTGGAAGAAAAGCCCAATGCTCGCCATATTCTGCCCCTTGATTTATCCAATCTTGAATCAACTTGATTTGTTCTAAGTTTAGTTTTTTGCCAGACTTGGGTGGGGGCATCAAATCGCCTTCAATACCCTTGATTCTGTGAACTAATTCACTTTTCAAGGCATCGCCTATCAATATATTTTTGTTTCCAGATTTACCAACACCGAATACTCCCTGTTTGGTATCAAGTCGATATCCACCTTTTCGCTGTTTTTCATCAGGACCGTGACATTGAAAACAATTCTCAGAAAGAATGGGACGGATCTGTCTGTTAAAATCAATTTCTCCAGCTTGACCCCGGGATATTTCTTGGATCAAAAGCAAGGAGAAAACCACTGGCAATTTAAAAAGAAAATGTTGAATCAATCTCATTTTTTCACCCGTTGAATAATCACGAAATAATAGCCCTGACAACAGAAGCATGCTCTACCCCGGTAAGTTTGAAATCCAAGCCTTGGAGTTTGTAACTGAAAGTCTGATGATCGAATCCAAGGAGGTGCAGAATAGTGGCATGCAAATCCCGCACATGGACCTGATCCTTGATTATGTGAAACCCCAGATCATCAGTTTCACCGAAAGTATATCCACCTTTGATACCACCCCCAGCCAGCCAAATTGAAAACGCTTGGGGATGGTGGTCGCGTCCCAAGGACCTGCCAAGCGCCTGGCTGGTTTCTACCATGGGTGTTCGACCAAACTCGCCGCCCCAAATAACCAATGTGTCGTCCAGCATCCCCCTCTGCTTTAAATCCATGACTAAAGCGCTGCTTGCCTGGTCGGTTATTTTGCAATTGCTCCTGCAATTCCCCTCCACATTTGAATGCGCATCCCAACCCTCATGATAAATATTTACAAAACGAACCCCTCTTTCAATCATTCGTCTGGCAAGAAGGCAAGCTCTTGCGAAAGAAGGTTTGTCTGGATCACATCCATATAAATCAAGAATTTGCCTGGACTCTGATTTTAAATCCATCAATTCAGGAGCGGAAGTCTGCAACCTGAAAGCCATTTCATATTGATCAATCCTTGTTTGAATTTCAGGATCAAATCCATCACCTTGCGCCAGGTTGTTAAGATTCTTGATCAAGTCAATCGTGCCACGCTGCAACTCATTTGAAAATCCAGAAGGGCTGGAAATATTAAGCACGGGGTCGCCCTGATTTCTAAAGCGCACACCGCTGTAAATTGATGGGAGAAAACCACTCGACCAGCACGCTGAACCTCCGCTTATTCCGCTTCCTGTGCTCATCACCACAAAAGCAGGTAGGTTTTGGGTTTCGCTACCTAAACCGTAAACCAACCAAGAACCCATGCTTGGTCTTCCGGGTTGTTGAAAACCGGTATTGAAATATATCTGTGCTGGGGCATGGTTAAACTGGTCAGTGCGCATAGATTTTATCAAACAAATATCATCAGCAATCTTCCCCAACCAAGGCAATGCCTCGGAAATTTCCATGCCACTTTGTCCAGTTTTGGTGAATTTAAACCGGGGTCCCAAAACTGCCGCTTCAGGGCGTATAAAAGCGTATCTTTGATTACCAATCACACTTGGAGGGAGGGGCTTTCCCTCAATTTTGGACAGTTGGGGTTTATTATCAAAGAGTTCAAGCTGACTCGGGGCACCGGCCATGAATAAATGAATGACACTTTTAGCCTTTGGCTTGATCGATGGGGATTTTAGTGCACCAGCAGCACTTAAATTACCCAAGCCCAAGGAACCTAAAGCAATGCTTCCAATGCCCTGAGCACAATCCCTTAAAAACCATCGCCTAGCAATATTCAATTTAATTCCCCAAGAATCATCTTTTTACCAATGCCTCATCAAGATTCAAAATGGAACGAATCACAACAACCCAAACAGCCATTTCAACCGATTTTTCATTATTTGAGTTTAAAATATCAGATACAGCCGATGGTTTATTTCTAACCTCTGTCAAAGTATCATTATAAAACTTTCTAATCAGAGATAATTCCTCCTTAGTCGGAAATCTTGTGAGTATGGACCTGAAAACAAGTTTAAGATTTTCATCAAGGGGATTTTTATTTTTGACTATGACACTTGCGAACCCTCGAGCGGATTCAGTAACCAATACATCATTTAACATGGATAAGGCTTGTAACGGTGTGTTTGATGACTCCCTGCGAGGCACACAAAACTCACCCGTTGGAGCATCAAAAGTATTTAACATTGCAAATGGGGCGGTCCGCTTGCTGAATGTATAGATAGATCTTCTGTAACGGTCCTCGCCCACGCTGGGTTTCCAATCCAATTTACCATATGTTCCTTCCGATGTCACACCAGAGGGTTGAGGGGGAAATACACTAGGTCCCCCGATTTTAGCGGATAACATTCCACAAGATCGCAAAACTGAATCCCTTACCATTTCAGCATCAAACCTGACCCTTGGACCACGGGAAAGAAATATATTTTCCCTATCAACATTTGAGGTTTGGATTGATGATTGTTTGTAAGTTGCGCTATTTACTATTAATTCATGAAGTTTCTTCATGGACCATTGATTTTCAACAAAATAGCAGGCAAGCCAATCAAGCAGCTCGGGGTGCGATGGAAAATCCCCCTGCACGCCAAAGTCTTCGGTGGTTTTGACAATTCCTCTTCCAAAAAATACCTGCCAGTTTCTATTAACAAAAACTCTTGCAGTGAGAGGATTTTTTTCAGAGATGATCCATTTTGCAAAAGACAGCCTGTTTTTTTTCTCTTCCTGAGGAATCTTTGGAAGGAACATCGGGGTATCGGGATTAATTTCGCGAATGGGTTGCAAAAACTCACCTCGGTTATGCAGGAAAGTTTTTCTGGAATTGTCTATAGGTCTCTCCTTAAAAACCAGTGTTTTCTCAAATCTGGGAATCGAGCTTCTTAGTTGTTTGATTTTCTCAACTAAAGGTTTAAGTTCTGGAGATTCAAACAGAAACGCTTCAGCCAAAGTTTGCTTTTCCTTTACTGTCATTCCTGAGATAGGCCTGCTAAGGCATTTTTGCACATCAACCGCAAGTGAGGAGGGAAGCCCAACCGCACCCTGGGATATTGAAATCCTGAATTTCCCAAGGGAGCAAGCGTAATGCCTGCCAAAAGTCATCTTTATTTTAAAATCCGGGGACACACTGCTTTTTGGGTCAATTATGAAAATTGCCTCGTGTTTTTCACCATATTTACCAGCGCAAGACCATCCAGTCTGCAAATCATCATCTATAGCCTGCTTGGCTGACGCGGGGTTTCCACCAAAATTATTCTTGGAATAGCTTTCTTTGGCATCGACAAATCTCTTTTTGCCGCCATTGTCAAATAACTCAAAGTTCGAAAGAAAAAAATCACCTTTTGGACCTTCATAGTAACATAAACCTGGCCCTCCGCCTGGCAGATTATCATCTGGCAAGGCCTCTATTCGAACAGCCGATATATTTTTTAATCCCGTACGAAATGAAATTTCATAAACATCCTCTTTGGTTATATCACCTGATACAAATATGATCCCATCATCCTGCAATTTAAGCTTAGGAAGGTTTGAACGCATTTCACTTGGAGACACTACCACCCAATCGCCCGTAATTTTCTTTTTCTCTTCAACCCATTTTTTAATGTTCTTCCAAATAAACTCATTTTGTAGATTGGAATCATTGATTTTGTGGAATTTAAAATATTCATCAATTAAGCGTGATTTTAACTTTTCTGACTCATTCAGCAAAATGATGCGTTTTTCAGCGATGCTTGGTTCCGGAACCTCAAAATCGATTTCATCCGAATTATTCAAAAACGCCATCAATCCAAAATAATCCACTTGAGTTATTGGATCATATTTATGGGTGTGACATTGGGCACAACCCACGGTCAAGCCAAGCCAAGTTGAAGCAGTCGTATTTACACGATCCACCATGGCGTAATAACGGTATTCGAGAGGATCAATTCCTCCTTCTTCGTTAAGCATCGTATTTCTATGAAAACCTGTGGCGATAATATCACTGGCTGATGCTCTTGGGAGCATGTCACCAGCTAATTGACGAATTGAAAATTCATTAAAAGGCATATCAGAATTAATGGCATTTATAAGCCAGTCTCGCCATGGCCAAATGTTTCTATATCTATCTTTTTCGTAACCATTTGTATCTGAGTATCGGGCAAGATCCATCCATCTGCGAGCCCACTTTTCACCATAATTTTGAGAATTAAGAACCTTCTTGACCATCTTTTGGTAAGAATCTTGACTGAAATCATTGATAAATTCATCAACTTCAGTGGGAGTTGGGGGATAACCCAACAAATCCAAATAAACTCTTCGAATTAATGCAAATTTATCCGCAGGGGAAGACACTGTTAATTTTTCTTTTTCAATTTTTGACAGAATAAAATAATCGATCTCATTAATTGGCCATTGGATATTGTTAACATTGGGAAGTTTTGGTTTGGATACACTTTTAAACGCCCAATGAACATCGTAAGTCGCCCCGTCTTGAATCCATTTTTTGATAAGTATTTTCTCAGAATCACTTAATGTGATTTTTGAAGATGGGGGAGGCATCTTTTCTGATTCATCAGCAGACGATATTCGATTCAATATCTCACTAGCGGAAGGATCCCCCGGAACAATTCCCGGCTTTCCAGACTTTCCACCCTTTAGAGCAAATATTCTCTCATCTATACGGAATTTGCCCCTGCGGTCAGAATCATCTAAACCATGACACTTCTGGCACTTTTGTGAAAGAATTGGCCTAATGTCACGATTAAAATCGATCAATTCATTTGAACCTGATAATAACAGCTCGATTTGTAATATTAATGAGACAATAAAGCTCACTGTTTCACCTGGAAAAATATTTGTAAAGAATTATCAAGCTTTGATTATCAGGGTAAAAAAACAAATAATCATTTAAATTAAAGCAAAAAAAGCAAAAATTCAGGTTAAGAGATCAAGGGAGGCCTGCCCCTTTGAGGTGCAGATGGGGGAGGAAACAATCCACGAACATAATCCCCAAGATGAGACAATGTATCTCCATAAAAATGGAATTTCAACTTTTTACGAATTGCCGGAACCAATCCTTGCCCGCCCAACACGAGAACAGAACCGGACTCACATGTGTTATCAAAAATCTTCTTATTTTCTTCAATAAATGACTCAATATCAGACACTTCGGTAATAGACATCCACACCAATTTTGGCTTGAAATGCTTAATACCATCAAGAAAAGACTCAAAAGGTGTGTTACTTCCCATGTTAATGGTATGCCAACCAAGATCACATAAAATCAATTCAACCAGCATGTTAGGAATTTGATAAAAATCATTCGCCGGACAACCGCCAACAGCAACAGGACCCGATAAATTTCTAGCGGAATTGACCGAATTTTTTAATTCAAGGATTGATGATAGACAAATTTGAGTCGCACAATGCTCAAAAAAAATAGGCAATTCACCGATAGACCACTCATGCCCAATTCTAGCCATGCTGGGTTGGATAATATCATCAGCAATTTTTTCAATGGAAAACCGACTTTTGTAAGCGCATAACAAAATTTCTTTACAAGCCGAACCATTCTGATCTTTTAGCGCTTTGTAAAAATTATCAGATATACCATCAATTAAATTTTCAGAAACTTCAAGGTCAGAGGCCATATCCAATTCTGATAAATCACAGAATGGTAATATTCCTTCCCGGGATAAGCGAATTAAGTCTGAAACCAAAATCTTACGATGCCCACCCGGAGTTTTTGAGGCAGGGAGTATGTTCTCATCAACCCATCGTTTAACGGTTGAAACGCTCACATGCAAAATATCAGCTGCAGTATGACTCGAAATAAACTTGGAAATTCTCATTTGAAAGCCTGAATCTCAGTACAAAACATCGTAAAAAAACCACGGAAGAACATCATTACTAGCCAAATTATCATCTAAAATATTTTTTTAAACAAAAAAACGATCATTTCGTTCTATTTATATTGACAATTAAACCGATAATTTTAAAATAATTGAACGATTTGAACTTTTCACAGGAGGTTTGTTTATGTCTTCAAAAATAATCACCGACTACTCCACACAACCAGCCGGCACCGGCATAAAGTTTGTCTATGACAAATCTTTTAAGTCAAAAAAAGCCCTTACGCTTTATCACCCCCTTAATTTTGAAAAGATTGATTTTTCCAGTTCCTTTATGCCTGAAGAATACACTCGTGATCTTGCAAAACGAATGCACTATTGCGGATTTCGCTTTTTCAACGAAAGCAACATTACGAGAAAAAAGAAATGGAAAAAAGCCTATCTTGACTTAAGAAACTTGATTGTGCTTGGTAATCGTAAATTAGTTTTTAAAGCTGTAAACAAGTGGACCCCGATGAGATATATGGCTGATGACAACTCTAGCAATTGCACAATAATTCTCATCCAAGCTGTCGCAGCTTTCAACCCCTGGAAGGGCAT
>SXGQ01692970.1_pt1 | contig 23481 bp, 22 predicted proteins | sample 3178371 | NCBI WGS metagenome assembly SXGQ01 (sample SAMN11356859, study PRJNA531348) | freshwater metagenome | isolation source: freshwater sample F1-20 | place: China: Fuxian Lake, Yuxi | collected 2017-12-25 | reverse complement strand
TGGCTGGCTTCTTCGAGGGCTTGGCGGCCTTCGTGGCGACCGGCTTCTTGGCGGGCTTGGCCTTCGGCTTGGTCGCCTTGGCCTTCGGGGCGGCGGTGGACTCGTCGTTGGGCGTGGCGGGGGCGTCGGCAGACATCAGGGCGGGTCTCTGGAGGACAGAAAGGTGATCAGAACGCGGCGAGGGTACCCCGGCGACGGAGCGTGCGGTAGGGGCGCGCTAATGTTAACGACCCGGTGCGCAATAGATATCTATTGAATAGCGCATGACCTGAGTCGTTTCATTACCGCCCGGCCATCTACCCCGTCGCCACCAGCAACTCCGCCACCACCTCCGGCACCCCGACCGTCGCGGGCTTCGCCACGGCCTCGAACCCCGCCCCGGCCACCATGTCGGGGATCTCCGGATTCACCACGATCCGCCGGGCGTCCTTCCGGGCCTCGAACACCAAGCTCGCCGCCGGGTAGACCACGAGCGACGTCCCGACGACGAGCAGCACGTCCGCCCCTCTGACCAGTTCCGCCGCCGCCTCCATCGCGGGCACCGACTCCCCGAACCAGACGATGTGCGGCCGGAGCTGGCTCCCGAGGGCACACCGGTCGCCGAGGTGGATGTCGCCGTCTCCCAGGTCCGTCACGAGCGAAGGGTCCTGGGTGCTGCGGGCCTTGCGGATCTCCCCGTGGAGGTGGAGCACGCGCGATGATCCAGCCCGCTCGTGGAGGTCGTCGACGTTTTGGGTGACGATCCGCACGTTGTAGGCCTGTTCCAGCTCGACCAGGGCCAGATGCGCGGCGTTTGGCTTCGCCTCGCGGACGGCCCGGCGGCGTTCGTTGTAGAAGTCGAGCACGAGCCCGGGATCCCGCCGCCACGCCTCAGGGCTCGCCACCTCTTCGGGCCGATAGCCACGCCAGAGCCCATCGGCGCCGCGGAACGTCGCAAGCCCGCTCTCGGCACTGATGCCCGCCCCCGAGATCACCACGACGCGTTTCATCTCGCCTCTACCGCCTGCGCGAGCGCCTCCAGCGGCTCCGGGTCAGCCAGCCGATGGTCCGTTCCCACCTCCACCAATACCCCTTCCGGCAGCCCGCTCGACCGGACCAACTCCAGCGAGTCTTCGAACGGGATCACGTCGTCGCCCCTGGAATGAAGGACGATCGTGCCCGGCTTCACGGTCCCGGCCGAGCCCCACTTCTTCCAGGCCGGGCAGAGGAGCACGAGCCTTGCGTGACCGCTCTGTAGGTTCATCGCCACGGCTCCACCACGGCTCGAACCCACCACGACGTCCGGCTGGCTCGCATCGAAGGCAGCCTGGGCCGTCGCCACTGCCCGCTCGAAGTCATCATGGTCCAGGGCGGGCTCGATGACCTCGTGTCCCCGGGAGCGCAGCGACGTCGGCTTCACGCCCCCGACCACCGAGTTCCAGCCGTGGAGGTAGAGGAGTTTCATGGGGCTGCCTCAAGGGGCTCGATGCACTCCGGCCCCTCGTGCTTCGGGCCAGGCAGAGCAGCACCAGCCTTGCAGCGCCACTATGATTGATGAAACCTCGGAGTTGCTCGTGATGACGCCTGCCCCGCTGCTTCATGCCTGGAATCTGAATCTCGCGTACGCGAAGCGACTCGTGGCCGACATCCCTGACGACAAGATGGCCATTCAGCCAGCCCCCGGGATGAACCACGCTGCCTGGGTGCTGGGGCACCTTGCCTGCACGGCCGACATGCTCGGGGCAATGATCGGCCTTGAACCGGCCTGCCCTCCCGGATGGACAACGCTGTTCGACTGGAACTCCGCCCCCTCCGACGACGCGACAGCCTACCCGTCCAAACAGACGCTCTTGGCGGCCTTGGAGGCGGGTCACGACCACCTTGCCACCGCCATCCCGGGTGTTCCTCAGGCTCGCTGGACCCAGGCCACTCCGATCGAGGAGATTCGCGCGTTCCTGCCCACCCTTGGTGACTGCTTCGTGTTCGTGATGGCAGCGCACGAGAACATGCACCTCGGCCAACTCTCGGCCTGGCGCCGCGTCCAAGGCATGGGGAGGGTCTGACGATGCAGCCGACGTTCGTCCGGGTGATCGCCAGACTCAAGAGCCGCGCGAGCGACACCGGCGCCATCGTTGGGCGCACCGTACGGCTCTATGACGCCGACCCGCTGTCCGATGACTTCCTGTCCCGCAGCACCGTCGAATCAGATGGCACGACGGCTTTTCTTTTCGACCTCTCGCTGTGCCGGAGCCCGGATTCCCTTTTCGAGACCAAGCCCGATCTGTACTGCGTGGTGACCGCCGACGATGGCCGGGTCATCTACAGGTCGGCCGTCCACGCGAACACCGACTTCCTGACCATCGACCCGGCGAGCGGCGAACAGCACCGGACGATCGAGTTGGAGTTCCAGGAGGCGTGACTCGCCCCGGAGATGCCTCTTCTCCGCTCTCGGGAAGGCTCGGCGTGGCCTGCAGTTGGTTCTAGAGGACAGCGGCTTATATCGAGCCACAGCCAGTACTTGTCCGGCAGCACGATTACCGGCATGCGCTGGTGCGAAGATTGGAATGGCTGTAGGAGGCGAGGTCTCGCTAGGCATCGCAGTCCTTATGTGTGGCGACATCTGCTATCCTTCGTTGGGCGCAACTTCTCGACGCAGGATCTCAATACTACGCCTCGCACAGCACACCTTGATCGCACTGAGCAGATGGAATACCCCAAGCCACTGAATCAGGCAGTTCGGTCAAACATGCGTGCGATGCCGCGCCGTGACACCGGACCAGAGGTCATACTCCGGCGAGCGATTCACTCTCACGGATTGAGATACCGCCTCCGCTGCGCGGATCTCCCCTGCCGCCCAGACTTTGTCTTTCCAAGGCAGCGAATCGCGGTGTTCGTGGACGGCTGCTTCTGGCACTACTGCCCGCAGCACTGCGTGGTTCCCAAAAACAACCGGCTTTGGTGGCTGGCGAAGCTGAGGGCCAACCGCCGTCGAGATCGACGCAATGACAAAGCCTTGGAGAAACTCGGGTGGGTTGCAATCCACGTGTGGGAGCATGAAAACTATGTGTCTGCCGCCAACCGTATATCTCGGGCAGTTCGTGGCCGGCGGGGCTAGGACGCCAGCCGACCGAACCTCGTGAAATCCGGCGGCTAGGCTGCACCTATTTCGGACGATGAGGGATCATCAAATGCCCAAGCACCATTGCCGGCCCTCCGACATCACTCCGTCGCCCTATCGGCTCCTGCAGTCCCTCAGGGACGTTGGCTACGACTTTGTCACCGCGCTGGCGGATATTGTCGACAATGCAATCACCGCCGGCGCGAAGCGGGTGGACATCGAGATCAACGCCAAGAACTGCCCCCCCTGCGTGGTGGTCGCGGACAACGGCGCTGGCATGACGCATTTGCGACTCGTGGAAGCCCTTCGGCTCGGTGCCGTCAGGGATTACGAATCAGACGATCTTGGGAAATTTGGGCTGGGACTGAAGACTGCTTCGCTGTCACAGTGCCGACGGCTGACTGTGGTGACCAGACACTCCGCCAATCACTACCGGCTTGCCGCGGCGACCCTTGACCTCGACGATGTCGCTATCTCCAACAGTTGGACGCTAGACGGCACCCTTCGTCCGGACGCTCGAGATCTCGCCTTGAAATGGTTAGTGGGTTCGACGGGAACAGTTGTGATCTGGCAGAAACTCGATCGGGTGATTTCAACTGGTGATGCAGCCAGTGGTTGGGACCGTCGGCGGCTGCAGCGACTAGTGGACTCGGCTTCGGCCCACCTCTCAATGGTGTTCCACCGGTTCATCGAGGGGACGGAGGGTTCTTACAGGCTACGCCTAAGCGTTAACGGCAAACGCCTTTCTGCATGGAACCCTTATGCGCCTGACGAGGCGCATTCCCAATCCTTGGGCGAGCACCGATTCGAGTTAAACGCAGGCGCTACCAAGGGCGACGTGGTCGTTCGCGGGCATGTGCTGCCGACACGCGAACAGTTCTCAAATCCGGAGGCGTTCGAAAGCCTCGGCGGCCCAAAGAAGTGGAACCGGCAGCAGGGATTCTACGTATACCGGAACGGGCGACTCATCCAGAGCGGAGGCTGGTGCGGGATGCGTGCCGCTGATGAGCACACAAAGCTCGCGAGGATCTCACTGGACTTCCCCTCCTCGCTCGATGATCTGTTCAACGTCAACATTGCAAAGATGCGGACTTCGATACCGGCGGAACTCCGGACGCTCTTGGAGCGTGTTGTGCTTGACACCGTCAAAGCCGGGCAGGCCGCATACCGGGGGCCGCTCAAGGTAGTCCGGGCCGAGGAAGACACCTCTGAAGAGGCGGGAAGCAGATCCATTTCACCCCGGGGCCCAACAACGCCCCCCTACGGCGAACTGATGCTCGCACTTCGTTCTGCCGCAATGGCTGCCGGGGAGGGGCGGGCACTGTCCCGAATCCTGGACCGATTTCGTCGTGACTCCCCTGAACTGGCGTCGCTCGCGGGATTCGTCAAACAACTCGGCCCGTCAGCCAAAAAGAGTCGGCCGTAGCCGAACTTGAGATGCCCCCTTGATGCAAAGCCCGACCAATGGGCATTCATGGCATCGTGGTTCGGAGGGGGTGCACACTGACCGCCCGATTTCGAGCAGGCCGAGAAAAGCATCACGGGTGTTCTCGTCGGCCCCTATCATCCGCGCAACCGCGAGGCGGCCGTCTGATGAATGATTTCGTTTGTCCACGGCCTCGCCAAAGACCCTCGCGGATGGCCTGAGGGTAGCGGCGATGATGGCAACCGGCCCTTCATCGGTGCCACGGTCTGCCCAGCATGCGATAGCTGCTGCAGCATCGTCGACATGAGGGGCGGACTTCATGCCTTCAAAAGACTTCAGTGCCTTCGGATTCTTGCCGAACCACTCAGCGGTTTCCAAGACCTGAACGGCTGCCTTTGCACGCCCCATGTACCCTGCGATCTCCTCGAGGTCCTGGCGGCAGCGGATGGCCAGCTTGGGAGTTCGGAGACCGACGACCGCCGGCCATGCCCGAGTCACCATTTCGGGGCGAATCCGGCTGAAGAGCATCTCAGCCATCAGCACCTGCCACGCCGATGCCTCCCGTAGCCAGGGCGTCGCAGTCTTTATCCCTCCGCGAAACCATTTTGCGATCGTTTCAGAGATCATCTCGGTGGAGATCTGCCGCGCCCTCCCCCTCTTCTCATCAAGCGAAGACATGATGGCATTACCCAAGTGTTCAGCCATGACGGGGGGCACTGCGTTCCCGATCTGACGGAAAGCGCTGCTCGGCGGGCCCGAAAAGCGGACGTCATCACGGAATGTCTGGATGCGGGCAGCCTCCCTGACCGTCAGCGTCCGGGGCTGGGACGGGTGGATGTACCAGTAGCCGTCCTTCGCGATGTGGGCAGTGATGGTGCGGCTGAGGTCATTGGCATCCAGCCGCTTGTACTTGTCCGTGAAGATGTCGTCACGGTAACGCTTGAACTCGGCGGGTATGTCTGTATAGCGGGTTTTGCTGTCCATCTGCGAAAAGACGACCCGATCATCATCGCGCACCGGACGCGTGATGTGGTCGTAGATCCGACTTGCTTGGGACTTGACGACGTGGGCCCTCGCCCGCCGCTGGAAACGGGATGACGGCCCGTCGTACGTCCACCATCCCTCCGGCCCCCCTTCCGGCCTCGCGCCGCCTTCGACCTCTGGGAGGTCACCGATGGCATTTCCCACGGTGACACGGTCACTGCTTTCGGCCGGCCAGCGGAAAGGCGTGCCACCCCGCAGGGCTACTAGGAAGAATCGTTCCCGGAATTGAGGGACGCCGTATCGCCACGTTTCAAGCAGCTTGGTCGACACGCTGTACCCAAGACCCTCCAACTTGGCCACCATCGCCCTCAGAATCGCCATCTCCGGATCCAAGGCGATCTCTGGGACGTTCTCCATCAGGACGGCCGTCGGCAGCGCTTTCTCTACGATGGCCAGAAAGCTCTGCCAGAGTTCTCGGCGTTGGTCTTTGCGGTGCCGTCGCCCGGAAGCGACCAAGTGCCTGATGAGAGCCTTACCGGCGTTTGAAAACGGCTGGCAGGGCGGCCCCCCTGCCACCAAAGAGATCTTCCCCTTGGATACGATCTCCGCGACCTGCTCGATGACGGCTCCATCCGAGAGATCCCACGTCACCGACAGGCCGGGGAACAGGGAGGCGTGGGTCTCGATCGCTTCCCTGTCGTGATCCACCCCCATCACCACTTCGAATCCGGCGTCCTTGAGGCCAAGGCTGAGGCCGCCCGCGCCGCAGAACAGATCGATCGCAGTCGGGGAATGGGTACGGCGGATAAGCCGCAGGAGCGAAGGTACGTCGGTGCAGTGATCAGCGTGGACGGGTAGTTTGACGAACGGCCCCCTCACCAGCTTGACGCCACACCGACTGGGCCCATCGGCCTTCTTGCTGCTTTTCCCCATTGCACATCCCTGTTGATAAGATCGTCCATCCACGCCCTGCGCGGCTGCTGCCAGCAGCCACATCAGCCCACGCCTGCTTCGCGAATGCCAGCGACGAGCTCGTGCGAAAGTTCAGGATGCGCGAACCCGACCTGAATCGATTCCAGCAGCAGCCTGCTCGCCTGAATCGCTTGTTTTGTGGTCGGGGCCTTCTTCTTGTTCACCATCATACCGAGGGAGTAGGCAAGCCCACGCTGCCATGAATTGAAGTTGTTCGTCTGCTTCGCCCATGCCGACAAGGCAAACCACACGCCGCCGGGGATGAGCCGCAGTGCCTCAATGAGGCCATCACAGGGCTCGTAGCTCGGCCCCCCATCACCGGTGATCGGCTGATCGGAAGTGGTCGAATCAGATCGGGCGAAAGCACCGAGATCCAAGGCGAGACGCGACACCGCCGTCCAGCACGCATCCTTCTTGCACCACTCGGAGATGTTCCGGTGGCTGGCAGGTGCGTCAAGGACCACATCGCGGACTGCGGGAACGATAAGCTTGAGAGCCGCGATAAGGTTCGTGGGGACGGCCTGCTTCTTCCAGAAGGCATCGATGTCGATCGCCTTGTTCACTGCCATGGAGAGGCGGGCCACAGAGAAGGCCACCACTTGCGATCGGTACCCTTGGAACTGCATCTCTCCGTAGAGACGCTCGATCGCCTTGTGGAGCATCGCCAGCGCAACGATTTTCTTGAACGATCGCGTCTCCGGCGTGGCCTTCGACTCAGGCCACCCTTCCGCCGCGGTGTGCATGAAGAACGTGAAGGCCTTCTGGGCACCTCGATTCACTTGGATCGGATACTGCTCCCATCCCAGAAGGTACTTAGCCGCGTCGGTCTTGGTTATTTTCTGGGTTGGGGGGTTCTCCGTACGGAAAGTCCGCTTGGCCGCGAACGTCGTGCAGCGGCCAAGTTCATCGGCGTACTGGCCGTGAGATCGCTCGTAGAACCAACGTGTCCCCCTCACCGCGTCGGGGGTGGGGGCGGTCCACAGTCCCCGCGATATCTGCTCGAGTCGGATGTGCCACGGGTCGTTCGCGCTGAAATCGGCGTCCTGGACCTTGTTCTGCGTGTTTGCACATCGGGAGATCTGTGGCACGATCGCGTCTATTTTCTCAGGTGGAACGATCGTGAGCTTCATGGCGACCCGCACATGCGACAGATCAGCGCGGTCCCTCGAGGCGCAGTGCGCGATGGTGGCAGTTGTCTGACCGCCGTTCACTACCTGGAAGTCCGACACCTTTTCGATGCGTGCGACACCCTCGCCCGTGTGGACTAGGACGATCCCGCCCGCTGTCGCCGAAAGTCCGTTATTGTACGGAAGGAGCATCTCCGGCTGGTTGAGGATGGTGTCGCGGATTCCACGGTTCACCTTTCCCCTGACTTGGAGGAAACAGCGGACGTTTCTCTCGAGGAGCTCCGCGCGGTGTGTCAGGTAGATGTCCGCGAGGATGTCGCCGGGGATGCTCGTCAATACCACCTGAACCCCATCGTCATTGGGCGGCATCACGAGGCAGGGCAGTGCTCCACCGTGTTCACCGGCAAAGTCCACCTCGATGATGCCGCTTACTTTGGATCCGCAGGTGCGTTCGAGCACGACGATGTCCCACACGTCCCGAAGGTGCGCGGAATCCTGCTTCGTCTTCTTGGTCCGTCTGTACGTGGCCTTGCCTGTCGTCAGCACGTACAGCTCGATGGCTTGCTCGCCGCCGGAGGCTTCCCGGAGCAGTACGAGCAGTTCATGGGCCGGATCGCACTCATCGATGTTCGTGATCTTGCCGGCCATCGCCCGCGAAACGAAGCTCTCCAGCCGCCGGAAAGCCCGCTCGATACGGTCGGAGGAAGTCGTCACCATCTCGGCGGTTATGTCGGCAGGTGTCCCAACGGTCTCGTCAATCACAAAGAAGAGTTGGATCGCCTCGCTCTCCGAATCGCAGGCGTATCCGTGGACCTCAGCTGCCACGCTTGGCTTAGGATCCACGTAGAAGGCAACGTTAGGAGGGGCTATACGGGCGACATCTTCGAGCCTGCTAAGGAGGACCCCCACCAGCGACAGCAGCCGGATGTTGCCGTCATCAGAGCCTTCCATGTCACTGCGGCAGGCCTCGAGAACATCCCGTAGGAATTCGGATGTCATGCGTCGTGTCCTTTTGGGAAGGGCGTCGGGCCGATGCAGGCGTCCGGATCGACTTCGTACGCCCCCAGGGATGAGACCTGAAGCCCGAATCGGACGTTCTGGACGCCCAGAGGCACACTCCCTGGGGAGATTCGGGGGAAACTGGAGTCCACTCTGAACACCTTCAGGACCCCCAGCTGATAGCCATCCCTGTATTCCTCGTCGTGGACCGCCAGGTAGCCGCTGCCGGCCATGAGGCGATCGAAATCACTGAGAATGCCCGGGTCGGGACCCAACATATTACGAACCCGCGCCACGTGATCCGGAAGACGCTGCCCGGAATCCTCCGCAGCCACGACTTCTTGGCACGCCAGAAACAGTTCCTTGCCGGCCTCCGGTTCGAGTTGGAGGGGATCATTGATATGGACCGCCCCCCCTTGTGAAGGCGAATACGCCTTGGCTTCCACGGTCATGTTCCCCAACTCGAAGTCCCGCAACGACCCCGAGGGTGCTTTCCACCCAGTCAGTGCCGGGCCTTTGCCGATCTTGTTGGCGAGGCGCTCCAAGACCGCCAATTCGCCTACTAACCCGACCACAGCCGCCCGATCGAGGCGCTTCGAATGGCGATCCATGAAACGCCGCCATCTGTCGATTTCATCGACGACCAATGCGATCGCCGCGTTGCCGTCCTGGCAGGCAACGACCTTGCCGAGCAGATGATCGCAGAGCAGACCGAACAGGTCCTCACACTCGGAGTCCTTGAGGCCCACTATGACGGCGGAGCGCCCCTCCCTAACTCCCTGCCCAACAACCTTGCTGACGGTGACTCGCTTGCCGTTGTGGTTGACCAGCCGTGGGCTTCGCACTAATTGCGGGATCTCAAAAACCATGCCGAGCGCGCTGTCCGCCTCGGAGACTGACGCGTAGACGCTGAAGTCATTGACGGTGTGAAGCAATCTCATGCGAAGCGACTGAGCGCTGGGCGCTCCGGTGCTGCTACGCAGCTTCACCCACGAGTCACGGATCGACATCGCCGTCCTCCGTGATGTAGCTGAATTCCTGCATCCATACTGTGTTGACCAAGTACGGCGTGGAGCCGCCTACCGGGGATTCCGGGAAGCTCACCGCTGCCGAGACTACGTAATTGGCTGCCTGGGATTCCGGGTCTGCCGGTGGCTCCGACTTGTCGGCCGGAGGGTTGGGTAGTAGCGGATAGAGCAGGAGCAGACCTCTCTTGGACGGGCGAACGGACCGCACAGGCTCCCTTGCTGGCTCGGTGACGCTGCCGGACGACGGCCCCTGCCGTTTCTTCGTGAGTTCGATTGCTTGGGAATACTCGGGATCGGTGAGATCTACAGCCTCTTCCGCACGACCGACCAGACTGTTGGTTCGGAATCGGCCGGGAGCGGCGTTCGCCTTCTTTCGATGCAGCAGAGGTACCCTCAAGCCTCCGATGTCGACATGAACGACGTTGGCTTGGCTCTTGGACACTAGACACACGGTCCAAGAGGTGAGCTGTTCGACCGCCTCCTGCTCCGTGATATATTTGCAAATGGGATCGCATTTCCGCTTCGCCGTCGGCAGGAAACTGGAGTCCCTGTATGCGGTGAATGCTTCCAAGAAGGTGATCACCTTGGCCGTGGGCACGCCATTCCACACATAGTGAGCCCGCACGGCTGAGCGAGTGGGGCGAATCGGCACAGGAAGAGATCGGATGAGGTCGGCGAGAGCAGCGCGGTTGTTTGCTGCATCGACACCGTCCGATGGCAGTTCCAAGGCCTGCGTGAGCTCTCCTGCGAATTGCAGGGTGACGATCTGGCCGGACTTCATCTTGTTCGCGGCGGTGATTACGAGTTTCGGGGATGGTCGCCGAACTCGGAGGCCAAAGTCACTGGGTTTCCGATTGACTGCTGCCATTCGGTCGAGGTCATTGCGGAGCTCCTCCGTGGCGAGCGATATCTCCCGAAACGAGCTGTAGAGAGTCTTGGTGGTGTAAACGCGGCACAGATCGAGGTATCCGGGCCGGTACCCGAACCATCGGCCCATCTGCATCAACGTGTCGAAGGCGTTGGAGGCCCTGAGGAAATAGCTGACCGAGAGGTCCTCCAGCGTCAGCCCCCGGCTCAGCTTGTCACCACCGATCGCGATGACGCTCAGCCCGTTTGGGTGGGATGCGTACGCGAGCGACTCCTCCGACCTCCCGTTGATCTCGAGCACTTTGATTCGCTCGACAGCGTGAACGAGCTGACCCCGGACATCCTCCCAAGTCGGCAATGGAGGGCACCGCCCGCCCAAGGATTCAAAGAAGCCTTGGTGCACGGCCACAACCCTCTCGTTCCAGGTTGCGCGGAGAGAGCTCTCTACTCCGAGCCTGTCCGACGGACTGCCGTGGGACAGGATGTTCCTGATCGCGTTCAGAGCGTCACCGATCTGCTGCGCAACCCTGTTCTGCACCGCGGTGAACCTCGTGGCATGCACGAGCATCGAATTGTGGCAGTTCCTATGCCCCCGCACCCGACGCGTCGCGCAGACGCAGACAAAGAGCCTAAGCGCTTCCAGCAAACTCGGCGGCAGCGGTCCGGGGAACCTGTCCTTCTTGTGTTTCGCGGGGAGCCAGGGATCTGCATCGTCCACCTCAACAAACATCGGAAGGGGTGGCCTCTCCGGCACTCCCACAGACTCGTCTCCATCGTGGCCGAAGACCACTTCGGGGCCGACGTAATCGGAAGGTGCCTTCAGGTTGACGATGAAGTCCCTTGGGAAAAGATCCCATCCGATCTTCGGGTTCTCGTGCTCGGCACCCGCGTCGATGAAAATGTTCGCAAAGGGAGTCGCGGTGTACCCGACGTAGCCGACACGCTTCAGCGAGGTGACGAGCTGCCGGATCAGTGTGTTGATCGCCGTGGGGTTGGTCGACTTGCCGGTGTTGACCGAAGCCTGATCCGCCTCGTCATCGATCACGAGCGTGGGGTGGTCGATGCCAGTGTTGTGTGAGGGGCCCGTCGCGAGGAGGTGATGGAGCCATTTGGTCATCCGCCGCAGTATTCCGGCGTTTTTTTTCACGACCATGACCAGACGGTTGTGCTCACTTAGGTCAAACCACACCTGCTGGGCCAAGTTCGCATTGAAATCGCCATCTTCTTCGGCTGTTGTGCAGTGGGTGACGGTGTAGTGGGGGCGTTGGCCAAGGCCTTCAAGCCCTTGTTCATCGGCGTACTTGGCAGCTCCGGTCAGTCGCACCCCTGCGGTGCTGCCGTCGAGGCGTCGGGTGTCCTTGCCGATCACGCACTGATCGACTCGGAGTTGTGTCTGACTGCGGAGGTTGTCGTGAACTCCGGCTATGATGATGATCGCCCTGTAGCCTGCGTCCAGAGCTTTGCATGCCAGGGACGTGTAATGCGTTGTCTTCCCTGACTGCACGTGGCCGACCACCATCCCCCTCCGGTCCCATGTACCCTCCCGTCTGGGGTTCTCCAATTGTTCGAGCGTTCTGTCGGTGGATCGCTCGAGCTCACCAAGCACGTGGGGGGGCAGCTTGACGCTCTTCTCTAGGTAGACGCTGAGGCGCCTCCACAGTCGCCACTCAGACCGATCGGCGTCCGCTAGCCATTCCTGATGGTCACGGCCGGAACTGAGGACGGAGGCTTGGCCGATGCGGACGTCAATCCGCTTCAGCACCTCGCTTGCGATGTAATCTGCCTCCACTCGCAACGACGCCAACAACGGTGAGGTTAGAAGTGATTCGACGTTGCCCCGAACTTCGGCAGGAGTAGGCGTCGCATCCCGAGAATAAGAACTGACGATGAAGTTCACCAACTCATCCCGGCCGAACTGCGGCTGGTCCATGGGCATTACCCTCGATGCAATACGAACTCTTAGCCGCCGCTCGTGCCTAGTTGCTTTTCGATGTCACTGCGACGCCGGCAGAATGGCTCGCTGGACAAGACGACCTCACGAGCTACCGCTGGGCTGCGCCCCATGCGGACCAGGTGTTGTTCGACATGCCGGCACATCTCCGTCAACGCAACGAGCGAATCATCGCAATCATCGGCCGAAAGCCCGTCCAGTGTCTTCTCGGGTTCTTGGAGAATCGCTGCGATAGGCACGGTGCCTTCAAGCAGGCCGATGACCGACCCGAAAAGGCGGTCGTGGTCACAGCCTGAGTGGAGCAGGGCCCGAATGACGGGGTGAGTGCGATCGATTCTGAACCTAACGCCTCGCCGTCCGTCGGATTCCTTCCGCCACACGAAGTGATGCTGATGCTCTCTGCTTGGTGCTTGTTTTTCGCCGCGGAACCGGTAGACCTCGGCGGCACGCTGTCGGGTAACCGTGGCGATTCGCTTCAGGAATCCCTTCAGCGACGAGGGAGCGGCCACATGGGACTTCATGACGTTGAGGTGCCAGTCGCCATCGAGGGTGTTCGGAATGTCGACCCGGATGCGGGCCAACTTTAAATGCTCCTCCTTGCGAAGGCCGAGGTTCAGCCACGTTCCAGGCACGATTAGCCGGCGTCCTCTGTAGACATAGAAACCCTGATGGGCGTTCCAGCCGTGCAGGCCCGCAGCCAACTGATGCTCTTCTTCAGTGAGTTTTGAGTGGTGAGGAAGCACGAAAGGCGTCACCGTCACGGTGGCGTGGACGACCCGTGCAGGGCTCTTCTCGGTTGGGAGTTCCGTGGACTTGCCGGACAGGTAGGGGTCCCACGCTGGCACCTTGCCCTTGCCGATGCTTATCGACAGGCGATCCTCGGTGATAAAGCGATGAAAGACCATTCCGAGATGGAGTCGCAGGCTATGCAGTGCGTCACTGAGGTGCGTGGCCCTGTCGCCAGCACTCCCGGCAAGGAACGACACGCGATCCAGATCCTCAATTACCACGGCGGTACCGGACCGCTGAGACTCGAGGGCGGATTCGTAGCGTGCTGCCGTCGGAGTCGCCGACTTGAGGAGCTGCCACTCCCCTGCCCTGCGCACGTGGGCGAGATTCCACTGCCGCACGGCGACTTTCCCCCGATGCTTGGTCACGACCGTGAAGCACTGGCCCTGGGAAAGAGATGCCGTCTTCAGGCCGAGCCCGAATCGCCCTAGGTCTTTTGCCTCCCTGTGGGCGGACGGACCAACCGAGCTGAGCCGCATCGCCTCGACCAGGCGATCCTCCGACATCCCCCTGCCGTCGTCGACCAATGCGATGTGGGGCTGCTTCGATGTGGAGTCGAGAGTGACGGCGATGTTGCTCGCGTCGGCGGTGATGCTGTTGTCCACCAGATCCGCGATTGCGGTGGGTAGCGTGTAGCCGAAGTCCCGAAGTGATTCGATTAGATCAGCGGGATTCGGCCGAACAACCTCCGCAGCGGAGTCGACACGGCTTTTCCGGTAAGGAGGAGATGACGGCTTCTTTGCCATCGCTGAAATACCTTGCCGTCCAATTCTCCGCGTGTCTCGCCAGGGATGCCGCCCGGCCGATCCTGCAGGCCAGCACCGACACCCCATCGAACCCACGCACCTAACACCCAGGCAAGGCCTCGTCGGCCCGAAGAAAACGCGTCCGAAGAGCCGTTCGTGGCGGTTTGACACTCCGCCAGACCAGCCATGCGGCCCCTGCCCACGTGGGGATAGAGTAGCAAGAAATAGTGGGTCTGCATCTAGGCGGAGGGCTCAATTTCCTACCCCGCAACGAAGTCAGGGTGGCGTTCCGCCTCGCTGGTCGTGAAGAGCCCAGCAGACGGTGAGACACGTGCGCGCAGACCCGTTCGGCACCTTACCGGGAATGCGGTCAAATTTGGTCCGCAGGTCCGGACAACCCCCGATTCCACGGTGTTTTTGGGCGGCAGTCGGGGCAGTCTCGGGGGCCGCCCAACAGTCAGACTGCATGAGGTGGGAACAGAGCGGACTCAGATCCGACCAAGCCGGCATGCCCGAGTGCGTTCCCGATCGCGGACCGCCGACGCCCCCTGCAAGCACAATTGCCTGAAGCGAAGGTCACTGGAGTGGCAGCCGGGATTGAGGAAATCCGTCCGGACCACACGCGACGGGATCAATGGGCCTCTCGTCCTCCGCCACGGCATGTGGGTTTTGATGTGTCCACCGCCGAACGCTAACGACGCAGGAAGTCTTCTCCGTCGCCGGTTGGGGGCAGGGTGGCGTTGGCCACCAGTAACCACGGGTCACCGAGCATGTCATGGCTCGGCACGCAGCGCCGGAATAATGCCTTCAATGGCATCGGCCGCGATTGGAGCCCACTCGTCGTTGCGTGCCCCGAGAGCTGCGGCGCATTCAGCCACCCGATCGGCGGACTTCGATCGGAGGGCAACGAGAATCTCAGTCAGAAGAGCCTTGGAGAGCAGACCCTTCGGAGCCCTCGTGGCCGGAGTGGCTGCATCGAATGCTCCAACTGCGGCCCTGACCGGCTCAGGTGTGCGGACATCGTTCAATAATTGCCCCCGTGCACCATCGCCTATCGACCCACTAGCGGCAATGTCCGCCAAAGCCTGAGCGAACGCTGTTTTCCATGCGGGTGGGGTGTCTTTCTCCGCCGTATCGGCTGCTTCAGTATCATCGGAGGATCGACTCACCCGCGGATCCGCAGGCTTGGCGTGCAACGGGCTGGCCAGTCGTCCGACGGCGAGCCAGATACCTGACTCGGCATCCTTCTTCAGGATGATGCTCAGTCGCGGCGTCACCACGAATCGCCCGCGGCAGTCGGCGAGGCCAGCGGAAGCAGCCTCTAGGATGGTGATCGCATCGCGTGGAGCGGTGGCTTCCGAACCAGTGAGAGAGAAAACCGAGTCCTGACGGTATGTCCATTGGGAGCCTCGAGCCGAACCTGCCCAAGCGGCCGGCAACGGCTGACCTTCGAGCATGCTCCAAGATTCCTCCTCCGTAGGGGGTGGTTTGGGCGGATTCGAATCCGCACATTTCGTGGGCGTCTGATCGTCCAGCTCCCACCTCCACCAATTGTTCTCCGCTTCTCCGGTGAGATCCGACCAGTTGGACCGGATGTAGATTTCCTCATCGACGGTGTCACCTACGTACAGAAGGTGGATTTCCTTGGGTGGCATCCCGGCCTGCCGCTCGGCAGACAATGGATTGCCCTCAGCGTCACGGGGGGCCCGGAGGATTCGTCCCATCGTCTGGATTCGCTGCCGACCACTCGATGTTGATGCCACGGACAGTCCGAGGTTCGCATCAGGTACGTCGAGGCCCTCGATCAGCGCCTTCACAGAGACCAGTACGGATGTGGTGCCTTGGCCGAACTCGTGCAATGTCCGCTCACGCTCCGCACGACCGAGCCGCGAGTGATAGATCGCCACCCCGGCCTCACCTCCGGGGATTTGCAGGATGCCCGCACGGGCGTCGCTGCGTAGCGAATCCCAGAGCGCTGCCGCCCCGCCCGCGGGTACCGACTCCGATGGATCGTCCTGTTCCTCAGTTGTCGCCGATTCGACGACGTCCTCATCTTGTTCGTAATCGGCGCCCACTTCAGAGCCCTTCTCCGCCGCAATATCGGGATCCTGCCACGGGTCGATTCGCTCATTGAAGGCCAGTGCCCGTAGCCGTTCCCCCCCCTTGGCGAATCGTTCGGCTGCATCTAGCAGGATCACCCTCGCCACCCTGTTCCGTGACGACACGCCATACAGCCACTGCTTCCGGCGGAAGACCGCAGCCTGCAGCGCTTGCGCTGACGCGATCTGTGCCTTTGAGGCTCGCGGTGGTGGCCGAGTGCAGTAGAGGTGCCATGCTTCCGGCGACACCCCCAGACGCTGCAAATCGTCCTTGCAGTCTTGGACATCCCTGCAAAGCGTCTCGTACCTCTGCTCCTCGGCAGGCGTCATCGGCAGTCGGTGGTGGTGTATGACGTAGCGGGGCAGGAGTCCGAGCGACCGTGCTTTCCTGATGTCGAGCCGGAAGCAGATGGGGCCGATAGCCTGGATGTGGGGCTGGTCCTCCGCCGGGATGGGATTACCGGCGTCATCAAACATGTCATCCCGCCCAGCGGTCGCCGATAAGCCTAGGCGGTACCTCGTCTCCGCCCGGAAGATCTGGAGGCTATCTCTGGAGCCGGCCCGGTGGCACTCATCGACGATAAGCATCACGTCCCGCCCCCGAGCATCCGCTTCCAGGTATTTTCTGGCAGAATTGAGGACGTAAATCACTATTCGATGAGTCGACAGAGCCCCCCGTCTCCCCGCCATCCTCAGGCCGATGTCTTTCTCCGGCACGCCGAAACCCCTGCAAAGGGACTTCTGCCACTGGCGGGCGATCGCCTGTGTCGGGACCACCACGGCAAAACGCAGTTCGGGACAGTGTTCTTGTGCGTCTGACATGCATGCCATCGCGAACACCGTCTTCCCAGCGCCGGTGAATACCTCCGCAACACCGTGGCGGGGGCCGCGCTCCGCGGTTGCGGAGTTTCTCCACGCAACCAGGGCCTCCTCTTGCCAAGGTTGCAGGCGGTAGCTGAGTGGGCCAAGCTGTCCGGTCACCAATACATGCCTCCTTGGTTTTTAGGCTTATTATCAGGCGACCGTTCGAAGCCTTCGGGACAGCACCTAGGCATCCCTATCGAACACCCGCTGCGCGCCCTCTAGCAAGGGCACCTTGATGAACCGAAGGCCGGTACGCCCAGCATAATTGTCTTCACCGCCCTCTATTTCATACCGCACGTCCTCGTATTTCGCCGCATCCTGCTCAAACACGGCGTCAAACAGTTCTTTCACAAGCTCTGCGCTTCCTAGATTGGAATATGGGCGCGGCCGAGGCACTGTCAGTCTCCATTGAATGAAAAGTGATGAACAGCTGGCACCACCCTCGCCAAAACCTATGCGGCGATGACTCCTGCAGCCACTGACGATACGTGAGCCCCCCACCCTCTGGGGACCAGTGCAATGCCGAGAGGCCCTGTCTCCCCAAAGAAACATTGTCCCTTGATCCTTGCGGAAGATGACTTGAGTGCGTTAGTACCCAACGCACGTGTACTCATTCCGGCTGGAATCCCCAATCATCATTGTAACCCTCCGCGATTCGCGATCGATCCAGAACCGGCCCATCCGATCGCCACGTCCATTTGGTAGCGCGACCAAAACTGCACCTGCCTCCGCACTGCCTATTTGGCCACTGAGCGGAAGAGCACACCCTTTTCCTGCCCACAATTGACCATCCGCACTCTGATTGCACGGAAGCCCCCACTCAGCCTTTGTTTCTCTTGAGATAAACACTGCCCCGCTCATCCCACACCCCATTATTGAACTTACTACTGAATATCATGAACTGACTGCGGCTCCCGAGTCGCCGACGCACCACAATCGAGATAGTCGCATGCTTGAAAAATAAGTTGCCGTGGACTCCACCTTCTTGCTGGCCAAAGCCCGGGGGCCTGAGCCCGACGCGTGCTTCTGGTCATTGCAGACGTGGTTCTCGGGGAGTTGAGATGATGATATACCCACCCACACCAATTGCGGTAGCCCCCCCCTGTCGACGGGAATTGGCGGGAGACAGGGGAGTAGTGTGCCGGACGCCCCCCCAAGATCCGGATCGCGACAGAGAGGCCACAACTCCCGCCGATCAAGGAGGGGACTGTGTGGGAAACCAAGCGTCTTCGGGTCTACCGGCAGACGGCCATAGCCGCAGACGGGGTTTTATGCCAGGTGTTCGAAGGCTGGCACCTTGAAGCAATTGGTCCATCCGGGATCTTCATGGGTGAAGGCGTAGCCCACCGCAGTAGAAGTAGATGACGGTCTTGAAGTTGGCTGGGTTCCTGTATCCCCCGGCCCGCCGCTTGATGGCCATGATCTTGCTGTTGAGTCCCTCGGCGACGGCGTTGGTGATTCGATGGCGGCAGTAGGTGATGACGTTTCCGAGCCGTCCGGCCAGCATCCGGGCGACGGCCTTCACCGGCTCGAGACGACTGCGGATCGCCCAGGCATGCCAGCCGTCGAAGAAGCGACGGGCCCAGCCTTCGACCCGATAAGACCAGAGGTGCCGCAGGTTCTCCTTGATGGCCCAGGCCCGAGCGGTCTTGAGGTCCGTCGCTCGAAGCTCTCGCAGCTCGGCGCGTCGCTTCGGAGGGACGTTCTCTCTGGAGGTGATCCAGAGGTACTTCGTTCGCTTGAGCCGGTCGTCTCCCTCTTCGGCGAGCGACCGGTTCTCGCGCCTGCGCACGACGTCCACCGCCTCGGTCATGTGCTTCATGATGTGGAAGCGGTCGAAGACGATCTTGGAGGAGGCGAGCGGGACGGCTGCGAGAGTGGCTTGGATGTACGGCTCCCACATGTCCATAGCCACCGACTCGATGGCAGTGATCTGCTGCGGTGTCCGTGTGGCGAAAAAGGCCGAAAGACTGGCCTTTTCCCGCCCTTCCGTCACGAAGTCGACGGTGCCGCGATCGATGTCGCTGACGATCGTCATGTAGCGATGGCCTTTCCGGAACGCCTTCTCGTCGACGCCGATGCGGGCGATCTCGACCGCATCCTTCCGGGAGAGTCCACGAGCCACGGCACGCTCGAGGACATGCCATGCTTGGTCCCACGTGATGCCGATGAGGGAGCAGGCTCCCTTCACGGTCTGGCAGGCCTGGAGGACGTCGATCACGAAGCGCTCCATGAGCAGCGTGAAGCGACCGTGAGGCTCGGCCCAAGGCACCTTCACCTGCACGACGCCGTGCTCGGGGCACTCGACTCGCGGAATGCGGGCATGGACGAACGTCTGGAACTGGCAGGTGTTCAGATGCCGCCAGGTGCGCTTCGGGGCATGGTCGTAGCAGGCCAGTTCCTTCTGGCACTGCGGGCACGGCCACAAGCTGCCCTCGGCATGCTCGACGTGGACGTGGATCTGCGTCGACTCGACGTCGAGCTTCACCTCGGCCACTCACCAGGGTGCCGTCAGGCCGAGGACGTGCTGGTAGAGTTCGGTGTCGAATACGGAGCGGGCCTCCAGGGGGTGGAGGCATTCTCCCTCACGGGCTCACCCACAAAAAACCCGGATGGGCCAAGCAATTAGGCCTCGGTCTGTGGTTACGGCGACGATCGGGGGGCGCGCAGAGCCATACCTTCCCGTGCGGCTAGTAGTGGTGAACGTCTGGTGGATCGTCACAGATGAAGAGTTCCTCCGCGACGATCTCGCGCTCGAGCTGTTCGAAGGCATCCACAAGAACTGTGCATGGCTTCAAATAGATGGCGTGACCGAAGCCGGAAGCAAGCTCACCGAAGCGTTTAGGCGCCGGAACTTCCCCGTGCCATACACGCCCCCATCCCCGGGGAGCACAGGAGGTGACGTAAGCCGGAGACGAACCTCATGGAGCTGCCTTCGCTTTCCTTCCTGCACCTCAGGGTGGTATCGCTATCTCGCCAAGATCGGTGTCTGGAGCGGTCGCTAAATCCCCGCCCTTTCCGCGGCAGATTCAGTGCCGGACGCGGTGTTGCCTTCGGCTGTCCGCGGGCTTCTTAGCGAGGACATTCCTTCTCCCTTGAGGTGCGTCATAAGGGCCCTTCCATGCCCACCCACATCCACCTGCTCCCCATCCCTCCCCCCAGCCAAACCCCCAACGATCCTGCCCCCCCCCTCATCCACTACACGACCGGCCTGAAGTTCGACGTCTTCCTCGGCTCCGGACACATCAGGCCCAGCACGGCACTCGTCCCGGCCGGCGACAAACCCGTCACCTGGTTCTCGACGAGCGAGCACTGGGAACCCACCGCGACCAAGTGCCCCATCCCCGGCAAGCTCTGACAACTGATCACGGCTTCCGCCCAGGACGGCCTCATCAGGATCGCGGTGGCGGCCAGCGTCGCCCAACACCGGTTCCAGGAGCTTTCATCGCTCGCCGGCACGTTCCCGGAGATCTTTCTCGGCGTTCTCGTCGCCGGCCTCGGCCTGCCGGTGCTCGTGGCGATGTGCGGCGCCCTCCTCGGCCGGAACACCCGCGGCGGCACCATCCTCATCGGACCGCTGAACCTGGGTGGGTCGTTCGAGATGCCCCCGAACGCGGCCCGGATCGCTGAGCTGGCCGTGGACAAGCAGGCTGCCACGCTCCTCATGCCGGTCGCCGCCCGCCGGCAGCTCGCCGACCTACCGGACGACGTGTGGACCCGGCTCAACATCGAGTTCTACAAGGACGCCGCCGACGCGGTTTTCAAGGCGTTGGTTGAGTAGACGCGGCGGATGATTGACCCACCCGGAGGAGCGAGTAGGCTGATATTTGGCCGGCGGCTCGACCCACCGGTTCAAGGCAAGGCAAGGCAAGGCATGGCATGGCGAGGCACGGTCCCTGTCGGGATGTTCCCGACGGGCAGAACGATGCAAACCAAATTCACACGGTGAACCATGTCCGTTTTTGTTTCCCAGTTGGTTGAGAAGGTGATCGAGATCCTGGCCGCCCACGGTGTCAGTGAGCGGGAACGGGAACTGATCGAGGAGACGGTCTTCGCTGCGCTGGCCGCGAGATTCGCGGACAGCTACGACTTCAATCTCCCCGAGATCATCCAGCGGATCGCAGGTGAAAGCGTAGACAACCTGTCCGAAGAGGACTTCGATGCCCTCACGGGCAGTGTCGCTGAGCCAGTTGAAGGCCGAATCGAAGAGATCATCCGAGAGGAGGTCGAAGCGGTGCTGCGGCGAATGCCTCGTAACCCCGATTCCGACGACTGAAAACAGAAGTTCAGCCCCCCGGTTGGGCGTTCGCCTGGCCGGGGGGCCCTTTTTTGCCTCGGGTGCCCGCCGGCCTAAATCCCGCCCATTTCCCGGGCATATTCCCTGACCACAATCGAGCCATCAGCCGCCCCCAAGGCTGACGGCCCTCTCCGCTGCCGCTCCTCTCCCGGCAGTTCTTCCCCCTCCACCCGCGCCACCGCTGCGCGCACCCACCCACATGAAGCTCACCATCCAGCTCGTCCCCATCCCACCTCCCAACCAATCCAGCCCAGACCCACCTACCGTTTTCCACTACACGACCGGCGCGAAGCTCGACCTCATCCTCCACTCCGGCGCCATCCTCCCCACCACGGCCAAGGTCCCACCGCACGAGAAGCCCGTCGCCTGGTTCTCGAACAGTCCGCAGTGGGAGCCGACCGCTACGAAGGTCCCCGTCCCCGGCAAGCTCGGCCAACTGATGACGGCCCAGGCCCAGCAAGGCCTCGTCCGCATCCAGGTGCCTGCCCGCGCCGCCCCTCACCACATCCAGGACCTTCCTCGGCGCGCTGGCACGACTCCCCAGGACTGGCTCGGCCTCGTCCTGGCTGGCCTTGAAGTCGGCGCGGACCCGACCACGTGGCGATTCAGCCTCGTGCCCGTCCCCGTGTCCTTCTTCCAAGCGGTCGAGTTCCTAGACCTCGCGACCGACCGCTGGCACGCCGTCGACCTCGCAGAGCTGGCGTGCCGCAACTGACTCCCCAACAACCAAATCACCAAACCGTCCAAACATGAACCACAACGTCACCCTCTTCACCGCGATCTTGGCCGCCGGGCTCGCTGTCGCGCTGTCCCGTGAGCATCGCATTCGCCGCGCCTTCGAGATCCTGGCCACGCGGCTGCTCGACAAGCTCCGCGGGCGCGACTCGTATCCGCACCGCCCGACCAACCCCCAACACACCCGGAGACGCCGATGAACCGACTCGCCTCCTTCATTCTCAACGCGTTCCTGGCGCGCTTCCCAGGATGGCTTCTGCCGCTCGCCCTGACGCTGGTCTTCACGTCAGGGTGCAGCGCCGAAGCCGGATGGTTCACGCGCGGCCCTGACCCCAAGGTCGAGGCCGCCAACCGTGCCCTCGAACGCGCCGCCCAGATCGCCGCCGAGGCTGCCAACGTCCAGGCCCAGCAGCACAGCCAGATCCTCGAGGCGGTCACGGCGCTCTCCAGCGAGCGCACCCGCATGGCCGAGCAGCTGTCGGTGCTCGGCAGGCTCGCGGCCAAGGACTCGATGCTCGCCGCGGCCCTGGAGTCCCTCGGGCCAGCACTCGTCGCCATGGCCGCGCTGGTCCTGGGCTCCGCCGCGATCTGGCTCGTGACACGCTCCGCCAGCCACGACACCGAGCTGGCCACCATGCTCGTCGAGGAGGCGTGTTGCGGCACCGGAATACTGGCTGACACAGGATCCACGCGATGCCGACTGGGGGCCGGAACTGGACTCGTCGGCCGAGGCCAGAGCGAGCGGGAGCTACTGCCAGAGCTGCCCGAGCGAGCCAGGTCCAAAGATATCTATTCAAACCCAAGCGCAACCGACCCGGGCCTGGCAGACGACGACTCCCACTCCCACGAACCCCAGGAGATGCCCTTCTAACATGTCTCACATCGTCCAGATCACAACGCAGGTCACCGATGAGGCCGCCGTGAAGGCCGCCTGCATGCGTCTCCAGCTACCCGCGCCCGAGCACAAGACCGTCAGGCTGTTCAGCGCCACGGCGACCGGCCTCTGCGTCCAGCTCCCGGGCTGGCGCTACCCCGTGGTGGCCGACCTGAAGACCGGAAAACTCGCCTACGACGACTATCAGGGCCACTGGGGCGAGCAGAAGCACCTCGATGCGTTCCTCCAGGCGTACGCCGTTTGCAAGGCCACGAGCGAAGCCAGGAAAAGGGGCCACTCCGTCAGCGAGACCAGGCTCGAAGACGGCTCGATCCGTGTTCTCGTGCGCGTGGGAGGTGCCGCCTGATGAGCACTCCCACCAGCACCACCACGAAGACCATCGAGATCACCGTCAGCCCGCAGGGTGCCACGAGCATCAGGACCACGGGCTTCACGGGCTCCTCCTGCAAGGACGCCACCCGGGACCTAGAGCGGGCCCTGGGCGTGGCGGGCAAGGAGACCCTGACGGCCGAGTACCACCAGCAGCCGGTCGAGCAGCACCGGCTTGCTCAGGGCAGCTAGCCGACGCGCGATCCCAGCCGCGCTTCTTCACGACCGGGCAGCCA
>SXGQ01518774.1_pt1 | contig 23481 bp, 22 predicted proteins | sample 3178371 | NCBI WGS metagenome assembly SXGQ01 (sample SAMN11356859, study PRJNA531348) | freshwater metagenome | isolation source: freshwater sample F1-20 | place: China: Fuxian Lake, Yuxi | collected 2017-12-25 | reverse complement strand
TGGGCATCGCCACCATCATCGAGCGTCTGTGAGGACCAGTCCATGAAAACCATCGTCTTGGATGTCCAGAGCGGCATCGCCACCCTCACCTTCGACGAGCCGCAATCACCGGTCAACACCATGTGCCTGCAATGGCAGCAAGACCTGGCCCAGGTCACAGCGCAGTTGCTCGATCAGCGACAGTCGCTGCGCGGCATTATTTTGGCGTCGGCCAAAAAGACTTTTTTTGCAGGTGCAGACCTCAAGGCGGTCATGCGCCTGCAGCCCTCCGATGCCCGGCAGGTCTATGCCGAGGTCGAGCGCATGAAGCGTCATTTTCGGACCCTCGAAACACTGGGCATCCCGGTGGTCAGCTGCATCAACGGCTCAGCCCTCGGCGGCGGCTGGGAGGTCGCTCTGATCGGGCATCACCGCATTGCTGTGGACGACCCGAAAATCCAGCTCGGCTTGCCCGAAGTGACCCTGGGGCTGCTGCCCGGAGCCGGTGGCGTCACGAAGATGGTGCGCCAATTGGGTCTGATGGCCGCACAGCCGCATCTGATGGAGGGCCAATTGTTTGCACCCCGGCGAGGAGCGGAGCTCGGACTGATCCACGAGCTGGTCAATGAAGCATCCCAACTGCGCTCCAAGGCACTGGCCTGGATCGATGCCCACCCCAAATCGCAACACCCCTGGGACGTCAAAGGCCACAAGATTCCGGGAGGCGATGCCCGACATCCCAAAATCGCCTCAGCCCTGGCCGTGGCGCCTGCCCTGCTGAAGAAAAAAACCCGAGGTCTACTGCCAGCGCCCGAGGCGATTTTGGCCACCATGGTCGAGGGCAGCTTGGTTGACGTGGACACGGCCTTGCGCATCGAAAGCCGCTACCTGGCTCAGCTGATGACGGGAGGCCAGGCCCAGTCCATGATCAACACCTTCTTCTTCAATATGAACGCCATCAAGGGCGCATCGGTGCGCCCCACCGGTATACCCACGTATAAGCCGCGAAAGGTGGGAGTTGTGGGGGCCGGCATGATGGGCGCGGGCATCGCCTGGGCCCAGGCCAGCCGCGGCATCTCCACCGTGCTCGTCGATACCGACTTGGAGCGCGCACAAAAGGGCAAAGCGTACAGCGCCCGACTGGCGGCGCAGCGCGTAAGCAAAGGTCGCATGGGCCCCGAGGAGCAGTCGGCGCTGCTCGATCGGGTACATGCCAGCGCCAACATGGATGATTTGCAGGGCTGCGAGCTGATCATAGAGGCGGTCTACGAGCAGCGCGAGCTCAAAGCGCAGGTCACGCGCCGGGCCGAAGACCATCTGCCAGCCGACGGCGTCATGGCCTCGACCACCTCGACCTTGCCGATCAGCGGTCTGGCCCAAGCCAGCGCGCGCCCAAGTCAGTTCATTGGCATTCACTTTTTCAGCCCGGTTGACAAAATGCAACTGGTCGAGATCATCCGAGGGCAGCAAACCGACGCCACCACAGTGGCGCGCGCCATCGATTACGTTCAAGCCCTGGGCAAGCTGCCCATCGTGGTCCATGACTCACGCGGCTTTTACACCAGCCGCACCTTCGGCACCTTCGTGATGGAAGGCGCTGCCCTGCTCGGTGAGGGCATCCCCGCGGCCGTGATTGAAAACGCAGCCATGCAAGCGGGCATGCCGGTGGGGCCACTGGCCGTACTTGACGAGACGGCCCTGACGCTGAGCGTGCATGTGCTCGATCAGACCCGTGCCGATTTTTCTGCAGAAGGTAAAACCTATGTGGCCACAGCTGGCGAGCTGCTGGTCGAGCGCATGGTCAAGGAGTTCAAGCGCGGCGGCAGAGCCGCTGGTGGTGGCTTTTATGACTACCCACAAGGACAGGCAAAGCACTTGTGGCCCGAGCTGCGGCGCCTGTTCGAGTCGGCCGACACCCGCTGGAACCTTCAGCAGATCAAGGACCGGCTGCTCTACCGCCAGGCGGTGGAGACCGCACGCTGCCTGCAAGAAGGGGTGCTCAGCAGCGTACATGAGGCCAATATCGGCTCTATTTTTGGCATAGGCTTTCCAGCCTGGACCGGCGGTGCCTTGCAGTTCATCTACAGGCAGGGTGTCGCGCAGTTTGCTCACCGCTGTGACGAACTGGCCCAAGCCCACGGAGCGGGCTTTAAACTCGAACCTGCCGTCATCGACTGCCTGCAGTTCCACCAGCCGCGCTGGTAACTGCACCGACAGACCCTCTAGAGCTCAAGCACATGGGACGACTCGATCAAAAAGTGAGCATCATCACCGGCGCCGGTCAGGGCATAGGCTTGGCCACAGCCATCAAGTTTGCCCAAGAGGGTGCCACGGTCGTTGTTTGTGACGTCAGGCAATCTTCCATAGATGCCGCTGTCCTAGCCTGCGAGCAGCTGGGCGTGAAGGCCGCAGGCTTTGTGATGGATGTGACCGACCGAACCCAAGTCGATGGGGTGATTTCGAAAGTGCTTGATCGCTTTGGCCGAATCGACGTACTCGTCAACAACGCCGGCATCACGCAGGACGCTCGCCTGGTCAAGATGACCGAGGCCCAGTTTGACCGGGTGATCGATGTCAATCTGCGCGGTGTCTTTCACTGTGCACAAGCGGCAGCAGAGGTCATGACAGCCCAGGGCAGCGGCGTCATACTCAATGCCAGCTCGGTGGTGGGCATCTATGGCAATTTCGGACAGACCAACTACGCGGCAAGCAAATTTGGCGTGATCGGATTTACCAAAACCTGGAGCCGCGAGCTCGGCCCCAAAGGCGTGCGGGTCAATGCGGTTGCCCCCGGATTCATCCAGACGCCCATCTTGGCCAGCATGCCCGAGGACGTGCTCAAGGGCATGGAAGCGCGAGTGCCACTCAAGCGTCTGGGGCGTGCCGAGGAGATTGCCAACGTCTATGCTTTCCTGGCCAGCGATGAGGCCAGCTACATCAATGGCGCGGTGATCGAGGTCAGCGGCGGCATGACGGTTTGATGCGCTCCTTGCTCACACGCGTGCACAGGCGCGGGGGTCTAGAGGTCGCATCATGACCGCGCCGGTGCCGTCGATGGAAAAGGCCAAGCCGAGATCGCTGAGCGACTTGTTCCTGTCTTTCAGCTGGCTGGCCTTGCAGGGCTTTGGCGGTGTGCTGGCCGTGGCTCAGCGCGAACTGGTGGAAAAAAAGCGCTGGCTCACCAAAGAGGAATTCACCCAGGAGTGGGCTGTGGCTCAAATCCTGCCCGGTCCCAATGTGATCAACATGGCCATCATGCTCGGCGGGCGTCACTTTGGGCTGCGCGGCGCGGTGGTCTCGGCAGCCGGCATGCTGTCGCTGCCCTTGCTTTTGTGCCTGATGTTGGTTGCACTCTATGGGCAAATTGAACACCACCCGGCGGTCGCCGGTGCATTGCGCGGCATGGCCGCCGTATCGGCTGGACTGATTACGGCCACCGGCATCAAGCTGATCGCTGGACTGCGCAACAACGTGATGGGGCGCTTGGCCTGCTTGGTGCTTGGCATCGTCTGCTTTGCGGCTGTGGCATGGCTTCGACTGCCCTTGGTCTGGGTCCTGCTGGTCTTGGGTACCGTGGGCACGGGCCTGGCCTGGAGGAGACTGGCGCCATGAACGCCCTGACCCTGGCACCTACAGACTGGCTGCAGTTGCTGCTGCACTTTGCCACCCTGTCCATGCTGGGGGTGGGCGGAGCCATCACCACCCTCCCAGACATGCACCGCTACCTGGTGGACCGCCAGCACTGGCTGCTCGACAGTCAATTCAATGCCAGCGTTGCGTTGGCCCAAGCGGCACCGGGGCCCAACATTCTTTTTGTAGCGCTCATGGGTTGGCATGTGGGACTCAACGCTGGCGGCGGCTGGCTGGCCCCCATGGGCGCCTTGATCACCATCATCGGCATCCTCTTGCCCAGCTCTGTACTGACCTATGCGGCAGGTCAGTGGAGTCACCGCAACAGGGAACTCAGAGCCGTACGAGCCTTCAAACAAGGGCTGGCCCCGACCGTGGTCGGGTTGCTGATCGCCACCGGCCTGATCCTGGCTACGGCGGGCGCTTCCACGCTGGACCAATGGCCGGTCTGGCTGATCGCCGCCCTGAGCACGCTCCTGGTCTGGCGCACGCGTTTGCACATCCTGTGGCTGCTCAGCGCAGGTGCGCTGATCGGCGTGTTTGTGCTCGCCTGAAATCCCTTCAGCGGCGCTGGCGCAGTGCCTCGTAGAGACAAACCCCGCTGGCCACCGACACGTTCAGGCTCTCAACCGCGCCAGACATGGGGATGCGGGCCAGCGCATCACAGGTCTTTCGGGTCAATTGGCGCATGCCATCACCCTCGGCACCCAACACCAAGGCCACGGGCCCTTTCAAATCCACGTCATAGATGGCCTCAGGCGCGTCGTCACTGGTGCCGATGCACCAGATCCCGCGCTCTTTGAGCTCATTGAGCGTGCGCGCCAGATTCGTCACCATGAAATACGGCATGGTCTCGGCCGCTCCACTGGCCACCTTGGCCACCGTGGCATTGATCCCAGCGGCATGGTCTTTGGGCGCAATCACCGCATGTGCACCTGCACCATCGGCCACACGCAGACAGGCACCCAGATTGTGCGGATCCGTCACCCCGTCAAGCACCAAGAGCAAAGGCACTGTACCCTGGGCTTCGAGCTGCTCGAGCAAGCCATCGAGCGAGTTGACCGGCTGCAAGGCCTGAACCCGCGCCACCACCCCTTGGTGACCATGGCTGCCACACATCTTGGCCAGCCTCAGGCCATCGGATTCGATCATCCGCACGCCTGCCTCTTTGCAACGGTCCATGAACTGTCGCATGCGCGCATCGCGCCGGGATGCATCGAAAAACACTTCCAACACGGACTGAGGCGCCGTCTTGATGCGCACACCCACCGCGTGGAAACCGAAAAGAATTTTTGGGGAAGAAGTCACTGGCAGATTATCGCCGGGGCCAGTTGCCCGCCTGAGCCAGCAGGCCCCCCGGTCAGGAAACGACCCGCCCGGCCTCGATCGTGATTCGCCGCTGGCACCGGGCAGCCAGTTGCGGGTCATGGGTGACCAGGATCAAGGTGGTACCCAGCTCCTGGTTGAGCGCCATCATCAGGTTCATGATGGTCTCGCCCGTGGCAAAGTCAAGGCTGCCCGTGGGCTCATCGGCCAGCAAGACGGCCGGCTCGACGACAAATGCACGCGCCAAGGCCACCCTCTGCTGCTCACCACCGGAGAGCACGCGTGGATAGTGGCCCAGCCGCTGGCCCAAGCCAACGCGCTCGAGCATCTGTTTGGCCTGGGCTCGCGCATGACGCACCCCGGCCAGTTCCAGGGGCAGCATCACATTTTCAAGCGCGCTCATGTGGGCCATGAGCTGAAAGCTCTGGAACACAAAGCCGATTTTTTGGGCACGCAAGGCGGCCCGGTCATCTTCACTGAGGGCAAACAGATCCTGTCCAGCCAGCCGAACCGTGCCCTGGCTGGGCGTATCGAGCCCAGCGACGATGGACAGCAAGGTGCTCTTGCCCGAACCCGACGCACCCACAATGGCCACAGTTTCCCGAGGCGCAAAGCGCAGATCGATGTCTCGCAATATCGCGAGTTCACCCGTCGAGTCGGCCACGGTCTTGAACACATGCTCGACGGATATGATGGGCGTATGGACGGCCTGAGCAACGCGCTGGCTCAGTGTGGTCGCGACCGGATCGGATGAAAACATGGATGGGTTTTTGAGCATCGAAAATGCGGTATGCCAACTCAGGGTTGGGAGAAGCAGCCACTGTAACAAGCTCGAGCCAAGCCCACGACAAGTCAGGGCAAAGTCTGACCACCGGCGATGGCTCCTGGCCGCTGCACTCGCTCTGGCTATGCTGCCGAGCACCTGGGCCCAAAACCCTGGGGATGGAAAAATCTCTGCTGGCCCAACCGTGCTGGTGGTGGGCGACTCGCTGAGCGCCGAATACGGCCTAAAGCGAGGCAGCGGCTGGGTGGCGCTGCTGCAGGAGCGACTGAGCAAGGAGCGACCGGGCGCCCGGGTTGTCAACGCCAGCATCAGCGGCGACACCACCTCGGGGGGGCGTTCACGGCTGCCGGCCTTGCTCGCGCAGCACCGCCCCAACATTGTGGTGATCGAACTCGGCGGCAATGACGCGCTGCGCGGTCTTGCGCTCAGCATGACCGAGGACAACCTGCGCTCCATGGCGCAAGCCAGTCGCAAGACCGGCGCCAAAGTGCTGCTTTTGGGCATGCAAATGCCGCCCAACTATGGCGCCCAATACAGCGCAAAATTTACCGCCCTCTACAAGCAAGTGGCCAATCAGAGCCAAAGCGCGCTCGTCCCGTTTTTCCTCAAGGGCGTCGCTGATCGCCCCGATCCGACCGAGCTGTTTCAAAGCGACCGCATACACCCCAATGAACAGGCCCAGGCACGCATGCTCGACAATGTGTGGCCCGAGTTAAAAAAACTTCTGAAGTGAGCCTGCACCACATTCCAGCCGAACAGGTCCTCGAGCGACTTGGCCAGTTTTCCGACATCATCGATGCGCGCTCACCCGCAGAGTTTGATCAGGACCACCTGCCCGGCGCCCTGAACTGGCCAACGCTCGACGACGAGCAGCGCCATCAAATCGGCACCGAGTACAAACAGGTCAACGCCTTTGAAGCCAAAAAACGCGGCGCGGCCATGGCGGCACGCAGCATCGCTGAGCACATCGAGCGCGACGTCATGGACAAGCCCAAGGACTGGGCCCCGCTGCTGTATTGCTGGCGCGGTGGCAAACGCAGCGGCTCGCTCGGGCTCATCCTTGACCAGATCGGCTTTCGGGTCAGCCTGATCGAGGGCGGCTACAAAGCCTTTCGGGCGGCCCTGCTGGCCGATATCCCCCGCCAGGTGGGGCGTCTGCAATGGAGGGTGGTTTGCGGCACCACCGGGTCGGGCAAAACCCGCTTGTTGCACGCCCTGGCCGAACAAGGCGCCCAGGTGCTGGACCTTGAGGGGCTGGCGCGTCATCGCAGCTCGGTCCTTGGCCTGTTGCCGGGACAAAGCCAGCCTTCCCAAAAGGCGTTTGACACGCTCGTGTGGAATGCTTTGCGACAGCTCAGCGCTGACCGCGTGGTCTATGTGGAGAGCGAGAGCAAGAAGGTAGGCAACGTGGCCGTGCCAGAGAGCCTGATGACCGCCATGCGCGCCAGTGACTGCCTGCGGCTGCAATTGGCCGACGAAGAACGCGTCAAACTCTTGCTGCAAGATTATGATTTTTTCGTGCGCGACACCGGGTTTTTCTGCGAACGCCTGGATACGCTGGTGCAGGTCAAGGGCGGGGGTGTGGTGCGCAATTGGCAAGACATGGCGCGCGCAGGCCAAACGCCCGAGGTGGTTCGCCAACTGCTGCATCAGCACTACGACCCGACCTATCAGGCATCGATGCAACGAAACTTCTCTCGCTACGCCCAAGCCCGGACAGTGACCGCCCGCAACCACAGCCACGAGGCGATGCAGGAGTTGGCCCGCGAAATTGTCTGCCTGCAGCACTGAACTGCAAAGGCATCAGGCCCGAGTCGACGTGGTTGCGATTTACATCTTCTGCAAGCCCTGCAGCAGGTCGGCCTTGAGATCTTCCACGGCCTCAAGCCCTATGGACAAACGCACCAAAACCCCCCGATACGGCGAAGGCTGGCTGCGTATGCTGGCGGCTTGGTAAGTCGCACACAAACTCATGGGCCCGGCCCAGCTGTGCCCGATTTTGAACAGCTGCAAGCCATCGCAGAAACGGTCCACCTGGTCTTGGCTGTACTGGGGCTTGAAGGCCAGACTGACCAGGCAGGCAGCGCCTTTGCAATCGCGCCGCCAAAACAGATGACCTGGGGAATCGGGCAAGGCGGGGTGCAGCACCCGATCGAAATAAGGCAGGGTGTGCAGCCACAGCGCGAGGGCACGGGTGGTCGCATCCTGCGCCGCATAGCGCAAACCGGTTGAAGGCAGGCCCCGCAGCACGAGTTCGATGTCGTTGGCGGCCACACCGAGCCCCAGCCGGCCATGGCACTTGAGCACCTGATGGTGCAAGGTCCGGTCGCGCGTCACGACAGACCCCATCAACACATCAGCGCCTCCAGAGGGGTATTTGGTCAGGGCCTGCACGCTGACATCGACGCCCATGTCGAACGCGCAAAAGGCTATGCCCGCGCCCCAGGTGTTGTCCAGCGCCGTGATGATGCCCCGCGGGTGTTGCGGCGCATACCCCTTGACCGCGGAAACCAGGGCCGGCAGGTCCGGATATTCCAAAGTGATCGAGCCAGCGGCCTCCAGCCAAACCAGCCGGGTCCGCGGCGTCAGCCGGGCAGCCAGGTCGGCCGGATTCATGGGATCGTAAAAAATGCAGCCGATGCCCCAATTTTTCAATTCGTGCTCAGCGAAAGCTTTCTTCGGACCATAGGCATTGTCGGGAATCAGCACCTCGTCGCCAGCCGAGAGAAAAGCCATATCGACCAGAGTCAAGGCAGCTAAGCCGCTGGGCGCCAGCGCGCAATAGCGTCCGCCTTCAAGTGTGGCGATGCGCTCTTCCAGGATGAAGCTGGTGGGCGTACCGGCCAGGCCGTAGCTGTAGCCGCTCTCGTGGGTCCAGTCGCGGGCACGCAGCGCCTGCACGCTGGGAAAGATCACGGTCGAGGCTTTGTGCACGGGTACCGTGATGGCGCCAAAGCCCTCCGGGGGGTGGTAGGGATGGTGGATGAGTTGGGTGTTGAGGTCAGGCATGCTCAGCATCTTAAAAGATGCCGGGCCCCACCCTTGCCCTGGCCACTGCAGGCAGTCGATTCAAAGCAAAAACAGCGGCCCGATCAGCGGCCCTGATGCGGGAAAAAACAGCGCGCGATGCAGACCATCAAATTTTCCACTTCTCCAGCAGTTTGTCGGGCCCGAGCGCGTCGTAGCTTTCAAAAGGCTGATGGATCCACGGGTTGGTGGGCAAGAAATCCACCGAATAGTCTGCTTTAAAGCTCGAAAGCCCCTTGGTCCAGATGACCGCCGTGCGCAGTTCGGTGATGGGCTTGTAGTTGTTGCGCAATTGCTCGACCACTGCGCGAAGGGTGTGGCCGGAGTCAGCCAAGTCGTCGACCAGCAGCACCCGACCAGCGATCTCACCCTTGGGCGTGGTGATGTAGCGCGCGATGTCCAGTGCACCTTGCACCGTACCCGCTTCAGCGCGATAGGAGCTGGTGGACATGATGGCCAAGGGCTTGTCAAAGATGCGCGAGAGGATGTCACCGGGGCGCATGCCCCCCCGAGCCAGGCACAAAATCGTGTCGAATTGCCAGCCCGACTGGTGCACGCGGATGGCGAGCTTTTCAATCAGGTTGTGGTACTCGTCGTAGCTCACATACAGGTGCTTGCCGTCTTCAGTCAACATGGCGGGACTCTCCTGAGCGTGTAATCGGTGTCAAAAATCAGGCGATAAAAGGATCGCGCAGCACGATGGTATGGTCACGGTCCGGACTGGTCGAGATGATAGCCACAGGCACGCCCGTTGTCTCTTCGATGCGCTGCAGGTAATGGCGTGCCGCCTCGGGCAATCGGGCCCGGTCGGTCACTCCGACCGTGCTTTGGCTCCAGCCGGGCAGGGTTTCATAAATGGGCTCACAGCGGGAAATATCGTCAGCGCCCATGGGCAGGATGTCGATGGTCTGGCCATCGATCCGATAACCCACGCACAACTTGAGCTCCGTCAGGCCGTCAAGCACATCGAGCTTGGTGATGCAAAGCCCAGACAGACCATTGACCTGAGCCGATCGCTTGAGCAGGGCCGCATCAAACCAGCCGCAGCGCCGGCTTCGACCCGTGGTCACGCCTTTTTCGGCACCCACCGTGCTCATGTGGTACCCCGGCGTGCCGGGAACCTCCCATTGAAGTTCTGTCGGAAACGGCCCCCCGCCCACCCGGGTGCAATAGGCCTTGGTGATCCCCAAGATGTAATGCAGCATGCCCGGGCCCACGCCCGCACCAGCAGCGGCATTGCCGGCCACGCAGTTGCTGGAGGTGACGAAGGGGTAAGTGCCATGGTCAACATCGAGCAAGGTACCCTGGGCACCTTCAAACAACAAGTTGGCGCCCGCCTGGTGCGCATCGTTGAGCTCGCGCGAGACATCGGCCATCATGGGCCGGATCTGCTCGGCATGGGCCATGGCCTGGGCATAAACGGAATCAAAGTCAACCGCTGGGGCATGAAGATACTGAGTCAACATGAAATTGTGCAGATCAAGCAGCTCGCGCAGTTTGGTGGCAAAGCGCTCAGGGTATTTGAGATCTTGCACGCGCAACGCCCGCCGAGCGATCTTGTCTTCGTAGGCAGGGCCTATGCCCCGTCCGGTGGTGCCGATCTTGGCCGAACCGGCCTTCTCCTTGGCCGCTTCACGGGCGACATCCAGCGCCGCATGAAACGGCAAGATCAAGGGGCAGCTCTCACTGATGCGCAGTCGCGAGCGGACTTCGACACCGGCTTTTTCCAGGCCTTCGATTTCCTCGAGAAGCTTGGCCGCCGACAAGACCACGCCATTGCCGATGTAGCACTTGACGCCCGGGCGCATGATGCCGCTGGGAATCAGGTGCAATGCCGTTTTGACGCCATTGATGACCAAGGTATGGCCCGCGTTGTGCCCCCCCTGAAATCGCACCACGCCCTGCGACTTTTCCGTCAGCCAGTCCACCAGCTTGCCCTTGCCCTCGTCACCCCCCTGGGTTCCTACGACCACGACGTTGCGGCCCGCTCCAAGGGATTGCTTGTTTGTCATCTTGATGCTCGAATGGGAAAAATGGGATGCGCCGCCTCAAACGGCACGATCGAGGGGCTGAACCACCCAATGGCCAGCGGCCAGGTTGAGCTCGCGGTCGCAATCGAATTCGTTGACTTCGTGCTCGTGACCTGGCAGAGCACAGACCACCGTGTGCCCCTGGGCACGCAATCGGGCAATGGCCTGACGCAAGCCCGGATCCTCACTCCAGGGGGCCCTGATCGCCGGTCGCAGAGCCGGGGCTGGCAACACGCTGACCAGTTCCTTAAGATCCAGGCTAAAGCCCGCGGCTGGCCGCTTGCGGCCAAAAACGGCACCCACCTCGTCGTAGCGCCCTCCCCGAGCCAACTCTTCACCCTGGCCATAAATGCCAAAGCGAATCCCGCTGTAATAGGCGTAGCCGCGCAAATCGGCCAGATCAAAGCTCAGAGTCAGATCGCCACACAAGCTCGCCGCCTGGCTGGCAAGCCTATCCATTTCGTCGAGGGCCACAGCCACACCAGGAACGCCGGCCAGGGCGCGCTTGGCCTCGGCCAACACCTGTCGGTCACCGTAGAGTTGCAACAGGGTCTGAAGACCCGCCGCTGCGTTGGCCGTCAGGGCGGTCTGCGCGCGCAGCAAACTGGCCAGCTCCGCCCCATCCTTGAGCGCCAGAGCCGCATGGATGCGAGCCAAATTTCCCGGGCTGACCGGACAGCCGGCCAACAAGGCATTGACGATGCGCACATCGGCCAAGTCCAGTTGCAAAGCGCCAAAGCCCGCAGCGCGCAGCCCTTCGATGGCCAGACACTGCACTTCGAGGTCGGCTTCGAGGCCCGCATGGCCGTAAATCTCAGCACCAAACTGCAGCGGCTCGCGGGTGGCGTGCGGACGATCGGCACGGGTATGGAGAACCGGGCCGCAATAACAAAGTCGGGTCACGCTGGTGCGATTGAGCAGGTGCGCATCAATTCGCGCGACCTGGGGCGTGGTGTCGGCGCGCAGACCCAGGGTGCGACCGGAGAGTTGGTCCACCAGCTTGAAAGTCTGCAAGCCCAAAGCTTCGCCGGTGCCCGTCAACAGCGACTCCAGGTGTTCAAGCATGGGCGGCATGACCAGCTCGTAGCCATAGCCACGGGCACTGTCGAGCAGCAGGCGCCTGAGCTCTTCAATGTGCCTGGCCTCTGAGGGCAGGACATCGGCGATTTGGTCTGGCAGTTGCCAAGACGAAGACCAAGCAGGCATTCGAATGCAAAAGAGCTGTTAAAGCAGGGATTCTACCGGCCAAGGGAGCCAGGCCCGAGCGGCCGGAGCCGGTTCAAGACAGCAGCCACAATCCCAGCACGCCCAAAGAGACGCTGAGCAAACCGAAAAACCGCAACTGGCCATCATTGAGCTTGAGCAGTTGCACGAAAGTTCGGCGCCACCTTCCGGGCACCAGCAGCGGCAGCAGGCCCTCGACCACGAGAACCAAGGCCAGCGCCTGCCAGAGCGTGCTGCTGTCCAAGGCCACGACGGGGCTTTAACGCCGCGGCGCGCTGGCCGCTGCCGGCGTGCCCGAGCCGCGCATAGCCCGGAAAAACTCCGAAGACGGGTCGACCACCATCAGGTCAGAGCGTTTGTTGAAACTGGCCTTGTAAGCGTCCAGGCTGCGGTAGAACTGTGCAAACTGCGGGTCGCGACCAAAGGCCTCGTTGTAGACGCGCGCAGCCTCGGCATCGCCCTGGCCTTTTAGCTTTTGGGCATCCCGGTAGGCGTTGGCGATGGTGACCTCGCGCTGGCGGTCAGCATCGGCGCGAATTTTTTCACCTTCGGCCCCACCCGTGGAGCGCAATTCATTGGCCACGCGTTTGCGCTCAGCTTCCATGCGTCGGTAGACCGATTCCGTGATGGCTTCCACATAGTCCACTCGGGTGATGCGCACGTCAACGATTTCGACACCCCAAGATTTGCTGCCCTTGACCGCCTGCTGAACCTCGGTTTTCACGTCGGTCATCAATTGATCGCGCTTGAGGGAGAGCAAGTCTTTGACAGTGCGTTTATTGATTTCTTCCTGAAATGCGTTGCGCACAACCCGGCTCAGTTGGTTGGCCCCGGTGCGCTCATCAAGACCCACGTTTCGAATGTAGTCGCTGGGCTGAGAAATACGCCAGCGCACATACCAGTCAATCACCACGCGCTGCTTTTCGGCGGTCAACATCGGCTCGGGGTCGGTGCTGTCGAGTGTGAGCAACCGCTTGTCAATGTAAGAGACGTTTTGGAAGGGTGGTGGCAACTTGAAATTGAGGCCCGGCTCGGTGATCACCTCTTTGATCTGCCCGAGTGCATAGACCACACCAAACTGGCGCTGATCGACCACAAACAGGGTCGAACTGAGCAGCGCCAAAACAGCCAGCGCGGAAGAAACAATAAATCCGATGCGGTTCACAGAAAGCTCCTTCAACGGCTGTCGCGATCGCGGGTCCGCGAGGCATCGCGGCTGCGCGGGTCGGCGCTTGCGCCGGCGGGCGGGGACGTGTTCGGTGCCGGTGGCAGCGGCGGCGCCATGCCCGGCTCAACCGGCGCCGGCAAAGCGCCCGCCTGCATCAGACGATCGAGCGGCAAGTACAGCAGGTTCGAGCCCTGCCGCGACTCGATCATCACCTTGCTCACATTCGTAAAAACCTGCTGCATGGCGTCGATGTACATGCGATCGCGCGTGACTTGCGGGGCTTTTTGATACTCGGTCAACACGGAACGAAAGCGCTGCGCATCACCCTGGGCCTGAGCCACGATGCGGGCCTTGTAAGCCTGCGCCTCTTCATTGAGGCGCGAGGCCGAACCCACAGCACGCGGCACCACGTCGTTGGCATAGGCCTGGGCTTCGTTTTTGGCACGCTCTCTCTCCTGGCCCGCCTTGAGCACATCGTCGAAGGCCGCCTGCACCTGTTCGGGCGGCCGCACGCCGCTTTGCTGCAAATTGATCCCCACCACCTCGATACCCACCTTGTAGCGGTCCAGGATGGTCTGCATGAGCTTGCGCACACGCGGCGCGATCTGATCGCGCTCCTCGGCCAGGGCCGAGTCCATTTTCATCTTGCCCACCACCTCGCGCACTGCCGTTTCAGCAGCCTGCACCACCGTGGCGGCGGGATCTTTGCTCTCAAACAGAAAGGCGCGCGCGTCGCTGAGCCGGTACTGGACGGCGAACTTGATTTCGACGATGTTCTCGTCCTCGGTGAGCATGGCCGAGTCCCGCAAGCCAGTGGCCTTGATGATGGTGTCGCGCCCCACGTCTACCGATCGGATCTGCGTGACAACCACCAACTCATGGCGCTGCACAGGATAGGGCAGTCGCCAATTGAAGCCTGCACCGACGGTGCTGTGATAGCGGCCAAATTGGGTGATCACCGCCTGCTGACCCTCTTGAACGATGAAAAACCCTGTGCCCAACCAGATCAACAGCGCGACAACGGCCACCAGACCCACGCCCAGACCCGCGTTTTTTAGATCCGGAGGCTGAAAACCACCCCGACCCGACCCGTTGCCGCCACCGCCGGGCCGAGAACCGCCCGAACGACGACCACCACCAAACAAGCCACCGAGCTTGCGATTGAAATCGCGCCAGAGTTCGTCGAGATCCGGCGGCCCTTGTGTGGATCCCTGGGGCGCACGCGGTCGCTGGGGCGCTGCGGCCGGCGGCGCCGCCGGCGGGGGGGGCGGCACAGGTGCGGCGGGTTGGTCGGGCGCTCCTTCTGGCCGGGACGAACCTGAGGCATTGCCTTCGTCACGCCCCCAGCGCGAATCATTGAGGTTGAACATGCCGCGTGCTCTATTGAGAAGACGCGCTGGCCAAGCCATAAAGGTCTGCAGCACAGAGATAGGAGTCATGGTGATGGGGAACGGTGTTTTTCTTTTGATGGCCTGATTGTGCCTAATTAGAGGATGGCATCGGCACTGACCGGGCTTTGCCCTTGCCCGGTGTGGGTGGCATGGGTCCGGATAGAGGCTCGAGCGTGGCGCAATAGCAACTGCCTCAACTCCGGCAGCCCCTCGCCCGTGCGGGCGCTGACAAAAACACGCTCCATGGTCTGGGTCCCAGAGCCGTCGGCGCTGGGCAACTCAGTCACATCGGCCAGGCTCAGGGGGCGCCGCTGCAGTTCAACCGCGTCGAGCTTGTTGAACACAAGCACCTGTGGCACCGACTCGGCACCGATTTCAGCCAGCACCTTGAGAACCTGCGCCACCTGCTCCGGGTATTCGGGGTTGGCTCCATCGACCACATGCAACAACAAATCGGCGTCAGCGGCTTCCTGCAAGGTCGCCTCAAAAGCGTCAATCAGGCCGTGTGGCAAGTCGCGAATGAATCCAACGGTATCAGAAAGTGATACAGAACGACCGCTGGCAACATCCTGATCGTCAACGCTGCCCAGATACAGCTGGCGCGTGGTGGTGTCCAGGGTGGCAAACAGCTGGTCGGCCGCATAGGCCCGGGCCTTGACCAGCGCATTGAATAAGGTGCTTTTGCCAGCGTTGGTGTAGCCGACCAGAGAGATGGTGAACGCGTCATTTCGCTGGCGCTGCCGGCGCTGTGTTTGCCGCTGCCGCTTGACCTTGCCAAGACGGTCTTTGGTGCGTTTGATCGCCTCACCGATCATGCGCTTGTCCAGCTCAATCTGCTTTTCCCCGGGGCCGCCGCGCACACCGGCCCCGCCGGTCTGACGCTCCAAGTGTGACCAGCGCCTGACCAACCGGGTCGAGAGGTACTGAAGGCGGGCCAGCTCAACCTGCAGCTTGCCCTCATGACTGCGGGCCCGCTGGGCAAAAATTTCCAGGATGAGCAAGGTGCGGTCGTTGACAGGCAGATCCAGACTGCGCTCCAGGTTGCGCTGCTGCGCCGGGCTGAGCGATTGATCAAAAAGCACCTCGGTCGCGCCGCTTTCGAGCGCCAGGGCTTTGATTTCCTGGGCCTTGCCACTGCCCACAAAAAGCGCTGCATCCGGCGCACGTCGCTTGCAGGTCACCCGAGCGACAGGCGCCATGCCGGCGGTCAATGCCAACAAGCCCAGTTCGTGGAGTTGCGCGTCGAAGTGGGGCTCCCCGAAATCAACGCCGACCAGCAGCACTGAAGGGGGCGCGTTTTGCGGTGATTCCAAGGAACTCAGGCCGCTGGGCTTTCGTCGGCAGCAGCAAAATTGACCGCCCTGCCCGGAACGATGGTCGAAATCGCATGCTTGTAGACCATTTGGGTCACCGTGTTGCGCAGCAGCACGACATATTGATCGAAAGACTCGATCTGGCCCTGAAGCTTGATTCCGTTGACCAGATAGATCGAGACCGGAACATGCTCCCGGCGCAGGGTGTTGAGAAACGGATCCTGCAAAAGCTGACCTTTGTTATTGCTCACGATATGGTCCGTGTTCAAAGTGGTTGGAAAGTTGACACATTACCACAGGCCAAAGCCTTTGCGCTGTAGGCTCAATCCGACGACTTGTCGGCATAGGGATTTTGCGCCGTCTTCATCTGTATCCTCAAGGGCGTGCCGACCAGATCGAACTCCTTGCGGAAACGCCCCTCCAGATAACGCTTGTACGACTCGCTGACGTGATCAAGGGAGTTGCCATGGATCACGATCACGGGCGGGTTCATGCCGCCCTGATGGGCGTAGCGCATCTTCGGTCGGGACATGCCCGAGCGCTGCGGCTGCTGAAACTGCACCGCCTCCTGCAAAAGCCGAGTCAACACCGGGGTGGACATCTTGCGAAAGGCCGCCGCATGCGCCTGCACCATGGACTTCCACAGCGGCCCCAAACCTTGACGCTTGACCGCCGAGATGCGGTGCAAAGACGCAAACTTCATGAAGGGCAGCCGCGTTTCAATGGATCGCTCCAAGGTCTGGCGCTGGTAGCTGTCGATCGCATCCCATTTGTTGACCGCCAACACCACCGCACGGCCACTTTCCAGGATGTAACCGGCAATGTGCGCGTCCTGATCGGTGACGCCCTGGGTCGCATCAATCAGGAGCAAAACCACATGTGCACTTTCGATGGCTTGCAAAGTCTTGACCACCGAAAACTTCTCGATGGCTTCAAAAACCTTGCCCTTGCGGCGCAGGCCCGCCGTGTCGATCAGCTCAAACTGCTGCCCGTCCCGTTCAAAAGGCACCGAGATCGCGTCACGCGTGGTGCCGGGAAGGTCAAAAGCAATCAGCCTTTCCTCCCCCAACCAGGTGTTGATCAGCGTGGATTTGCCCACATTGGGCCGGCCAGCCACAGCCAATTTGACGACCAGCGGACGGTCGGCCGGTTCATCTGTCTCGTCAATGTCAGGCAGGCTCAGACGCTCCAGAGCGCTCTCGACCATGCCGCGCACGCCTTGACCATGGGAGGCCGATACCGGCACGACCTCGCCCAGCCCCAGTTCGAAAAATTCCGCCAACTGAGCCCCGGACTTCATGCCCTCGGCCTTGTTGGCCACCAGAAGCGTCGGCTTGCCCAACTTGCGCAAGTAAATGCCGATGTCATGGTCCTGGGCGCAAAGGCCTTCGCGCGCATCCACCACAAAAATGACCACATCGGCCTCAGCCACCGCCTGCCGGGTCTGCCTCGCCATTTCCTTGTAGATGCCAGACTCGGCGGTCGGCTCAAAGCCCCCGGTGTCGATGACGATGAATTCCTGCTTGCCCAGTCGCGCGTTGCCGTAATGACGATCGCGCGTCAACCCGGCAAAGTCGGCCACGATGGCATCGCGCGACTTGGTCAGGCGGTTGAACAGGGTGGACTTGCCCACGTTGGGGCGGCCCACCAGGGCGATCACAGGTTTCATCAAGGCAAGCGGCTGATCTGCCGCGTGGGCCAAACACTCATTGGGGCAGGAAGCCAAACACGCCACCGGAGCGGGTGGCAACCACCAAGGTCTTGCCCACCAACACGGGCGCGGCCGCTATGGCCGAGCCATCGGTGCTCATGCGGCCAAGAACGCTGCCGTCTTCGCGCGAGAGCAAGTGCACATAGCCTTGCAAATCACCCACAGCGACCGAACGGCCAATGACCACGGGCGCAGTCAGTTCGCGAAAGCGCAGGCTCTCATGGCCCCAGACCTTTTGACCATCGGCCAATTTCCAGGCTTGAACGACGCCATCGGCCTCCGCACCGAAGAGCAGACGGTCGTCGGCGGCCACACCAACGTGCCCGTTGGAGGCCCGACTCCACTGAACCACACCCCGGGCGGCATCGACGCAGCCCAATGCCGTCTGAAAGGATCGCACACACACCAGGTCGGCTCTTCGGGCGGCAGGGCCGACCAAGTCGACCAGGCGCTCCACCTCATTGATGCCCCGCGCCGAGGCAATGGGAGCATCCCAGCGCACCGATCCGTTGGCCGGATTGAGGCCAGACAGGCGCCCACCCACCCCCACGAGCAAGGTGTCGCCCACCGGCAGCATGACGCCGGGCTGGCGCAGCACCAGGGGCTCCGTGCCCGGCCTCTGCGCAATCCACAAACGCTGTCCGCTGGCGCCGTCGTAGGCGCTGACAGCCCGGTCTGCGGTCAGCAAAAACACGCGGGCACCGGCGACCAGAGGAGCTGAATAGGATTGCGCAGCCAAACGCTGCCTCCAAAGAACCTTTCCAGCCCGCAGGGCCACCAATTCGTTGGCGCGGGTCACAAGAGCGACGGTCGTGCCATCGCTCCCAACACCTGCAGCCAGCGGTGATCCAAGCGCCACGCGCCAGACCTCGCTGCCGCTGGCCGCATCAATTTCGAGAACCGTTCCATCGCCGGCCGCCAGAGTGACGCTCTTGTCACCGGCATGCACAATGGCCGGGAAATCGATCCCTGCCAATCGAACCGACCAAGCTTGCCGGGCGACGATGGTTGGGGTGATGGGCTGCAGCTCGCTCGGTTTGGGGCGAGGCGAGCCGGTCGAGCACCCCCCCAAAACGAGCACAAGCAGACCTGCGACGGCCAGCGCACGGCGCATCATTTTTTGACCTCCGGAGAAGCGGTCAGAGCCACATCGACCCCCAGCGCATTGAGCTTGACCTCGATCAATTGACGGTATTCGGATCGCTCGTCCATCGCAGCGTAGGCCTTGCGGTATTGAGCCTTGGCCTCTTCGGCTTTGCCCTGGGCCATGAAAACGTCGCCACGGCGATCATCGGCCAGGGCCGCGAAAGAAGGGGGCATCTTGGCACCGAGCTGCGCCAAAGCCTCGTCATAGGCCTTGGCCTCCAAAGCGATGCCGGCCAGCCGCAGGCGAGCAACCGCCTGCAAGCCCTCATCGCCCGCCTTTTCAACCACCCAGCCCAAAGAAGCCTTGGCACTGTCGGTCTTGCTTTTTTCATAGTAGATGCGCGCAGCCAGCAGCGCCGACTGGTGCGCATAGGTGGTTGACCCGTAACGCTCCTTGATATCGGCCAGCGCCCGGTCAAGCCTGGCCAGGTCACCGGCTTGAGCGGCTGCCTCAATTTGATCGTACATCACGGCAGCCTCGGCGCCCTGCTTGCGCTGCCAGTATTGCCAGCCATTGAAAGCGGCGAAAGCACCCAGCACAAGGATCAGCAGCCAGGTGATCGCGTTGCCATAGCGCTTCCAGAAGTGTTTGATCTGGTCTAACTGTTCTTGCTCTTCTAGGTCGAGGTGGCTGGCCATGGATGGTCGCGAACGGGTCGCTCGGTTCAAAAATCAAAAAACGCTGTCGCAGGGCAGCTGCAGCATCGCAAAAGCGCAATTGTAGGCGGCGGCGCCCACTCCTGATAACCACTGTTCAGACGCGGGCAGCAAAGGCTCAGCGCAGCCGCGCAGCCCAGCGGTCGGCCTGATTCAAGGGCTCGAGCACTTGCTCGTCGGACTGACCTGAACGCAAGGCTTTGACGGCCACACAGCCCTGCTGCAGCTCAGCCTGCCCAAATATCAGTGCGAACCGCGCACCGCTGGCATCGGCACGCTTGAATTGCGACTTCATGCTGCCCATCCCTTCGGCCGTTCCAGCCGCTGGGGCATGCATCTGCACGCCCACCCCAGCCTCGCGCAGGATTTGCAAGCACTGTAGAACCTGCGGCAAAGCGGCAGCATCGGGCACCACCGCAAAGGCATCGGGTGCCGGCTGCGCCGGCTCGACACCCTGCTCCCTGAGCAGTTCAAGAACACGCTCAACGCCCAAAGCCCAGCCCACCGCCGGAGCTGCCTTGCTGCCCATCTGTCCAATCAGGCCGTCGTAGCGGCCACCGGCACAAATGGTGCCCTGCGATCCGAGCCGGTCGGTCACAAACTCGAAAACGCTGAGGTTGTAGTAGTCCAGGCCTCGCACCAGTCGAGGATTGAGCGTCCAGGAAACGCCGTTGGCATCGAGCATGGCCTGCAGCCCCTGAAAGTGCGCCAGCGACCGTTCGCCCAGAAAATCGATTAATTTCGGGGCCTGGTTGACCAGATCCTGCATCTGCGGGTTCTTGGTATCCAGTATGCGCAGCGGATTGGAGTGGAGCCGGCGCCGGGCTTCTTCATCGAGCCGATCAGCATGGCCTTCAAGGTAGGCGATGAGCTGTTCGCGGTGCCTGGCCCTTTCCTCGGGCTGCCCCAGACAGTTGATCTCCAGGCGCCAGTCGGTCAGCCCGAGCTCACGCCAAAGCGCGGCGGCCAGCAAGATCAATTCAGCGTCCACGTCGGGGCCGGCAAAGCCGAGCGCCTCGGCACCGATCTGATGAAACTGCCGGTAGCGACCGCGCTGCGGCCGCTCGCGCCGAAACATCGGACCCATGTAATACAGACGCTTGCCGCCGTCATAGAGCAGGTTGTGCTCAGTGACGGCGCGCACCACGCTGGCCGTATTTTCAGGCCGCATGGTCAGGTGATCGGCGTCGCCATGCTTGTCCGATCGGTCTTCAAAGGAATACATCTCCTTCTCGACAATGTCGGTGACCTCACCGATGCTGCGAACAAACAAGCGTGTGTGCTCCAGGATCGGCGTGCGGATATTTCGGTAGGCGTAACGCGCCATCAAGGACCGCACCCTGTCCTCCAGCCACTCCCAGTGCGCCGATTCCGGCGGCAAGATATCGTTCATGCCTTTGACGGCGGTCAATTTGTCAACCATGGATGCTCTTTAAAGGGCGCATGGGCCCGCTTTTTAGACTTTGGCGTGACCAAAGCGCTTTTCAATGTAGTTCTCAACGATGCCCTGGAATTCGCGCGCGATGCCCTCCCCGCGCAGGGTCAATCGCTTTTCACCGTCGATGAACACGGGTGCGGCCGGAGCCTCCCCGGTTCCCGGCAGGCTGATGCCGATATCGGCATGCTTACTCTCGCCCGGGCCGTTGACGATACAGCCCATAACGGCCACCTTGAGTTGCTCCACCCCGGGGTACTGCTTGCGCCATAGAGGCATCTGCATGCGCAAAAAGTCATCAATCTGCTTGGCCAACTCCTGAAACGTGGTGCTGGTGGTTCGGCCGCAACCGGGACAGGCGGTGACACTGGGTACAAAGATGCGCAAACCCAAGGCCTGCAAGATCTCCGAGGCAATCACCACCTCCTGGGTGCGCGACTCCCCGGGCTGGGGCGTCAGAGACACGCGAATGGTGTCGCCAATGCCCTCTTGCAGCAAGACAGACAAGGCCGCCGCGGAGGCCACCGTGCCCTTGGTGCCCATCCCCGCCTCGGTCAGGCCCAGGTGAAGCGGGTGATCGGTCCGTCTGGCCAGTTCTCGGTAAACCGAAATCAGATCCTGCACCCCCGAGACCTTGCATGACAAGAGAATCTGCTCGTGGGCCATACCCAGTTCTTCGGCCCTTGCGGCCGATTGCAAAGCCGAGGAGATGAGCGCCTCGTACATGACTTGCTTGGCGCCCCAGGGCTGCGCACGGCGGCTGTTGTCGTCCATCATGCCGGCCAACAACTCCTGATCCAGACTGCCCCAGTTCACACCGATACGCAGCGGCTTGTCCCAACGCATGGCCGCTTCGACCATCTGCGAAAACTGCTTGTCGTGCTTGTCGCCCTTGCCCACGTTGCCTGGATTGATGCGGTACTTGGACAAAGCCTGGGCACAGGCTGGAAACTGGGTCAGCAGGGTGTGGCCGTTGTAGTGGAAATCGCCCACAAGAGGCACATCGACACCCATGCGATCGAGTTGCTCGCGCACATGCGGCACAGCCGCAGCCGCCTCAGGCGTATTGACCGTGATGCGCACCACCTCGGAGCCAGCCTGAGCGAGCTCCTTGCACTGTATGGCCGTGGCAATGGCATCTGCGGTATCGGTGTTGGTCATGGACTGCACCCGCACGGGTGCGTCGCCTCCGACCGTCACCACACGCGAACCCCAGACAATTCGAGCCTGAGCTGAGCGCCTGGGCGCAGGCAAAGCCGCTTCAATGGGCTGGCATGGAGTCATCACTTCACCTCGAATCGGGCCACATTGTTTTGCGTCAGGGGCACGAGATCAAATGGCTGGCCACGCACCCTGACCCGCACGTCACCGGCATTGCCCACCGTCACCCGCAACGGGGTGCTGGCCGAAATCGGTGCCATCTCCCCAGAATTCAAGACACGACGCAAGACGATCAAACCTGCAGAGTCGAGCACCTCAACCCAGGCCGGGCTTTGCGCCTGGATGGCAAGCACTGTGGTGGCATCTGCCAAAACCCCAGCAGGGGCCGATACCGCGGGCGCCGCGCTCGCGGCACTCAAGCCGGTCTCACGCCGGACCGCATCGGCCGAGGCGGATGCAGCGGGCACGGGACTGACCGCCGCAGTGCGATCGACCGCCTGGCCAGCCGGGGATACCGATTCCGTGACCACCGCCCCAGCTCCCGCATCTGACCGGGCTTGGGAGCCAGGCTTGAAAGAAGCGAATTCCGGCAGGAAATACACGATGGCTGCGGCCAGCAACAAGGCAGCGCCGCCCCAGAGCGCGGGCCTGGACAGCTGAGGCCAAACCTTGCTGGTGCCCGACGGCCCCGAGCCGCGAAAAGGCTGATTGAGGGCGCCAGCGACCACCAATTCCTGTCGCTGCACCTGCGGCAACAAGGCCAGGACCTGGACAGCATCGAGCTTGAGGGCGCGGCAGACGCTGGAGGCCAAGGCGCGGGTGAAGACCGGGCCGGGCAACAGATCGTGTCGATCGGCCTCCAGCGCTTCAAGACGCTTGACCGGCACCTTCAGCGAGACCGCCAGCGCAGCAATGTGCAGCCCAGCCTGCTCACGCGCACGGCGCATCAATGCGCCGGCGCTTTCGCCGCCGGTCGCACCCTCCGTATGACCCTGCGCTTCACTCATCCCAGGCACCCTTGTCAAATGCCGCCGCCTGCTGCGAACGGCCGTAACGATGGCGCAGCTGCTCCCCAAACCGAGCCACCAGACCGGCATTATCAAGCTTGCGGGCCAACTTGGCCGCTTGCCAGAGGGTCGAGGCATCGGCCATGGTCATGAAGGCAGGCTGAAAAAGACTGTCGAGCGCCTGCCCGGTTTGTCCGACCTGCTCCTGGCAGATGGCCAAAGCCAGCCAACTTTTGGCGGACTGGACGGCTGTGGAGCGGGCCGCCGCTCGCCGCAACAAGGCCTGAGCCCGTACATGGCGGTCCTCAGCGACAGGCAAGCGACAGAGCAACCAGCCGTAATTGTGCAAGAGATCAGCATCATCGGGACTCAACGCCATGGCACGCTCGAAACTGGGGTCCGCTCTCGACACATCACCCAATTGCATGTAAATCACACCGCGCAAATGCCAAGCGGCCGACAAGTCTGGCGCCAGAGCCAGCGCTTGCTTGA
>SXGQ01056460.1_pt1 | contig 23483 bp, 36 predicted proteins | sample 3178371 | NCBI WGS metagenome assembly SXGQ01 (sample SAMN11356859, study PRJNA531348) | freshwater metagenome | isolation source: freshwater sample F1-20 | place: China: Fuxian Lake, Yuxi | collected 2017-12-25 | reverse complement strand
GATCGATTGAAACAATTTAGTTTACTCTATTAGACTGGATAGATCTAATAGATGATCGCATATCAACAATAATGCAGGAGGATTACATTGGTCAGAACTAGAAGGGCCAACAGATATTGTGTTGATTGTGGCTCAAGATTGGTGTATTACCCCAGACTATCCAATCCAAAAGCACCTAATGAGCATAGAGTTTTAGTCTATGCATGTCCGGATTGCACAGAAGACTTTGAAAAACCAAAGATGTTTTCAATTAGACGAAATCAAGTAGATGATCCACTTGAAACCGTTGAAATAGAAATAACTCAAAACCAGAAAAAAACGAATTAAAAAGGCATGAATTTTATTGACAGATGTACAAAGTAGAAATTAAAATGGAACGTGTAAAACCCAGGAGCAATATATGGTATCTTTTGCCAATATTTGTAGGATTGATAGGAGGCGTTATAGCATATTTCATTTTAAGAAATGATGATTCGAAGAAAGCAAAAAATTGCCTATACGTCGGAATTCTGTTAGCGGTAGTTGGAATTATAATCGAAATTGTTATAGTCACGCAAATTCCAAGTTTAACGCCAAATTTCAATGTAAATGTCTAAAAAACAGAATGAAAAAGTATTTGCAGGTAGGCATAGTTTTAAATTGTTTCTTAATTCGAATTTAGCAATATTCAAAATTTAGAGGGTGGCACAAACAGGAAATTTAGAATCATATATGCCTAAAAAGAGTACTTTGTATGACCAATTCCAAAATGAAAGACAACATAGAGAGATGGTTAACACATGAAAACTACTCATTTGAATCAATTAAAAACCCTGAGAATAATTTCCAAATTCTAGTAAAACATGCAGGCCAATATGGAATTCCCATTGAGGTATTTGAACCAAAATCTCAGCCAGATGTCATTGTGATTGGTACAAAAGTAATAATGAAAAATAATCAAATTGCAAGGTATTTGGGGTTTAATGATGATGAAAAAACAAGATTTGGTAAAAAGGTAATCGACTTTTGTAATTCCATACAAGCAATTAGCAGAATAATTACAGAAGATGGGAAACAAAAGGTAGGGGTTTTTGTGGTATTAGATGACAAAGAAGCCATAAATCAGCAGACAGTGTTTGATGCAATTGATAAAGTCTCTGAAATGCATGAAAAAACTGCACGATTTTTGATGAAGACATTTTAAAATAATCAAAACAATCGTTTTTTGAAAAATAGTCATAAAAGCTAAACCCCCTACTGTTTTTCCATCAAATAGGCACAGTGTCATATTATCAAAATCATTCATTTTTTGGGGGGGTTTAACACTCGTGCCTACCTAGAAAAAGCAACCACAAAACCACCTAGATGTACCAGTTAAACATAGATCATGTTTTTGATTTAGGCATGAAAGCTAATCCCCCTCAAAAATAGATAAAAAAGATCATTTTTCATCAGACAAACTATGATTGTCAACATACAGAATATTTTGATTTAAACAATAGAATTTAACGACTAATGGAGAATGCAAATATCAGAGGAACCGCGATAATTCCAAAAATTGCTGCAATTTTGAGCAGGTCTTTTTTTTCTAATTGTTTGAATTTACCCATATACCATACCATTTTGGGTTATTTTTAATTCATTATGTAAATTTTCAGAAAATCCAGGATAATTACCAAAAATTATGTGTTTTCAGTATTCTTTACGCTTCAACTATATACCAAATTTCTGAAGAATATCACGTGGCACGGATGGGAATAATCATTGTAATAGGAGTTATAATTATTTCAATGGCATCTGCAATGTACATGTACGTCCAATACCAGACAAATTTCATCATGGCAGATGCAGGAAATCCAGTAATTGTAGGTCCTATAGAATACGCGGTTACATTTGATGGGACTCATAAAGGAAACAAAGAAACAGTTGCTGAAAATACATTTGTCAAAATTAGAGTAATTGCAAAAAACATTAGTGATGAAAATATCAAGATCTCAGGTGAACAATTTTACATAATAGATGAAAAACAGCAAAAACATCAATCAACATACGGTGGATTTTCTAAAGAAGATCTGTCAAATGATTGGTTAGAGCCAAACAAACCAGCAATATTTACCACACAGTTTGATATTCCATATGACGAATCAAAACAATACAACATAGCGATTCGTCCATTAAAACAGCATTCATCTATAGATACAGCGTTAATTTGTATCACAAATTGCTGATCGCAAAAAAATTATTGTCAAATTTTACTAGCGATGGGGTAACTAAGTGTGACTTTAACCATATAACCACTATGGTAAAAGTAAACAAGGCATGGCAATATCTAAAGCCAGAAGAGCAGCAGCCGCTAAAAAAGCCGCACGTACAAGAAAAAGAAACTTGGCAAAATTAGCAGTTGAAGCAGCTAAAATGGCAGCAAGACGAAAACGAAGTAGAGCTGCAAAAAAAGCAGCCGCAACTAGAAAAAAAACAATGGCTAAAAGATCTGCTCCAAGAAAAGCAGTTAGACGAGCTGTTGTAAGAAAAACAGTTAGTCGAGCTGTTGTAAGAAAAACAGTTAGACGAGCTGTTGTAAGAAAAGCAGTTAGACGAAGACGTTAGACTGCTTTCATCATCTTTTTTCAATTTTATTAAGATAACAAAATGTTTCTAAATTCGAGTTTAGAAATATATTATACGTTAGTCATTATCTATTTTTAATTCAGGCATGACAAAAATACGTTCTGGTTTTATTTTAAGAATTATTCTTTTTTCATTTTCTCTTTTGAATGGATAGTGATTTCTCCCCATGTATTGCTGAGTTAATTTGTCTGCATGTACATAATCATAATCAGGAATTATTTTCTCAACTTTCCCTCGAATTGTTGTCATGTCAAGGGGATTGTTATTTCCTACAACAGATACTGCAACTCGAGGATCACGCAAAATATTTTTGTGTTTAATTCTTCCCTCAGCAGTATTTACATAAACATAATCTGTATCGCAGTTAGCCCATACCGGGGAGAGTTGAGGAGAGCCATCTTTCATCAAAGTTGCAATAAACACGATGTTTTTTTGCTGAAATAATTTTACAACTTTTTCTTCCAATTTCATCTCAATTTCACTGATCTATGTTGATCCTTATCATAGTTTTTTGATCGACTCTTCAAATTACCGGGAATTGTTGGAAAGTCATTGTACTATTCATGATCCTTGCTAGAATTTTCCATAATGTTGGTCATGGCACGATTCATAATTTCCATCACCAGGTATTGAGAGTAATCTGCAGAGTTTCCTCCTTTAGTTTTCTTGGATTTTGAAGTTTTTGGAGTAAGTGATCTCAGAATTTTTTCAATCTTTACAGATGTATTATCAATGACCTTTGAATATTTTGAATCAAAATCATCAGGGGCAGCATATCCAAGTAGCTTTGTAGATGTGCTGTAAAATTTTGTAATTGCACCACGAGATTCCTCAATTTTAGCAATTTCGATTAATCCTGATTCTTTTAGAATATCAAGATGATGACGTACGGTGGTTAGGGCTTTTTTGTACCCTGTCTTTTTTAGCTCATTTGAAATCTGGTCTGCAGACAATGCACGGTGATATAGAATTTCAATGATTTTTGAGCGTGCAGGGTCTTCAATTGCACGTGCGTGTTGAACACTGGTTGTAAGAATACGATTTACCTTGATTTCTTTTTCTAGTAATGTAGACATGTTGATTACTCCTAATAGTTTGATCTAAAAGATCCACGTATCATATTTTTTTGTCTAATCGCATCAATTTTTTTTTGCTATCAATTTAGTGATACCCATATCAAAAGTAAATTACCGCTATCAGATTTACTGTAGCATAAACTAAATTATCACTACCACTACAATAATTATCATTACCACTACTATCTATATGATATTGGTATCATAATTATAAAACCACTACAAATATTTTGAAAAATTAAGAAAAATAAAAAATCTGAAAAAATATGTCCGATGCATGTACAGATATGACAAAAATAGATATCACAAAAATCAATTCAGTATTGAATTCGAGTTGAGTGTTAGCTTGGAGTCAACATCTAGTCACAGTAAAAAATTATTTTAGTTAAAGAGAACTGCCAGTTAGTTTTTCATATGCAATGACATACCTGTTTGTCATCTTTTGAATTATTTCAATAGGTATTGCTGGAGGTATTGGTTCTTTTCCTTTATCTCTTGCATCTTCGAATTGTTTTTGATAACCATGTTCTGTTAACCAATCACGCAGTATCTGTTTGTCAAATGATTCTTGAGTTTTGCCAATTTGATACGTCTCTTTTGGCCATAATCTGTATTCATCGGGACCAATTGAATCACCAAGAGTGATCTTTTCACCCAAAATTCCAAATTCTAGTTTTAGATCAGCCAAAATAAATCCAGCATCATCGGCGACTTTAGACATTTTTTTGTAAATATCTATTGATGTTTTTTCAAGCCACAGATACTGTTCTTCATTTACTAGTTTCATTTCCAAGGCTTTTTGTTTATCAATTGGGATATCATGTTCAGATTTTGTAGTTGGATCAAAAATAGGCTCCAATAGTTTGGCAGCTAGTGTGGTGTCAGTGCCTTTCGGTAATTTCACTTCACCTTTTTTCCATCTATTTATCAAACTGCCATAAAAATAGCCTCGAACCACACACTCTATTGGAAGCATCTTCATTTTTTTTACAAGTATCTCAGTATTGGATTGTCTTTTTACAAAGTGATTAGTGACTGCAAGTTCTTTAAACCAAAATTCTGCAAATTTGCACAAAACCTCACCTTTTTTAGGAATATTTTCTTTGAATTTTACGTCATATGCTGAAACCCTGTCAGAGAACTTGAAGAGTAGTGTAGTTTCATCGACATCATATAGATCCTTTACTTTGCCAGATGTAAGAAATTTCACAGCCAAACTGTATCTCAATTGGATTTAACTGCTATGAATTAGGAGCCCATCATACCTACCATTTTTGGTAGTTCTCGATAGGCCTTGCTTACAAATATGTCATTATCTGCATTGATCATTACAAACTGCATTGAATTATCAGATGGTGGTGATATGATGATCTTTTTTCCAGGTTTTAGAGATTTTATATCAAGTATATCTCCATCACCAAAATTTACATGAAGGTTAGTTAGTTGTTTTGAGCCAGTATTTTGAATAGTAATCCTTCCAGTTACAAAGAGGCTTTGTTTGTCAATAATAGGATCTACAAAAAGACTATACTCTTGTGTAGATACTGATAATTTTGCAATGTCTAGTCCAAAGATTATTGCCATGATTCCAATAATTCCTATACCAATAGCAATCAGAACAGAGTATGATTTCACTGCAACTAGATACGTTTTCTAATAATTAAGATTATTTTACGTCAACACCATTCCAAAAAGCCACCATTCCTTTGATTTTTTTGGCAGCATCATTTGGTTCTGCATAATACCATGCACAGTCTTTGTTGGTTTTCCCATTAATTGTTACAGAATAGTAATTTGCCATTCCTTTCCAACCGCAAAAAGTTGTCAAATCAGTTTTTTTGAAATATTCTGATTTTATAGAATTAATTGGAAAATAGTGATTTCCTTCAACTATTACAATATCATCGCTTTCTGCAATTACTACATCATTCCAAATTGCTTTCATAGTATGATTTCCTAAAAAACAATATTTAAAGAAAGATATGAGATTATTTTTTGTTTTGTTCTGGGATTACAGACAAAGTAGTTGTAGAAAGCACATGTTTTATTTTTCTAATCTGTTTGGTAATTGCGTCTTCCACTTCTTTGGATGTATCTGCTTCAACTTTTGCAAAGATATCATATACACCGAATGTTCCTTTTGCTTCTTTTACAGCATCTATTTTTAAGAGGTCACTCATCACTTCCATTTCATGAGCCATTTCACTTTTTACAAGAACGTATGCAGTTTCCATCTTATTCACCTTTCATCTCAATACGGGTTTTAAACTCGGGTGTAATTCCTAACGAATCATAATTTCCAGACGAACAAGTAAAACACATTGAATCTTTTGGAATTCCCACAGCAGCAGCAAGATTTTCAGCATCATTGTACCCCAAAAAGTCGGCCCCAATGCTCTTTCGAACCATTTCAGTCAATTCTTCTTCAGTCATATCCTTGCCATTTGAGAAGGTTGCAAGTTCTTCTTGAGAAGGGAAATCAATTCCAGCATAACATGGGAACTTTATTGGGGGATAAGTTATCACCATGCTGATTTTTTTTGCACCTGCTCTTCGTAATGCTTGAATAATTGCCTTTGAACTAGTACCACGGACTAAACTATCATCAATTACAACAACATGTTTGTCTTCAATAATTTCCCGGATTGGAATGATCCAACGATTAATTTCAATTCGGTCACTTTGGTGTGGTTCAATAAAACTTCGCAATGGGCCTTTCTTGCTGTACCTGTCTTTGAGCAGTCCTTCATCAAATGTGAGCCCTAATTCTTGGGCATATCCCAACGCTGCAGGTCTTGCAGAATCAGGAACTGGAATTACAAGATCAGCATCTCTGATAGGGAATTTTTTTGCCAAGAATTTTCCAATTCTCTTTCTCGAGATGTAGATATTGGCGCCTTCCATGTTACTTGACGGATGAGCAAAATAAGTAAATTCAAAAGAACAGTGAGCACGTGAAGTATCGTCAGAGAATCTTTCAGTCTCCATTCCATTTTTGCTAAGTTTGATTAATTCACCTGGTTTGACATCTCTTTGAAGTGTTGCACCCACTGCAGATACTGCAGATGATTCAGATGCGACAATGTATGTGTCATCAGATATTTTGTAGCCCAAAACCATCGGTCTGAATCCCTTGGGATCCCTTGCAGCATATACAGAGTTATCATCGGAAATAAATGTAAAACAGTATGAGCCAACCATTTCATTTTTCAAAATCGCAAGCGCCTTTCCCATTTGTCCATTTTCAGAAATTAATGACACAAGTCTTTGTGCTGCAACTAGCGTATCACTTGCATTCTGAGGTGTAAAAGAGCATCCTCCTACTAAATTTGATAGTTCTTGAACATTTGCAATGGTGCCGTTATGAGCAATGCAAAGATCTTTGACTTTAAGGGGCTGAGCATTTTCAAGTGTGCTCCTTCCCATAGTAGAATATCTAACATGTCCGATAACAGACGATGAAGAATAATCTTCACATATTTTCTTAAATTCAGATGAAGCACCAGAAACAAGACCCAATCTTTTTAGCGGTTCTTTGTTTGGAATTGCAATTCCCCATGCTTCTTGTCCTCTGTGCTGTAATGCCCTAAGTGCATCAATTGCCATAGGAACAACATTGGTTCCACTAAGACTAAAAATCCCAACAACACCACAATTTTCTTTAACCATGCACTACTAACTCCCTTAACGAATTAAACCAAGTTTTTTGTGCCTTATCAACTCTTAGATCTATGACAGATTTGCGTTCTTGATTGAATAGAATATTTTCACCACCAAATACTCCAATCATTTTGTAGGAAGCTTTGCTCTTTTTGAGATATGTCTCTACTTTGTCGAGATTTTCCTTTTTTAGAACCAAAAGATACCTAGAATGGCTTTCAGAAAACAAGATTCTGTCAACGTCTAACTTTGGACCAGGTACTTTATCTAATGAAACAGTGCATCCAATTTCGTGTGTCATGCATAGTTCTGAAACAGCTACTGCTATGCCACCTTTAGAACAATCATGTACTGTTTTAAGAAGATCTTTTTTGATTAAATCTAAAACTACATTCATGTTGTTTTTAGATTCTTGAAAATTCACTACAGGACATTTCCCGCCTATAAATTTGTGAATATATTCAAAGTATTCAGACCCACCCATTTCATTTTTAGTTTCACCAATAATTACAAGACAGTCGCCAGTATTGATTTTCTGAATTTGTAATGGAGTTGTATCGATTAATCCTAAAATTCCAATTATAGGTGTAGGCTTAATTGGACCTGAGGGTGTTTCGTTATACAGACTAACTTTACCCCCAACGCATGGAATTTCAAAATATTTTGCAAAATCACTCAATCCTTTTAGTGATTCCAAAAAGGTCCAAAAGATCTCAGGATTTTCTGGATTTCCAAATTGTAAATGATCAAGCATTCCGATAGGCTTTGCTCCAGTACAAACAACATTTCTACATGCTTCCTCAAAGCATCCTATAGCTCCTTCCCTCGGATTGATATAGCAATGTTTTGGATTACCGTCTATTTTTGCTGCCAAAAATTTTCCATTATCTAATCTAAGAACGGATGCATCTTGGCCAGGTTTGACTACGGTTCTAATTCCAACCTCATGATCATATTGACCATATACCCAAATTTTGCTTGCGATGTTTGGTGATGAAATGAATTTCATCATCATTTTTGAATAATCTGAGATTGGTTTGAGTTTCCTTTCTTTTTCTATGCTTTCTAGATATGCGGGTTTTTTGGAAGGTCTGTCTAAAAGAGTGACATTTGCAACGACATCTGTTGGAAGATTAGCGCATGTTTTTTTGCCTTTTTTTACATGCATCATATTATCAAAAGTCACATGACCGATAACAGAACATGTTATACGAAACTTCTTACAAATTTCTTGTAGTTTTTTAAATTTATCATTGTTTGTCACTATCAACATTCTCTCTTGGGATTCAGACACCATAATCTCATCAGGACTCATATCAGATTCACGAGTATGGACCTTATCTACATCCATTTCAATGCCAATCGATAAGGCATCTGCAGTTTCAGATACAGCACAAGACAATCCGCCACCTCCAAGATCTTTCATTGCATGAATAAGATTTTGATTTCGAGCTTCCAGTATTGCCTCTATGATTAATTTTTCAATAAATGGATCTGGTATTTGGACAGCAGACCTATTTTCAGATTCTAAAGAGTCAGAAGCAAATTGTGAGCCTCCAATTCCATCTCTACCAGTAGAGCCTCCAAGCAAGACTACAAGATCACCTTTTTTAGCATGATTTTTGATTAGATTCTTTTTCTTTCCAAATCCAATAGCGGCAACATCCACTAGTGCATAATTAGAGTAGCATTCATCAAATTCAACTTCACCACCAATAGTAGGAATTCCCAAACAGTTTCCATAATCAGCAATTCCAGTAACAGCATTTTTGAAAAGCCATCTTGCCTGGAGATCTTTTTCAATATTTCCAAATCTCAATCCGTCAAAAAGAGCAATAGGTCTTGTTCCTGCGGATAGAATATCTCGAATAACACCACCAACTCCAGTTGCAGCTCCACCATATGGTTCAACAGCAGACGGATGATTATGACTTTCAATATGTGCAGTTATTACATAACCGTCACCAACATCTAAAACTCCAGAATCATATCCTTTTTCAGATATGACCAATGGTCCTTTCATTGGTAGCATCTTAAGATGTTTCTTTGAGGATTTGTACGAACAGTGTTCAGACCATTCTGCAGCTACAATTTGTAATTCAGTGGATGTGGGTTTTCTTCCGATTTTAGATGTGAGTTCATCTAGTTCCTGTGGTTCTAAGCTCAATTCTTAACACCGATTGTTTTAATCAGAGATTCAAAAATCAAGGAAGATGGTTTATTGTCAATTGGGTTAATTTCTGATTCAGTTGCTCTTTCAGGATGAGGCATCATACCTACAACATTGCCATCCTCATTACAAACTCCAGCTATTCTATCAGTAGAGCCATTTACTACTTCACTATATCTAAATACAATTTGATTTTTCTTTTTTAATTTTTTAAGTGTCTCGTTATCCACATAGTATCTCCCTTCACCATTTGCAATTGGGATTGGAATTTGTTGATGTAGTTTTAATTTATTTGTAAAAGGAGTGTTATTATTTTCAACTATCAGATTTGTCCACTTGCACATAAAATTAAGAGATGTGTTTTTGAGCAGTGCACCAGGCAACAAACCAGCCTCCACAAGGATTTGAAATCCGTTACATACTCCCAAAATAGGTATTCCTTTTTCAGCCATTTTTCTGACATCACTAATTATTGGGCTATGAGCAGCGATTGCCCCTGACCGTAATCTATCACCATATGAAAATCCACCAGGAAGAATAACAGCATCGATATTTTTTGGTAACCCTTTTTCATGCCAAAAATACTCGGCATCAAGTTTGAAAACATCAGTCAAAACATGATACATGTCGCGATCGCAGTTACTACCTGGGAAAACAATAACGCCTACCTTCACAATTAGTTTTATCGGCAGAGATATTTAATTTGAATCTAGCAAAATGTCAAAATGAACAATAATTTGATCGCTTTGTCCTATTCACAGATAGAGCATAATAGATCAATGAACGGATACACAGTTATAGAAAATCACTCACAAATCAAATAATCAAAATAGAAAATCCAAGCACCGATTAAGCGTCAAATACATCAATTATGACTTTACTCACCATTGGATTGTAAATACGCAGTTCATCACAGATTTCTTGGACTTTGGTTTTTGCAGATTTTTTATCTTTTTCTTTTATTGTAAATTTCAACATTTTCGCAGTTTTGATTTTAGATATTGCAGAATGGGTGCCTTTCAACACAAGATCATTTAGAATTGTTTCACCTTCAGGATCACTGATTCCAGGTTTATTTTCAATGGTCACATGAACATTAAACGTAGCCACAGTAATTTCCAAAATCTAAAAGAGGTTAATCTATCTTACTACTTGCATCATGTATAAATTCAGAAATAACTGCTAAAACAAGTTTAGATGATTACTGAATTTTGAAATAAAAAAATTAGTTGCTTCCGATTAGGAAGACAACATTAACACTGGTATTGACATCTTGATCAGATGAAAATATTGGTGTTGGGGCTGAGGATTTTGCAATTCCTTCACCGTATGCCATATCATACATTGGCATTGGGTATGGCATTGAAAATTCAGAAAGAGATACTGCCTTGACTCCAATTATCTTGTAATTGAGTGGAGCTAATGCCATTTCAGCTTTTGACTTTGCATTGAGAACCGCTTCTGCTAAAAGATCATCTTTGAGTTTTGATGCAAGTTCTGGAGATAGTGAAAAGTATACGCTATCTACTCTGTTTACACCTGCCTCAACTGCTCCGTCAATTATAGCAGCTAAACTGTTAAGATTCTGAGTTTCAACATTGATGATGTTGCTTACTCTATATCCAATTAGTTCTTGGGTATATCTTCCAGTCTTCTCATCCTGATAATTATCATATACAGGATAGATGTTAAACTGGGATGTACTGATCTCCGAATCAGTGATTCCTACTTGTTTTATTGCAGCAATCACTTTGTTCATCAATTCAGAATTTGAAGCCAGTGCATCTTTGGCAGTTTTTTCTTGAATTTCAACACCAAAACTAATGTTTGCAAGGTTTGGCTTTACGCTTGAGATTGCATTACCGGTAACAGATATCACTTTTTCCCTTGATGGAAAAGGAGTGACTTCTTCTTGAGCTACTGCATTTGGGGTAACAGAGATTGCACCCACAGTTACAGAGACCACCAGTACAGCAATCATGGCTGTAAAGATTTGTTTTGAATGTTTCATGATTATATAATAAATAATTTTGTAGATAAGGTTTGATTAAATTTCAATTTAACGACAAGTGTTATTAAGAGATTCAAAATGTTATTGGTTCAATGAAAGACGATATTGGAGAGACTGTAAAAGATACCGAGGGAGATACAATAGGTATTGCAGACAGAGTCGAAATTTTATCCACTGAGGATTCAAAGCTAAAATCAATAGGTGAGATACTTAGCTCAGATTCTAGCAGAGCGATTTTAAAAATTTTATTTAACGATTCCTTAACTGCAAATCAAATATCACAAAAAACAGAAATCTCATTACCACTTGTAATTTATCATTTAAAAAAGATGCAAGATGCAGGAGTAGTAAAAATTACCAACATTGGAAAAAATACAAAGTCTCATGACATGAAGTTTTACACTGTAGACAAGCTTGCAATAGTCATCTTGCCTGCAATGATGTCAGAGCCTGCAAAAAAGAGCAAATCGCTATTTAATTCATTTACTAGAATTCACAGACTGGCAACACTTGGTGGCGCATCAATTGCTGCATGGTTTTCATCGCAACTGATTCAAAAAGGAAACGTGGTGCCAGAGGGAGACATGTCGGCAAATACCCCAATGCCGTCCGAATCTGCAGAGATGGCACTCAAGTCAATTCCAGAAGAGTCTGCAGACGTAGCAATGGAATCAATGCCAGTTGATGAGATGGCAAGAATGTCAGAATCTGCAGATACGATGATGAAATCCTCACCAATTATGGATACTGCACCTATGACACAAACATTTGATCCTATAGTCCAGATACTATGGTCTGTAGTTACAGTTCTAATTGTAGTGGTTGCAGGACTAGTCATAGAAGTTGTGATTACTAAACGACGCAAAAATATCATCAAACATTGAAATTTATATCAGATTAGAAAAGAATACCACAGATTGTCAAGATCAAGATACTGGAAGATTACTCCTGATGAAATGCAGAAATTTGTTTATAATGAAGAAAAGTTGCTAAATTGGGAAATCAAATGTATCAGAGAGCCAGATGTGGAAGCAATTTTCATAGGTGTTTTCATGTATAGAAATGGTACACCCTATGACTATGAATCAATTAAAGGGATTACATATTATTACAACAACATTCCAAGAAATGAATTACCTTCCATTACAGGTTTCCTTCAAGAAAAATTTGGAGGCAAAGAGATGGAAAAAGGTGAAAGAATATTTCTCAAGGGTTCAAAAGAAATCTATTCCAGCAAAGACATTGCAGCATTAGCAAAAAGCCTAGAACAGAAATTTAAGACAAAGGCTATCATATCCTTAGAATTTCAAGATTTGAGTCTAGAAGAACTCAAAAATGCAGGGCTTCCAGAAGCAAAACTACTTCCTATTCCAGGCAAATAGATAAAACAGTTTATGACAGATGTATTTTAGATGTCATCAATTGAAGGTATCAACCAACATCTAGAAGAATTAAGAAAAAGAGTAATGCGAGTCATGATAGCAATAGGAATAATTTTCGTGTTTGTAATTTCATGTCATCTACACCCAATTGATGTTGCAGGATTTCAACTGTACTATCCAACGCTAGATCCTGTGAATAACATTGCAGCACAAATCACAAACTACATGAAAAATAGTTTAGTTCCAGAAGGAGTTCAATTAATACAAACAGAACCAGGTCAAGCACTCTTTGCCCAAATTTATGTTGGAGCACTGGTAGCAATAGTAGTTGGAATGCCAGTAATTATCAAAGAATCAGTGGGATTCATAAAACCTGCATTAAAAGAACACGAAATCAAAGTTACACGAAGCATAGCACTTCCAGCATTAGCATTATTCATAACAGGTTGTATTTTTTCATATTTTTTAGTAATTCCATACATGTTAGAATTTCTTTACATGTATGGTGATGCGTCTGGATTAATCACATTTCTTAACATAATGGATTTCATCACTTTTGTCTTACAGTATCTACTGGCCTTTGGAGTATCGTTTCAACTCCCACTGATAATGTATGCCCTATCAATGTCAGGAATTGTAGACAAGAAATTTTGGAGAAAAAATATTCGATATGCAATACTGGCAATAGTGGTATTTGGGGCAATAGTCACCCCAGACGGAAGCGGTGTTACAATGTGGTTTATCGTAGTTCCAATGATGGCACTTTATCTTGGAGGTATGATGATAATTGAGCATAAAAAACGTAAAAAAGATTTAAATCTTAAATCATAGACTAAAGCTCAGTTGACACTACAAAGCATTTTACTTGCAATGCCTGGAATAAATGAGATACTAATAATTTTAGTGCTAGCGGCAGTGTTTATTTTCGGTGCAAAGAAGATTCCAGAATTGGCTAAAACTTTTGGCAAGGCAAAATCAGAGTTCGAGAAAGGCAAGATTGAAGGTGAAAAAGAGCTCAATGATTTTAAAAATAAAGAAAAAAAGTTAGACTAGCGCTCCACAATCACTATAAAATCATCAATCATTCTAGAATAATCATTCAAGATGTTATTTTTACCAAAAAAATCAAGCAATTTCATCATACCTTTTGATTTCCAATCAACTTCAAGAATTAACTTTGTTCCATCTTGAATCTGCTCGTATCGATTAATGATATGAGTGCCTTTTGCATCTCCCCCAATAACAAAAATTTCATGTTGTAGTGGTTCAACAGTTACATGTTTTACCATCATAACTAGCTCCTTTCCACCAATTCGCAGGTGTTCTTCTACTACAGAGGTGTTTCCACGTGAGGATATTATTCGAATAGAAGGATAGTATTGCGGAAGTATTTTTTGATAATTTTCATAATTTTTTGCAAATTCAAAAATTTTTTTCCTGTCAGCCTTTATGATTTTTTCAAAAATAATTTTTGACAATTATAATTCAGAATGTACCCCAACGAGGGTATAAACCGTGCTCAAGATCAAATTGGTCCAAGCATTTTCCCACACCGTGATTTACAATATCATCGATGGTTTTTGGTTTTGTGTAAAATTCTGTAACAGGTGGCAAAATTACAATACCTAATCTAGACAGTTTAAGCATATTTTCAAGATGTATTGCAGATAGTGGAGTTTCCCTAACCATTAAAATTAGTTTTCTAGACTCTTTTATTGTCACACCTGCAGCTCTTGCCACAAGAGTGTCATCATAACCATTTGCAATTGCAGACAGTGTTTTCATACTACATGGTGCAACTATCATGCCATCTACCTTATGAGTTCCACTAGAAACACTTGCAGCCATATTTTTTTCATCAGAAGTACTAGTTGCAAGTGATTTTACATAATCAAGTTGAAACTCAGTCTCCATAGAGATACATTTGATGGCCCACTCAGACATTATCAAATGAGTCTCAACGTTTAATTTCTTGAGAACTTCTAATAAACGAATTCCATAGATGACTCCGGTGCTACCGGTAATACCAACTATTAATTTCATTACTGATTATATAAAACATTACTTTATTTTAGCTATTAGATAACAAAGTTGGCATGTTGGTACTAGATGTTTTGAGTCTCACTGGTTGTATCTAATTTGGCTTCTTTTCTTCTTTTAAGCCATAAAGAAATTCCACCTACTGTCATTGCAGATAGTAGAATCACTCCAGCCATCTGCAATTCTAGAGAATAGAACATATAGTTACATTCAGGTCATTTTAGAAAAATCTTGTGATCATGTAATCGATCCAAATATTTGAAAATTAGCTATATTAGTTCCTGTTTTCTAGTCATTATGTGATTAATAATTCTGAGATTAAAAAAATAGTAAATGAATATTCAGATATAAGAATAGGAGTCATGGGGAGCCATTCTGCACTAGAAGTAATGGATGGCGCAAAAGATGAAGGTTTTCAGACCGTTGTTTATTGCCAAAAAGGCAGAGAAGAACCATATCAGAGATTCAACAGAATAGCAGATGAAATTGTAATATTAAATAAATTCAAAGACATGGCATCACCTAAAATTCAAAAAACAATGAGAGAAACAAACACGATAGTGATTCCACATAGATCATTGACAGTATATCTTGGATACAAAACTCTAGAAAATTCATTCAGAGTTCCAATATTTGGAAATAGAAAACTATTCCAAGCAGAAGAAAGATCTGCCAAAAGAAATCAATATTATTTGTTAGAAAAGGCGAAGATAAAATTTCCAAAATTATTCAAAGATCCAAAGAGCATCAACAAACCATGCATTATCAAAGTTCAAGAAATGAAACGACCATTAGAGCGTGCTTTCTTTACTGTATCATCATATCAAGACTATAAAGAAAAATCAGAAGCAAAGATAAAACAAGGATTAATCTCCAGAAAGGATTTAGAAAAATCAAGCATAGAAGAATTGGCAATTGGAACATACATGAATTTCAATTTCTTTCACACACCAATATCAAAGCAAGTTGATTTTATAGGAATTGAGAGAAGATTACAAACCAATATACATGATTACAACGCACTTCCTGCAAAACAACAATTAGACATAGCCATAGATTTGCAAAACATAGAAGTTGGCCATACACCCGCCAGCATACGAGAATCATTACTTGAAAAAGTGATCAAGATGGGAGACAAGTTTGTGGCTGCGGTTAAAAAAGAATATGCACCAGGAATCATAGGCCCATTTTCTCTACAAAGTGTAATTACAAAAGATTTGGAATTAGTAGTGTATGATGTATCACTTCGTGTTCCAGGCAACCCAATTGTAGCAACTACTAGCCCATATACAAAATATCAATATGGTAAAACATTTGGAGTGGGTAGAAGAATAGCAATGGAGATAAAACGTGCACAAGAAGAAGATCGTCTAGATGAAATCGTGACATAGAACACAGATTAGAACATTTTAAAAATACTCAGAAGATATGAATAATTTCTTAGAATAAATCAAATATGAAATAAATCCAATATACGCACTAAAAAATTGGCACTATTAAAACAAATGATTTTTCTTTAAATATTAAAATCATAAATTATTAGAATATGTCAAAAAGAGTCACAATTATGATCGAGGATGACATAGATAAAAAAACTCAGACAACGTCAAGCCAAGATGATTCAACAAATGAGTAACGCATACAGCTATTCTCAAACAATAAACGACGTTTTAAGAAAAGCGCTTTGAAAGTTGTTTGTTCAAATATTTTTAGAATGTGTAAAATTCTAAAGATATATTTTATTGATATGATAAACAAATTTGTTAATTGGCTAGATTAGGAAATATATTGAATACCTAACGTTTTGGTTCAAATAATTAAAAGAACGGTTTTTATTTGAAACAGAATGCTGGATGCCAGTTAACATCAAAATACAAACTCTTTTTTGTCAGACTAGAATAACACAGAGGATGCCAAGGATAATTTACATTCGTGAAATAATTACAATACTAAAAGAACCAAAACTATGTCAAACATGCCAAAAAGATGACAGATTAGAAAAAAACGTTGTTTTTGAAAGAAGATCCGATGGTCAAACAATACTTTGTACACGTTGTGAAGCATTAACAGTAGTTACAAACCACAATCTCAGAGAAGTTGAATTATCGGCTTCAAAAGATTATCAAGTAATGTTAAAAGAGCCACACCTAATACGAAAAGTTACATATTAGATTTTAGACATAGACATTATCAAGCAAGTAATTCTTGAATGACATAGTTTCGGACATATGCAAATTCCCATTCCTTCAAATCAGCATTTTTGCATTCTTCTTTAATTATTAAACCAGCCAGTCCTTTACTCCAAATATGTCTGTGTACATCATAAACCTCTAAAATTTTACCATGTTTTGTGATTTTGATACTACCATGACATCGCTGGATGACTTTGGCGGCAACATTTCGATACAAAACATCAAGATTAGCCATGAAGAATCAATAGTGTTTAGGATATGAAAAATGTTATGATTTAGAGAAACGCGTGTTATTTGTAATACCCATATATCTTAGAATGCAGAATAATCAGATGCTGATGATTAATAGAAAAGCTATATCTGATTGCTGATGAGTTTGCCGAATTATGAAGCATTTGTAATTACAGTTTAGAATTATAAACACAAAATATTTCAGAAAAAATTAAAGAATAAACCTCTACATATTGGGAAATTCCACATAGTATAATGGAAGACACGACAGATGTTGTTTTAGGTGCAAAAAAATTTGCCCAAGAAAAACACAAGAATCAAAAAAGAAAAGACGGTATAACACTATATTCAGATCATTTAGAAGGAGTTGTAAATAGACTCAAAAATTTAGGAGTGACAGACAAAGATGTGTTGTGTGCTGCTTGGCTTCATGATATTATAGAAGATACGGACACTACTTTTGATCAGATTAGTGAAAGATTTGGAAGAGAAGTTGCAGTAATTGTTCTGTCTTTATCAAAAGATCACCATATTCCAAAAAAGAACAGAGAGGTACAATATATCGATCAATTAAGAGAATCATCATTTCAATCAAAAATCATCAAATTGTGCGATATATCTGCAAATTTGAAAGATTTGGCAAATGCACCAATATCAAAAACTCAAAAAAATAAACAGATCAAAAAGATCTTACATTATCTTAGAGTGATTAAAAACGACATATCAGAAAAAAAATCAGAGTATCCAAAAATTCAAGAAATTATTGATGGGATTAATACTATATGCATTAAATTTAATCAAACCCAGATTTCGATTTAGAATGCATAGGTCATGCATTAGGATCTATAACTTTAACAGTCATTGAAAGTGGTGGGGATAGAGCTTCTGGATTATCAATGCTTTCCCAAACAAATATCTCAATAATATACAAGCCAGATTCAGTTGGAGTCCAAGATTGCGCAGGTGAAAGAGATTGCCTTGGAGATAGAGACCCACTTAACCACGATAAAGAAATTACTACATGATTTTCATTTTTTATCTGAGTTAGATATGCAAATGATTGTTGAGTATTTTGACTGTTTGAAACATCGGCAGTTATCATGATTTGATTTCCAAGTGTGAGAATATTATCATCGGGTAAAATTTGTGTCAGGACAGATTCGGTATCAGCAAATACAAGACTAGTTGGAAATAAAATCAGAAAAGAGATTAGAAATTTCATAAATAACACCAATGTGTAGCATATTTAATCTAATAAAATGAGTAAACTTCCTGAGAAATTTCCTGAATATTTGATTATGTATAAAATGCTTACAAAGAAGATTTCAGAGTTAAAAAAAGGAAATTCAGAATCTGAAATTATGGAGAAAATAAAAAAATATGAATTAGAAAGAACAAAAATTATCAGCATGTTTCCTGAAAATTTTTTTGAAAATTATTCGATGGAAGAATAAATTCAAAAAACAATATAATTTTAAGTGAGAGAACAGTGGATTTTGTGACTGGAGATTGTTCGAAAGAGCAGATACTTCATGATACTAGCAGTAATTATGAGGTAGAGGATCCCTCCAGTCAATTTTAAAATAAATTGACAAAACAAAGAAATTAAAAAAAATCAAAATGAAAGCGGTTTGCAATCAATCATGATTATGGCCACAGCCGCACTCATGATCATCGCCTTTTAATGACATTAATTTTTCAACCATGTCATCGCGAAGTTTTAGCAAATCTGCAACTTGTTGTTTTAAGGTGCCTGAATCCCAGTTACCCTCATGTAGTGCTCTAACAGAATCAATTATCTCAAGATCAATATTGAGTAGATTATCCATCAGTTGTTCTTGTTCACTCATAATCAACCAATATTACACTATAAAAAAAACTATTCGGATTAGATTAAAATCAATTCAATGTGTTTTTTCAGGCTTCCATGTGTTCTTTAAGGAGATTTTTTCGAACTAAAATTGGGATGTTGTATAATGCACCAAGTGCCATTGCATCAGATGCACGATAATTACGCAATACCATATCTTTTTTTCCTGTAAAATACAAATTAGCTCGTAATACCTCACCGCTTTCATAGATTTTGACTTTGACTAAAACCAATTCATTTTCTTCACATATTTCTTCCATCATTTTGTAAATTGATGGAGCTGAATCATTACTGCTTTCAACAAAACTGGATATGTGTCTGGCGACTTCTCCAGAAAATGCCCTCATATGAAATTCTTTACCATCATCTCCTTTGAGTACCAACATTCCTTCAACTGCATAAGGATCAACAAATCCAACATAGTCAATTTTCACCGATTCATAATCAGGCTCTTGTGCTTGATCAATTTCCATTATATCTACGATTATTGTTCCATTTCAGTGCTTATAAAGATACTAAAGCATGAGGATTGAATTTGTGTTAATTTTTTTATAACGAACTAGACAAGTATACAAACCCAAATTATTTAATGTCAATAATCAAGAAAGTCTTGATGTCAATAAATCCTGAGCGTTCAGTATCGTATGTTCTTACAAAACATGTCTCATCATATATGAGTAAAGATTTCTTGTTGTTGAATCAAAATACGTTAGTCAGTGAAGCAGCTAGAATGTTGCAAGATTCGGAGAGAGACGACATCATTGTAATAGATGACAATCATGTACCAGTTGGAATTGTTACAGATGAAGACATCATAAATAAAATGAGTGAGATTATGGTGTATGCAAAATCAGTATCTTTGAAAGACATAATGTCCGTACCATTAATCACAATTAATGAAAAAACAACTCTACAAGAAGCACTTCACAAAATGAGGGATAGTAAAATTAGAAAACTCCCGGTGTTGTCTAAAAAAAAGGAAGTTGTTGGAATAATTTTTCAGGGAACTATTGCAAATGTAATACGAGATGCAACGGCTACAGCTCCTCACCTTTTTAGTCCTCCTGTAAAAGCGATTTTGGGAAATCTTGGGTTTGTGTTACAGTTTGCAGGAGTTTTGTTTCTTGTTCCTGCAATATTGTCAACAATATTGGGGGACACGTTAACAGCTGCAGGAATTTATCTTACTACTGTACTTTTACTCGTAACAGGATTTTTCCTTAATGCGTACGGTGAAAAAGCCAGTCTGAATATTCAACAGGCATCAATTCTAGTATTATCAAGTTTATTGATACTATCGCTATTTGGTACAATTCCGTATCTGTATGTTATGTCAAGTCAAGAATCTACGACTGATGGATTTGTCAATGCGTTCTTTTCAAGCGTGTCTGGATTCACAACATCTGGATTAACACTGATTGAACAGCCTGAAAATCTACCTCAGAGTTTCACATTCTATAGAAGCTTCACGCAATTGGTTGGAGGAATGAGTTTTATCTATTTAGTAATCACTGCGTTGTATCCAGAGTCAAAAATACAATCCTTACGAGGTTTTATTTCAGGCAGATCATTGCACATGCGCGAGTTATTTGGGACCATTACCATAATTTTTACAATATACATTGTAATTGTAGTTATTTTGTTCTATTTGTTTGGGGAGAAAAACATAATTGATAATTTTTCATTAGCGATTAGTGCATTTGCTACAGGCGGATTTCTACCAACGTCGACATTTCTAAATAATCTTGAATGGCAAGAGCAAGTAATTTTAATGGGCGCCATGATATTTGGGGCATTACCGTTTACATTTCATTATTCTTTTGTTAGAAAGAAATTTCTTTCACCAAAACTTGGGAAAGAAGTCCTGGCATATTTTGTAATTTTAGGGGGGGCGATATTATTATTCATGTGGTTAAGTGGGTTAGATCCTTTATCCAGTATGTTTTATTCGATATCGGCAAGTACAACATCAGGATTACATTCGCAAAACAGTCCACATTTCAATGGGGCAGCACATGTTATTTTGATTTTATTGATGATTGTAGGAGGGTGCGGGTTCTCAACTGCCGGAGGAATAAAGGTATTCAGAGTATTACAAATAAAAGAATGCAGTAAATTATTTAGAAAATTATCTCGATCAGAGTTAACACCACAAAGAAAAAAAGAAACATTATCCGCAATATTGATAATAATTTTATTTTTAGCAACTATATCAATAACGGCAGTATATCTAACAACAATTGAAAACAAGAATTTTGAAATTGCTTTCTTTGAAGCAACTTCCATAATTACAACCACAGGATTAACCTCAGACATTGTAGATTTTGAGACGGACAATACAGACAAAATTATAATAAGTTTATTGATGATAGTTGGAAGAGTGGAAATTATTTCAATAATATACATATTTGTGCCTAAATTGAGCTAATAAATACCAAAAAAGAATAGAATTAATTCAATAGAATATAACAAAACATGTTGGAAAACCAAGCACATAGTCACGGTGGAAAAAAATTAATAGTTTTAGGATTTGCGACAATAGCAATCATATTCATACTATATACAAGATATCAAAATCCAGAGTTAATCACTCCAGATTCCATAGATTCGATTCAGAGAATAGCCTATGGTTTTTACATAATATTGCTTGCAGCGTTTGGAGCAATCATGTATGGGATTTATTTATACCATAGAGAAAAAGTGGAGAAGAAAGGAAAAGATATTGCAACAATTATTGCGTTAACTACATGGAATTCAAGATCAAGAAAAGTTTTTGTGATGACATTTGTTGGATACGGCATATTTTTTTCATTAGTATCTGGAACACTAGTGTACCAACCAGAAGTAAATTTTGTGACACATTATGGAGCCACAATTCCATCAGGATTTGTATCGCCGTGTTGCGATGAACCAGGATACATGCCAAAGATCATAGTATATTTGACAGAACATGTAGGGCTACAAATCATTCCTATCAATTTAGTTTTACAAGTAATCGTATCATATTTGGTAGGGTTAAACGCATCCATTGCAGTAAGTGCTTATGCAATATCAAAAAAGGGAAGAGGTATGAGCACTGTAGGAGCTGCCACTGGTTTATTCATAGCATGTCCAACATGTGCAGGGACGTTTTTGTCCATTTTTATAGGAACAGCCAGTGGAATTGCATTATCAATTGCTCTAACTCAACTACAAACACTGTTCATTGCAATATCCATTCCAGTATTATTAGTAACACCTTTTGTAATGGCAAAAAAATTGAGGAATGCAGATGGAAGTTGTAAAACAGAACCTACAAAATAAATTTTTTAACTTCAGGAATTTTGTTGTTTCCTATATCGTACCCATCTTGTCTAAGAAATTTTAATGTCAATTTGTAGATTAATTCATCATGGCCCACTTGATCTAATATTTGAGTCCAAGATAGTTTGCATTGGTTTTCAATCTGTACTTTAAATCCAAAATTCATATTTTTGGCAATTTCCTTACATTGATCAAAAGTTTTTCCATTTTTATATGCATGAGTCCTAGTATCACATACATCCATAATACATAACAAATAAAATTCTAAATAAACTTAGATATGAATTGTTTAACAATAAATAGAAACAAATGAAAAAATGGATAAAAAGACTATTTACCACATAATTAAAATTCAAACTAGAAAAAATAAGAAAAAAGAATAAAATGTATCAGTCAGATTTGATTTTCTCGTTTAGATAATTGAGCCTTTCATTAAGATGGCCTACATAGGTATGTAGATCATCAATTTTCTTTTCTAACTGCTCTATTTTTCTTTCATCAGAATTCTTTTTGGCGTTCGTAACATTCAATTCCAATCTAGACATAACATCTGTAATTTTTCCATAAAGATAAGATCCTGTATGTTTGCAATAGGACAATTTAGGCACAATATTTAAGAAATTTTCACATGGATAATCTAAATAACAACATTAAATCAAATACTAGAAATCTAGATTAAAAATATGGGGATAAAAACAATAAAAGATTACGTAAAATTTTACACAAATCTAGAAATGCAAAGCAGTGTGAGTTTTATGAGTTTTATAAATAATGAGAAAATGGTTTTGAAACACAAGTTAGAAAATAAAAAAATCGACAAGATCGCGATTTTAAATGGCATTAGAATTTTAGACGAATTAGTCGCTGAAATAAAAATAAGCGATGAGAAGACAATACTAGAAAAATACAGTCAATAAAAAGATAGTAAGTTTTGAAAATTG
>SXGQ01834714.1_pt1 | contig 23498 bp, 22 predicted proteins | sample 3178371 | NCBI WGS metagenome assembly SXGQ01 (sample SAMN11356859, study PRJNA531348) | freshwater metagenome | isolation source: freshwater sample F1-20 | place: China: Fuxian Lake, Yuxi | collected 2017-12-25 | reverse complement strand
TTTGGCTCATTGCCAAAGTCTTGGTGTTCTTGTACATCTACGTCTGGATGCGAGCCACGCTGCCTCGCTTCCGTTACGACCAGTTGATGGATCTTGGTTGGAAGATTTTGATTCCAACTTCACTTGGCTGGTTCATGTTGATGGCCGTCTTGCGCCTCGGCCGTGACGAAGACTGGAACGCCATTGTGGTTGCCATCGTCGCTGCCGTGATCATTCTCGGATGTGTTGCGCTGATGTCAACTGCTGTGAAAGTTAGTAAAGCCAATCGCGAACGTGAAGGAGCGATGTTCTGATGGGTTACCTCGGAGGATTTCTTGTCACGCTGGCTCAGGTTGGCCGACGCAACAAACTGACACTTGAGTATTCAGGTGGTCGTGAAAACAAAAAGGGCAAGCCACAAAAAGATGAGAAGGCGCCTAAGCCCGAACGTCTTCATGGTCGCCACGTTCTGAACCGTTATGAAGACGGTATGGAAAAGTGCATCGGCTGCGAACTGTGCGCGGGCGTATGCCCAGCTAAGTGCATCTATGTTCGAGGTGCTGACAACGATCCCGAAAACCCCACGTCGCCAGGTGAGCGATTTGGTTTCGTTTACGAAATCAACTACTTGCGTTGTATTCACTGTGACTTGTGTGTCGAAGCATGTCCGACTGAAGCAATCACCGAAACGAAGTTGTTCGAGTTCTCGTTTACAAATCGCCAGGATGCCATTTACACCAAAGACGAATTGGTTGTTGGCGATGACGGTAAGCCACAACAGTTGCCGTGGGAAGACTGGCGTGAAGGTGAAGACATATTGACGTCGGGCTGGTTGCGGGCTACTGCACCTTCGGGCGACGCAACTTTTGAGGGTGTCGTTGGCTGGAGTGGCGAGTTGGGCTACGGCGTTCGTGCGCCAGAACCAGCGCAAGATCAGAGAGACGAGGCTGGTCACTGATGGAACTAGTGGTCTTTGTTTTTGCTGCCGCCATGATTTTGGTGGGCGGACTCGGAGTAGTTCTTCGTAGTCATCCAGTGCACGCTGCTTTAAGTCTGATCCTGACTTTGTTTGGTGTGGCAGTCATATTCGTTTCACAAGAAGCTCACTTTCTTGCCGCAGTACAAGTCATTGTGTACGCCGGAGCCATCGTGGTCTTGTTCTTGTTCGTGATCATGCTTCTTGGTGTCGACCGTACTGAAGACATCAAGACCGAACCATTCAAAATTCAGCGTCCGCTTGCAGTCGTTGTTGGACTCGGAGTGATTGGTTTAGTGGCGGCGGCTGTCATTACCTCACGTGAAGTCGTAGCAACTCGCGGGGCCGGAATTGCTGAACCAGCAATGACCGATCCCGATTCAAATATTCGTCAACTATCGCGAAGTGTCTTTGGAGATTACGTCGTGGCCTTTGAAGTGACGTCAGTGCTACTGGTAGTTGCGGTTGTCGGCACAGTCTTGCTCACTCGCAAAGTGAAGCCGTCGTCAAAGGAGTCTCAGTGATGTCAGCTCTTATTGCTGCGGCAACTCCAACTACAACCTGGTACATGGTGCTTGCGGCTGTTTTGTTCGGAATCGGCACAGTAGGTGTTTTGGTTCGTCGTAACCCGCTCGTGATGTTCATGTGCATCGAACTCATGTTGAATGCGGTCAACTTGTCCTTCGTGGCGCTGGCAAAGCGACTCGGTGATATCGGTGGTCAGACCACAGTGTTCTTCGTGATGGTTGTGGCCGCCGCGGAAGTTGTTGTCGGTCTCGGAATCATCGTGTCCATTATGCGTAAGCGTCCGGGCGCCAACGTTGACGATATTTCGGCGTTGAAGGGCTGAGGGGTAAACGATGCTCGACCTCATTTGGTTAATTCCTGCTCTGCCACTTGCTGGCTTTATTTTGATTCTGTTATTCGGTCGCCTGCTTGGCGAACCGAAGTCTGGAATCTTGGCAGCACTGATGGTGGCTGGCTCATTCGTTGTTTCCGTCGCAGTATTTTTCGAATTACTCTCAATGCCAACGGAAGAACGTCATCACGTTCTCACGGCATTCTCGTGGGTGCCCATCGGGTCTTTACATGTCGACTTAGCGTTCTTGGCTGATCCGCTCAGCATCACGATGGCCTTGTTCGTCACCGGAATCGGTTCGCTAATTCATCTGTACGCAATCGGCTACATGCACGGGGACCCGAAGTTCTCGAAGTTCTTCTTGTATCTCAATTTGTTCGTGTTCTCAATGTTGATGTTGGTCATGGGCGAAAACTTGCTCGTCACCTTCCTTGGTTGGGAAGGCGTTGGTACGTGTTCGTACTTCTTGATTTCTTTCTGGCACACTCGCGAAAGCGCAGCCACAGCCGGCAAGAAGGCATTTGTGACCAACCGTGTTGGTGACTGGGGCGTCATGATGGCGATGTTCTTGGCCTTTGGTGCGACCGGAACGCTCAGCTACGCCGGCATTAATCATGCAGCCGAGTCGGGTGCGCTTTCTGCTGTCACCGCGACAGGTATCGCAATGATGTTGTTCATTGGCGCTTGTGGCAAGAGTGCTCAGTTGCCTTTGTACATCTGGTTACCTGACGCGATGGAAGGCCCGACCCCAGTGTCGGCATTGATCCACGCGGCGACGATGGTCACCGCAGGCGTCTTCGTGATGACTCGCATCAATCCAGTTCTTGCAATTTCTTACGATTGGGTTCCAACAATCATTGCAGTCGTAGGTGTTGCGACGGCGTTGTTTGCCGCAACAATCGCCGTTGCGCAAACAGATATCAAAAAGGTCTTGGCTTACTCGACCGTGAGCCAACTTGGTTTCATGTTCTTGGCCATCGGTTCAGGTGCGTATGTTGCTGCGATCTTCCACATGGTGACCCACGCATTCTTCAAGGCCTTGTTGTTCTTGGGGTCTGGTTCGGTGATTCACGGAATGCATCACGAACAGGACATGCGCAAGATGGGCGCTCTTCGGGTGCTCATGCCCGTCACCGCGCTTACTTTCATCATCGGCTGGTTGGCGATTGCGGGCGTTCCGCCATTTGCCGGATTCTGGAGCAAGGACGAAATCTTGTTGTTCGCTTTTGCGAAGAGCCCGATTCTCTATGTCGTTGGCATGATTACCGCTTTGCTGACTGCGTACTACATGACTCGCCAAGTGATCATGGTCTTCTTCGGCGAAGCGCGATGGAACGATCACAGTGAAGAGCACGGCGCACATGGCGACTTCAAGCCGCACGAAAGCCCGAAAGTTATGTTGGCTCCGCTTGTTGTGCTGGCTGGATTGTCAATCGTCGGCGGAGCGATGCAGTTGCCATTCAGTAGCAAAACTCACTTCCTTGAAAAGTGGCTCGAACCAGTTATTGAATTTGGCGAAGCCGACATTCATAAGTCGTGGGCGTACGAAAACAAGTACATCTTGTTGGGCATCGCTATTGTCGTTGCACTTTCTGGAATCGCTGCGTCGTACATGGTGTACTCAAAGAAGAAGTTTGCAGCCATCGAACCCAACGTGATGGCGCAGGGTTGGTTCTACGACAAGGGCGTTTCAAACTTCATGGGTGGACCTGGTCGTAAAGCGTTTGATGGAATCACGTGGGCCGATCGCACCATCGTTGATGGTGCTGTCAATGGTGTCGGCAAACTTGTTCAAGGAGCTGGCGGCTTTTTACGCAAGGGTCAGACCGGAGCAGTGCGTAGTTACGCAGCGGCTGTGGGCTTAGGCGTTGTCGCCTTGCTTGTGTGGTTCTTTGTTCGAGGAGTGGTGCTGTGATGTCATTATTGGCTAGCGAAACGCAGGGTTCACTACCGTTCCCAATTTTGACTGCCTTGATTTTGGTTCCGGCAATCGGATCAATCTTGACGCTGGTTAGTTCTAATCGGCGTCCCGAAATCACCAAGTTGATTGCCTTGTTGACATCCGTGTTCACTGGTGCGCTTGGTTTGTGGATGCTGGCATCCTTCAAGACTGGTGAAGCCGGATATCAGTTCACGTCACAACACCAATGGATTTCCTCGTGGAATATCGGCTGGCATGTTGGTGTCGACGGAATCTCATTGTTCCTTGTTGTCTTAACCGGAATCTTGTTCCCGCTAGTCATTGTCGGTTGCGACCCGCACCATGACGAAAAGCGTTACCTTGCTTGGCTCTTGTTACTTGAAGCCGGAGTCATGGGTTCGTTCTTGAGTCTCGACTTGTTCTTGTTCTTCTTGTTCTTTGAAATCGTTTTGGTGCCGATGTACTTCTTGATCGGTGGTTGGGGTTACGACCAGCGCATCTATGCCGCAACGAAGTTCTTCTTGTACACCATGGTTGGTTCGGCCTTCATGTTGGTCGGAATTGTCACCACTGCATTGTTGGCGAAGAATGATCTTGGTCATGTGAGTTTCGATCTTGTCGAGATTGCTGAAGGGACAAACTTTGCGGCCAGCACGGGTCGTTGGTTGTTCTTCGCATTCGCGATCGCATTTGCGGTCAAGGTCCCGTTGTTCCCGTTACACACGTGGCTACCCGATGCCCACACTCAAGCACCAACTGGTGGCTCGGTCATCTTGGCTGGCGTGTTGCTGAAGCTTGGTACTTACGGTCTGTTGCGTTTTGGTGTGTATCTGTTTCCCGAAGCAGCACTTTGGAGTCGAGAAATCTTCTTAACTCTTGCGGTGATCGGAATCATCTGGGGTGCAGTTGCTGCAACCATGCAAAAAGATCTCAAGCGACTGGTCGCTTATTCATCAGTTGCTCACCTTGGTTTCATCGTTCTCGGAACCTTTGCCTTCACGTCAGAGGCGATGGGTGGTGGCGTCATGCAAATGATTAACCACGGAGTTTCAACCGGAGCTCTCTTCTTGTTAGTGGGCATGATCTACGAACGTCGCCACACCCGCCTGATCTCTGAGCTGAAGGGCTTGCAGAAAGTTGCACCGATCTTTGCTGCGGCGTTCATGGTTGTCATGTTGTCCAGTATCGGTGTACCCGGACTCAACGGGTTTGTGGGTGAGTTCTTGATTTTGATTGGCAGTTTCAATACGGCCCGTTGGTGGGTTGTTGTTGCTGCCACCGGCGTGATCTTGGCAGCCCTGTATTTGCTCTGGGCATACCAACGGGTATTCCACGGTGAACCCGACGAGGCCAACTCAACATTTCGTGAACTCCGTTTACGCGAAGGCTTAATTTTGTTGCCGTTTATTGGACTGATCATTTTCTGCGGCGTGTACCCGAAGCCAATGCTTGATCGCATTGAACCAAGTGTGAAAGCAATTTTGGTTCGCGTTGAAGAGAAGACTGGTTACGTAGCGCCAGAGCCTGTGGTTCTTGAATCTCACGAAGGAGAAGAGGGCTGATGGGCGCTCAATCCGTGACGTATCCGTCAATTGATTGGTTGGCAATCACGCCACTCATCATTCTGCTCGGCGGCATGATGATTAACTTGGTGTTGGCATCGTTAACACGTGCTTGGCCACGTGCTTGGTATGCCATCGGAACTGTTGAGTTAGCAGTCGCTTCAGTTGTTGTTGAAATGTTTTTGTGGCACGACATCAACGAAAATGGCACTCGGATCATCATCAACGACGCGATTTCAATTGATCACTTCACGATGTTCTGTTGGATTGGTATCGCCGGAGCGTTAGCTCTTGTGTCGCTGTCAACTGCCGAATATCTACGTCGAGAATCACTCGAAGGCCCCGAGGTATACGCGTTGTACATCTGTGCAGCCCTTGGCGCAATGATCATGACGGCATCAAATGACATGATCGTGTTGTTCTTGGGACTTGAAACACTGTCGATCGCTTTGTACGTCTTGGCTGCTAGCCATCGTCGTCGTGCCGAAAGCCAAGAGAGTGGTTTGAAGTACTTCATTCTTGGTGGTTTCGCTTCGGCCTTTTTCTTGTATGGCATCGCATTGATTTACGGCTCAACCGGAACGACCAACATCTCAGGTATTGGCGACGTGTTATCAACCGAAGTATTTGTCAATGGTGACGACGCAATGTTGCTTGCCGGTATCGCCTTGCTCATCGTTGGTTTGGCTTTCAAAGTCGCGGTCGTGCCATTCCACTTCTGGACTCCCGATGTGTATCAAGGTGCACCAACCCCGGTGACGTCCTTCATGGCATCGGTCGGAAAGTTCGCGGCGTTCGCTGCACTGCTCCGAGTCGTGGCAACTGCGTTGCCAAGTCGTGCCGAAGACTGGCGTCCAGTGATTTGGGTGCTGGCCGTCTTGTCGGTGGTTGTGGGTTCGGTGCTGGCCGTCGTACAAACCGATGTCAAGCGCATGTTGGCCTACTCATCGATTAGCCATGCCGGATTCATGATGATTGGTATCGAATCAATCGGACATAGCGGAGACGTTGAAGGCCTGCCGGCCACTTTGTTGTACTTGATGATTTATTCGGTTTTGGTGATCGGAACTTTCACTGTGGTGTCACTCGTGACGCGTACTGGCGACGATGGCAGTGACATTGGATCGTTCCGTGGACTCGGAAAAGAACGCCCAGCGCTGGCATTAGCGATGACGGTGTTTTTGTTGGCCCAGGCTGGCATGCCCCTCACGTCGGGCTTCATTGCCAAGTTCGGAGTTATCAAGGCTGCAGCTGCGAATGAAAGTTACGCAATTGCGATTATCGCAATGGTCGCTTCAGTCATCGCCGCCTTGTTGTACTTGCGCATCATGATTAGCATGTGGTTAAGCGATGAAGAGTCGGGTGACGAGAAGCGTGAGGCCATTAAGGTGCCGTTCTCCGCTGGTTTCGTCGTCGCCGGATCTGCATTCTTCACCTTGCTCATGGGTGTCTGGCCAAGTTGGCTGATCGACGCCTCGCAAGCCGCATTGCAACTCGCCAAGTAGGCGCCACTTTCATTTCAGTGTGGGGGTCTCCCCGAAACAGCCGTAGCCCCATGACAGACTGATGTCATGTTTGAAACGCCGGAGTATCTCTCGCCATCGTCTATTTCGACGTATCGCGAATGCCCGATGAAATTTAAGTTTTCTCGTATCGACAGGATTGTTGAACCTCCGACATGGCACACCCATATCGGCACCTTCGTGCACGAAGTTCTTGAACACTTCTACCTACTTGATGCTGAGGAACGAACAGTTGAAGCGGTGAAGGCGATGGCTACCGAACGCTGGAATACCAGCGAATGGGAAGCTCAAGTAACTGCTCTTGAAAAACCTCTTGGATCAATCCTCGAATTCAAAAAGACGGCATTTGAGTGTATGACCAATTTGTGGAAGATTGAAGATCCGCAGCAAACCGAACTCATCAATATGGAGTACGAACTCTTCACCGACGTTGAAGGCGTTCGCATGAAGGGCTATGTCGATCGTTTTCTTTATGACGAAGATGACGGGAAACTCATCATCAGTGATTACAAAACCGGATCAATACCTAATCCGAAATTCAAGTCAGAGGATGACAAGTACTTCCAACTCCTGGCCTACGCACTCATGTTTGAGTCGGCCGATCAAGAAGAAACTTCAAAATTGCAATTGCTCTATCTCAAGCACAGCGCGAATCACGAAATATCGGTGACTCCCGTAAAGCTCGCCATTGCCCGTGGTGTCATCGTTGAAACGAAAGAGGCGATTGATCAGGCGTGTGCGACTGAAAACTTTGCGTGCAACAAGACGAAGTTATGCGACTGGTGTTTCCATAAGCCGTATTGCCCGGCGCATCAATAGGTCAAATACTTACTTGATTGATGCGATGAGTGCGTCAAACAGATTTTGTTGCTGTTGATCTTCGGCCGCAGAATCTTCGGGGTGCCACTGGACGGCGACACACCAAGTAGCCGTTGTACTTTCGATGGCTTCAATCGTGCCGTCAATTGCGCGACCAGAAACAACAAATCCTTGGCCGAGCGAGTCGATTGCCTGGTGATGAAATGAATGGCAGGCTTTCGCCTGATTCGCACCGATCGCTTGAGCAACTTTTGATTCAGGCGTGAGGTTGACTGGGTGATATTTATGACGGTGGTCATCTGTCCCAAGATCTTGAATCAGGGTTCCACCATGGGCGACGTTCACGACTTGTAGACCGCGACAAATGGCAAGCATCGGAATATCTTCGGCTACGGCATGGCGCGCCACTGCTAATTCAATGTCATCGTGGCTCGCATTAATCCCGTACAACTCGGGCGCCGTTGCATCTTGGCCGTAACGCCTTGGATCTATATCACCGCCACCGTGCAGAACAATTGCATCGCAACGCGATAACAAAGTTTCGAGTTGGTCAAGAAGATCGACGATGGGTGGCAAAATGATCGGAATTCCACCAGCACGAGTGATGGCATGTGCGTAAGTGCGACCGATGCCAAAAGTTGGTCCGCGCACACCGACAGCGTCGGAAACTTCTCGACCAACGATTAAAACAACAGGATTCTTCACAAAATCATTCTGCCAGCAGTGCGAGCGGTAAAGATAGAAACATGACTTCGTTGCTTGATTCAGTGTCCTTTGCCAATGGCTCCCAAATGCCCAATCGCTTTATGTTGGCCCCTCTCACCAACCAGCAAAGTCATGCCGATGGCACTCTTTCAAATGAAGAGCACCACTGGCTCACCATGCGGGCGCAAGGCGGATTTGGCTTGACAATGACGTGTGCTGCGCATGTTCAGAAAACTGGTCAAGGGTTTGCTGGCCAACTAGCAACATTTGGCGACGAGCACATTCCTGGACTCAAGCGGCTGGCTCGAGATATCAAAGCTGAAGGAAGCCTGTCAATTGTGCAGTTACATCATGCTGGTCAAAAATCGCCAGCCGACCTCATTGGGCGCGCCCCAATGTGCCCTTCCGATGATGCGGCAACCGGCGCTCAAGCAATGACTAATGCCGAGGTCTACGAGACCATCAACGCTTTTGTTGATGCGGCAGTTCGTTGTGAGAAGGCTGGATTTGAAGGCGTTGAATTACATGGCGCACATGGTTATTTAATTGGCCAATTCTTGTCACCCGAGATCAATCAACGCACCGATGAATTCGGTGGAAGTCTTGATAATCGGGCCGGATTCTTGTTGGCGATCATTGACGGCATTCGACGCGACTGTCGCGACTCGTTGAACCTGTCGGTACGTCTATCGCCGGAGCGTTTTGGTTTGAAGACCTCGGAGATGCTTGAACTCTTTGGCTGGCTCGTTGCTTCAAAGAAACTTGATTTCATTGACATGTCAATGTGGGACGTTCGTAAAGATGCCGTCGATGAAGACTTCGCTGGCAAGACCTTGATGGAGATTTTTGGTGGAGCCGAGCGCGGCAGTACGCGACTGGGTGTTGCTGGCAAGATTTACTCAGCAGCCGATGCCCAGTGGGCAGTCGACAACGGTGCCGACTTCGCGGTGATTGGTCGTGCGGCAATCGCCCATCATGATTTTGCGCGTTTGGCTGGTGCCGATCCTGAATTTGTGATGCGACCATTGCCCATCAATCCTGAAGATCTGAAAGCCGAAGGGTTGTCAGATGGATTTGTTGAATATATGAAGGCCTTCAAGGGTTTCGTCGTCGAAGCCTAGAGTGGACAACATGTCCGATCGTTCAATCACGTTACGTAATCCTGCCGACGACTCGGTGATTCAAGAATTTTTGTTAGCAACAGCACATGATATTGATCACGCAGTCGCGCGCGCTCATGCTGCGCTCCCGGCCTGGCGTGACATGGCACCGAATGATCGCATCAAAATCATGCGGCGCTTCGCTGAAACGATTGCTGCACATGCGCAAGAGTTGGCCGAACTTGATACGCGCAACATGGGTATGCCGATTGGTTCAAGTAAGTGGTGTGCCGACACCGCGGCTGAAGTGATTCATTATTACGCCGGCGCAATTGACAAACATCTTGGTCACACGTATCCAGTTGCTGGTGGTGTCACGATGACATTTCACGAACCACTTGGTGTCGTTGGTTTGATTGTGCCCTGGAACTTTCCACTGCTCATCGCGTGTTGGAAACTCGGACCGGCATTGGCGTGTGGCAATACCGTGATTTTGAAACCGGCCGAAACCACTCCATTGAGTGCAATGCGACTTGGTGAACTGGCGCTTGAAGCCGGTATTCCTGAAGGTGTATTGCAAGTTGTTGTCGGCGCTGGTCCAGAGGCTGGCTGGCGTCTTGTTGAACATCCGTTGGTGCGCAAGATTGGTTTCACCGGTAGCACTGCAGTAGGTAAGCGAATCATGGCTGGTTGTGCTGATCAAATGAAGCGGGTCACTCTTGAACTTGGTGGCAAGAGTGCAAATATTGTTTTCGCTGACGCCGATATTGAAACTGTTGCCGCTTCAGCACCAGGTGCAGTGTTTGACAACAGTGGACAAGACTGCTGTTCACGTTCACGCATTTTTGTACAACGACCAATCTTTGATGAGTTTGTTGAATTGATGATTGCCGAAACACAAAAGATTGTCGTTGGTGATCCGATGGATCCAAAAACTGCGATGGGGCCATTGTTTACACGGGCACATCACGATCGAGTGTCGTCGTATCTTGAAGGCGTGACACCAACTTGGACCGGTTCTGCGCCGACGGGTAGTGGATATTGGTTCCCGTGCACCATCATCGCTACTGCAGACACCACAAACCGAGTGTGCACCGAAGAGATTTTTGGTCCGATCGCGACGATTATTCCATTCATCGATGAGAACGATGTCTTGAAAATGGCCAATGACACCGAGTACGGATTGTCTGGCTCGGTGTGGACCCGTGATGCCGAACGAGCAATGCGTGTGGCGCGTCGACTTGAAGGCGGAACGCTGAGTGTGAATTCAAATTCGTCGGTGCGATTCTCCACGCCGTTCGGTGGATTCAAACAAAGCGGTATCGGTCGCGAATTATCAATGACCGCGATGGATCACTACAGCGAACTCAAAACCATCTTCTGGAAGTCATAATCCATTGTGATTCTGGTGAGGATTATTACTCAAAATGAGTAAAAATCCTCACCAGAATCACAGCGCGTTGATCTCGTAGCCGGCATCTCGAACAGTGTCGATCAATAATTCGGCATGATCGGGACCGCGAACTTCAAGTACGGCATTGACTCCTGTTTCGCGTACGTGTAAATCGACACCATCGCGCACATGATCAATATCAATCACACTCGCACCAACTTCAGCAAAGATCGTGAGCAACTTTGCAAGTCCACCTGGGCGATCACTCACTTTCACAAACACAATGAGTCGACGGCCCGCTTGAGTTTCAAATCGGCGAATGAGTCCAGGAACAACACCAAGATCGACATTTCCACCTGACAGAACAACACAGGTTGTTCCATTGCGTGAGGGTGCGGCGCGTTCACTTAACAAAGCTGACACACCAACTGCACCACCACCTTCGACATATAACTTCGAACGTTCCATCAACAACACCATGGCATCGGCTACGGCATCTTCATCAACGACAACAATGTCGTCAAGCCACTTTTCGATGAGTGGTCGAGTGATCTCGCCAGGTTTCTTTACAGCAATACCGTCGGCCAATGTGAACACCGGCCCAGTCGGGGGAGCACTATTGGCATAAGGTGCGCAGGCTTCAACTTGAACACCAATCACTTTGATTGTTGGATCATGTTGTTTGACTGCAATCGCGACGCCGCTTGCCAGTCCGCCGCCACCTAAGGGCACCAGTACTCGGCGCAAGTTCGGAATATCAATAATGAGTTCAAGTCCGAGTGTTGCTTGACCAGCAACGACAACTGCATCGTCGTACGGATGACAAAACTGCATTCCTTTTTCGGTGGCTCGGGCACGTGCTGCGGCAACTGCTTCATCAAGTGAGTCGCCACCTTCAACAACTGTTGCGCCGTACGCGCGGCATGCCGCGATCTTGGCAATCGGTGCATTTTTCGGAACGAAGATTTCGCACGGCACTCCACATGTGCGCGCCGCGAATGCCAATGCTTGGGCATGGTTGCCAGCACTTCCGGCGGTGACTCCGGTTTTGGCCAGCTCACCAAGGGAAGCAAGCTTGTTCATTGCCCCACGGATTTTGAAACTTCCGGTCCGTTGCATGTTTTCGGCCTTGAGCACGATGTCGCCCCCGGTGCGATCGCTCAACGCGGCCGATGCGGTGACGGGGGTGTGCTTGACGACCCCACGTCCGGCGGCCTGGGCTTGAGCGATGTCGGCGGCAGAAACTTCAATAGCGGTCATGCAAGGTTCACCATACTCAGGGTGCTCCCCTTATTGTGGGGCACATGCGTGCTCTGGTAGTGGCCAACTCAAACGATGCCGACCCCGGATTTGTCGGTGAGCGATTTCGGCACCATGGCTACGCCTTCTCTGAAGCCCATCGTGAATACCCAGCCGAATGGCCAGAAATGCCTGGTCACGACCTGATTTTGCTGCTCGGATCAGAGTGGAGCGTCTATTGGGACCACATTTCGGGTGAGGTGGCCGCCGAATCTGCTCTGGTGAAAGCGGCCCATCAGGCCGGAATCCCGATATTTGGTATCTGTTTTGGCTCCCAAATCGTGGCTCACTCGTTAGGTGGGCGAGTCCATCGTGCGACCCGCCCTGAAGTGGGTTGGCACCAGGTCGAATCGGCATTTCCCCAGGTCATAGCCCCAGGACCGTGGTTGCAGTGGCATTTTGACGCCTTCGAAAAGCCCGCCGATTTCACTCAATTGGCCCATAGCGAGTCGGGCCCACAGGCCATGGTCGCGGGGCGTACCTTTGCCAGCCAGTTCCACCCAGAGGCCACCGAATCGATGTTGGCGCGCTGGACCGCGGGCGGGGGTGCCGACGAACTCGGCCGCTTCGGCCTGACTCCCGATCAGGTTATGGCCGAGACCCGGGCCAACGTTGGTGTGAGTCGCAAAAACAGCGACCAGATCGTCGATTGGTTCGTCGAATCTGTCGCCTCAGCGACAGTCTGACCCTCTCCGGCGTGACTGAACTTCCAGCCATATGCAGGGAGAGAAGTTAGGAGTGGTTGGGTCGCCCGTAGTAGCGTTTCGGCGATGTCAGAGTTCTTGAGGTCCTACCTCGTCGTGTTTTGGTTCGGGTTGATCGCCCTTCTTTTGGCGTCTTTGCTTTTGGGCATTGCCGTTTTAATCCGCCCCAATAATCCGACGCGTGAAAAGTTACTGACCTACGAAAGCGGTGTTGATCCCGTTGGCGAGGGTTGGTCACAAAGTCAGATTCGTTACTACGTGTTCGCACTTCTCTTCGTTGTGTTTGACGTTGAAGCAGTGTTTATTTTCCCGTGGGCCACTCAGCTCGAGCGCTATGCCGGTTTCGGTCTAGTTGAAATGGGTGTGTTTGTGGGCGTGTTGTTATTAGGTCTCGTCTACGCCTGGCGCAAGGGTGTCCTTCGCTGGGTGTAATGGACAAGGAGTCACATGGGTCTCGTTGACCGCGGGCGGCTGCCAAAGCCGCTGAATTCATTACTAAACATTGGTCGCTCGTACTCCCTGTGGGTGTACCAGTGGGGTCTTGCGTGCTGCGCCATCGAGATGGGCGCTGCTTTTGGTTCCCCGAGATATGACGTCATGCGTCTTGGAGTCATTCCGCTTCCTGCGAGCCCGCGTCAAGCCGACCTTGTGGTGATCTCCGGAACTGTGACCGACAAGATGGCCCCGGCTATCAAGCGTTTGTACGAACAAATGCCTGATCCGAAGTACGTCATCTCGATGGGCTCATGCGCAAATAGTGGCGGACCGTATTGGGATAGCTACTCAGTGACCAAGGGTGTGGACCAAATCATTCCGGTTGATGTGTACGTACCTGGTTGCCCGCCCCGCCCTGAAGCTTTGCTTGAAGGCGTTGTGTTATTGCAACAGCGCATCTTGAACGAAGACATGGGTGCACGTTGGCGCGGCGAGGGTTACAAGCCGATCATTGTTGGCGAAACCAAGAAGTCGAAGAAAGCTGCTGCGAAGCGAGGTGAGTTGAATGTCGTCAACTGATACTCCGATCGCTGAGATTCCTGGCGATACATTGCGCGAGCGCATTGTCGACGATCTTCGTACGCACATTGGCGCCGATCTTGTCGACAGTTTGGTCAAGCCTGGTGATGATGTGTGGGTACGAGTGAGCACCGATGCATGGCGTCGCGCTGGTGTTGCTTTACGCGACATGGGCTTTGAGTATTTCTGTTTCTTGTCGGCGATCGATTGGATGCCATCACCATTTGGCAAGGGTGAAGACGACCCGACCGCTCCGCCAGCCGAACGTGATGACTCTGTGAAACAGGGTTACGCCGGTGGTGCAACACGGATGCAAGTTTTGGCGCGTTTAGTGCATCCCACATTGCATGTTGGCGTCAACATCAAGTGTGATGTTGCAGATTCTGAACCTGTCGTTGAATCATGGGTTTCAGTGTTTGCTGGTGCGAATTGGCACGAACGTGAAGCACACGAAATGTTCGGAATCGGATTTGCTGGTCATCCCGATTTGCGCAATATGTATTTGCCAACCGAATTTGAAGGTCATCCGCTGCGCAAAGACTTCCCCTTGCTCGCACGCATGGTGAAGCCGTGGCCCGGAATTGTTGATGTTGAACCCATGCCTGGTGGCTCTGCTGATGAAGAAGGTGACGCAGAATGACGTCTACTGAATCGCTTATTGATCGTCGCCAGTTGGCGTACATCGCGTCGCAGGCCGCTGATGCGCGTCTCAATGTTGAACTCGAAACTGAGGGCATGACTCTCAACATTGGACCGCAGCACCCCGCAACTCACGGTACGTTGCGCATCATTGCTCACCTTGATGGTGAACAAGTGGTGTGGGCTGAACCGTCATGTGGTTACATGCACCGCGGTTACGAAAAACTCACCGAAGTTCGTACGTACCCACAAGTGACCTCACTCGTGAACCGCATCGACTGGCTCGGAAGTTTCGCCAACGAAGTTCCGTTCATTTTGGCGGCCGAAAAGTTGATGGGTGTTGAAGCGCCACCGCGCGCCCAATGGATTCGCACCATCTTGTTTGAATTGTCGCGTATTGCCAACGTGTCGTTGTTCCTTGGCGACCTCGGTGTGCAGTTAGGCGCCATTACTCCAGTGTTCATGGCGTTCCGCGATCGCGAACATGTACTCAACCTCATCGAAGCAACAACGGGTGGTCGTTTCCACCCCAACTTCGACCGCATTGGTGGTCTTAAAGACGATCTTCCGGCTGGCTTTATCGATGAAACACGCGCCGTCATGAAGACCATGCGCAACTTCTGCACCGAAATTGAAGATCTGTTGTTCGGGAACGAAATCTTCCAAAGCCGTACTCGCGGAATCGGTGTGATTCCGAAAGATATCGCTATGCAGTACGGCATGTCGGGTGCCAACGCCCGCGCAAGTGGCATCGATTGGGACTTGCGCCGCGATCAGTCGCTACCGATGGCTTGGGACAAGGTCGACTGGAAAGTGTGGACCCACCCAGATGGCGACAGTTTTGCTCGCTGCTGGATTCGTCTGCAGGAAACTCGCGAAGCAACCCTCATCGTTGATCAATTGCTCGACAACATCCCGTCGGGTCCGGTTATGGCGAAGGTGCCGCGCATCATCAAGGTTCCCGAAGGCGAAGCTTGGGTATCAACCGAAAACCCGCTCGGCGAAATGGGTTACTACGTTGTGAGTAAGGGCGACCTCGGTCCATTCCGTACCAAGATTCGTTCAGCCAGTTTTAACAACATCTCGATCGTGCCGTGGATTCTTAAGGGCGTCTATGTTCCTGACATCATCACAATCCTCGCTTCGTTGTACTTCATTCTCGGAGACATCGATCGATGAACGCATTGTTAGCCGCCGACCTGCCGTATTGGGTGCAAACTTTGCTACGCATTCTTGGCGGTCTTGTCGCAGTTCTGCTGCCCGCCGGCACCATCGTGTACTTGTTCTTGTTCAAGATGATGTCGTTTATGCAGAGTCGTCTCGGACCTATGGAAGCTGGTCCCTACGGCTCAATGCAGTTATTTGCCGAAGTCGGCAAGTGGTTGCAAAAAGAAGACGTCACCCCAGCTCGCGCCGATCGGATTGTTTTTAAAATTGCTCCCCTCGTGGTTTTGGCGAGCACATTTTTACTGGTAGCAGTCGTTCCATTTGGCCCCGACGCTTGGTTCACCAATTTTGAAGCTGGCGTGTTCTACCTGTTGGCTGTTTCATCAGTGAGCGTGCTGGGCATTTTGATGGCTGGTTGGTCAAGCGCCAACAAGTATTCGTTGCTCGGTGGCTTACGTGCGGCAGGTCAGTTGATTGCGTACGAACTTCCGATGGTGCTCGCAGTCATTGGTGTCATCATCCAGGCCGGGACGATGAACTTGCAAGGCATTGTTGTCGCGCAAAACGGTGGCGAGATTTTCGGATGGAACGGGTTAGGCAATCCGTACATCCTGACGCAGTTCACCGGCTTCATCATTTTCATGATTGCTGTTCAAGCCGAACTGACCCAGACACCTTTTGACATGCCGATCGCTGAATCAGAACTCGTGTCTGGTTACATGACTGAGTATTCGGGCTTTCGCTTCTTGACTTTCTTTATCGCCGAATTCGCCACCGCTGGAGTGTTCTCACTGATCGCCTCGGTGTTATTCCTTGGAGGTTGGGGAGTTCCGTTTGCATGGTTCGACTGGAACAGTATTGATGACGTCTCTGACTGGATGAACATTGTCGGACCGCTCATCATGTTTACAAAGATGATGGCTTTGGCCTTCATCATTATGTGGGTGCGTTTCAGTTTCCCACGTTTCCGCGAAGATCAACTGCAGCGTTTTGCGTGGAAGGTTCTCATTCCCGTTTCATTGGTGAACATTATGATCACCGCGATCTTGAAGGTGGCTTTCTAATGCCCAAGGTCCCTGGTCTCTTTAAAGGTCTCGGCGTTACGCTGAACACTTTTAAGCGCACAGTTATTGATGGTGCGAACACGGTGCAGTATCCGCACGAAAAAGAAGCACCGCCAATTCGTGCTCGTGGCGTCATTGCTTTGCACGAAGGCAACTGCACCTCGTGCATGTTGTGCGTTCGCTCATGTCCCGACTGGTGTATCTACATCGAAGGTCACAAAGAAATGGCTCCGCCGCGTCGCGCTGGCGGTAAGCCGCGTCAAGTGAACAAACTTGATCGCTTTGACATTGACTACGCACTGTGCATGTATTGCGGTATTTGCGTCGAGGTATGTCCGTTCGATGCTTTGTTTTGGAGCCCTGAATACGAGTACAGCGAACCCAAGATTGCCGATTTGTTGCATGACAAGGCCAAGTTAAGCGAGTGGATGGAAACTGTGCCCGAAGCACCGGCTCTTGAAAATGGAGCCGAAAAGAAGGGTAAGAAGTAATGATCGCAGCCGATCTTCTTGTCGCCCAGAATGTGGGCTTCGGCATCATCTCGCTGTTGATGATTGTGGGAGCGTTACGCGTTGTCACCGTGAACAACGTGGTGCACGCCGCGTTGTGGCTTGTCGTTGTTTTGTCGGGTGCAGCTGCTCAGTATCTGTTGCTGTCTGCAGAATTCGTGGCCATTACGCAAGTGTTGGTTTACGTTGGTGCTGTGATGGTGCTGTTCTTGTTCGGCACGATGCTGACTCGAGCCCGTATTGGTGCTGAATCAGATCTCAACAACAAAAACTGGGCTCTCGGTATTCCTGTGGCGCTGTTGATGTTGGGCGTGATGACGTACGTGATCATTGACGGTTTTGGTAGCGAACGCCTCATCGAGAATCCGGGCGACATGGAGCCCATCCCAGTGCAAGTCATTAGTGACGACATCTTTGGACCGTACTTGTTGCCTTTCTGGGCATTGTCGTTTGTATTACTCGTCGCCGTCATCGGTGCCATTGTCTTGGCGCGGAAAGACTGAGAGGCCGACCATGTTGACTACTCAATTCCTTCTCTTAGGCGCTGTGCTGTTTTGCATCGGTGTCTATGGAGTACTTGCTCGCAAGAACGCCGTCATGGTGTTGATGTCGATCGAACTCATTTTGAACTCGGTCAATATCAACTTGTTGGCCTTCTCGGTTCGTCATGGTTCTGTTGATGGCAACACCTTCGCGTTGTACATCATCGCCATTGCAGCTGCCGAAGTCGGTGTCGGCTTGGCCATGGTGCTCTTGATTTATCGCAACCGACGCACGATTGCGCTTGATGACTTGTCAGAGATGAAGGGCTAACCGATGCTGGCTCAAGAAATGACCGCAGAAGTCGTGGCCTCATCGGGCTGGTTCTTAGACCACGCCTGGTTGATCCCGATCATCCCAGCTGTTGCCTTTGTGCTCATCATCTTCTTTGGCAAGAAGTTGCCGATGAAGGGCAGTGAACTTGGCGTGCTGTCAATGCTCGCATCGCTGGCCTTCGCTGGTGGCGCTGCCTGGCAGTGGATTCAACGAGTGAACAGTGTTGTTGACGTTGCCCACGAAGCAGTGAAAGAAGGTGCTCACCATGTTGCGCCTTATGTTGAGCCAGTTATTCGCGAATGGACTTGGTGGCAGAGTGGTGGATTCCATTTTGGTATCGGTCAACACATCGATGGTTTAGCGCTCACCCTTTTGGTGGTCGTCGCGTTTATTTCAAGCCTGGTGCAGATCTACTCGCTCGAATATTTGCGTGGCGATCGTCGTTACACCCACTTCTTTGCCGCACTCACTTTGTTCTCGGCTGGCATGTTGTGCATGGTTCTCGCGCCCAACATGGTGCAGTTGATTCTTGGTTGGGAAATCATGGGTCTGTGCTCGTTCATGTTGATCGGTCACTGGTGGGAAGAAGAAGCCAACTCGCGAGCTGCGCTCAAAGCTTTCTTCACTGTGCGTGTTGGCGACATGGGATTGCTCATCGGTACCGCCATCTTGTTCTTCTCGGCTAATAGTTGGACTCAAGAAAATCTCGGAGTCTCTGGTTTCAACATCAGTGGTTTGTCGGCTTGGGCCATGTCGGGCGAGGCCAGTTCTAGTGCTCTCACGTGGGGTGCAGTTGCCTTGTTCATTGCCTGTATTGGCAAGAGCGGTCAGTTCCCGTTACATACGTGGTTGCCCGACGCTATGGCCGGACCGACGCCAGTCAGTTCGCTTTTGCACTCAAGCACCATGGTTGTGGCTGGTGTGTTCTTGGTGGCCCGCGTCTACCCAGTTTTCTGGGAAGGCATGAAGATTGGTGACACCAACATCAACTTCATCGTGCTCATTGGTGGTATCACGATTGTGATTGCTGCATTGTTGGCTTTCGTTCAACACGACATCAAAAAAGTGTTGGCGTACTCAACGGTGTCGCAGTTGGGTTACATGATGATGGGTCTTGGCGCAGGCGCCTGGTTGCCCGCCGTGTTCCACATCTTCACCCACGCTTTCTTCAAAGCATGTTTGTTCTTGTCGGCGGGTTCAGTGAGCCACTCTGGTTCGCATCACTCGTTCGACATGAAGAAAGACATGGGTGGTCTGGCTAAGAAGATGCCGATTACCGCCACCACATGGATCATCTCAACTTTGGCTTTGGCTGGCGTGTTCCCGCTCGCTGGTTTCTTCTCAAAGGACGAAATCATCGACAACGTCGGTTACGGCGGATACAACGCGTTCATGATCGTTGGTCTCAGCGGCGCATTCTTAACTGCGGCCTACATGACTCGTGCAACGTACCTCACATTCTTTGGCAAGGCTCGTGGCGCAGCAGCTGGCGAACATCATGATGAACATGACGCTCATGCCGACGCACATGATTCGCATGATGTTCACGCAACGCACGACTCGCATGATTCACATGACGCTCATGGTGCAGACCATGGGCCTCACGAGAGTCCGAAACTCATCACCGTTCCGTTGATGATTCTTGCGGCTTTGGCTTTAGTCGCTGGTTTGTCGAATGCAACACCGTTTGGCGAAAGCTGGGAACGTTTCAAGAAGTACGTCGAGCCGAGTGCCGAGTATGTTGCGATTGAAGGCGCCATTGCATCTGGGCCTGGCGAAGCTGTAGTCATACCTCAACAAAACACCAGCGCCGAAGGTGGCGAAAGTAAGTACGAAGAAGGTTGTGCTGTTGTTGCGCCCGAAGCGGGAATGGCTTGTTACTTCCCAACGGTGAAGCATGCGCCGTTCAAGTGGTCAAAAGCTGCACTGTCACTCATCATCGTGGCATTTGGTTTGATCTCAAGCTGGATGTTCTGCGTGCAGTACTACACGCGTCGCAACAAGCGTCTCGTTGGTCTCACCGAGCGCAGCAAAGTGTTGCGCGGTGGTTACACCTTCTTGTGGAACAAGTACTACCTTGATGCCTTGTATGAAAAGGTCATCGTTCGTTCGATTGCACACCCCATCGCAGCTGCTGCGGCGTGGGTGAATCAAAACATTCTTGACGGCATCGTAAATGGTGTTGGCAAGGTCTCCCGCCGGGTGGCCGGTTGGGTATATCGAAATATCGATCAGCGCGTCGTCGACGGCGCGGTGAACGGCTCGGGCGCCGCAGCCCGAGGCACAGGCGGAGCGTTGCGCCCAGTGCAGTCGGGCAAGGTCAATCAATACGGAGCGCTGCTGTTTGCTGCGGCCGCCATCGGCGCTCTCATACTCGTCATCATCAACACCTGAGGAGCAATACGGCATGGACGTACTCCAAAATTCAAACTGGGTGCTCAGCGTTGGCACTTTCTTGCCGCTAGTCGGCGTGATTGTCATGCTGTTCATCCCCAAGGCAGAAGAAGAGCTCCACAAGTTGGTAGCTCTTGTGACCGCGCTCGCAACCTTGGGAGTGGGTGTCTATACGCTCACCCAGTTCGACTATGACCAAGCCGGCAAGTTGCAATTCTTTGCCAACGCTGAGTGGATAAAAGTCATCTCCAGTAACTACACGATCGGTCTCGACGGAATGAGCTTGCCGCTCTACTTCTTGTCAATGGTCGTCACAGTTCTGGTAATGGTCTACTCGTGGAACCGCATTCCGTCTCCAGGCAATCCCAAGGCATTCCTCATCTTGATGCTGATTTTGCAGACAGGTATGGCCGGAACCTTCATTTCGCAAGACCTCATCTTGTTCTTCGTGTTCTTCGAAGTGGTGTTGTTGCCGATGTACTTCATGATCGGTGTCTGGGGTGGCGAGAATCGTCAGTACGCATCGCTCAAGTTCTTCTTGTACACGATGTTCGGATCGGCGCTCATGCTCGTTGCGTTCATCGCACTGTTCTACAAAGTTCGCGGCGAACTGCCCGCTGGTGTTGAACCATCGTTCTCAATTCCGCAGCTTGCTGAATACGGTGGGCTACTCGGACGCTCGGCACAGATCTGGATCTTCGGCGGAATGTTCATCGGTTTTGCCGTCAAGGTTCCGATGTTCCCATTCCATACGTGGTTGCCTGATGCGCACACTCAAGCACCGACTCAAGGTTCAGTTATCTTGGCGGCAATTTTGTTGAAGCTCGGTACCTACGGATTCGTGCGTATTGCAATTCCGATTCTCCCCACCGCCGCCAAAGAGTGGGCACCTTGGATTGGTCTTCTTGCAGTCATCGGAATCATCTACGGCGCGCTTGGTTGTTTGGCGCAAACCGACATGAAGCGTTTGATTGCTTTCTCGTCGGTTGCTCACATGGGATTTGTGATGTTGGGTATTTCAACACTCACGCCAATGGGCTTCAACGCCGCGATCTTCGGAATGGTTGCTCACGGTCTCATTACCGGCATGCTCTTCTTTGTTGCCGGCTCGGTGAAAGATCGTTATCACACCCTCGAGATCGCTCGACTTGGTGGCATGCTCAAGCAGATGCCGCGACTCGGTTGGATCATGGGATTCTCCGCGATGGCGTCACTTGGTTTGCCGGGACTCGCCGGATTCTGGGGTGAATTCCCCGCCATCTTGTCGGCGTACTCGCCAGCTGCCGGATTGTCTGAAGTGACATTCCGTGTGTACATGGTGATTGCTGCACTCGGAACTGTGCTTGCTGCGGGTTACTTGCTGTGGCTCTTCCAGCGCACCGCGTTTGGTGAACCTAAGGCTGAATTTGCTGGTGCATCACATGATGATCACGGTCATGGCGCTCACGGTCACGATGATCACGGTCATGACGATCACAGCAGTGACATCAAGGATGTGACTGTCGGTGAGTGGATTGCGTGGACACCGTTCTTGTTGGCCATTGTGGTCTTCGGTGTGTACCCGCAGTTGATGTTCAAGATCATCGACCCAGCAGTGCAAGTTGCTTTGAAGGCCTTCGGAGGCTGATTCGTGCTTTCTTCGATCCTCGCTCAGATTCCGTGGCAGTCACCAACTGTCGACTACCACGCCATCGCGCCCGAGATCGTGTTGGCGGCCGGTATCTGCCTCATCATTCTTGTTGACTTGTTCGTCAGTGATAGCAAGAAGTGGGTTACCTCAACGCTGACTGGTTTCGTGATGTTGGCGGCTTTGGTGCCGGTATTGACTTTGGCTGTGAGCGACAACAATGTTCGTTCTCTTTTTGACGGTCGATACGTGATTGATGAGTTTGCGCTCACCCTCAAGGCATTGTTCCTCATCGTCGGATATGTGGTCGTGTTGTTATCGCAGAACCATGTTGAAGAAGGCGACTATTACCAAGGTGAATACTTCACGTTGTTGCTGACCTCGGTGACTGGCATGGTCATGATGGCCTCAAGTCGCGACTTGGTGAGCATCTTTGTTGCTCTCGAAATGCTCAGCATTCCGGCTTACATGTTGGCTGCCTGGCGCAAGCGCGATCGCAAGAGCAACGAAGCTGGTGTCAAGTACTACCTGCTCGGTGTTTTTGCTTCAGCGATCATGTTGTACGGCATGAGCTTGTTGTACGGCGTGACCGGAAGTACTTTGCTCAGCGAAATTGGTCGTCAACTCACTGTTGAAGGTCAATTCGGTGGAGTGCAAGCACTCGCTATCACTTTTGTGATTGTTGGTTTTGCTTTCAAGGTTTCAGCAGTGCCATTCCACACGTGGGCCCCCGATACGTATGAAGGTGCACCAACACCGGTGACTGCGTTCCTGTCGGTTGCCAGTAAGGCTGCTGGTTTCGTTGCGCTCATAACGTTGATTTATGTCGGCTTCCCGCAGGCAAAAGATGTCTGGCAACCATTCATCTGGGTTCTTGCTGCAGCCACAATGACCATGGGCAACTTGGTCGCGTTGCGTCAGACCAACATCATTCGTATGTTGGCCTACTCGAGCATCAGCCAGGGTGGTTTCATCTTGATGCCGCTTGCAGTTGCCGGAACTGGCGATGCCGCCGGACCTGCACTGCAGTCGGTTGTTGTCTATCTGATTGTGTACGCAGCGATGAACCTCGGAATGTTCGCCGTTGTCATTGCAGCCTCGCGCACAACGCGTAGTGGTGAGATCAGCAGCTTTGGTGGCTTGTTCTCGTACGCACCAGGTCTTGGCGTGTTGATGACAATCTTCTTGGCATCGTTGGCTGGCATCCCACCGCTCGGTGGTTGGATCGCTAAGTTCACCGCTTTCCGTGCAGTTCTCGAAGCTGGCGGCGGTTGGGGTTATGGCATTGCAGTGATTGGCGCCATCAACTCAGTGATCGCGTTTGGTTACTACGGCAGCATCATGCGTGAAATCTGGATGAAGCCCGCACCCAATGGCGAGACATCAGCGGTGAAGACACCAAGTTCGTTGATAGCAGCCATGGTCATC
>SXGQ01531999.1_pt1 | contig 23501 bp, 19 predicted proteins | sample 3178371 | NCBI WGS metagenome assembly SXGQ01 (sample SAMN11356859, study PRJNA531348) | freshwater metagenome | isolation source: freshwater sample F1-20 | place: China: Fuxian Lake, Yuxi | collected 2017-12-25 | reverse complement strand
GGCGGCGAAGCGCGGCAGGTCACCCGCAACCGCGAGGGCATCGCGTCCGCAATTTCGTGGAGCGCGGACGGACAGCGGATCGCGCACGTGATGGCCGGCCGCGTCTGTGTAACCAACGTGGCCACCGGCCGCACGCAACCCCTGACCTCGCCCCGCACCGACGTGGGGCTGCCCGCGCCGCTGGCGTGCGTCTTTTCACCCGACGGGCGTTTTATCGCCTACCAGCGCGATGTCGTCGGCGCCGTCGGTTCGTTCTCGCAGATCTTTGTCGTCGATGTCCCCGCGCAGGACAGTCCCACGCAACTCTGATTCTTTCCCACCTTCTCCCATGAGCTACTTCCTCGGCATTAATGCCGGCACCGGCAGCGGCCGCGCTGCAACTTAACGCAAATCCGATCCGGCGGTCTATTTCCCGCGGGCCTTCAGCTCGGAATCAATCACCTGCGCAACCACTTCGCCCAACGCGGTCAATCCCGCGGCGGTGTAGTGCACGTTGCGCGGCATCTGCGTGTGGGCCAGTGAGGTGCCGAGTCCGAAAAGGTCGTTCACGCGAATCGCATTCGCCTGCATAATTTCGACAGCGGCGGCATTGTATGCGGGTGGGGCCTCGGGCGAGCGCAGCGGACTAGTGGTGTTCGGTGCGACCGGGGTGGTGGTGGCAAACACGAGGCGCGCACCCGTCGCCTTTAGCTTGGCGACAAGCTGACTAAGATTGTCCCGATAGATCGGCAGAGACGCCTGAACCGGGTCCGTGTCTTCATTAGAATTTTCCGATGAACCCGCGACTTTAACGTGCTTCAAATCGTGCAGTCCCCAATTAAAATGGATGACGGCCCATTTTCGCCCCGCCAGCCAAGTATCGATCTTTTGGAGCCCAAGGGTCGTACCCTGACAATTTTCTGGCGCTGCTCCGTTGGGCGCCATGGGACGAAATACATTCGCCCGTCCGGCGAGCCGGGTGCGGACGTCTCGCGTGTAGCCGACGGAAATCGAGTCGCCCAAGATCAGGACGTTGGGTAGCGCCGGATCGGGCGTGAACGCCCATGACTCCTGGGCGGTGCGCTGCGCGGGCGTTTCCGTTTCACGGGAAGCTTTGGTGGGGGCGAGTGCCGGCGCCGCGAACAACCCACCGCCCGCGGCCGAAAACAAAGTGACGACGAGTGCAAGCAAGGGGCGATAGTACGGGAGAGAGACCGACGCCAAGGGGAGAGATAGTTTCATCAGGGCGAGTTGGCCTGGGTGGGCATTGGGGACCGGAGGTGGCGGTCGAAAAAATCAGCGATCGCCTCATGCGGTACGCCTTGGGCAAACGCAGGGTTTGCATGGCCGCCATCAGGGATTAGATGCAGGGTCGATTCCACGCCCGCGGCGTGCAGCGCCGCGTGAAACGTGATGCTTTGCCGGGGCGGCACGGCACGATCGGCGTCACCGTGAACCAGAAAAAAAGGCGGCGCGTGCGAACCCACATAGCTCATCGGACTGGCGCTGCGGGCCGCGGCCGGGCACCGTTCGGGTGGGCTACCGAGCAGGCGCGCCACCATCGATTCGGGAAGGTTGGCGATCACGGCTGGATTGGGCAGCGCCTGGGCGTCCCAGGTGAGAAAATCGGTGGGCGGATTGAACGCACAGACCGCCGCGACATTGGCCGGGAGCGCGCGATGGGGATCGTCGGCGGGCGCAGGAAACCGGGTGGGCGCGGTTCCGAGCAGCGCAACGAGATGGCCGCCTGCCGAGCCGCCCCAGGCGCCGATTCGGTCGGGATTCAGGCCGTATTTCGGCGCGTGGGCGCGGAGCCAGCGGATCGCGCGCTGGCAGTCCTCGATCTGCGCAGGGAACACGGCATCCTGACTAAACCGATACGTGAGGGCGGCCACGGCGTATCCTCGTTTCACTAACGCCCGGGCGGCGCCGCCATTGCCTTTGCCTCCGGTGTACCAGCCGCCGCTATGCACCCAGATCACCAGCGGCCGCGGAGTGGCCGAGGGCGTCACCGGAAGATAGAGATCGAGCCGGTTCCGCTCCGGATGCGGTCCATAGGCCAGATCGCGGTGCACCTGCTCGGTTGGCGCTGACGCCGCTTCCGCTGCTCCCGCCGCGGCCCCGCTGGCGGGAGCGCTCACCGTGGCGCCGGCCACCGAGGCGACAATCAGCGCGTGGGCGAGGGAAAGCGTGAGGCCGCGGACACCGGCACGACGGCCGAAGAGGGCGCGGAGAAATCGCGGTGGTAAGCGCATTATCATCGAAGACCGGATCAATGAACCGGCTTGACCCACGCGGACGCGGGCGGCGGCGACCACGCTGCCGGTTTCAGCACCGGGCTCGTCCAAGCCACGGGATCGCCCCAGCGTGTAGCTTCGCTTTGAAGCAGTGCGCGCATGCGGGTGAGCGTGGCGGCATGCGACGGTTGATCCACCAGGTTGTTCAACTCATGCGGGTCGGTCGCCAGGTCAAAAAGCTGGGTTCGATCAATCTGCGGATAACGAATCAGTTTCCAGCGCTCGTCCCGCACCGCGCGCTGGCTTTCGAGGTAGGCCGTGAACAAGGCGGTGCGGCCGCGGGCACGGGGATCCGTAAAGTAAGGACGTAGACTTTCGCCCTCGGTCTCGGCTGGGGCGGGGGCACCGGCGAACTCACAGAACGTGACAAAGAGATCGAAGAGATAAACGAGCGCGTCGCTTTTGCCGTGCGGAATGCCGGGGCCGGCGATGACCAGCGGGACGTGCATGCCGCCGAATTCATAGAGGTTTTGTTTCCCCAGCAGGCCATGGTCGCCGAGCGACATGCCGTTGTCTCCACTGAAGACGATGATGGTGCGGTCGTACTCGCCACTCTCGCGCAGGGCCGCGATAATGCGGCCAACGTGGTGATCGAGGCCGGTGACCGCCGCATAATAATCGGCCAGCTGTTGCCGGATGATTTCCGGCGGGCGCGGCCACGGGGCGAGCAGTTCGTCGCGGACCATCGTCGCGCCGTTGTCCCACGGGTGGAGCGGTTGATAGGCCGGCGGAAGTTTCAGGCGGGCCGCGTCATAGCGCTGATGAAACTGCGCCTCGGCCCGCGCCGGGTCGTGGGGCACGGGCGGCGCGAGGTACATGTAGAACGGCTTGGTGCGATCCCGCTGTTTGAGATAATCGATAGCGCGGTCAGCCAGTCGGCGGCTGGCGAAGGCGCGGTTCTCCGCTTCGCCTTCGCCCTGGCCGTTGTCGTTGATATTGAAATCGAAGGCTTGGGCGGCGGCGAAGTACTCGTTGCCATATTTGCCCATGCGCCACGTGTCGTAGCCCGCACCTTTCAGCACCGTCGGCAAAGGCGTGGTGCCGGGAATATTTTTGCTTGGCGGCCCGATGCGAAAGAGCGAGCGGCCGGTGAGCATCATGGTGCGACTCGGCAGACACACCGCCGGCGTCATCGCGCCCATAGTGTAACAGCGACGGAAGCTCAGACCGCGCGCCACCAGCTGGTCGAGATTCGGCGTATCCATTTCCAGGTTACCAAGCGCGCGCAGCGCATCGGCGCGATGGTCGTCGGCGTGGATGTGGAGGATGTTCGGCGGGCGGGCGGAGGCGGCACTTCCGCTGAGGAACATGAACGCGGATACGGCAACGCCGAACCAGCGGGCGGACGCAACGCGGCGGATCATTGCGGGATGGATTTGAGACTGGTCACGGCGACGTCGTTGGCGCGTTTCGGGCCCGGCGTGCTGCGTCCGTCGTTGACGTAACGGGTCAGCAGCGCGTTGAGCCGCGCGACGATCGCCGGGTTGGCCGCCTCGACGTTTGTCATTTCGCCGGGATCGGTCGCGAGATGATAGAGCTGCCGCTCGGGCAAGCCGTTCTTCCGGGCCTCGACATCGCTGGGTTTGCCCCAGCCGCCTGATCCGGGACCGAGGGCGAGTTTCCATGGGCCCTGGCGGATAGAGAAAACGCCATCGATCGAATGATGGACGACGGCTTCGCGCAACGGAGCGCGCGCGGTGCCGAGCAAGGCCGGCAGGATGCTTACGCTGTCTTCACCGGCGGTCGCGGGAAGCGGCGTTCCGAGGAGTTCCGCGCAGGTGGCGAGGAGATCGGTGAGGCAAACGAGCTGGTCGCTTTGCATACCGGCTTGGATCCGACCAGGCCACTTAGCGATGAACGGCACGCGGTGTCCGCCTTCCCAGATATCGGCCTTGTAACCGCGAAACCCCGCGCTCGCGAAGTGTCCTTGTTTTTCCAATCCGGGGGTGTCTGCGGCGGGGGAACAGCCGTTGTCGGCCGTGAAGATGACGAGGGTGTTCCCGGTGAGCCCATGTTGATCAAGGGCGGCGAGGAGGTCACCGACCACGGCGTCCGTTTGCATCGTGAAGTCGCCATAGGCACCGAGACCGCTTTTGCCCTGCCATTCCGGCGTCGGCACGATCGGGGTGTGAGGCGAGGTGAGCGGCACGTAGAGGAAAAAAGGCCGGCCGGTTTTGGCCGCAGCGGCATGGTCGGAAATATACTTTACGGCCCGTCGACCCAGCCGTGGGAGCATTTCAATGGGCGGAAGCGCTTCGATGACCCGATCGTTTTCGATCAGGCCCGACATGGTGCGGGCGTTCGAACAGCCCCAGAAGAAATCGAATCCGCGCGTGGTGGGGCCACCGATGATTGCGGAGCCGACCGGCAGGCCCGCCTCCCAAGTACGTCCCTTTTTGTTGTCCACGGGTTGGGCGTCGGGAGGAAGTTTCGATTGGAATCCGAGATGCCACTTGCCGATCGCCGCCGTAGCGTACCCGTGCTGCTTGAGCAAGGCCGGTACCGTGAGGCGATCAGCGGCAATCAGGGGCGGAGCATCACCGCCGTCGAGGACGCTCTTTTGCAAGCGGGTCCGCCATGCATAGCGACCGGTCAGCAGTCCGTAACGCGTGGGCGTGCACACCGAGGAGCCGCTGTGGGCATCCGTGAATGTGATCCCTTGCGCGACGAGTCGGTTGAGGTGAGGGGTCTGAATCTTCCCACGCTTGGGATTGAGCGCCTGCACGTCTCCGTAGCCCATGTCATCGGCGAGGATGTAGACAATATTGGGTTTTGCAGGGTTGGTTACCGCGTGCACGGACGGGGCCATGAAAGCTGCGAGCCCGAGCGTAAAGGCGAGGTGGATGCAGGAACGGGAAAAGCGAATCATTGGATACAGACAGAGGATCGTCTCCCGATTCGGACGGCGCGAGCGGCGGTCAAAGCGGACAGGGATTGAGGTTTAAAACGTGCCTTTAACACCAAACGTCCAGAGCGAGCCGAAGTCGAGACGGCTGCGGAACTGCGCGTGCGGAGGGGTGCTGGGGCCGGAGAGTTCAAAGTCTTCGGTGGCATCGCCGACGTTGCGGAGATTCGCGAAGACGGCGAACCGCTTGGCGAAATAGTATTCGCCCAGCAGATCAACCGAGAGGCGTTTCAGACCCCAATTATAGGTTCCGGCTTCGATTCCCGGGCCCTCGGTGACCGCGTTGCGGCGCTGGCGGCTGCGGTAATTCCAGTTCACCCGCATATTGTAGCTTGGACGGGTCAGACTCACGCCCCAACTCGCGCTCCGTGGAATATAGCCCGCAAAATCACCCCGGATATCGTCTTTGGTCTGCTGCGCGCTGCCGTTAGCGAAAATCTGGACGCCTCGCGCCCACGTGGGCAGGAACGTGATAGCCTGCTTGTAGCTCACATCGAGCCCTTCCATGCGGACCGTGTTGGTGAGGTTCGCCTGCGTGACGACATTGTAATTTCCGTAAGTGGCTTCATCCAGTCCGTACAGCGCAAGGAATTCCGGAGTCGCGCCGAACACTGTGTTGCCGAAGAAGTTTTCGAAATCGCGGCGGAAAACGCCGGCGGACACCTGGCCGACACCCTGAAAATAATATTCGAGGCGGAAATTAGTAGTCCGGGCGCTCCACGCCTTGATGCCCGCATTATTCACTGTGATCTGGTTGGTGGTGCTGGGAGGGCTTTCTGTGTCCGGAAGAGTAATGCCGCCGGCATACTGATTGAGATCGGGCCGGCCGACCGAGTAATAGTGGGAGGCGCGCGCAATGAGGTTCTCGCGCACATTAAAACTCGCGTTCAAACTCGGGAAAAGGCGGAGGTATTCCTTATCCGCGCGCGCGCCGCGATCGAGAAAGGTAAGGCGGGAAATTCCGAGGGCATCAGACGTGATGGCCAGTGGCCGCCCGTTAGCGCCAACGATGAGATTGCCGCTGGCGTTGCGCTGGAAATTCCTCGTGGGATCGGTGAGCGGACCTTCCCCCTTTACGTTGGTCTGTTCAGCGCGGAGGCCACCGACGAGTTTGAGCCGGCGCGCAAAGAAGCTCACGTCGCCCCGCAGGTAGGCCGATGAGACAATTTCCTCGATGTGTTTCGAGCCGCTGATCTGCGAGCGATAGGCGTTGTTATCGTTGGCCACAAAGTGCGTGGGGTTTGTTTGATAACGATCCCAGACCTTTTCGTTGCTCATCCATTGAATTTGAGGAAACCCGAAAGGAGCATAGCGCTGAGAAAAAACCTCATCGAAGAAAGGCGCGGCTCCATCGTCACCGCCGACCGTGGGCGTAGTGCTGGCGCGACCATCGCCCCCGACAAACGTGAATGGTTGATTGTAGCCGCGCAGGTCGCGCGCGGATTGCCGCACGTCTAAACCGGTTTTGATGGCGACTGGCACCCTCCAGTCGAGATCGCGCCGCGCGTGGGCGTAGGCGGTCCGCTGAAGGTCAGCATTCTTGACTGTGTTTCCTGCCGTGGTGGTGACCGCGTAGGTGCCTAGGTTATACGGATCGACCGAAGCGCCGGTGGCGCCGTCAGTGACCGTGATGACGTTGGGGCGAAGATAGAAGATGTCGCTGAACGAAACGGTCACGCCGGTGCGCTGCGCGTTGACGGTGTTGAAGAAACCGCGATCGAATCCGCGCAGGACGCTGCGCGCATGGGAGTGGCCCAGGCCGACTTCGGTTTTCCAAATCGGGCCATCGTGACGCCAGATCAGGGTCGGCATGTAGGTGCGATTGTCGCGGGTCTGCCCAATGTTGACCGATTGCAGCGAACCCGCGCCGGTCGTGCCTCGGGTTGAGAACGGCGTGAAGTCGCCCGGTGCGACGCGGTTCACGTTGAAGACAATTGAACGCGCCATGTTGGCGAAAGAGGTGGCTGTATATTGAAACGAGAACGCGAGCTTGTCAGTCGATGATAATCGATAATCTGCCGTAAAGCTGAACGACTGGCGGGTGCTATCCTTGGTATTGTCGGCCAGCTGGACCGTGGTCAGATAAGGCCGGTCAGGCGTTGTATGCGGAAAAGTGGTACCGTTGGTGGCGACGCCGGAGCCGCGCCAAGTGTTTTGGATAAAGTCCTGATTGAGGTAATTTTTCGACGTGCCGGCGGCGACGGTAAAGCCAAAGCGCTCGTTGACGGGCCGAATGTAGGTGAAGTCGAACCCAGGGTGAACCTTGCGGGTGGGATCCTTGCGGGGACCGGGAGTTTTGTGGAAATCGCGGGCGTTATCGCGCATCAGCACGTATGTGCTGACGGTGAACTCGGGTCGCGACCGTTCAAACGAACTGCGCGGCACCATGTTGACGGATCCGGCTAGGGCCGCGCCCGTCATATCAGGCGTGGGCGAAAACGAAACCTCCACGCGCGCGAGATTATTGATCGAGATCATATCCAACGCAGCATTACGCCCGGTGCCGCCGCCGGGATGCGCCGAGGCGAGGTTGAAACCGTCGACGGTGATGGGCACGTAGGCACTGGGAACGCCGTTGATCGAAACTTCGCGGGCAAAGCCCCCGGAGCTTTCGATCGTGATGCCGGGAAGGAATTTCATGAACTCGGCGACATTGCCCTCGGGCACAAAGCCCAGCTCGTCGGTCGCCACGACCGTGCGCATGTTGGCAGCGAAGCGCTGCTCGTTGATCGCGATGGCGGCGCCGTCCATTTCCTTGCTCGAGGCGACGATAAAGCGATCGAGGCGGACGGCTTCGGCGGTGCCCGAGCCGGCCGATACGGCGCCGGCTCCGAGTGTGACATCGAGCCGGGTGCGCTGGCCGGAATCGAGTTGGAGCGTCGAGGTACTCAGCGGCAGTCCGGTATAGAAAACCTTGAGTTGAACAGGACCGGCCGGAATACGCGCGAGGCGAAAATAGCCGCCGGCATCGGTGAAGGTTTCCTGGCCGGAAGGTTCCGCGACGATCCGCGCGCTGCCGAGATATTCGTTGGTCCGCGCACTCGAAACGCGACCTTCAATGGTGCCCACGCCGTTCGTGTCGGAGGGACGAGCCGCGGGAGCCACGATCGCGGGTGGTTTGCGGCGGACGGCGAGCGCGCCGGTTTTCGCATCGCGGGATGTGGCGAGCTGCGTGCCGCTGAGGAGCCGGTTGAGGGCGTCGTGCGGCGTGTAGTTACCTTGGACTGCGGACGTGCGCTCACCGACGACATCTTCGGGCGCGTAGAGCAGTTGTTCGCCGGATTGCGTGATGAATTGGCGAAGGACCCCCGCGGCATCGCCGGTGGGGAGACTGAAGGCGACGGGTGGTGAACTCGCGGCCAACGCTGAAGCAACGAGCACTAGAAAGCACGCGACGAAACTGTTTCGGAGGATGCGACGCAGCCAAGTGAAGCCGCTGGCGGCAGAGGAGGTAGGGTGGGGCATGGGGAAAAACGGAGTAACTACGGAGTGATTGCAGTCATCGAAGTTAGACGTTCAGGGCGGGCCGAATATCTATAGGAATCTTCGCTCCCCAGATGATATAGACATGTCTCTTTCGAAATTCTGAACGAGATAGAAAAGACTGTCTGTTTCATCTCGGATTCAGGGACCGCAGACAGGAATGTCTGCGTGACCTTCAGGGTTGGTAATGCAACCGAATCTCGTCGGGGCGACGATCGGCGCGCACGCCGAAGGTTTCCTCGAGGATCCGCACGAAAGCTTGGTAACCATCGGCCCGGAAACTTCCGGTAAGAACTTTGCGCGCTAGGGCCGGCTCGGTGATGACGAGTTTGCAGCGATTGTAGCGGTTGAACTCCAGCACAACCTCGGCGAGCGGCATCGCGTCGAACTCGATTCGTCGTTCCTGCCAGGCAAGTCTCCGTTGCAGGTGCGCCGCATCCACCGCAATGACTTCGGCTGCGGCTAGCTGGGAGTGACGGACCATGGCAATTTTGCCGGCGGAAACGTGAAGAGGTGCGTTGGCGATGCTGGAGGCGGGCGTTTGCGACACGATACTTTCGACGCCGATGCGGCCCTCGGTGACCAGCACTTCGACATCGGCCCCGCGGAGGCGAATGGTGAAAGCGGTGCCGATCGCAAGAATTGCGACATCGCCAACCGCGACCCGGAAGGGCCGCGACGGATCTTTCGCGACATCGAAGTGGGCCTCGCCGCGAAGCAGATGAACGCGCCGCTCGTTGCCGGAGAATTTCACGTCGAGTGCGCTGTCGGTATTGAGCTGCACAACAGAGCCGTCGGGTAGGTCGATTTTTTGAAACGCCCCAACGGCGGTTTCGACGGAGGGGGGCGCGTTGTCCGGCCGGTTCGTAATGAAAAGACCTACCAACAGGGCGGCAGTAGCAGCTAGCGTTGCGAAAACGTTAACGTGACGGCGACGAGGGCGAGGCCGCGGAGCCAATAAATCACGATCGGGTGCGGCATCGCTATCCGCTCGGACCGCGGCCAGGCGTCCGATTTCCTGCCACGCGGCGTCGAGATCGGCGAACACCTCCGCATGTTGAGGATCCTGTTCGAGCCAACGCATGAACGTCGTCATCTCACTCTCACTCATGCCGCGATCGCGTAAACTAAGCCAGACGGCGGCCGCGGCTTCGACCTCGTCGGAGTCCGGGTCGTCGGGAGTCAAATTAAACGCTGTACTCACGGGGCGTGGCTCCGATCCATTCCGCGGGCGCGGAGGTAACTGCGCAATCGCAAGACCCCGATAGCGATCTGCGCATTGACCGTGTGAGTGGAGATGCCGAGCTGGGTGGCGATCTCCGCGTGGGATAGGCCGTTAATCCGGCGGAGCGTCAACACGTGACGACAGCGCGGCGGAAGGGCTTGAACAGCCTCGGCGAGCAGTTGGAGTTCCTGATCATGGCAGACAGTTTCGGCCACACCGGGCCTGTCATCAAAGACGGGCAGGAGGTCGATTTCAGCTAGTCCATCAATCGCAATAATTTTCCGGCGCCGGAAAAAATCGAGGGCTGCATTGCGAGCAGTGCTAAATAAAAACGCTTTAAGCGAGTTGATGGGCGCCTGTTCACGTGCCTTTAAAAGCCGCGCGTAGGTTTCCTGGACTAAATCATCGATGTCTGGGTGGGAGGGGAATCGCGTGCGCAGAAAAATCCGGAGCGCGCGTTCATGCGGCTGTACATCTTCAGCGAACCATGTTGACGGGTCGGAGGCGGGCAAAGGGGGGGGATGGGGAAGGAGCCTACAGTCGGGCGCTGGCCCATCAGGCTCCAAGGCGGGGTTAGGTTCGTGTCTGATGTTAGCGACCGCTCTTCAGCACAATCCAAAAAATTGCGGTGCACGTATATTACTCCGGATCACGTGATCGTTAGCATTCCGAACTCCAGCTCCGACTCCGCGCGAAACAGACAAGAAAGAAGTCATCGCTTTGCCGAACTTATCCACGCCATCGTGGTCGCGTATCGCGAAGAAACCTTGCGACGTTAGTGAAAGAACCAATAGAAGACACAGTCAGACGGAGCTCCGATCCGGCGCGCTTACCCCAGCGCTATTTGTTTTCCCCCAGACTTCGAAATCTTGTGCGGTTTACTCTTGTAGCCATTCCATGAATACACCCACAGCCGGTACACCGCCTTCGTCCCACACTCACGCGTTTGCGACCGTGGCCCCAGGCATTTTTTTGATCCCGGCGTTGACGATGTTGGTGGGCTGGGGCTTGCGCGGCTTCATCGGCGGTGGTGCCTTGGGTGCGATGATCCCGGGCGCGCTGGTCGCGCTGGCACTGTGTCATTGCCTGCGGGTACCCGGCGCGGTGTCAGGCCGTATCGCGGCGTTCGGCGCGATCGGCGTTGGATTCGGCGGACAGGAAACCTATGGGCAGACCGTCGGATTCGTGGTGAACGGCGGGGAGATGTTCTGGCGCAGTGTGGTCGGGCTCGGGGTGAAAGGCGCGGTTTGGGGATTTCTGGGGGGCGCGGTCCTTGGGGTGAGCTTTTTGCGCGACCTTTCGCGGCGTACTCTCTTCGTGGCTTTGCTGTTGCTCGTGGGAGGCACGTGGCTTGGGTGGCGTTTCGTTGATAAGCCGAAGCTGATTTATTTTTCTAATCTGCTGGATCGGCCACGAGAAGAGGTGTGGGCAGGCTTAATGTTGGGAGGTGCCGGCTTCCTTGGCTGGATGATCTACGCTCTGGGTGGGCGGGCCCGGATTCCCGTGGTTTTCGCGGTCTTGGGCCTGGTGGGAGGAGGTCTTGGATTTGCGTTGGGTGGCGTTTCGTTTTCGGCGGGAATGGCCCTGGGTGGGACCGTCGAGCTCTATCCCGGATGGAAGCAGATGGAGTTCACGTTCGGGCTGTTTTTTGGAGCGGCCTTGGGTTTGGCGGCGTATTGGCTCAGGGATGACATCGCCGCGGTAACGCGAACAGCTATTCCGCCACAGTCCGAACGCGGTTGGTCGATGGTGGCCGGGGTGATCGGCAGCGTTGCATTCGGCGCCGTGGCGATCTGGGGGGTTGGGGCAGCGCTCTCGGTGCGGTTCAGTTATACGGTAACGGGCGCTGCGTTGCTGGCGCTGGTGTTTTTGTCGGAACGCGCCGCGTGGCAAATCGCGATCACAATTACAGCGGGAGCGTTCCTACTTTATGTCGCAAAGTTCTTTACCCTCAATCATCCGGTTTTTCACCCGGTGGTAGCGACAACAATGGCATTGATTCTGACGGCGGCGTTGAGCGCGTGTGTTGCGCTTCGGCACGCCTCGGGCCGGGAGATGCCAACATGGGCGTTGCGGGTCTTACTTTGGACGTCAGTGGGGGCGGGCGTGGCTCATGCGGGTTGGCACCAAGAAATTACTCCCGCGCTGATCATGGTGGCCGTCGTTTTCGTCATCGGTGCGGTCATTATCACCGTTGGAACGCGTTTGCGCCAGTGAATCGAAATCGACCTTTGCCGGTGGTGCCGGCGGCGATTGATTGCTTTGGTTCTCGCCGCTCGGTTGGCCGCGGCGCTCAAGACCCCGCCCTCGGATAATCCCCCAGGCGAGTTCAACGAACCCGCCGTAACGGGTCCGCTTTATCTGGCGGGCTGTCCTCCATCGCCACCGAGGCGGATCTCGACACATGGCTGGCTGCTCTGCGGGAGGCCGCCTAAGCTGAGCTTAAAAATGGAAATCGCATCAGATTGTAAGTAAATGGGATAAGTGCCTTTAAAGCACGATGCACTTGATATGCCGATCGTGCTCGATTGGCGCATCGTCAATGCCATCCCTTCTTCACCGCCCGTTGCCGGCGGTGTGATCGCGGAGGGTGTGACCGATGACTGACTCGGCCGGCTCGATTGATGGCCATGCCGCGAGAAACATCGCCGGGCTGGCGAGGGGGTCAACCGCAGGGCGCGGCTTTCAAAGGGCGTAGAGTGTCACTTGAGGGCAAAAGCCGTGGTATCCGCGAGTCGCAACGTAGGGACTTGCCTAAACTCTGCCGTGTTAAGCGTGACGAGCGCGTAGTCGTAGTGGAGGCATGTCGCAGCGATGAGAAGATCATAGGGAGCAATCATCAGGCCTTTTTTTTCCAGCTCAGCCCACAATTCGGCGTGGCGACGTGCCACCGCCGAATCAAAATCAAGTGCGTCAATTTCCGCGAGCAGAGCTTCCACGAATGCCGCACGCGTGTGCTTACGGATAGCAGGCTGCGCGCGAATGACTCCGTGCAGCAACTCCGAGGTTGTAATAGCGGCGAGAAAAAACGTTTCGTCTGGATGCGCGGCGAAGAACCCTAGGAGATCCAGATGCTTCTTTTCGGCGGCGATCAGAACTGAAGTATCGAGGATTAATCCCATTTCGATTTAATGGGATGAAGCGCACGGCGGGCATCATTCAAGTCCCGCTCGAGGCCCTCGGCTTCTGTAATGGTCAGATGGGTCAGTTTGGACCAGAAAGCACTTAGGTCTCGGCCTGTTTTGGGCCGGCGTGCCGGGGTCAGTCTCACCATGGGCCGACCGCCCTTGACGAGCAAAGCGCTTTCGCCGCGGTAATGGACGCTGCTCACAAGCTCGGAAAAATTACGTGCAGCTTCGGTGACAGAGAAAGTTCTCATGCTTTCTCTGATAATATGATAATATGATTTTACAAGGGCTCTGTTTTGCGGTTTTGTTCGCAAATCCGTGTCGAAAATGTCGCGGCGGAGCCATAGACAGTTTCATCAAACGGAAGATAGGGCCGTTCTAGCTGGTGCGAGCACGCCACAAACCACCGTCGCCATCTCTGGTCGTTCTAGTTTGGGCCGACTGGCAGTCGTCTAAAGTCCGAGCTTTCGGCGGAGCAATTCCTCAGCCGTCTTCCTCTTCGCGGAGTCCATCTTTCGCAAATTGTAGAGCTTCCATTGCGGCCCCGGCAGTCGCTCAAGTCCAGGTAGCCCGAGCAGTTCCCACTTCGGCTCCAGCCGTTTCAAGGAGAGCAGGAATTCACGTTCGGCGGAAGTCAGGTCGGCATTGATCTGCGTGATCAAACGTTCGCGCGTTTCCTCCAGCATGGCGAGCGGCACCGGGTCGAGGGTCATGCCTTCGAACTGATCGGCGAAAACCTTCTTCAAATCCTTTCGGTTCGGGGTGAGCAGTTCGCTCATCGGCCGATCATGACTCGCCAGAAAAATCACGAAGGCGCGCCGGATGTCGTCCGTTATACCCTCATTTTGAAAGAGGCCGTGAACATCGAAAAGATCGCGCGGGTGCTGACGGTCTAGCGCCGCGCACAACTTACCGCCATACAGGTCGGGCAACGATACGACGCGCATTGTGGCAGACCGGCCGAACTTCGCGACGACTTTGGGCGACAGGTTTAGGTCTGTGGTGGGATGCAGTGATCCGCGCAGCACGGTGTTGGGCTCGATTTTCACCTCCGCACCGCCGGCCGCGCGCACGATCAGTTTGATGATAAGGTTTTCTTTCGCGAGTTTCTGCTCCCTCACCTCCACGCCCGGGATCGCACGTCGAATTTTCGCTGCGATGCGCTCAAGTGCAGCGCCGATTCTCTGCAACGTGGTCGGCCGGTCTTCGACCGGCAGGTAAACCAGATCGATGTCCACGGACAGGCGGAGAAAATCGCGCACGAAGAAATTGATCGCGGTGCCGCCCTTGAGTGCGAAGCACGCTTCGGCGTTCACGAACGGCATGACCTGCACGAGCAGGTCGGCTTGCTTGAAAAACGGGCTTTCTTTCATGGAGCGTCGGGCGGTATTTCCGCTGCTGCCGGAACGGTTATAAGGTATTTGGGATCGAGCCGGCCGCCAGCGACGAGCATGCGCTTGCCGCTGCCGAGCGAAACCTTCGACACGTCGAGCTGCTTGAACCACGGATGGGCCTGCTTTTCCGCCAAGTGGAGGAAAAGCCGTTTCACCTTCACGGAGGTGCACGCCTCCAAGAGCGAGCGCACTACGTCCGGCCGCAATGTGCCGAGTCCTTCGAAGACGAGATTCGCGTGCTCGTAGCCGGCCTCGTCGAGCGTGAGGTGTTGGAGGAACTCCAGCGCGGCGCGCTCCGGTGCGGATACGCTCACGACGAGTTCCCCGTCGCGGTGCTCGCGCAATCCGAGATCCTGCGGAAGGAAGTTTGTGCTAGCGTGCAGCACGCGACTGGCCAAAGGCATGCGCTTGAACCATAAGGGAAGCCGGTCGCTCGTGTGGCTAAAGAGATGGATAGGATAGGCGTCACCTAAAGGAAGAAAATGCGCGAGGCCGGCGAGTTCCAAGGCCGTGCGTCCGCCCGGATGGATTGACTTCGATTTCTGTTGGAGGCCGAAGACCGCACCCAGCCAAGTGGGAGCCTCGGACTGCGTGGTAAATGCTCCGTTGCCGACGCGGTGCAACCAACCAGAACTCGCGTAGTAGTCGGCTAGGCGGTTAGAGATACCCTCGCGCTTGAGCCATGCGGACGTAAGCACCGCCCCGGTCGGCGCGGAGACGAGCCGTTGGTTTAATTTCTGACGTTTTGGTTTAGTTTCGCTGGTCATAAACGCTATAAAATAAACCGAATGGCTGTTTAGGTTTATTTATGCGAATATGAAACAAGCATTACTGATTTAGTTGACAATAAAATAAACCAATGCGTCTGAGCGTAGGGAGAACGGAAAACTCATAACGGCGGGTGCCAATTTGGAGAATCTTGGCGGCTTAGGAAGCAGCCAACGCCGAAACCGATTAAGCAACATGTTTTCCATCAACTATTTAGACGCACAATTAATCTTATGTTTAATATTTGATAAGTTCCCGGGCGTCCTATCCCAGCTACGCTGCTCCCGGCGTCTACGCGTCTTCGGCCGACGCCAAGTGACCGCCAGCGCAGCTCGAGCCGGACATCTGTGAATTCTGCGTCGGGCGTTCCGAGCACGAATCTCGGAAAAATCGTGAAGCGAGTTTCATCCTCCGAGATGCCGCTTCGGGCGCGGCCACAGGTGAGAAATGTGGCGTTGCTGTGCACGAGTCAGGGTATCGATACCTCCAAGCAGAATCCGGTTGGTCAACTACAACTTGGAGTCCTCATGGCCGTTGCCGAATTCGAACGGGCATTAATTAAAGAACGCACGATAGCCGGGCTCGAGGTTGCCCGCAAAAAGGGTAATCGGCTCGGTCGACCTCCGTTGGATCCGAAGATCGTCGGCCTAATTTTAGCGACGGCCGATCGCGTAGGCCGCCACGTCCGGGCGATTGCACGCGAAGTCCACACTTCACCTAGCTCGGTTTGTCGTGTGCTCGCGCTAGCTAGCCAGCGGACGGCCCTATCTCCCGTTTGATGAGATTCTGCATGGCTCCGCCGCGACATTCGCGACGCGAATTTTGCGGCGGAGCACCAAGCGCATTTGAGTGAATCCAGTAGATCGTCCATCCCTTGACAGTAAGCAGGGGGCAATCACGTTTCAGCCATGTCCACGAAGCAGCTCACGGCCGAAGCGATGGCTCTTCCGCTAGCCCAAAAAGCATCTTTGGCTCAGGCGCTCTGGGCGAGCATTGATGCTGACCAGCCGGACGAATCGGAACGAGCCTACGTGCGTGACGCGGTAAGCCGGGACCGCGAACTTTCAGCGGGCGCCGTGAGTGGTATCAGCCACGAAGAGGCGATGAAGTCCGCACGCCGCGCTATCGGATGCAAGTAATCCAGCATCCCGATGCCACGACCGAGTTGATCGAGGCGGGAAAGGTTTACGAACAGAAGGTTCCTGCATTGGGAGCCCAATTTTTTGACGCTGTAGATGAAGCCGTGGCAGTCATCGCCGCTGCTCCTGAAAGGTGGCGCATCGTCGAGTCCGACGTGCGGCGGTTCCTCATTCCGCGCTTCCCCTACGCGATATATTACCGCGTGCTCCCCGACCACGTTCGCATTCTTGCTTTCAAGCATCACAGTCGCCACCCGGAATATTGGCGAGAGCGCATCTCAAACTGAAGAGAAACGTGCCGCCCGTCGGCGCTGCGTCGACCCGCACTTGCGTCCTTTCGATGCGGTCGGAGAGGCCGACCGAGATAATCCAAGCCTGTTTCTGACCCCATACCATTTCGAAACGACTCGGTCCGGGAAAGATCAAATCAATGAGTTAGGGCGGCGAATTTTTCGCGCAAATCGTTGAAAGTGTATTTGTGTCCAAGACGGTGCCTTTTGAAACACGAAATCCGCGCCAACCTGGCGCAAATCTCGGCCTCTTCTACGTCAACCTCACGATTCCGTATCAGTGGCGGATCAACATCAGTTTTGTCCCAATATTTCCGAACGCGTTATTTCTGAAACAGGAAATTCGCGCCAATCTTGCGCAATTCGCGACCGTTTCTACGTCAACCTCGCAATTCCATATCGGTGGCGGATCGACATCAGGTTTGTCCCAATATTTCCGAACGCGTCCTTATTGGGACGGGACAATTCGGCGCGGATCAAATTCTTCTTCTACCAGACGCTGCGGTCACCGTCGCACTTCAAACCTGAAACTATTCATCTTCGGGATACCCGTCATGAAATCTTCTCGGCCGCAGCGATCAGAGCTTTCGCCAAATTCATGGCCTTTTCTTTGGTCAGCTCTACCGGGTCACCGTGCTTGGTAACCGACTTGAGCATGACCGATGACTCCTGCTCAGCCCAGCAGTAGGCATCACCCTCGGACGTCGTGAAGACTTCTTTCTTTTCCGGCATGGCTAGAAATCACTTCGGTCTGTCTGCCCATCGTTCGAGGTCAGCCAGCCTGACTGACTACCAATGGAGCGAGCGGGCCCACCAAGGGGTCGACAAACCAGACGTTATCGGCGCGATTTCACTCGCCGGCCCCGACCGCTACTGACGGCCGATGTGCCGCGCAGATTTCTGCGAAAGGCCGCCGGGGTCGAGCCGTAGTGCCGAGCGAAGAGCGGGATCATGTGCTCGGCGTAAGCAAAGCCACACGCGTCGGCAATGTCGGGAATCGCCATGTCGGTGGAGCTGAGCAGTTGGCGCACCTTGTCGAGTTTGATCCGACGAATCTCCTCGGCGGGGCTATGGCCCAGAATCGCGGAGAATCGTTTCTCCAAGGTGCGCCGCGCAATGGGCACCGCCCGCAAAACGTCTTGGACATTTATGCCCGCATTCGAGTTGTCCTTAATGAAACGCATCATTTGGCGAATCTTCGGGTCATCGCACTCAAAGATATCCGTCGATTGTCGCGTCGTGATTCCAAGGGGCCGAAGCACCTGCTCGTGGGTCGCAAGCCGACGCCCACGGATCAATTGATCGAGCATGCTGGCCGCATCGTAGCCGATTCGCTTTACCGGAATATCTACCCCGCTGATCGGCGGATGAATCGTCTGCCCCAACAGGTCCTCGGTGGAGAGACTTATGATCGAAAACGGGCGGATTCGCCCACGGTGGCACCGTCCAAGACGCGCATTCGCTCTGGTTGGTCGGTGGACTCGACGACCGTGGACCGTCGTCAGCCGTGCGCCGCATCGATTTGCGCAACGGGCAGGTCGAGACAGTCGTGGTCTTGCCAGAGGCTCGCGTGTATTGCGGAGCCGCCGTGCTCGACGGTGCGCTGTGGGTGATTGGCGGCAACCCAAGCGAAACGGATTTTTCCCGCACCAGCGCGACCGTCTGGAGACTCGACCTCGCGACGCACGCCGTCCACGCGCAGCCCGCCGCCGGGCCGGTCTTGATCAATCCCCTCGTGCTGGCGCTGAATGGTGAACTGCACGTGTTGCCCGGCGGCACGTGGTCGGCGGAAAAGAAACTGCTCGAAGCGCCCACCGAGGTTGAGATTTTTTCTCCCCGCACCGGGCGCTGGACCCGCCGCGCGCTGCCCGCCGTCCTCCCGCGCGGCCTCTCCGGCACCGCACTCGACGCGCAACGCGCAGTGCTCGCGGGCGGCGTAGAACGGCGCGACTCCGCCAGCACCATCGGCTCCGGCGTCTGGCTCTACGATGCGCGCGACGGGACGCTCACGCCGCAAGGCACGCTCCCAGGCCCGCGGCTCGGGGCCGCGATGGTCACGGCCGACCGCGGCACCGTTTTCCTCCTCGGCGGCGAAGACGGACCGCGCCGCCGTGTCGCGACCGTGTGGCGCCGCGCCGGAGAAACCGAGGGCGCGAAATGAGTCCGCCCGCGTGGTGGCAAGAACCGCGTTGGCGCGTCGCCGGATTCCTCGCCTGCGCCGCAGCGCTCAACTACGCGGACCGCGCGGCGCTTTCGTCCGTGTTGCCCGCGCTGCGCGGCGATTTCCAGCTCACCGATGTGCAGCTCGGTCTGCTCGGCTCCGTTTTTCTCTGGGCCTACGCGCTCGGTTCGCCGCTGGCCGGCGCCATCGCGGATCGCGTTTCCCGCACGAATCTCGTCATCGGCAGCCTCATCGCGTGGAGCAGTGTAACGGCCCTGATGGGCGCGGCCGGCGGCTTCGCCACATTGCTCGGACTGCGGCTCGGGCTGGGACTCGCGGAGTGTCTGTTTCTGCCGGCGGCCATCGCACTGATCGCGGATTGCCACGGGCCGAGCACGCGGGCGCGCGCGATGAGTTTCATCTCCGTCGGCGTCAACGGCGGCATGGTGCTCGGCGGATCGCTCGCCGGTCTGCTGGCAGAACACTTCGGATGGCGTTGGGGCTTCGGCGTGCTCGGTGGTGCCGGCCTCGTCCTCGCGCTGGTCGCCCGACCGTTCCTCCCGCGGGCCATCGCTCCCGCGGAACCCGTCGCTCCCCCCGCCCGCGCCACCTGGACCGAAGCGGTGACTTACCTCGCGCGCGTCCCCAGTTATTGGGTGCTCGTCGCAGAATCGACGCTTTCGGGCTTCGGGATGTGGACCTTCTTCGGCTGGTTGCCTCTGTATTTTAAAGAGACCTACAACATGACGCTGGCCGCGGCTGGGTTCGCGGGAACCTTCATGCTGCAAATCTCCGTCGTGCTCGGCGTAATGGCGGGCGGGTGGCTCTCGGACCGTGTGGCGCACGACGCCCCGCACCGGCGGATGCTTCTCTACGGGAGCTTCTACCTCGCGGGCGCGCCGTTCCTGCTGCTGTTCCTCGGGCAACCCGCCTTCCCTGTCGTGGCGGTGGGCATCGCGGCGTTTTCGTTCCTGCGCGGTCTCGGCCAGGCCAACGACAACCCCACCCAATGCGAGATCGTGCCCCCGCGGTTTCGCTCCACCGGCATTGGCCTCGTGAACGCCGTAGCGACCGGATCCGGCGGCTGCGGCGTCCTGTTCGCCGGCTTCCTCAAACGCGAAGTCGGCCTCGACGGGATCTTCGCCGGCATCACCGGCATCTTCCTGCTCGCAGGTACCGTGCTGCTCATCGGCTACCGGTGTTTCATCCGCACCGACATCGAGCGCGCCCGCCTGGCGCGTTGACCCCCCTCAAGAACGAAGGGGTTTCTTCCGGCGTTCGGGTCAAATTCAATCCAGCTTCGTGGCCCGGGTATCGGGTCTGAGTCCGCCGGCATCACGGTGCGGAGCGAGGGAGCGAACTCATTCGAGGTGGCGGAGCCAGACGCGGTTGAGGCGCAATACTTCACCGGCAGGCGCAGCTACAACCTCGGCCCGTAGCGTGGCAGGACCCGGGGGGAGCGTCAGGATGCCGGCGACCGCACGCTTGAACACATTGGGCGTGCCGGTGCGGGCCGGCGTGAACTCCACACTCGCGGACCCGATGCCGATCTTCAGGCGGCCCCCGACGTTCGCGCCGGCGCACCCATAGTCGAGCGCGAGCTCGTAGCGGCCGCCTTGCGCGACGAAGATTTTCCACTCGGCCGCCTCCCCCGGTTTAAACCAACCCTCGATCGTGTCCCAATCGTAGGCCTCGAAAACATACTTCGTGTTCTCGCCGCTCGTTTTGGCCCAGCTCGGCTGGAGCTCGACGGGATTCTCGTCGGCGTGGCCCACGGGAATCGGCACCGGCGCATAGTTCATCCCGCGAGTGACGTCGCCATACCAGCGCAGGAATTCTCCCCGCAGCGCCTCCACCTTGGCCGGTTGCTCGGTCGCGAGATTTTTCTTTTCGCCTGGATCATTTTCGAGATCGAACAGGCCCCAGTTCGTCTCGCCTCCCTTCGTCCGCGCGCCACCGCCGGGCCCGACCAACTTGAAACGTTGATCGCTGATGCCCCAATTGGCATCCGGCGTGGGCAGCATTCGGTTCCACGAATGATAGACATACTCGTGATGCCGGTCGCCTGTGCCAGCGCGCAGCAGCGGTACGAGGCTGCGACCGTCGATCTCGCGATCGCCCGGAACTTTCGCTCCGGCGAGTTCGCACAGCGTGGGCAACAGGTCCACGTGCGAGGCCTGGCCACTTACGACTCCTCCGGCGGGAAATTTTTCCGGCCATCGGACAAACAGCGGCGAGCGCACCCCGCCTTCGTAGACCTGCGCCTTGAAGCCGCGCAAATCGCCCGTCCAGTGTTTGCTGACTCCGCCGTTGTCGCTCATGAAGAACACCACGGTGTCCTTGGCCAGCCCGCCCGATTCGAGGTGGGCCAGCAGGCGGCCGAGGTTCTGATCGACCCGCTCGACCATCGCGTAGATCCGCGCCTGCATCAGCGGGAGCCCTTTCTTGAGATATTTTTCGATCATCGCGTCGCCCTTCGGCTGGTGGGCGTGCGAGGTGTCCATCTGAAACGGCGAATGGGGCGCGCTGTAGGACAGGTAGCAAAAGAACGGCGCGGCGGGGGCGCGGCGTTTCGATTCGTCGATGAAGTCGATCGCCGCATCCGTGACGAGTTCGGTGACATAGCCGCGCGATTCGACCGGCCGCCCGTTGTGCACGAACTGGTCCGCGTATTCGTAGCGCTCGATGTGACCTTGGTAGTGACCGAGAAACTCGTCGAAACCGCGCTGCTGCGGCTGGTAGCCGTGGTAACGCCCGAGGTGCCATTTGCCGAAAAGTCCGGTGCGGTAGCCCGCTCCCTTGAGTAGTTGCGCGACCGTGATTTCGCCAAGCGCCAGCGAATCGCCGCCGAAGCGCGTGTTGTAGATTCCCGTGCGAAAGGCGTAGCGGCCCGTCATCATGCCCGCGCGCGTGGGCGAGCACACCGGCGCCGCGTAGTAGCGGGAAAAACGCACGCCGCTCTGAGCGAGCGCATCCATGTTCGGCGTCTCGATATGCGGGTTGCCCGTGCTGCCGAGATCCCAATCGCCTTGGTCGTCGGTCATGACGACGAGGAGATTGGGTTGGCTCGCTGCAGCAGGCTCCGGCCCATAAAGAAAACACCCGGTTGCCCAAACGAGCAGCGGCAGGCGAGCGATCGGACTCAGGGCAAGAAGAAGCAGACGCGGTGTTTTCATGGGACTTCTTGGTTCGCGGCCCTGGTGCTCCAGTATCCGGGAAAAACTTTCAGCGGATCGGCCGACTTGGAATCGGTGCCCTTGGGAGCGCTGTTCCATTGCCAGAAATCCCTGAACAACGCCGCGGGGTCCGGGGCGGCCCGACCCTGCCAGGCGGCACGGTCATCCGCCACGATGCGCGCCCGCGACTGCATCCATTCGGCCTGCACTTCACCGAACCACGCATCATGTTTTCGGGCCAAGGCGGCCACAATGTCGGGCTGCGCCGCGGCTAGGTCGCGCTGCTCACCCGGATCGGCCGCGAGGTCGTAGAGGCGCGGAGCCGGCTGCGGCGCGGACGTCGGAGCGGCGAGTTGGACATCGAGCGGCATTTCCCAATGCGGGAGCACCAGGCCACGCCGATACGAGGGATTGTCGCGGCCGCTGTCCTTGACAAGCGCCGCCTTGTCGCCGGGCCAGTACAGTTTCCACCGACCCTCGCGGATGGCGGCGTTGGCGTGCCGCACGGGAGCGTAGCGGTTGCGTTGAAACAGCAGCGGGCGCTCGGCGAGCGCGGGCACGAGTTTTCCCTCCAGCAGCGGCATGAGATTCGAGCCATCGAACGGTTTGGCCCCGGCCGGCGCAGACTTTCCCGCGAGGCTGTAAAGGGTAGGCAGCCAGTCGCAGCCGTGCACCGGCGTGGTCACGACGCGACCACCCGGAATGCGTCCGGGCCAGGCGACAATCCCAGGGACGCGGATGCCGCCTTCCAACGTCGACTCTTTTTCTCCGGAGAAAACGCCATTGAAACGCAGCTGCGAGCCGAGTTCCGGATCGCGCCGCAACACCGGACCATTGTCGCTGGTGAAGACAATGGCCGTTTGTTCCCACAAGCCTTCGTCCTTGAGCGTCTGAAACACGCGCGCCAAGCCTGTATCCATCGCCTCGATCATCGCATAGGTAACGACCACGGCCTCCGACGCGTCCGGGCCGAGGCGTTCGCGATACTTTTTGACGAGCGCCGCCGGGGCCTGCAGCGGACTGTGCGGGGCGTGATGCGCGAGAAACAAGGCGAAGGGCCGCGCGGTGCGCCGCCGGATGAAGGCGATGGCTTCGTCGTTCAACGCATCGGAAAGATAGCGACCGTCATGCGGCGCCGCGGCGTCGTTGCGCAGAAGATTCCATTTCCAGTAATCCTGTCCGCCATTGGGAAACCCATAAAACAAGTCGAACCCGCGTCGGTGCGGCAGATGGTCCCGATGATAGAGTCCGTTGTGCCATTTGCCGATGAGCGCGGTGGCGTAGCCGGCGTGGCGGAAGTAATCGCCAAACGTCTTCTCTGCAGGATCGAGCCGGTCGAGTCCACGGTTGCTCGGCACGTCCACGGCGCCGGTGCGGTGATGGTAGCGCCCCGTGAGATAGCTTGCGCGGGCCGGCGCGCAGAGCGGCGACGGCGTGTAATGGTCGGTGAAGCGAACGCCCGCCTTCGCCAGCGCGTCGAGCGCGGGGGTGTCGACGTGGGGATTGCCATAGCACCGCAGGTCGCCCCAGCCGAGATCGTCGGCGAGGATGAAGAT
>SXGQ01098804.1_pt1 | contig 23507 bp, 14 predicted proteins | sample 3178371 | NCBI WGS metagenome assembly SXGQ01 (sample SAMN11356859, study PRJNA531348) | freshwater metagenome | isolation source: freshwater sample F1-20 | place: China: Fuxian Lake, Yuxi | collected 2017-12-25 | reverse complement strand
TGCGGGCGGCAACTATCGCTTTCCGAGCGTCGATGCTGGGGTCTATGCCCTGAAGGCGGAGATCGCCGGCTACAATCAGGTCAGCACCATCACGGTGGATGCCTCCAGCGCGAGCACCATCACCGTCGCCGATCTGGCCATCGAAAAATACACCGCGGTCGCCAGCACTTACAGCTACACCTGGGTGCAGGACCAAAGTTATGCCGGACTGCCGAAAACCGAAGTCGCGCAGAATATCGTCAAGCCAGTCTCCGTCACGATTCTCGGTAAAGCTTATACGATGGCGGACATTAGCTACGCGCAGGAGCTTTTTAATAAGTACGGCATCCTGCTGAACAATCTGACGGCAACTTGGACCCAAGAATACGCGTATCGCCTTTTTGCCGTGCTGGGCCGGATTCCGCATATCACGGGTTCAGATTATAAATACAACGCTAATCTCAGCCCGACTCAGTGGACTTTGACCACCGACGCAATTGCCGGTGATATCGAAATCGGAACAGGCGCGAACGCCGGCACGATTCGCATTTCGACCGCCCTTTTACTTACGCCGCTCCGCTGGTCGCCGAAATCAATGGCGTCCGTGGACTCTATTTCTCCAAGCGCCTGCACCACGCGTTAGTTAATTATGTGACCAATAACGGCACCAACCAAGCGGCCGTCGCCAAAATATTAACCGAGCGCTTTGGGCTGACGATCGACACCGACGCCCAGCCTTTAAACTACGCGCTATTCACCAGTGAAGCGTCATCGCGCTATCAAAACTGGTTCAAGCATCCCGCCGAAATCGTTGAAGTAATCAACAACTTCGAGGAACTGCCCGAGGGCATGCATAAAATCCCCGGCTTTAAGTGGCTGGTGCGCCGGCTCGACGGGACCGTCAACCCGACTTACCCGGAAGCACCGGCGATTGCCTGGACCAATGGCCACATGGAATTCATGGAGTCCGCTTATAAGAGCTCTGATCTTGCTTACATCGCCCGGCTCATCCTGCACGAAAAAGCCCATTATATTTATCAATTTATTTTAACGACGGCCTTCAAAAAAGAATGGGCTGACTTAGGCGGCTGGCAGTACGCGGCGAATCCCACGAACCCGAACTACGATGCGGCCGGTGGTTGGCAGAGCACTAAAACTGCCGAATTTGTGAGCGCTTACGCTCACGACAAAAATCCGAACGAAGATTTTGCCGAGACGGTCGCGGCGTTTGTTAAGAACCCCGATATTTTGAAGGCTCGCTCAGTCGCAAAATATAATTTCATCCGCGATACGGTGATGCTGGGTAATTCTTACGTCTCGATTATTCGCCCCGACCTCACCTTTACGGTCCTCAATCTCTATCCCTCCTATGATTACCCGGGGAAAATCAAACGCATCGCGACAACCGTCACCGGCGCGGCGGAGGCAGATAAAACGCTGACGGTTGAATTTGAAATTACGCCCTTTGCCGCCAACGCCAATCCCGCAACGGCGATCCGTGCGCGCATCCTGAGTCCGGTGAGCGTGGCGGCTCCCGTCGCTAGTTATTTTGATATGTATTTTGAGGCCGTAAATGATGCCTGCACTATTTTTCGCGGCACCCAAGTTTTAAGTAAACATTACCGCTCGGGCTATTGGCAGATGCCCAATGTGACTATCATCAATAGCGTCGGTCTGGAACGCTATGAATCATCCCTCCTCTACGGTTTTAAATGTTATCTGAATAATCCGCTGGAAGATATTGTGGCGCCCCAAGTGCAGCCTAATACCAGCAGCATTACGGTAAAGGCGGGCACCCTAGCGGGACGCCCCGTGCAAATCGCGACGGTGAAATTTGGCGTAACCGAAAACACCGGCCTCCTTTATCATTTCGCGACCCTCGGTCGGACCGGCGCTTACTCGCTACAACAGTATGGCTCCAGCCAGACCTCGGGCTCAGGCGAACGTACCATTGATTTCTATATTCGCGACTATGCGCCCAGTGGGCGCTACACGCTGAACCAAATCGCCCTGAAAGATTATGGGCTTAATTTAAATTACACTTACTTCAAAACAAGCAGCGGTAATTCCGATGGGACCACCGTCAACCTTGATGAAAATGCTCCCAGCATCGACATCGTCACCCCTCACCCCGATACCGTCGCGCCCGAGCTCGACGTTAATCGCATTTCAGTCACGGCGGTCCCCACTAATTTGAGTGCGCCTGATGGCGAGACGTTGGTGACCATTAAATATTTTGCCCGCGATAACGTTTCCGGCTACGGGAGCGGCAGTAATTTCAAGCTGCGTGATCCTCAGGGCATTGAGCATTTCTATTATGCTTATCACCGCAATTGGTACACGGATTTCTTTGAAGGCGACCCCACCGCCTGGGAACAATATACGATGCAAGTGATATTACCCCGCGGTTCCGTGCCGGGTATTTGGGGACTGCTGCAAATGACGCTGGTCGATAAGGCGGGCCAAGCCAAAGGCTATAATTTCACGGAAACTATCCGCTTCGATCCGAACAGCACCGCCGCCGCTGATCTCCAAATCACCCAAGACCCCGTCGGCCAATCATACCTGAGCGGCGAATCGATAGCCCTGACGGTCAAAACTGCTGGCGGCGACAAGGTAACTTATGAATGGTGCAAGGACGGCGTTTCCTTACTCACGGGCAAAGTAGTCTCGAGCATGGTAGAGGGCGGCACTTCTGCGGATAACACCCGCAAGCCCGCCGCGGCGACTTACACATCGGCCGGGACGCCCACCCTGCAGATCACGGGCGCGGGCCAAACTGAAGCGGGCAGCTACTATTGCATAGTCTCAAACGCTTCAGGCCGCGTGATCAGCAAAGCAGTCGATCTTGTTTACCGCACCCTATCCACAGCCGCGCCTACCATCACGACGCAGCCCAATAGCCTTACCTTAGTGATCGGCGCAGCGGGTTCCTTCAATGTCACCGCCAGCGGAACCCCAGCGCCGACGTATCAATGGCTGAAAGATGGCGTCATCATTGCCGGCGCCACGAGCTCTACCTACGCATTAAGTAATGTTTCTTCAACCAATGCTGGGGACTACACGGTCACGATCACCAGCAGCGCTGGTTCGGTGTCGAGTACGAGCGCCCGCTTGACGGTGCAGGTACCCGGCATCCCCTTGGCCAATCAGCTCGTGATGGCCGGACACAACGTGGGTCTGACTGCCGCCGGTGCCACGGGCCCCGTGCGCTGGCAGGTCTCCACGGACAGCGGCGCCACTTGGCGAAACCTTTTCGACAACAGCTCATACAGTGGCACGTGCAGTAATTTTCTCGAAATTTCAAAAGTCACCGCCGCGGCGCATGGCTCGCAGTATCGCTATGTGCTCACGAGTAATAACGCAGCGAGCGCCGCGACCACTCTCAGTGTGACGGCTGGTTATTTTGCCTTCCCCACTGCCATCGGAGCAGACAGCGCAAGTAACCTTTATATCGGCGACGCGACCGCCCACACGGTGCAAAAAATATCGACCACCAACCAAGTTTCATTGGTGGCTGGATCCACCGGAAAATCAGGAAGCACAAATGGCACGGGTGCGACCGCTAGCTTCAATGAAATCGGCGCGCTCGCGGCGGCTGCGGATGGCACTCTCAGTGTTGCTGATACTAAAAACGAGCTCATCCGACGCATCGCGAACACCGGCGTCGTAACCACGATCGCCGGCACGGCGGGAGCGCGCGGCACGACCGATGCTACCGGAGTCGACGCCCGCTTTGCTGCTCCCGCTGGGATCGCCCGCGATGCGAGTGGCACGTTATTTGTCGCTGATTCACTCAGCCACACGCTGCGTAAGATCAGTAGCAGCGGCGCGGTCACCACCCTCGCTGGCAGCGCGGGGGTCGCTGGGTCCGCCGATGGCACCGGCGCCAGTGCGCGATTCAATTATCCTAGCGGGGTAGCTGCAGACACGGCCGGCAATATTTACGTCGCGGACTCCGGAAATAATACCGTGCGCAAAGTAACCTCTACCGGAGTCGTCACGACGCTCGCCGGCACCGCCGGCACGCGCGGCTCACTCGATGGCACCGGCAGCGCAGCACGTTTTAATAATCCCACGGGGTTGGCGCTCGGCAGCAGCGGCGAACTTTACCTCGCGGATACCGACAACTCGACGATTCGTAAGATTACACCAGCGGGGGTCGTCACGACGCTCGCCGGACTACCCACCATCGCTGGACTGATGGATGGATCTGGCAGCTACGCCTGGTTTGACCAGCCGGAGGGGTTAACCGTCAATCTGGACGGGAATATTTATGTCGCAGACACCGGCAACGCGATGATCCGCAAAGTCACGACGGCGGGTGTGGTCACCACCCTGGCACTGACAGGAACCCCTCCAGCTATCATCACTCAGCCAGTGAATGTCACGGTCACGGCCGGAACTGCGGCTGCCTTCTCGGTAACAACGAGTGGCTACGGGACGATCACCTATCAATGGCGCAAAGATGGTAACGCTATTACCGGTGCGACCAGCGCTAGCCTGTCGATAGCCACCACGGTTGCAGCCGACGCCGGCAGCTACACGGTAGTGGCGAGCAGCCCTTATGGCACGGCCACTAGCTCAGCCGCGACTCTAACCGTGAATCCGGCTCCAGCCCCGGTGCCGACGCCCGTAACGGTTCCGACCAGTAGTGGTGGTGGCGGCGGTGCCGTGAGCGCATGGTTTATCGGGGCTCTGGGGCTATTGCTCTTAACGCGGAGAACTAAAATCAAGACTACCTGCTCAGCACAGGAAGGTGCGGCGTAGGCCACTCAAGCCAACTGGGACGGAAAGAGTTAATTGGAGGCGCGGGGCGGAATCGAACCGCCGATAGAGCTTTTGCAGAGCTCGGCCTTACCACTTGGCTACCGCGCCAGATCCAAAACTCGCGCAACGTGGGTCATTATTTGACGTGGCGCAAGTACTGAAATTCAACGCCCGCCAACTTATTTTCCGCGGATTCAGGTCCATTTCATCACGCGTGCTGCCTGATGGCCTCGTGACGAAAATCAACGAGCGGGCCGCTAACGAGGCAGCCCTAAAAATACCTCCAACTGAGGATAAAAAGGAGGGGCTAACCTTCACTAGCTCGGACCGGCTGGGATGGCGGCTAACCTAGATTCGGCTAGACTCCCACCCTAGGTTAACGATTAATCCCGTATGGCCTGCACCGTATTCACTATCGCCAACCAAAAGGGCGGCGTCGGCAAAACCACGACCGCGGTTAATCTCGCGGCTGCTTTGGCTGAGCAGAAAATCCACACGCTTTTGGTGGATCTCGATCCCCAAGCCAATGCCACGAGCGCCCTTGGCATCGACAAGCAAGAAGGCAAGAGCCTCTACGGCCCCCTGCGCGGCGAAGGCAGCGCTTTTGAAATGCTGACGCCCACGGAATGGCCCCATCTAGCCCTCATTCCTTCCGAGGTAGACTTAGCCGCAATCGAGATCGAATTAGCCCAACAGGAAAATTATCTCATGCGGCTGCGCTCTGTGCTCGAGCCGATCCGCAACTCCGGCGGCTACCGCGCCATCATCATCGATTGCCCCCCCGCCTTGGGCATGCTGTCGATGAACAGCCTCGCGGCTGCCGATCACTTACTCATCGCCTTACAATGTGAATACATGGCACTGGAGGGCCTTGGCCAAATTCTCAAAGTAGTCGAACGCCTCAAAAATGCGGGCGTTAATCCGACCCTGGATGTCGGGGGCATTGTCATGACCATGTTCGACAGCCGCATCAATCTCGCCAAACAAGTTGTCGAAGAAGTCCGCGCCCATCTGCCCGATAAGATTTTCACCACCCTCATTCCACGCACCGTGCGACTCAGCGAGGCCCCGAGCTTCGGGAAACCGATCTTAGTCTATGATCCCACCGGTCCCGGCGCCACGGCCTACCGCAGCTTTGCCGCAGAGGTCATTACTCGATTTGGCTTGAAGGAAAACAGCGCGACCTAACGCGCGCGCCGTCCCCGGCGGAGGCGCGGTCAGCCAGGTGACCGAGCCTCCCGTGGGTGCCGGCTTGCGGTTTCCTCTTCTCGCTACTCACACTGCTTCGAGCCATGTTTTCCATCCTTAATAAATACCGCGCCGTCTTTCTCGTCGGGCTCCAAAGTAATTTAGTGTACCGCATGAATTTCGCGGTGCGGGGTTTTTTTTCATTCTTTCATCTCATCGTCGTATTCATCCTCTGGAGCGCGGCGTACACTGGTAATCGTGAAATCGGGGGGTTTAATTTTGGGCAGACGTTCACTTACTTCGTCGCCCTAATCATCGTACAATTCATGATTGGGGCCTTCAATGAGGACTACCAAATCAGTGAGGAAATCCGCAACGGCCTCATTAATCAGTTCCTGCTGAAACCCGTCAATTACTTCGCCTACCGTTTTAGTATTTATGCCTCGGCCCGACTGGTAACCGGCTTACTGATCCTCATACCCGTCATCGTCACCTACCCCCTGCTGAAAGATTACCTGACGGTCCCTGCCGACTGGTGGCGTCTCGCGCTCGGTTTCCCCGCGCTGCTCATGTCGGCGGTGATTCAATTCGGCATCGCTTATTGTTTTGGGCTTATGAGTTTTTGGTTTTTGGAAATTCAGGGCCTGGTCGTTTTGTCGATGGCGCTGGAATCCCTGCTCGGCGGGCAAATATTTCCCCTCGATCTTCTGCCGGCTTGGCTCTTCCGCGTTTCGCAATTTCTGCCTTATTATTATCAAATGTATTTCCCCGTGGCCATTTTTACCGGCCGCCTCTCGGACCCGTCAGCCATTATGGTCGGCTTGGGCATCCAGGCGGGGTGGATGCTGATCATCCTAGCGATCGGCCAGTTTCTCTGGCAGCGCGGCCTGCGCCTCCATACGGCGGTAGGAGGCTGAGCCGAAGCCATTACCCATGACTTTCCTCCACTACCTCCGCATCTGGCTGACGTCCGCCCGCTACTCGATTATGCGGACGCTCATGTTTCGCGGCGATTTCTTTGTCTGGGCCTTGGTGGAATTATTCTGGATGACGGTAAACATTCTGATGGTTTCCGTTATTTACGAACACACCAAATCAGTGGCGGGCTGGAGCAAATATGAGATGCTGCTGCTCGTGGGCACTTCGCTGCTCATCCAGCGTTTTCTGATGGGCTTTTTCTGGAGCAGTATTTTCGAAATGGGCCGGAATATTCGCAGCGGTAATTTCGATTTCTATCTGGCGCAACCGGGCAATGTCATGTTCATGGCCACCACGCGCAAACTCGATCCCGATAGTTTGGTTAATTCTCTAGTGGCGCTCAGTGTTGTAATTTATTCCGCCCACCAACTCAATTTGCAGCCCAGTTTTCTGGCAATCGGTTGTTACGCTCTCTTGGTCGTGGCGGGGATCGTGATCCACTATAGCATGCTCGTGCTCTGCATCTCCTTCGCTTTTTGGTTCACGAGCGCTCAGGGTATCGAAGGCAGTTACTTTACGCTGAGTGAATTCTCGCGCCTGCCGCGCGAGGCTTTTAAGGGATTAGCCAACATCGTCTTTGTCTGGGCGCTCCCCATGGTGATCGTCAGCAACGCTCCGGCCCAGATGTTATTACACGGTTTTAAGCCCAGCCTTTTGGCCTGGGTCCTGGGGATCGCCACGGGGTGGTTCGCTGTTACCGTATTTGTTTTTAACCGCGGCCTCCGCCGCTATTCGAGCGCCAGCTCCTAACGCTATGAAAAACCCTGAAGAACTCGCCGATCTGCAAGCTCGTCTTGGTTATCATTTTCGCACCCCCGCCTTACTGCGGGAAGCCCTCACGCACGGCTCCTATCTGCAGGATCAGCCCGAGGCCGAGGCGCATAATCAGCGTTTAGAATTTCTCGGTGACTCCGTCTTACAATTTATCATCACCGACGCGCTCTTTCGCGAATTCACCCTCGAGCGCGAAGGCGTGCTCAGCAAACGCCGCGCAGTTTTATCGAAAGGTGAGTTTCTCACGCAAATGGCCCGCGACCTGGGGCTCAACACCTGCCTGCGACTCAGTAAAAGTGAAGATGCCACTGGCGGTCGGGCCCGTGCCTCCACGCTCGAGGATGCGTTCGAAGCTCTCGCCGGAGCGATCTACTTGGATAGCGATTTGGCGACGGTACAAAAATTAGTGCTCAAATGGTATGGTCCTTTACTCGATCGGCTCGTCTTGGCGGAAGATGCCGAAAATCCCAAAGGCCGCTTGCAGGAACTGATCCAGCCGGCCCACGGCAACGTTGCTTTACGCTATGAAGTACTCACGACCACCGGCCCGCTGCACGCGCGCACTTTCTCGGTCGCCGTGATCTTGCATGAGCAAACGATTGGGACAGGCCATGGCTCATCCAAGAAAAGCGCCGAAGAGGAAGCGGCTCGCGCTGGTCTCATTTTTCTCCGCACCACCCCAGCCGGCCCTGAGCTGAAATAAGCATCCGCCTCGGTGCTTGGTCGTCGATTCACCGACAGACTCATTTGCCAAAAATTTATTGATGGCTGCTCATCCTCCCGCGCTCCGCACGAAGATTACCGGGGTTTGCCCACCGGCGATCGCCTACGCGCTGGCCGATCTCGTCCGGCGCCAACCAGCTACTGGTTGGCTCGTGATTCACGAAGAAGCACAACAAGCCGACGCGTTGCTGGAAGATCTTGCCCTGTTTATCCGCGCCAGCCAGCCGGCGGTCAGCCCAACCATTCTCAATTTTCCTGAGGCCCAAACTGACCACCGCAAAACTCGCGACGCATTCAACGCCGCCAGCGATCGCCTCGCGGTGCTCAGTCAACTTCGCCGCCCGCTCACCGCCGATCTTCAACTGATCGTGCTGGCGACGCCGGCGGCCTTGTTACAAGCGGTGCCCCCGCTGGCTGATTTCGCCGAACGGGAAACCGTCCTGCGGCCAGGCAATGACCAGCCCTTCGCCGCTCTGCTCAAGCTGCTCGACGCGTTTGATTATGATGCCGAAGCCATCTGTGAAGCCCCGGGCCAGTACGCCGTCCGCGGCGGCATCGTCGATGTCTACCCAATCACCGCGCATCAACCCTACCGACTTGATTACTTCGGCGATCAGCTCGAAGTGATCCGCGAGCTTGATCCCGTTTCCCAGCGATCCGGCGCCGCTGTGGCCGCGATCACACTCACTGCCGCCCCCAAAATCGCGACCGCGGGTTCGACGGCTTCCCTGCTCGATTATCTCGCGCCCACCACTCAGGTCATTTGCGTCGAACCAAAATCATTGGAAGAGCTATTCGACACCTTAGCCCCTGAGACCAATTCGCCGAGCAAGCCGGACGAGCCCAGCTCAAGTGGGAATCCCGCCAATGCCGCCGCTGCCGCACTCACCCCGTCTTTTCTCGCCCAGCTGCCCCTCGCCTGCGCTCACCTGTTCGGACTCAGTGATCTTGATTTAGCGAGCCAGCTTTTTGACCAAGCCACGCAGGAAGAAACCTGGAATACCGAATCTTTAGCGCACCATCGCTCCTATCCGGAAGAACGCCTCTTGGCGTCGACTCGCTTGCAAGTGGAGGAAGATGGCCGCCGGCAATTTCTCGGACAAATAGCCGAGTGGCAAGGCAGTGGCTTTCAAATTGATTTCGTCCTCTCCAAAGAAGGCGAAGAACAGCGCGTACGCGAGTTGCTCGACGAACATGCTCCCTTAAAAACCATGAAGCCCCGCTACCTGCGCGGCGCATTAAATGAAGGTTTCAGAATTACTTTCCGCCCAGACCGAGCAAACCTTCGAGGGCAGTCGGAGGTAGTGGCGGCGCGCACCGATCATATGCGCGAAAAAATCGCCGGGCCCCGAGGACTAGTCGTGGTGAGCGAGACGGAAATTTTCGGTCGACGCCGTCAGCGCCGCAGTGCGCCCCAACGCGTCATCGCGGGGCAATCGGCCGTCGACCAACTACTTGATTTCTCCGAATTGGTGGAGGGCGACTTTGTGGTTCACCTGCAACATGGCATCGCCCTTTACCGCGGGCTAACCAAACTCGACACCCGTGACGGTACGCGCGAGGTCATCTCCTTGGAATTTGATGAGAAAATAACGCTGCACGTCCCCCTTCAAGAATCCCATCTCATCAGCCGTTACGTTGGCCTGACCAAGAGCAAACCCCAGCTGGGCCGCATCGGTTCTGGTCGTTGGGAAAAAGCGCGCCAAGCGGCGGAGCATGCCACGCTCGACCTCGCCGCGGAATTGTTGCGGATCCAAGCGCAGCGCGAAGCGCAACCCGGCCACGCCTTCGCCGAAGATAACGGGTGGCAGAAAGAATTCGAAGCCGCCTTCCCGTTCACGGAAACGCGCGATCAAGCCAAGGCGATCGTCGCCATGAAAGCCGACATGGAGCAAACACGACCGATGGACCGTTTGGTTTGTGGCGACGTCGGCTTTGGTAAAACGGAAGTAGCGATTCGGGGCGCCTTCAAAGCCGTGATGGGCGGGCGGCAAGTCGCCGTGATGGTACCGACCACCGTGCTAGCGCAGCAGCACCTGAATACTTTTCGCGAACGTATGGCCGGTTATCCTGTGGCGGTGGAAATGATTAGTCGTTTCCGCACGCGCCAAGAACAAGTGGGCATTCTGGCCGCGCTCGCTGAAGGCAAAATTGATATTTTAATCGGCACGCATCGCCTGGTGCAAAATGACGTTAAATTTAAAGATCTCGGCTTGGTGATCATCGACGAAGAGCAGCGGTTTGGCGTGAAACATAAAGAAGTGTTCAAACGCTGGCGGGCGCATGTGGACATGCTTTCGATGAGCGCGACGCCAATTCCGCGCACCCTGTATCTTGCGCTGACCGGCGCACGCGATTTGAGCACGATCGAGACCGCGCCGTCGAATCGACTGCCCATTCAAACGATCGTGAAAAGCTACGATGAGAAACTCGTCGTCGAAGCCATTCAGCACGAAACGAGACGCGGCGGTCAGGTCTTCTACCTGCACAATCGCGTGATGAGCATTGACCTCGTCGCAGCCCGCCTACGTGCGCTGCTGCCCGACCTGAGCATCGGCGTCGGTCATGGGAAAATGGGGGCGGCCGGTTTGGAGCGTATGATGACAGATTTTGTCGCGGGCCGGTATCAAGTCCTTGTCTGCACCACGATTATTGAATCCGGTTTAGATATTCCCAACTGCAACACGCTCATCATCGAAGGCGCCGACCGCTTTGGGCTCTCCCAACTTTACCAACTCCGGGGACGCGTCGGTCGGTTTAAGCATCAAGCCTATGCGTATTTGCTGCTGCACCGCCACGCGCGCTTGCTCGATATTGCCCGGCAGCGACTCAGCGCCATTCGCCAGCACAACCAACTCGGCGCGGGTTTTCGCATCGCGATGCGCGATCTTGAATTGCGCGGCGCGGGAAATTTGCTCGGGGCGGAACAAAGCGGCCATATCGTCGGCATAGGCTTTGAACTGTACTGCCAACTGCTCCGGCAAAGCGTCGCCCGACTTAAAGGCGAAAAACAAGCCGCGTCGGTCCGCGCCAGCGTGAAACTAGATTTCGTTTTTGTGGGCGAAAGCGCCGAGACCGCCCGGGCCACGGCGACCGATACCTTTAGCGCGCTTAAACAAGCCGAACGGAGCGAAGGCGAAGTTGATAAAATCCAAGCGCGTTTGCCCGCGAGCTATATCAGTGAATCGCGCCTCCGCATCGATTTTTATCGCCGGCTCGCCCTCGCGGAAAGCGCTAAACAGGTGAAGGAAATCGAGGCGGAATTGCGCGATCGATTTGGGAAATTTGAGGAACCGGTGCGCGCCTTATTGCTCGTCACCGAAATCAGGTCCCGCGCGGAACAAAAAGGCATTTTGTCCGTCGAAACTGAAGGCAACCGCCTCAAATGCCTGCGCCACTCCGGCCGACACGATGATTATATCCAATTGAGTAACCGCTTTCCCCGCTTGACCGCACCCACCCCCCTTGCAAGGTTGAAAGAAGTCATTATTTTCCTGCAAAATCTCCCTGCTCCATGAGTCTCCGTTGCCTTAGTTTAACCTCGTTCGCCCTCTTCACTGCCGCGCTCGGCTTGTTCGCTCAGGCTCAACCCGATCGCCAGAAAGACAATCTTAACGCCCGCTATGCCAATGGAATAGCAGCGATTGCCGAAGATCGAATTATCACCATCGATGACATCCGCCGTGAGGTTGGCCCACTCATTCCCGAAATTCAGCGTCAGAGTCGTTCCGAAAAAGAGTTCAACGAAAAAATTGAAGCCCTCCAAGAGGATGTGATCCAAAATCTAATCGATCGCGTGCTGATCGTGAAAGATTTCTACAAGGACGAAAAGCGTAACGTCCCCGCCAGCTACATCGACAACCAAGTAGCGGAAACAATTATCAATCAGTTCGACGGCGATCGCAGCAAATTCCTCGCCTACCTCCGTTCCCGGGGAATTTCGCAGAAAGACTACCGCAAGGAACAGGAAGAAGATATGATTTACGGCTACATGCGCCAACAGCAGGCCAAATCTGCGAGCACGGTTAGTCCGGTAAAAATCGAAGCCTACTACAAAGAAAACAAGGACCGCTTCATCCAAGAAGACAGCGTGCATCTGCGCCTGATTCAAATTGCTCGTGCCGCCGACGACACCGACGCAACTCTCCGGGTCAAAGGGAGCGACATCGTCAGCCAGATTAAGGCTGGCGCCGATTTCAGCAATCTCGCGCGTAAATACAGTCAAGACTCCCGCAAAGGTAAAGGTGGCGACTGGGGCTGGCAGCGCCGCTCCGACCTGCGCAAAGAATTTAGTGATGTCATCTTCACCTTAGAAAAGGGCCAGCACAGTGACGCCCTCATCATGCCCGAGGGCGCCTTCATTCTTTTTGCCGAGGACCGCAAACACGCGGGGGCGCTCAGTCTGGATGAAGTCCGGCCCGAGATCGAAAAAGCTCTCGTGCAACAAGGTTCCCGCCGCGCGACCGAGCGCTGGTTAGAAAAGTTGCGCCGCAACGCTTACGTTAAGCACTTCTAGTTTTCATCGCTCGCGGGCCAGCGGGTGAATCACCCCGGCCCTCCATGAGCGAAGAAAATTACCCACCGCTAAGGTTAAAAGACCTCGCGGTTCACGATCGCCCCCAAGAACGTCTCGAAAAGCTCGGTCCCGCCGCGCTCAGTGACACTGAACTATTGGCCATGCTCCTGCGCAGCGGGAGTAAGGGCCACAATGTTCTCGTGATCGCGCAACGCTTGATCATTGAGGCCGGCTCACTCGCTAAACTCGTGCTTTGGAGCGACGCAGATTTTCGCCGGCAGACGGGCATCGGCCGCGTCAAGTCATGGCAACTCGTGACCGTGATGGAAATCGCGCGTCGGGTGCTTAGCCAAGAAGTGGCCGTAGCCCTTATCTTTAACCGCGCCGACCTAGTATTGGCCCATTTTCGCCCGCAAATCGCCGGCCTAGGCGTCGAAAAATTCTGGGTCCTTTGCCTCAACCGCAAAAATCGCTTAATTAAACAAGTGGAAGTTACCTCGGGGACCGCCACCAGTAGCCTCGCCCACCCGCGCGAGGTGTTTCGGGAAGCGATCCGCCACGGCGCTGCCGCGGTCCTTTGCGTGCATAATCATCCCAGCGGCGATCCAGCGCCCAGCGCGGCGGATATTCAAGTCACTCGACAACTCCGCGAAGCCGCCCACGCGATTGATATCAGCCTGCTCGATCATGTCATCGTGGGCCAATCCGCCGCGGACCCCCTCGGCCGCGGCTACTACAGCTTTCGCGAAGCCGGTCTGCTTTAATATTTTACCGATTTATTTAGGCAAAAAAAATCCCTCCAAGGCGCGAACGCGGGAGGGAAATTTAACCTCCAAAGGGAGGTTTATTTTGGTGGTGGAGGCCGGATTCGAACCAGCGAACTGCAGTGCAGAATTGATTTACAGTCAACGCCCTTTAGCCACTTGGATACTCCACCAAACCAGAACGAGCGGTGAAGGTATGGGGGCGTGACAGGCTTTGCCAAGCGGTTTTTTGGCTATTTAAAATCCCGCTTAAACCACCCCGAGATAACCCAGGACGGTGGGCTTGAACGCGGTCCCGCCGCGCCCTCGACCGGCCTCCGCCGCTTGCCTATCGGCGAAATTTGGCGAGCATCCGGTCATGGCGGAAACCATTCAGCAAGCATACGCGGCGATGCGCGCGCAGCCGTTCATTAACGGTTTACTCCCGCACTCACTAACGGTCGCCGGCTTCCTCCTCGCTTTCTTCGCCATCGCGCGGCTGATGAGCGAACGCAAGCAGCCGGGCAATACTTTCGCGTGGCTGCTGGCCATCGCTTTCATTCCTTACCTAGGCGTACCGCTTTTCCTGATGTTGGGTGGTCGTAAAGTTCGCAAATTAGCCGTCCGCAAAGCGCGCCTAGCACCTTCTCGCCCTAACCATCCCGTTACGGCCGCTGCGCAGACCTTCGCCGCAAAAGTTCTCATGCTCAACGGCGCGGCTCCGCCAGTCGGCGGCAATCGCCTCCAGTTTCTCTCTTCGGGGGAAGAGGCATTTACCGAACTCGAACGAGGTATTCGTGAGGCGAAACACACGATCCACCTCATGACTTTTATCCTAGGTCGCGATGCGGTCGGCCGCCGCATCATCAAGCTGCTGGCTGAGCGAGCGCAGGACGGCGTCAAAGTTCGCCTGCTGCTCGACTCGCTGGGCTGCTTTACGACGAGTGGCCGATTCTGCGATCCGCTCCGCGCCGCCGGGGGGGAAGTGGTTACGTTCATGCCCGTGATCCCCCTCGCGACCCGCGGTTCCGCTAACCTCCGCAACCACCGGAAAATCGCGATTTTTGATCACCGGGTGGGCGCACTGGGGGGCCGTAATCTCGCAGTGGAATATATGGGGCCCACCCCGCTCAAACGGCGCTGGCGTGACTTTGGCGCCGTGATCGAAGGTCCCGCGGTTCAATTGCTTAATGAAATCTTTCTCGCCGACTGGGCTTTTGCCAGTGGCCAGCCCCTCGATCGCCTGCAGCAAGCATTGCCCACCACCGGTTTTGCGGCTGCCGGCGAAAGCGAAATCCAAATTGTAGCCAGCGGACCAGATGTAGCGGGTGACCCGCTCTACGAGGGCATTCTCTCGCTGGTGCAACGAGCGGAGCGGAGCATCTGGATCGTTACACCCTATTTCATTCCGGATGAAGTGCTCTTTCGTTCGCTGTTAGTCCAAGCCCGCGCCGGCATCGATGTGCGGCTCGCGGTCCCCGCACGCTCCAACCACCCGATCACCGACCTCGCCCGCCGACACTATTTGCGTGAACTCCACGCCGCTGGCGTAAAAATATCGCTCTACCAACCGGGCATGTGTCACGCAAAAATCCTGCTCGTCGATGAAGCAACCGGGCTCTTCGGTTCAGCCAACATGGATATGCGCAGCTTATTTGTTAATTTCGAAATTGGGGCCGTCACCTACTCGCCAACGGCAGCGGCGGCCCTCTCTCATGAAATTCAGGAAATTTTAGCCGCCTCGAAACCCATGCCAGAGCCCCGCCACGAGCGCCGCCTCATGCCAAAAATTGGCGAGGAAATCGCCCGCCTCCTCGCCCCACTGCTCTAAACCGCGCGAGCGGTGATAAAGGCTCTGATTGCGGCCTCGTCGGCGGGTAATCGGTATTTTACTACTGGGCGCGACTTCAGAGCCTCCAGCGTCGCATGCACCGGCTCCTGTTTAATCGCCGCCGCAATTGCCGCCGGAAATTTCGCCGGATGGGCCGTCGCCAGCACAATACTGAGTCGATCAGGATGCAGATCTTGGAACGCGCAGGCGGTGTGCGGATCGACGATATAACCGTAGGTCTCATAGACTCGCCGGAGGTTACTCGTAATATCGGCATCGGTCGCTCGCGAAGTGCTGAAGGTCGAGTGATCAAGATTAGCAAACCGATGCACCCCGGTGGTCTGCAAGGTGTGCATGACTTGCCGCAACTGCGCGGCGTCACCCCCGAGCTCATAATAAAGAAAGCGCTCAAAATTCGAGGCGACTTGAATATCCATCGAGGGAGCCAGACTCGGCTGCACGGCCCCAATCCGATATTCACCAGTGGTGAAAAGCCGATGGAGGATATCGTTCTGATTAGTCGCAAGTTTGAAGCCCAAGATTGGGACGCCCATCTCAGCCAACAGCCAGCCCGCAAAAATATTGCCGAAATTACCAGTCGGCACCACAAACTCCACCCGCTGGCGGTCCGCTACGGGCAATTGCAGCCACGCGTAGAGGTAATAGACACATTGCGCCAAAATCCGGACGAGATTGATCGAATTAACTACGGATAACCGGTGCTGCTGACTAAAAGTACGGTCGTTAAAAATCGATTTAATGATGCGCTGGGCATCATCAAAACTACCGTCGATCGCTAGTGCATAAATATTATTAGCTCCGGTGCAGGTCATCTGCCGTTCCTGCAACGGCGAGATCCGGCCCTCGGGATAAAGCATGAACACCGCGGAACGTGGCTTGCCCAACAGTCCATGAATCGCCGCCGCCCCAGTGTCACCCGAAGTGGCGCCCAAAACATTAATACTCTGCCCACTTAAGCCGCCCTGATATTCATAAAGGTTACCGAGCAATTGCAGGGCAAAATCTTTGAAGGCGAGCGTGGGGCCATGGAAAAGCTCCAACACGAAAGTACGCTCATCGAGCGCCTGTAACGGAGCAATCTGCGGATGGGAAAAATGCGCACATGACCGATGCACGATTCGACTGAGGACCTCATCGGGAATATCGGTAGCGAAAATGGCCAGAAACTCCGTACAAAGGTCCGCGTAACTCAAATTTCCCCAGCCCCCTAAGCGTGGAGAAATATCGGGCAAGTGTTCGGGTAAAAACAACCCGCCATCTGGCGCCAGCCCAACCGCGAGCGCTTGGGTAAAACTATGCGGCTCCGTCTGCCCGCGGGTGCTGATAAATTTCATGCGTCGGCGAATTTGCCCCCGGTGGCCAAATTTCTGGTTAACCGTTGCACGAGATTATGTCCGCCGCCTCGGCCTTATTGCCCTAAAGCAAACGCGTCGTGGGCCACCCGCTGGGCCTCCTCGGCGCGGGCGCGATCGACCGCCACGGTAATCTTAATTTCGGAGGTCGCGATTAACTGTATATTTATCCCCGCGTTGCCCAGCGCTGTGAAAAGAGTGGCGGCGACGCCCGCGTGCGTGCGCATGCCCACGCCGACGACGGAGAGTTTGGCGATGTTGTCAAAAGCCTTCAACTCGCCGCCGCCAATCTGGGCGAGGATTGCCGGCAAAACCTTGACCGCATTGGCCGCATCATCCCGTTGCACGGTGAAGGTTAAATCAACGCTCCCCGTGTGGCCGACGGTCTGCACAATCATATCCACGTTAATGCTGGCATTGGCCAACGCGTTAAAAATAGTGGCGGCGGTGGCAGGTTTGTCCGGCAAGCTGCTGATGACAACTTTGGCCTGATCTTTATCGAGCGCGACTCCGCGCACGACGACTTTTTCCATATAGGCGACTTCTTCTTTCACGATAGTTCCTGGGTTGTGGTTAAAGCTACTGCGCACTTCGAAAACGACCCCGTATTGTTTAGCGAATTCCACGGAGCGCGATTGCATAACTTTTGAGCCGAGACTCGCGAGTTCGAGCATTTCGTCGTAACTGATCTCATCAATTTTTTTAGCGTTTTTTACAATGCGCGGATCAGCCGTATAGACGCCGTCTACATCGGTGTAGATTTCGCATTTGTCCGCTCGACAAGCCGCGGCCAAGGCAATCGCCGTAAGATCCGAGCCGCCCCGACCGAGCGTGGTAATCTGCCCCTCGTCGTTGATGCCCTGAAAACCAGCCACGATAACCACCTTGCCGTCCTGCAGGTCTTTCAGGATCGGCTGCGGATTGATTTTCTTAATTTTGGCTTTGGTGAAGACTTGATCCGTAAAAATTCCGGCCTGCGCGCCCGTGTAGGAAACCGCGGGGATGTTGAGCGCATGCAGCGCCATGGCCGTAAGCGCGATGGTTTCTTGTTCACCAATGGCGAGCAACATGTCCATTTCCCGAGTATCCGGGTGATCATTGATCGCTTTGGCGCGTGCGATTAACTCGTTGGTCACCCCCGAGCGGGCAGAAACGACAATCACCAGCTGATGGCCTGCCGCGCGCGTTTTTTGAATGCGCTGGGCCACATTTTTTATGCGGTCGACGTCACCCACGGAGGTGCCGCCATATTTCTGCACGATAAGAGCCATGGTTACAAACAGGTTAAATGGCCTCGCGAGGCACCAGTTGGCAAGGAGGGAGTGCGGGCCTTACGTCATAACAGCGACGCCGAGCTGATAAAATTAAACTCGAGGCTTCCGGTGCCACTTGTTCTCCGTCCCACTCAGCAAGCGCTTAATATTTTCGTGATGCCGCAGAATAACAAACCCCGCGAGCAGTGAAACAATAACACTGCTTGCGACCTGATGGGGTAGCAGCCAACTCGCGGTGATTGCGGCTATTGCCGCCAAAATGGAAGCCAGCGAAACATAGCGAAAAACATAAAGCGCCACGACCCAAGTCGCCGCCGCGATCGCACAGGCCACCGGCGCTAAAACCAAGAGCCCACCGGCCGCGGTCGCCACTCCTTTGCCGCCGCGAAAGCGCGTGAAGATCGAAAAAGAATGGCCCAAGACCGCCGCAACGACGCCGATGAGTGCGAGGGTCGTCGCAGCGGGCGCCGTCACTATCGGCAACAACGGCCAGGCGGTCGCGATGGCCCCCTTGGCGACATCCAGAGCGAGGACCGTATTGCCCGCTTTAGCCCCCAGCGTTCGTTTAACATTCGTGGCGCCAGGATTGCCGCTGCCTACTTTAAATATATCCACCCCATGCGCCCGCGCCACCCAGTAGCCAAAAGGCAAGGAGCCGAGAAGATAGCCGACCGCCGCAGAGCTAATAAACCAAATATTCATCATCAAAGGTTGACCACCACAGCGTGCTTAATCGCCCGATGGTTGGTCAATTCCTTAAGCGCGGCGACGGAGGGCTGGCTATCCAAATTCAACACGCAGAGTGCCGTGCCCCCGGCATTATTGCGACTCAAGGACATCGCCGCGATGTTCACTTGATCGCGCCCCAAGAGCATGCCGACCATGCCGATGATCCCAGGCTCGTCATGATTTTCGTAAATCAGCAAGGCGCCCGTGGGGGCGGCTTCAACCTCACGACCATTCAGAGATACCAGCCGCGGACTGTTTGCTTTGCCCAACAACGTGCCCATTGCGGAGAAAATTTTCCCATCCGCTGTGATCGCTTCCACCTGCATGAGCTCGGTGTAATCGGTCTCGACGTTGGATTTGGTAATATCCACCTGCACGCCTAGGCGCTGCATGATGAGCGGTGCATTAATATAATTAAGGCCATCGCTACTAATGCGGCTGAGAAAGCCCCGCTGAATCGCACGTGTCACCGGATTCGCATCCAACTCCACAATCTTTCCCCAGTAAGTAATCCGCAGACGCTCCACCCGATTATTCGCTAGCTGCTGCACCAACGTACCCAGCTTAGCGCCGAGCTCTAAATAGGGTCCGATCAGCTTGAGCGTCGTCGCATCCAAGGAGGGCATATTCACGGCGTTACTGATAACGCCCCCGTTGAGCACATCGGCGATCTGCTCCGCAATTTCAATCCCGACGGCATCCTGCGCCTCAGCGGTAGAAGCCCCGAGATGCGGGGTGAGCGTGACGTTTGGCAATTGCCGCAGTTCACTGTTCGCCGCCAGCGGCTCCTCTTCATAAACATCGAGCCCAGCGGCCGCCACTTGACCTGATTTCAAACCTGCAATCAGGGCCGCTTCTTTAATAATGCCGCCGCGGGCGCAGTTAAAAAGCCGCACGCCTTTTTTGCACTTAGCCAGCGCCGCCTCATCGATCATGTATTTAGTCTGCTCGGTCAGCGGCATGTGCACGGTAATGTAATCCGCCTGCGCCAATAATTCATCTAACGTGACGGCTTCAATCTGCATCGCTTTGGCCCGACTCGGCGCAAGGTAAGGATCGAAAGCCACGACGCGCATCCCGAAGGCTTGCGCCCGCTTAGCGACCTCGGTCCCGATGCGGCCGAGGCCAACTATGCCTAGAGTTTTTTTAAATAACTCAATACCTGAGAAATTTTTCCGATCCCACTGCCCCGCTTTCATCGAAGCGGCGGCCTGCGGCACGGGACGGGCCCCACAAAGGATATGCGTAAACGTCAATTCAGCCGTCGCGATCGTATTGCCCAACGGCGTGTTCATCACAATCACCCCGTGCTCGGTCGCGGCCTCCACATCGACATTGTCAACCCCCACGCCCGCGCGACCCACCACCTTAAGCAGGGGCGCAGCCGCAAATACCTCCGCGTTAATTTTAGTCTCAGAGCGCACGGCAATGGCCTGCACATCGCGCACGAGTTCCAATATTTTAGCCGGCGAAGAACCATAAGCCTCGATGACTTCGAAGCCCGGTTGCTGCCGCAAGAAAGCGACGCCCTTCGGGGAAATTTTGTCGGCGACGAGGATTTTCATGCAGCGCCAACAAGCAGGGCGCGCGCCGAAAAGGCAACCTTGCAGGATTAATTCTACCGCGACTGAACCAATTTTATGACTTATCCGCGGCTGAGACAATGCGCCGCCACCCAAATGCTAAAAAATTGCCCTTAGCGTCACCCCCCCGCCGATCGTAAATTCAAGCATGCAGGGCTGGGTAATCCGTGTAGCCCTCAGCTTGGCCCCCATAAAATGTGGCTACATTAGGCGCATTAAGGGCTGCCCCGATCTGCAAGCGATGCGGCAAATCAGGATTGGCAATGAAGAGCCGGCCCCACGCGACTGCGTCCGCCTCACCAGCTGCTAACACTTGCTGCGCCGTCTCCAGCGTGTGTCCTTGATTCGCAATATAAACCCCGCCAAACGCGCGCTTAAGCGCTGGTCCGAGTCGGGGTTCCTCGAGCGACTCCCGCGCACAAAGAAATGCGAGCTTACGCTTACCTAATTCCGTAGCTAAATAACTAAACGTGCTCAACCGATCGCTATCCCCCATGCCATGCGCATCACCGCGTGGCGCGAGATGGTAACCCACGCGATCCGCGCCCCAGACGCTAATCACCGCATCGGTAACGGCCAACGGCAAGCGGGCCCGATTGGCAATTGTGCCGCCATACTCGTCCGTGCGCACGTTCGAGCTGTCCTGCAAAAATTGATCCAAAAGATAACCATTAGCTCCATGCAATTCGACCCCATCGAAGCCAGCCCGCAAGGCCTGCTGCGCCCCGTGCCGAAACATCGCAATAATTTCTGGCAGCTCTGCGCGCTCTAACGCACGCGGGGTGACGAAGGCTTTCGCGGGTCGAATCAGACTGACATTACCGGCCGCCGCGATCGCGCTTGGGGCAACGGGCATAGCTCCATTCAAATAAAATGGATCGGATACGCGACCGACGTGCCAAAGCTGCAGCACGATGCGCCCACCGGCGGCTTGGACCGCTGCAGTAATTTTTTTCCATCCGATCACTTGCTCCTCCGACCAAATCCCCGGCGTGTCCGGATAGCCCACCCCCAGGGGATCCACGGCCGTGGCCTCGGACAAAATCAAGCCGGCCGAAGCCCGCTGCACATAATAGTTCAGCATGAGCTCCGTCGGCACGCGGCCGACCCCCGCGCGACAACGCGTGAGCGGAGCCATAATAATACGGTTCGGCAGCTGCAGAGCACCGAGGCGAAGCGAAGCGTGGAGCGAAGACATGGCTCTAGGTTATACCGAGGTTGGCTGACTTGGCAAATGCGGTAGCTTTTTGCCCGAGCTACACCTTGCTTGAGCCACCGAGCGACCGGACTTGGTTATGTGAGCCCGCTCGACTCACGGGCGCGCCGGGGCACCCGCCAGCCAGCCTGTGAAATGCGCCCCAAAGCCCATCCGCAAAGCCCAGTCCTCGATTGTTTTTGAGACCGGCGACGTGCCACTGGAACCGCCGTGGCCGGCATTCGCTGCAATGTGAATCAATATAGGACCACTCGTGGGATCAGCTAAGGCCTGCGCGGTCGCGGTGTACTTGTAGGAATGCGCCGGAAAGACGCGATCGTCGTGCTCGCCGGTCGTCACTAAAATCGCCGGATACGCCGCACCGGCCTTAATGGTATGCAACGGCGAATACGCGATCAGGTAGCGAAAACCTTCCGGCGTGTCTGAGTTGCCATAATCTGAGGACCAACCAGCGCCGACGGTAAATTTATGAAAGCGCAGCATATCCATAACGCCCACCGCCGGTACGGCCGCCGCTGCCAGATCAGGGCGTTGATTAAGGACGGCTGCCAGTAAAAGTCCGCCATTCGAGCGGCCATCCAACACTAATTTTTTATGCGCCGTATAGCCCTGCGCAACGAGCCAGTCCGCCGCGCCAATATAGTCATCAAACACGTTCTGCTTTCGCTCTTTCGTGCCAGCTTTATGCCATTCGTCCCCATATTCGCCACCGCCACGCAGACAAACATAGGCGTAAATTCCTCCGCGTTCAATCCACGCCAGCGGCGGCACAGCGAAAGTAGGTTTAAAGGAAATATTAAATCCACCATAGCCATAGAGCCAAGTGGGGGCCGTGCCATCGCGCTGGAGATTTTTTTTATGCACCAGAAACAGCGGAATTTTGGTGCCATCCTTGGAAGGAAAGAAAACTTGGTTCACCTCATAATGCGTCGGGTCAAAATCGATTTTAGTTTCCTGATAAATCTCGGTTTTATGCGTGCCTAAATCATGCCGCAGCACGACGCCCGGCGCGAGATACGAAGAATAGCCAATAAATAATTCCGGATCATTAAATTGTCCTGAGATCGCCGCCACTGAACCCAACCCCGGCAGCGGGATTTCGCCCGCCGCCTGACCGTCGAGAGTAAACAGCGCCACGCGATTTACCGCATCATGCATATAAATCACCACCAAGTGACCCGCCGAAATTCGCGCGCGCTCCAGGACATCCGGCGATTCCGCGATAACCGTGACTGGGGCGCTTCCGTCCAGCGGCCATGCTACAATTTTGCCCCGCGCCGCCGCTTGATCAGTGGTAAAATAAAAACGGCCAGCTTGATTGCCCAGAAAATCATAGCTGCTGGTAAAAGCATCAATTAATTTCACGACTGGTCCGGTAAACTGCGGCTGCTGCGCCGAGAGCAGATCGAGATAGTAAATGCTGTTCCCCAACTTGCCGGGTTGGGAAATGGCGATCACCAGGTAGCGGCCATCAGGCGAAACCGTCCCGCCGAAATTCCACGTCGGGTGCTCGGGTAAGGCGAAGATGAGCTGATCGACCGATTGCGGAGTACCCACGCGGTGGTAATAAATCGCGCGATTTTCAAGTTTGCTGAAAACTTTGCTATCTCCGCCCGCCGGCTCGGGGTAACGGGCGTAAAAAAAACCTTGGCTATCGTGGGTCCAACTTAGACCAGTAAATTTTGCCCATTTAATGATATCGGGTGCATCTAAACCGGAGGCGATATCCCGCAACCGTAACTCACGCCAATCGGAACCCCCGCGCGCCAAACCATAACCCAGCCAACGCCCATCCGGCGATGGGGCCGACAGCGCAAGCGCCGTGGTGCC
>SXGQ01560517.1_pt1 | contig 23509 bp, 22 predicted proteins | sample 3178371 | NCBI WGS metagenome assembly SXGQ01 (sample SAMN11356859, study PRJNA531348) | freshwater metagenome | isolation source: freshwater sample F1-20 | place: China: Fuxian Lake, Yuxi | collected 2017-12-25 | reverse complement strand
GGCCCACTGCATGGATATGAGTTGCGAAAAAGAATCGGTGCAATCTATGGCCCATTTAGGGCGCTCTCGTTCTCAGTTCTCTATCCCGCTTTACGAAGGATGGGGGAGTCTGGATTGATTGCCGAGAGTTCACTCTCAGAGCGTGGTGGTCTCTCAAGGCGGTCAAGGATCGTCTACGCAATCACGGAATTTGGCAGCAAGAGATTCCAAGAATTAACTCGAGTGGCCGGACCGGACAGTTGGGAAGATGAAGGTTTCGAAGTTCGCTTCGCATTCTTTAGCCCCACTCCACCAAGTAACCGAGTTCGAATACTTGAAGGAAGGCTGCGCCGGCTACAGGAGAAGGCAGAAATTTTGCGATCAGATCTCGAACGAGATCCGATCGGCATGGATAAGTACCTCACCGAGTGGCGTCGTCACTCGCTGGAGTCGGCTGAGCGAGAGATCGCTTGGCTGGAAGAGATGATCAAGAGCGAAAGGAAATCCGCGTGACCAATAGCAATGAAATTCGGGTGGCATTGGTGGGGGTGGGCAATTGTGCAAACTCTCTGGTCCAAGGCGTTACTTACTACAAGGACGCGGCAGCTGATCAAGACATCCCGGGTCTCATGCACCCAGTAGTTGGTGGTTATCACATCAGCTCGATCAAGTTCGTCCTGGCTCTCGATGTAGATGCAAAGAAAGTTGGCCTTGATCTTGCAGATGCGATTTGGGCGAGTGAGAACAACACAATCAAGTTCTCTGATGTGGCAAAGACTGGCATCACGGTCCAACGTGGAAAGACTCTTGACGGTCTTGGGCGCTACTACAAGGAGACCATCAAAGAGTCGAGCGCTGCTGAGATTGATGTCGTGAAGGCGCTTAAGGATGAAAGGGTCGATGTACTTATCTGTTACCTCCCCGTTGGATCGGAAGAGGCGACAAAGTTCTACGCTCAATGCGCACTCGACGCAAAAGTCGCATTCGTTAATGCACTTCCAGTATTTATTGCCTCGGATCCAGCCTGGGCAGATAAGTTCACTCAAGCCGGGGTTCCGATTGTTGGCGACGACATCAAGAGCCAGGTGGGAGCGACCATCACACATCGAATCATGACCAAGCTTTTCCAGGATCGCGGTGTCTATATCGATCGCACTTACCAACTCAATGTAGGTGGAAATATGGACTTCAAGAACATGCTGGAGCGCGATCGCCTTGAGTCAAAGAAGATCTCGAAGACTCAGTCAGTGACCTCACAACTCGACTATGAGATCGCCGATCGAAATGTCCACATCGGACCATCGGATTACATCCCATGGCTCGATGACCGGAAATGGGCCTATGTTCGAATGGAAGGCCGAGCCTTTGGCGATGTCCCACTCAATATTGAGTACAAGCTCGAGGTATGGGATTCACCGAACTCAGCTGGCGTGATCATCGATGCACTTCGTTGCGCGAAGATTGCTCTCGATCGAGGAATCGGGGGACCATTGCTCTCACCTTCGAGTTACTTCATGAAGTCTCCACCTGAGCAGTACTCGGATGAAGTCGCTCATGACCGCACCGAAGACTTCATCGCTGGCAAGCTCTCTCGCTAGCTAATCGACGCTTTTAAGCTAAGGCTCTTAGGATGTGGCTATGAGTGATGTGTTAATCGAGAGAACTGGCGCAATAACTTCGATAATCCTCAATCGCCCTGCGAAGATGAACGCTCTTACGAGGGCGATGTACAAAACCATGGCCGATAGTCTCAATGAGTCTGCGGTTTCCTCGGAGACATCGGTGGTGATCATCGAGGCAAATGGTGATCACTTCACGGGTGGAAACGATATTTCTGACTTCCTCAACAATCCTCCGTTAGAAGATGGCTCTGAAGTCTGGCAGTTCATCAAAGCCCTCCATGAATTCCCAAAGATTGTCATTGTGGCGATACAAGGAAACGCAATTGGGATAGGCACAACAATGGTGATGCACTGTGACTTCGCCTATGCCTCACCCTCAACCTCATTTCGGATGCCCTTCGTCAATCTTGGACTCGTTCCCGAGTTTGGCTCAAGCCATCTCTTCCCCAAGTCGATTGGTCATCGCCGTGCAGCTGAGATTCTCCTTCTGGGGCGATCCTTCACCGCTACTGAGGCTCTCGAATGGGGCGTTATCAATGACGAAGTCGAAGATCCTCGCAAGAGGGCTCGAGAAATAGCCGAAGAAATCGCAGAACTTCCACCGAATGCACTTATCCAAACAAAATCCTTGATGAAGAGCCCAGATCATGAACGGCTTAATGTGATCATGCAGGCAGAGGGAGACCTCTTCATGCGAGCTTTGACCTCAGAGGAAGCACAGAGCGCCTTCATGAATTTCTTGATGCGAAAGGGGATGTGAGAATGTCACTTGCTGGAAAAAGGATTTTCATTACTGGTGGTTCACGGGGAATTGGCCTTGCCATCGCGCTTCGTGCGGCAAGAGATGGCGCATTTATTGCGATTGCGGCTAAGACCACAGAGCCACATCCCAAACTACCAGGAACTATCTTTTCTGCAGCAGAGGAAATCGAAGAAGCGGGTGGAAAAGCCCTTGCAATTCAATGTGATCTTAGGGATGAGAATCAGATTGTTGACTCGGTGGAGCGAGCGGCAAGTGAGTTTGGTGGACTCGACATCCTTATAAATAATGCGAGCGCAATCAACCTCACCAATACTGAATCAACCCCAGCAAAACGATTTGACTTGATGTTTGATGTCAATGTTCGCGGAACTTTCTTGACTTCTCAAGCCGTCATTCCTCACCTCAAGAAGAGTGGCAAGGAGGGACGCAACCCGCATGTCTTAACGCTTTCCCCTCCACTTTCAATGAAACCACACTGGTTCAAGAATCATGTCGCCTACACGATGGCGAAATATGGGATGAGCATGTGCGTACTCGGTATGGCTGCAGAATTTAAACGAGATGCAATCGCTTTCAATGCGCTCTGGCCAAGGACTGCGATCGATACTGCGGCGCTTCAGATGATTCCTGGTGTAGATACCGCTCTCTGTCGCAAGCCGGAGATTTTGGCGGATGCCGCCTACTTCATTCTCAATCGCTCCAGTAGCGAATGCAGCGGAAATTTCTTCATCGATGATGAAGTGCTTGCATCTGAGGGGATCACGGACCTCGACAAGTATTCCGTCGTCCCTGGAACTAAGGATTTCTTGCTCGACTTCTTCCTCGACTAGGTCTCGTCTCTGATTCGCTAAAAAGCGAATCCTTTAGGTAATTCCAGGCGATAGCGGTGAAGTAACTCACGGTCGGACAAGATCTCTTTTGTCACTCCATCTTCGACGATTCGACCGTCAGCCAAAATCAAAGATCTTTCGCAAAGTTCGAAGGCATAGGGCAAGTCATGAGTGACCATAATCAATGTAATTTCCAGTGAGGTCAGAATCTCTGCAAGTTCCCGCCTGCTTGCGGGATCAAGATTGGAAGAGGGCTCGTCGAGAACGAGAATGGTGGGGTTCATTGCTAAGACAGTCGCTACAGCAACCCTCCTTCTCTGGCCGAAGGAGAGATGATGAGGCGGTCGATCCTTGTAATCAAGCATCCCTACTTTGCTGAGCGATTGGATGACTCGCTCTTGAACCACGTCGTCACTGAGCCCAAGATTCTTCGGTCCAAAGGCAACATCTTCACCAACGGTTGGCATGAATAGTTGGTCATCAGGATCTTGAAAGACCACTCCAACCTTGCCACGAATCTTTCGTAGCAGTTCTTTATCCGAGGTATCTATTACTTCTCCGTCTATCTTGACTGAACCATGTTGCGCTGGATGAATGCCGTTTAGATGCATAACAAGTGTCGTCTTACCCGCCCCGTTGGGACCAAGGAGTGCGACGCGCTCTCCTTGATTAATCCTTAGATCGACGCCATAGAGCGCCTGGTGGCCATCGGGATAGGCGAATGCAAGCTCTGAAATTTCAAGTGAGGGATAACTCATCAGAAAACCCACCGATCAAGTGATGCAGATGCGAGAGCTCCTACAGGAAGTAGAAATGCAAACCAGAGAGGAGGGTGATGTTCGTGTAGCTCCATCTTCGGCATCTGGCCATTAAAACCGCGCGAGAGCATCGCTAGGTGAACTCGCTCACCGCGTTCATAGGATCGGATGAAGAGAGTTGCGGCGGCACTGGCGAGAATCTTCCAGTCACGAATTCCTTGCGGCTCAAATCCTCGTGACGCCCTTGCTACGCGCATCCGCTCCATCTCATCAGTGACGACATTGATATAACGAAGCATGAACGATGCGATGTTGACCATCAATGGTGGGAGTTTCAATCTTTCCAGACCCAAGAGAATGCCGCGTGCGGTTGTGCTACCGGAGAGCACGATCGCGCCAAGGACGCCAAGCGTTCCTTTGGCGACAATGGCTCCTCCTGCGAGCAAACCTTCACGATAGAAAGTCAGACCGAGAAGTTCGTAGCTCTCCCCGCTACCAAAGAATGGCATCAGAAAAGCAAAGAGAATGAAGGGAATCTCAATGAGCGAGCGCCTTAACACAGTAAGGATGGGAAGTCTGGCAAGTGCAACTACCAGGAAAATCAAGAGAAAGAAGGCGATATAAGAGTTGATCTGCGAGATGGGGGTGCTTATCACGACAAAAAGGAATGCGATGAGAGCGAGAATCTTCGTCTGCGGGGCGAGGCGGTGGACTATCGAATGTCGATGGATATAGAGGCGCTCGCCCGCATCATGTCCATGATGGTGGTCGCTTTGGGGGTGTGCCTGAACTGATAATGGGAAGTTGATTTCTAGTCTTCCTTGCTATTTTTCTTGGCGAGGAGACGGAAGATGATCCCGGCAACCACCAAGGTTGCAAGCACACCTATGACTCCGCTCGCGCCAACGCTCACTCTCTCGCTATCGACTCCAGAAACTGAGTAGTCGGCGAGTGGAGAACCTGAGTTGATCGGGTCCTTTGCTGTATCAAGGAAACCTTTAGTTTCTGCAACCTTTTCAAGTCCATCTGGCTGTGAGGATGCGTAGAAGGAAAAGACACCAGCAATTACCAAAGAGAGTGCGATCCCAGCCAGAATGAATTTATTCGTCAAAAATTCCTTCATGACTTAGCTCCGATTTTCAACTGCGGGGCAATCTGGCGCCAACCGAAAACAAGGTCACTGCGTGAAGCAAGGACTGCAGAGACTGTGAGAGCAGTAATCAGGGCCTCTCCAATACCGATGAGAATATGAGTTGAGATCATCGCTGTTGCGACAGTTGCGACAGGAATCGTCGATTCGGCACCGATTGCGTATTGGAGGACGAATCCACTCGCAGCCAGTGGCACTTGAATGAAAGCTGCAACGAGGCAAGCTATTGGAATTGAGCTCTTCTTCTTTGGCAGGAATCGTCGAGCGAGGAGAAATATTGCATATCCTCCCCAAACGCCAACGAGTGAAAGGTTGAAGAGATTGAGGCCGACTGCTGTAAGTCCACCATCTGCAAAAAGAAGTGCTTGAAGGATCAAGACGATCGTGATTGAGAGAGTTGCTGCGTAGGGACCAACAAGAACGGCGGCTAGGACGCCACCGAGAAGGTGGCCACTCGTTCCCGCTGCGACGGGGAAGTTGATCATCTGCACCGCAAAAATGAATACGGTCACCAGCCCCGCAAGTGGCGCCGTCTTATCATCGAGCTGCGCTCTGGCGCCTTTGAGGCACGCGAGAACTCCAAGGGCCGAAAGCGCGATGAAAATCAGTGAAACGGGCAGGTTGATGAAACCATCGGGGATATGCATCAGGGGCGGCCGCATACCCCCATCTTAATGCAATTGATTTGCATCTGCATCAAATTCGCAGATTGTGATTGTGGTTGTATGCCTCAGTGACCCAGCCGCCTAAGTCCCAAGTGTGGGGCGCTCTCTGGGTCGTCTATATCGTCTGGGGGACGACCTACCTAGCGATCGAGTACTCCATTCGCTCTATGCCTCCCATCCTCGCGATGGGGATGCGCTTTCTGGCGGCAAGCTTCTTGATGGCTCTCTTCATTTCGATGCGATGGGGGATTGGTTTTCTCGCGATAACGAAACGTCAGACGGCGGCGCTCGCCCTACTTGGGGCGCTTTTGTTGGGACTTGGCCTTGGGTCCGTGACTCTTGCTCAATACAACGATGTGCCAACTGGAATTGTTGCCTTACTCATCGCAGCGCTTCCACTCTGGATTGCGACATTCAAGGCAATCGATGGCGTCGCATCGTCTCGTTGGGGATGGGTGGGCATCATCATCGGATTCCTCGGAGTTGGGATCTTGTTGCTTCCGGAATTGCGCAAACCCGATAATTCGAGCCATCTTTTTTGGATGGCGATGGTGATCGTGGGAAATTTCGCCTGGTCACTCGGGACTTACATCGCACCACGACTTGGTTTACCAAAGAGCACCATGGTGGTCACCACGTATCAGATGCTGCTTGGTGGAATATCGATGTCGATCGTTGCTCTGATGACCGGAGAGCGAGTGAGTGATTTCTTCGATGCAACGTTCTTCTCTTGGATGTGGTGGCTCTTCTTGGTATTGATTGGTTCGATTGCCACTTATAGCGCCTATCTCTGGCTAGTGAAATACGCTCCCGTAGGTTTGATCGCAACGTATGCCTACGTCAATCCAGTCATTGCGGTGACGATTGGTGCGATTGTCCTCAACGAGAAGCTCTCAACGACGCTGCTTATCGGCGCCGCCGTCGTCATTACCGGAGTTGTGATGGTTGTGAGAGCCGAGTCTCGAGCAGTTGCGACGCAAGTTCAGCCCAGCGCTTGATGGGCCCGCTCCACGTGTCCTTGATTTGATTGATGGATTGATTGACTTCGCGCTCTATCTGACCCACTCCCTCTGCTGACCTGCCAGAACGGCGATAAGCGTCATCTCCATTTTTCTCCCACATTCGAACAATCGTGGGGTCTGCCTCTGGATGTAATTGCAATCCATATTGGAGTCTTCCCATTCGAAATATCTGATTCCTGCAACTTATCGATGTGGCAATCGAAGTTGCACCAGCAGGTAATGCCGTCACTTCGTCTTGATGCCATTGAATTGTTGGGAGATTCTTCGAGTCACTGAGCGAGCCGAAAACTTCGTCAGATGAGTCATCGACTCTTACCTCATGGACTCCGATCTCAGGAACCCCGGCAAGTTCGACTTCACCACCTGTAGCAAGAGCGAGAAGTTGTGCGCCTAGACAGAGTCCCAAGACGGGAAGCTCAGATCGAATCGCGTCAGCAAGGAGTGCTCGCTCGCCAACTAACCACGGTGCATCTTCGTCATCATTGGCAGAGATCGAACCACCCAAAGAGATAAGGCCTGCAAGTGAAGCGCCACCTAGGCTTTCCTCAAGCTCTGCTACAGCGTGGGGGAAAGGCTGTTTGGCATAGAGATGAAGGGTCCGCACCTCAAGCCCAGATTCGGTAATCCATTGACCCACTAAGTTCACAGGACAGTTTGCGGCGTTCTGTAACGCAACGACTACCGGGGGTCTTTCGCTCACGGAGTGAGTCTAGATAGCAAATCCATGTAACTTCACTTCCTATGATGACTTCAAACCAAAGTCAAAGCCACGGGCCAGAAGGTCATGATGCTTTCGAACCCATCGATACTCCGAGTGAGAGACGTTGGCTGGCTCGCGTCCTTCGAGATGAGACCTTTGGTGGAGTAATCCTGCTCGTTGCCGCAACCCTCGCCCTCATCATTGCCAATTCGCCGCTCGGGGATTGGTACGGCGATTTTCGATCCTTTCAAATAGATATCCCTGCCATCGACATCTCGATGACGGTTGCGAAATGGGCATCGGATGCATTCCTTGCCATTTTTTTCTTCGTCGCGGGCCTGGAACTTAAACATGAATTCGTGCATGGCTCGCTTGCAAGACCTCGTCAAGCATTAGTTCCAATTGTTGCTGCGATTTCGGGGATGGCAGTGCCCGCAATCATCTACATCTCCCTGGTCCGTGGCTATCCAGGGGCAGGTGAAGGTTGGGCGATGCCTGTGGCTACCGATATCGCTTTTGCCCTCGCCGTCTTGGCAGTAGCGGGAAGAGGATTGCCCACGGAATTGCGGGCTTTCTTGTTGGCCCTCGCAGTAGTCGACGATCTCGGCGCAATAACCATCATCGCCCTCTTCTACACCGAAGAGGTCAAACTAAACTTCTTGATCGCCTCGGGGATTCTCTTGTTGGGTTATGGGATTTTGCAACGAGTTCGCCTAACTCGTTGGTTCGTGATGGTTCCGCTAGCACTACTGATTTGGTGGTGCACATATCAATCGGGAATTCATGCGACTGTCGCTGGAGTGGCTATCGCTTTACTAACAAGCGTGCATGCACGAAGCACAAATCGCTCTCCTGCGCAGGTCTCCGAAGAACGTGTTCGACCAATTTCCATTGCTTTAGCTGTGCCATTTTTCGCCTTCACAGCGGCTGGAGTTGATCTTCGATCCATCGGTATAGAAGCGCTTGAGAGCGATATCGCCATCGCCGTAATGGCGGGGCTCGTTATAGGCAAACCCCTTGGCGTGATGGCATCCACTTATCTCTTAACGAAAGTAACCAGTGCACGGCTTAATGAGAATCTTCGTTGGGGCGATCTCTTTTGCGTCTCACTTCTTGCTGGAATCGGATTCACCGTTTCTCTTTTGATTGCAAAACTTTCTTTTGCCGAGGGGAGCATTGAGATCGCTGCGGGAAAGGTGGGCATCCTTACGGGGAGCCTTATCTCGGCCCTGCTTGCGATTCTCTTGTTACGCCTGCAAAGAAGACGTTGATAGAAAGTTGATAGAAAATAGAAAAGCCCCGGAAACCGGGGCTTTTCTCACTACTCTTTGAATCTTAGAGATCGTAGTAGAGCTCGAACTCCGCAGGATGTGGTCGCAACCTGACGTAATCCACCTCTTGTGTACGCTTCCATGAGATCCAGGTATCGATCAAATCTTGCGTGAAGACGCCACCTTTAGTGAGGAATGCGTTATCGCGCTCGAGATTGTCGAGGACTGCATCGAGTGAACCTGGCACTTGAGGAATGGATGCTGCCTCTTCTCCTTCAAGCTCATAGAGGTCCTTATCGACTGGTGCTGGTGGCTCGATCTTGTTGACGATTCCATCGATTCCAGCCATAAGCATCGCAGCAAATGCGAGGTATGGATTGGAGGATGGATCTGGACAGCGGAACTCGATTCGCTTTGCCTTCGGTGAGCTTCCAGTGATCGGAATTCGGATACAGGCAGAACGATTTCGCGCCGAGTAGACCAAGTTGACCGGAGCTTCATAACCCGGAACAAGTCGCTTATAGGAATTGACCGTGGGGTTAGTGAATGCGAGCAATGATGGCGCATGCTTGAGCAAGCCACCGATATACCAACGTGCCATGTCTGAGAGGTCTGCATAACCGTTACCCCAGAAGAGTGGCTTGCCGTCCTTCCAGAGCGATTGATGGCAATGCATTCCTGATCCGTTATCGCCGAAGAGTGGTTTTGGCATGAAGGTCGCGGTCTTTCCAGCCTGCCAGGCGGTGTTCTTGATGATGTACTTGAATTTCATCAGGTCATCGCCAGCATGCAAGACGTCATTGAATTTGTAGTTGACCTCCATCTGTCCTGCTGTGCCAACCTCGTGGTGTGCGCGCTCGACAGTGAGACCGACTTTTTCAAGGTTCATCACCATTTCATCGCGAAGGTCAGCGAATTGATCGGTAGGTGAAACTGGGAAATATCCGCCCTTGATACGAGTTCGGTAACCACGATTGGGAGTTCCATCGGCATCTGTTTCGATACCGGTATTCCAAGCGCCTTCATAGGAATCAATGTGATGGAATGCCTGGTTCATCCCAGTTAGGAATCGAATTCGATCGAAGATGTAGAACTCGGCTTCAGGTGCGAAGAGGGCGGTATCTGCGATACCTGTGGAGCGCATGAAGTCGACAGCCTTCTTCACGATGCCACGAGGATCACGCGAGTATGCCTCGTTTGTGATCGGATCATGTACCGAGTGGGTGATGATCAAGGTCTTCTCTTTACGGAAAGGATCGAGGTAGGCAGTCTCTGGTGCTGCAAGGAGTTTCATATCTGACTCATGGATCGACTGGAATCCTCGAATCGAAGAGCCATCGAACATCAGTCCGTTGGTAAGAGTCTCTTCGTCGAATGAGCTCGCAGGTACATTGAAGTGATGTTGTATTCCAGGAAGGTCAATGAAACGAACATCGACGAACTTCACATCATTCTTCTTGATGTAGGCGACGATTTCGCTGGCGCTTTTGAACATATCTGCCTCGTATTCCTTTCAAGCGGTTAGGGTCGAAGCGAGGACCAAGGATGCTTCATTGCATCGCTACTGCATCTTTTACAGAACCTTGATTGCGTCTCGGCTCGGATCGATGGCAAAAATGTAGTGGGATTGGGTGAAAGGAGGGTGACCTCATTGTTACGGTCATGTTTCGCTTCAGAAAGGGGTGGACTCTTACTCAGGGGCGTTGGAAAGAAGCGAGAGGGGAAGTGAGGTGACTCACGCCCTCGAAGGGAACTAGCATCCATGCCATGTCCGAATCCGAGAGCCACGGCAAGCCAAGTGATGGCCTCGTGGTCGCGAAGGCGGGCAAGAGATTTCTCGCAATCACAATCGATTGGTTGATGAGTTGGGCCGTCGGTTCAATCTTCTTTGATCAAGATCAAGGTAGACCGTTTTGGATTGCCTTGGTTTTCTTCTTGCAGATCTTCATTCTTACCTCGACGACCGGTGCATCAGCAGGCCAAAGACTTGTGAGATTACGAGTCCTTCGTTACCCGGAGTTAGAACCATTGGGGATTGGTGCAACTCTGCTTCGAACGCTATTGATACTCCTGGTAGTTCCCGCCGTCGTCTATGACAATCAAGGTCGGGGATTACACGATCGAATCGTCGGTAGCGCTGTGATGCAAGTGAATAGGTAAGAACTAAGAGCGTTTTGGAAGTTTTATATTTCGGGGCATCGGACCCTTGGGGAGCGGAATGTTCATTCCGCCAACCGATTTGATTCGCGCCCTCAGTTCTCTCACTTGACTCATAGAGAGCTTCTTCGGGTACTTCTTCATCTGGCGCTGCAATTTTCTTACCGAAACTTGGCCTTCACCTTCGCCACAAATCAGTGTATTCACTGGGACCCCCGGTGCAACACGCTCCATTCGGCGACGTTCGTCATTGAGAAGAATCTTCACACCTTCGCGACCTTCACCGACAAGGACTATCCCTGGTTTACCAACTGCTCTGTGGACCATATCTTGGTTGCGATTGACATTGACCGCAGTGTCAACTGTCCAGCCCTTGCGAATAGACATCAATACGCTCGCAGCTGCGCCAATCTGCCCTTCAATGGAGGAGTAAGCCGCTGACGTGGCCATTCGCGTGAAGATGATAAATGCAATAAGAAGAGCTAGCGGCGTTGTGAAAAATGCGGCAGAGACTACGCTCCCAAAGATTGCTCCAATTGTGATACCTACTACTAACACTCCAACAAAAATCGAGAGGAGAATCAAACCGACCTTGGGTTGTTCTCGTTTTGTGACCTGATATGCATCTCGGATCACCTTGAACCTTGGTCCACGTGCAGCCTTCGCAGCTGCTTTTGCCGCGCGTTTTTCGGCACGAGTTGGTTTCGAATCTTTGGTAGCCATGTCGTTAGTTTAGCTCTCGCTCTCTCTTCTCTTTTGCGATGATCTCGACTAGTTCTGTTGGCGTAGGAGCACTTCCACCAAGGCTTGCCGGTTGCCAAAACTGACCGTCGCCTGAATCGGGATAGCGCGATTGGGCGAGTTTCAATAATTCCTCTAACTTGCTCCGTAGTTTGCCCATCTCTGCCTCGACATCTGCATTCTTTTCGATGAAGTATGGAGCTGCCATCGCGACGATTATGGGGAACTTCTTTCTGCCGAAGTCTCTCTTAATTCTTTTCGTCCAGATTCTCTGACTTCCCCAGACAACTGCAGGAATTATTGGTGCTCCCGACTCAATCGCCAGGCGAACAACACCACTCTTCATTTCCTTCAATTCGAAGGTGCGAGAGATGGTGGCTTCCGGGAAGACGCCGACAATCTCACCACTTGCTAGCGCTTTGAGGGCTGCAATGAATGAAGGCGAACCATTGCTTCGATCAACGCTGATGTGGTGCATTCCCTTCATCAGTGGCCCTGCAATTGGATGATCAAAAACTTCTTTCTTCGCCATGAATCGAACATATCGACCAGCTGGAAGAACTGCGGTGCCCGCAATTGCGAAATCTAGATAGCCAACATGATTGATAGCGAGGATGGCATGACCTCTGCGAGGAATATTCGATTCGCCGATGAAGGTAAATCGAAGGCCCAGATAACGCCAAAGGGCTTGAACGATTTTGACGACGGGGGGATAGACCAAGTCCACGGAGTCACTCACCTACTGCGCTTCGAGCCGATACGGCCTCTTCATAGAGTCTTCTAGCTCGATATGAAGAGCGAACGAGAGGTCCACTCATCACGCCGAGGAATCCCACCTCTCGGGCCTCATTAGCTAGCTCCACGAATTCCTCCGGCTTGACCCATCGCATGACGGGATGATGCTTCGGGCTCGGCCTCAAATACTGAGTGATCGTGATGAGGTCACAGCCAGCGCTTTTCATCTGGACCAGTGCATCTGAGATCTCATCCCTTGTTTCGCCGAGGCCAAGGATTAGATTTGATTTCGTGACAAGGCCAAAATCTCGTGCAGAGCGAATCACAGATAATGAACGCTCATAATTGAACGCTGGACGAATCTCTTTGAAGATTCGAGGGACAGTCTCAACATTGTGCGCAAAGACCTCAGGGCGCGATTCAAAAACCACTTCCAATAAATCCTTGTTGGCAGAAAAATCTGGAGCAAGCATTTCAACGCCACACCCGGGGACTTCGTTGTGGATCTGGCGGATGGTCTCTGCGTATAGCCATGAGCCTTCATCCTCAAGATCATCACGCGCCACTCCAGTAACAGTCGCGTATCGCAACTGCATACTTTTTACTGACTCTGCTACCCGCCTCGGTTCATCTTGGTCGTAGGCGGTGGGTTTCCCAGTCGCGATATTGCAGAAATCGCAGCGCCGTGTACAAATTTCGCCTCCGATAAGGAAAGTCGCTTCTCGATCTTCCCAACACTCGAAAATGTTCGGGCACGCTGCTTCTTGGCAGACCGTATGTAGGCCCTCCCGAGACACCAGTGCTCGCAAATTGCTGTAGTTCGGCCCCAACTGAGCCCGAGTCTTGATCCACTCGGGCTTTCGTTCGATTGGTACCGCGGCATTTCTCGCTTCAATGCGAAGCATTTTTTTCGTCATGAGATTGCTATTCCTTCGCGAAGATTCAGAGATTCCGATGGAGCGATAAGTGGGTTGAGAGCCAAAGCCATTTCATGCTTGAGAACGGGGAGCACATCTTTCAATTCGATTCTTCGACTCAACTCCATACTCATGGAAGTGACTGAACCGTCAGCAATCCCACATGGAATGATTTCCTCATAACTAGTGAGATCACAATTGGTATTGAGCGCGAAACCGTGCATTGTCACACCTTGAGCAACCCGGATTCCGATTGCAGCGATTTTTCTCTCTCCATCTATCCAAACTCCAGAGCGCCCTTTGATGCAGCGTCCAATAATTGAAAATTCTTTGAGAGTAGCGATTAGTGCAGCCTCGATTGTTCTCACATATCCTAAGAGCTCAGCTGGATTCCTCAGTTTTATGATGGGATACCCAACAATCTGTCCTGGGCCGTGCCAAGTGATTTTCCCACCTCGATTGACATCAATGACTCGTGCACCATTTATGGGACGCTCATGGCTCTCGGTTCGTTTTCCCGCCGTAAAGATGCTTTGGTGTTCCAGGAGAAGCAATACGGATTGGTGGTCGCCTTGGGCAACTTCGTGGTGGGTCTTTTCTTGAAGCGTTAAACAATCTTCGTACTCGATTGGTCCGCGCAGAGTGAGGTCGCGAATCTGTAGCTGAGAGCCTGCAAGAGCTGCCTCAACGACTGAGTCATTCACTCCAGCGATCACGGGGTAAGCCTAGAGCCTCGAATTACGGCGTAATTCGCGACTTTCCCTCGCTAAAGGTGAACTGGCCAAGCTTTCCCACTAACCTTCGCTTCTATTGGTTGACGCAGGTCACAATCCCAACATTTCCGAGAGGTAGTCGCATGTCGCTGCAAAATCATAATGAGACCAAGCAGAAGGTCAAAGGGCGTAAGCCGCTCTTCATCGCGATCGTTGCAATCATCGCTTGGATGTCAATTGGGGGAATCTCGGGTCCGATCTTCGCAAAAATCTCATCAGTTCAAGAGAACGACAATTCGGCTTTCCTACCAGACAGCGCGGAGTCGACGCTTGCAAGTCGAGTCATCGTCAAATTCCAAGATCAAGATTCAGATTTGATTCCTACTTTGATTCTGCTTGAAGGGGCGGTAAACCCTGCGACCAATCCGCAAACTTTTGCCGCTATCAATGACTATGCAAAAGCATTGCCTGGGAAAATCTTGACTGAGGCAAACAAACCTCTCTCTTACTATTTTGCGCCAGGAGTCCCACTCACTGTGATTCCGTCACAGGATGGCAAGGCAGTACTTATCAACTTCCAAATCAGTAGCGTTGCGTCGGGGGAGAGCATTGGTGATGAGCCTGCACTTCCGTTGGTAATTGAATTTATCAGGGAAGACCTCAAGCAAACTTTCAACGGAGAGTCGGTTGACTCCTATGTAACAGGGGCTGGAGGAATTTTTGCTGATCTCTTTGGCGCCTTTGGTTCGATTGACACAACGCTTCTGTTGACCACGCTCTGCGTAGTCTCATTCATCTTGATCCTCGTCTATCGTTCCCCAGTTCTCTGGCTCATCCCGCTCTTGACTGCGGTGCTGGCACTGACCTTTGCCACTTTCATCGTGTATCACATGGCAAAGAACGATTGGATCGACCTCAATGGTCAGACCCAAGGAATTCTTGACGTGCTTGTTCTGGGAGCGGCGACTGATTACGCCCTCCTGCTTATTTCTCGTTATCGCGAGGAGTTACATCAGCACGAGTCTCGTTTCGATGCGATGCGAGTCGCGTGGCGCGGAACTGTCGAGCCGATCCTGGCCTCTGGCGGGACAGTGATTGCAGGTCTCTTAGTTCTTCTCCTTTCCGATCTATCAAGTAACCGCGGCCTCGGTCCGGTTGGCTCAATAGGAATCTTTTGTGCCATGTTGGCTGCGCTCACGCTCCTTCCAGCATTTCTCGTCCTATTCGGTCGTTGGATCTTCTGGCCGAAGATTCCGAAGTTCGATCACGCGGATGAAAAGCTTTCAGGACTCTGGGCAAAGATCGGAGCATTTGTTGATCGAAGTCCTCGCAAGATAGGCATCGTCACAGGAATCGTGCTCCTGGTTTTCGCTGGCTTTGCAACGACGCTTAATACGTCGGGTGTAGCCCAAACTGATGTATTCACAAAAGAACAAGACTCAGTCGTTGGATTAGAGCGACTTGGGCTTCACTTCCCAAGTGGTGAGGGAACCCCAGTTGAGATAGTCGTTGCTGAAGATCGTGTAGCTGTTGCAAGCGCTGCAATCTTGGCTATCGACCAAGTCGATTCAGTCGCTCCAGCGACGCTTCGAGATCCAATGACTGGCGCCCCAACAGAGACACCGAAGGTCGTCGAGGGCAAAGTACTACTCAATGCGATTTTGAAAGTTCCAGCTGATTCACAAGAAGCGAAGAAGCTGATTCCTTCCCTTCGTGAAAAGGTGCAGGAAGTCGATCCAACAGCTTTAGTTGGTGGTCAGACTGCAGTCGGTTTCGACATTGATCAATCTTCACGTCGTGACAACCAAGTCATCATCCCGATTGTCTTGATCTTGATTGCGATCATCCTCGGATTGCTCCTTCGTAGCATTTTCGCAGCCGGCATCTTGCTCTTCACCGTTGTCTTATCCTTTGGTGCGACGCTGGGTGTTTGCGCTTTCGTCTTTGAGCACATTTTTGGATTCCCATCAACTGATGCTTCCTTCCCACTCTTTGCCTTCGTCTTCCTGGTCGCTCTAGGCATCGACTACAACATCTTCTTGATGACAAGAGTTCGCGAAGAGACACAGAAGATTGGAACTCGTGCAGGTGTCATTAAAGGCTTGACCGTCACGGGAGGAGTGATCACTTCTGCTGGAGTTGTACTTGCTGCAACCTTCGGAGTGTTGGGAGTACTACCGCTCGTATTCCTGGCTCAACTCGGATTTGCTGTCGCATTCGGAGTTCTTCTCGATGCCCTCGTAGTTCGTTCGCTTCTCGTTCCTGCACTCGTTCGCCTAATCGGTCCAAAGATCTGGTGGCCTTCGAAGTTGCAGCACGAGAAAGTGAGCGTTGACTAGTCTCTTCGAGGCGAGAAAAACCTGCTGATGGCTTCCCGAAGGTCTGGGCTACCCGTAGCAATCATCGGTGCCGGGCTTGCGGGTTTGGCTGCCGGCCTTCGACTTCGAGAACTCGGAGTCGAGTTCGAAATATTCGAGTCCAGTGATGCACCAGGCGGGCGAGTTCGAAGCGATCAAGTCGGTGAATACATCTGCGATCGTGGCTTTCAGCTTGTCAACCTTGGTTATCCGGATCTAACTCGTTTCTACCAGCCCACTGATTTCCATCGGGCGAGCAAAGCAATTGACGTTGTGATCAACTCAAAGGTTTATCGCCTTGGCGATCCACGAGAGAACTTCTCGAATCTCATCTCAAGCCTCAATCCGGCAACAGGTGCACCGCTGGAGAAAATCCGATTCCTAAATTTTCTTCGTGGATTGAAGTCTCGACCTAATTCTCTCAATGAGATGGACGAGGATCAATCGTTTGAAGAAGCGATGATTGCATTAGGTATAGGTACTCTCTATTCGAGGGTGGTTCGCCCGTTCGCTCAGGGTGTCTTTTTGGATCGTTGCGATCAAGTGTCAGAGGAAATGGCTTACAAACTGATCGACTTCTTCATTAATGGTTCACCAGGGCTTCCCATCGGGGGAGTTTCAACTCTTTCGAAGTCGCTTGCCAAGGACCTTCCCATCAACTTCAAATCACAGGTAGATGAGATAGGTGAAGGCTTCTTGCGAATCGGCAAGAGAAAACGTAAAGCAGCTCGAATAATTCTTGCGACAGATTCTCTTGCGGCAAAGATTTTGCTAAGCGATGCTCAAGTCGAAAGATCCCTTGATTCGAAAACTTTTGATTCTATGACAATGTCTACCAGCACTACTTGGTATCACGCACTCGATGACGCAGGCTTTGATGCCACACTTCGAATTGATGGACTGGGCACTGGCCCAGTGACCAACTCGATTGCAATCTCGAAACTCGCTCCTGAATATGCGCCGCCTGGAAAGACTTTAATCTCAAGTACCGTCATCGGCTCGGTCAGTGAGAACACGAGCGAATCGAGCGTGAGACGACATTTGGCGTCAATCTGGGGTGTTGAGACTGAGGAGTGGGAGTTGATAGCTAAATATGTGATCAAGAAGTCACTACCTCATCACCCGCCAGGCAAAGCGATGAAATCATTTCTCTCTCTAGGCAATCAACTTCTGTTAGTAGGCGATCACGTTGCATTCCCCAGCCAACAAGGTGCGCTCGGATCGGGTGTTTCTGCTGCCGAGGAAATAGCTAGAACTATTTGACGAGTTCAACTAAAGCTGGGGCAAGGTGTGGGAAATCGAATTTGAATCCGGATTCCACCAGCTTTTCGGGAAGTACTCGTTTGCTGCCAAGGACTTCGGTAGAGAATCCGCCGAGTGCGACTTTGAGCGCAATAGCGGGTGCGGGAAAGAGGGCCGGACGCTTGAGCGCACGAGCTAGGGCAGCCGTGAATTCGCTATTTGTTACTGGATTTGGCGCGGTGAGATTAACAGCACCACTGACCTTGCTCTCAAGTAGGAATGAGATTGCTTTTATCTGGTCGTGAAGCGTAATCCAGGACCACCATTGCTTCCCACTTCCCAAGCGTCCACCGAGTCCGAACTTGAATAGGGGCAGCATCCGACCAAGTGCACCACCAGTCGGATCGAGAACGAGACCAGTTCTTATCTTGACGGTTCGCACCGATGAGGCGAGATCTGCGGCCGCCTCCCATTCCTTACAAACTGATGCGAGAAAATCATCACCAGCGCGATCATTCTCAGTCACCGCACGATTGCCTGTTTCGCCATACCAGCCGATAGCCGAACTCGATATGAAGACACTTGGTTTCAATTTCTCGACTGCATTTGCAATTGTCGTCGTCCCATAAAGGCGCGAGTTGAGAATCTGAGCTTTGTATTTTCTGGTCCAACGCTTATCTCCGACATTCGCACCAGCGAGATGGATTACTGCATCGACACCTTCAAGAGGAGCGAGATCTATTGATCCGGCAATGGGATCCCAGGTCACTTCATCTGGTGCCACGGGCTTTCGGCGGACTAATCGCTGAACTGTGTGGCCCTCTGCTTTGAGATGGCCAACGAGCGCGGATCCGATTAAGCCTGATGCACCAGTAATAGCTACACGTTGTGGCAAAGACATGACTGCCTCCTACAGGATCTAAAGACCCAGATCAGATTCGAAACGTCCACCTTCGAGTCGCTCTTTGAGAGTTGAAAGGAAGCGAGCCGCATCAGCTCCATCGACTATTCGGTGATCGTAGGAGAGGGCGAGGTAAACCATGGATCTGATTGCGATCGTCTCTCCGCCATCAGCACCTTTGACCACCATTGGACGCTTCACTACTGAACCTAGACCAAGGATTGCGACTTGAGGTTGGTTGATGATGGGGGTGTCGAAGAGAGCGCCACGGCTTCCTGTATTTGTGATCGTAAAAGTTCCGCCACCCAACTCATCCGGGGAGATCTTGTTATCGCGAGTCCTTGATGCCACATCAGCAATCTTCCGTGCAATCCCACCCATATTCAGGTCACCAGCATCGCGAATAACAGGCACCAAAAGACCGCGATCAGTATCGACAGCAATTCCAAGGTGTTCTGCGCCGTGATAGATGATCTCTTCGCCATCGACAGATGCATTAACTACTGGATGTTGCTTAAGTGCTTCACAGGTAGCAATCGCAAAGAAGGGAAGAAATGAGAGTTTGACACCTTCGCGTGATTCGAAACTTGATTTTGCCTTGTTTCGAAGACGATCAATGGCGGTGACATCGACTTCGACAACAGTTGTAAGTTGTGCGGAGACTTGTAGCGACTCCACCATTCGAGCCGCAATCACCTTACGAAGACGCGACATAGGGACACGTGTTCCGCGAAGTGGCGAAGGAGTAACTGGCGCTAGCGGTGAACTAGGGGTTGGAGGTGAGGCAACATTTGATGAGTTCTGAAGAGCAGGAGTTGCTGCCAAGGTCGTTCGCGCCGGAACTGCAGCCATCACATCTTCTTTTCTGATGCGACCACCAACGCCACTTCCGCGAACTGTGGCAAGGTCTACTCCGAGTTCTGCTGCAAGCTTTCGAACAATTGGGGTTACATAAGCATCACCGAGGCGAGTCGCTGGAGCAAGTGCGACAGGTGCTGGCGCAGATACCGGTGCTGGCGTTGGGACAGCTGTGGGCGCAGGTGCAGCTACCTGTCTCGCTGGTGGTGTCGCTTTCGGTGCCGCAGGAGCGGGAGTTGCCGGAGCGGATCCCACTGAACTTGATCCTATTGAAGCAAGGCGCGCTCCAACCGGGACAGTCTGATCAACTGCAACATCGATTGATAGCAAAGTTCCAGCAACAGGAGAAGGAATTTCGGTATCGACTTTGTCAGTGGAAACTTCAAGGAGTGGTTCATCGACCGCAACAGAGTCTCCTACTGCCTTAAGCCATCGAGTCACTGTTCCTTCAGTCACGGATTCCCCAAGGGCTGGCATGGAGACGACTGTTGCTCCGACTGCGGAAGCAGGAGTCGAAGTGGGAGCTGGAGTTGGTGCGGGAACTGGAGCTGGAGTTGGAGTTGGTGCCGGGGCTGGAACAGAGACGGGAGCGGCAGATGTGACTGGCGCGGATGGTGCGGCATTTGCGGAATCGATTAATGCAAGCTCTGTACCTACAGCCACCGTTTGATCTACTGCAACGACAATCTTGGTGAGAGTTCCTGCCGCTGGTGAGGGGATTTCGGTATCAACTTTGTCGGTTGAGACTTCAAGCAGTGGCTCATCTAGTGCAACGGCGTCACCCTCGTTCTTCAACCAACGGGTCACCGTACCTTCGGTCACGCTTTCGCCAAGTGCTGGCATTCGCACCGAGAATGACATTTCGCTCTCCCTTACCAACCCATCACAGTCAAACCATGCTGGAGAACCCGAAGGTTACCCGTGTGCATGGAGTGGCTTACCGGCCAATGCTAGATGCGCTTCACCCATCGCCTCAGAGAGTGTTGGATGAGCGTGAATGAACTGAGCCACATCGCTGGCCTCCGCCTCCCAGTTGAAGATCAGCTGCGCTTCAGCGAGAAGTTCGCCGACTCGCGAACCCACCATATGAACTCCGAGTATCGGTCCATTCTTAGCGGCGACAAGTTTGACTGAGCCAGCAGTCTTTAAAATTTGAGCTTTTCCATTCCCAGCAAGGTCGTAATTCAATTCCACAACGTCATAGCCACGCTCTTTTGCAGTCGAAGTGTTGAGACCTACCGATGCAACTTCTGGTTCTGAATAAGTGACTCGAGGAATTCCGTCATAGTTGATTGCTCGCGGAGCAAGTCCTGCAATCTCCTCAGCGACCATGATGCCTTCTGCAAATCCAACATGCGCAAGTTGCAGAGTTGGGATGAGATCACCAACTGCCCAAACTCCCGGCACATTAGTTCGACACTTCTCATCGACAAGGACATAGCCACGATCCATAGTGACTCCTTGTTCTTCATAGCCAAGGCCCGAGGAGACTGGCCCTCGTCCCACCGCGACAAGGAGGAGCTCGGCTGAGTGGGTAGCACCATTCTCAAGTGTCACCGTCACTGAGTCTTTCGCGACAGTTGCACTCTTGAATCTGACTCCGACTTCAAATGCGATACCGCGTTTACGGAACGCTCGCTCGAGTTGCTTACTTGAACTCTCGTCCTCAACTGCAATCAATCGCGGGAGAGCTTCGATGATCGTTACCTCTGCGCCAAAAGATTTCCAAACAGAAGCGAATTCACATCCAATGACTCCACCGCCAAGGACAATCACACTCTTAGGGACGTAATCGAGATTCATGGCGTGGTCTGAAGTGACGATTCGCTTTCCATCAATTTCAAGCCCAGGAAGTGTCTTTGGATAGGAGCCGGTTGCAAGAAGAACATTCTTACCTGTGTAACGAGTCCCATTTACTTCAACCGCATTGGAAGCCACTAGGCGTCCAGATCCCTCGATATAAGTGATCTTTCTTGATTTCACTAAACCTTGAAGCCCTTTGTGAAGCCTGGAGATGACACCATCTTTATATGCATTGACCCCGGGCATGTCCATAGATTTGAACTCTGCCTTGACGCCGAATGACTCCGCTTCGCGTGTATTGTCCGCGATTTCGCCTGCGTGCAGGAGAGCCTTTGTAGGTATACAACCGCGGTGAAGGCAGGTGCCACCGAGTTTGTCCTTCTCGATTAACGCAACATTGAGACCAAGTTGTGATGCACGAAGTGCTGCCGCATAGCCGCCAGAACCGCCACCAAGGACGACAAGATCAAAGTCCAACTTCAAACACCCCGACTCTCTTCATTCAACTTCTCTGCCTACAGCTACTTCATCCACTGCGCACCGCAATCTCGTTAAGACTGCGAGTACCCAATTCTGCCAGCCTCAAGAGGTCGCGAGAGCCTCAGCAAGGGCTATAAGGGAGTGAACTGCAACTCCTGTCCCGCCTACTGAGGTATAACCGTGAGCCTTGCCTTCATTGAACGCAGGACCTGCGATATCAAGATGTAGCCATGGCAGTTCAGGATTGACGAATTCTTTAAGGAAGAGTCCGGCTACAAGCATTCCACCCATACGATCTCCTACATTTGCAAGGTCTGCGACGGGGGAGTCGAGTGAAGGCCTTAACTCTTCCGGAAGTGGCATCGGCCAGAACTGTTCGCCCGATCGCGTGGATGCTTCAAGGAAGATTTCGCGAAACTTCTCGTTGTTGGTCATGACCGCCGAAGTCCGTGTTCCGAGCGCAATAACTTGTGCACCGGTGAGAGTAGCCACATCGACTATCCCGTCCAGTCCGCCAGCTTTCTTCCCAACTTCCGCCGCGCGAACCAAAGCATCAGCAAGGATCAATCTTCCCTCCGCATCAGGGTTAATGACTTCAACACTCTTGCCACCATAAATCTTGATGACATCGGATGGGCGAGTTGCTTTGTCGCTGGCCATATTCTCAGCCAACGGTGCCCATGCATCAATGGCGATATTGAGTTTTAGTTTCGCAATGGCGATGACTGCAGAAACGACAGCAGCAGCGCCACTCATATCTGATTTCATGGCTTGCATACCCAACGCCGGTTTGAGTGCAAGGCCACCGGTATCAAAAGTGATGCCCTTACCAACGAAGGCGAAGCGCTTCATCTTCTTATTGGAGCGACCCTTGGGGAGATAAGAAATATGAACAAGTCGTGGCGGATTTGCAGATCCCTGACCAACTCCAGTGATGCCGCCGAATCCCTTGGCCTTGAGTTGAGTGTGATTGAGAATCTCAACTTTGAGACCAGATGCAACTGCTAATTTCTTGAGCCGTTGAGCCATCGAATCCGGATTGAGGTGGCTTGGTGGGGTATTGACCAAGTCTCGAGTTAAGTGAACTTGCTCTGCGATGATTTCAGCTCGTTGAAAGAGCGCTACAACTTCCTTCTTCTTTGCTTTTACGGTGAAAATCTCAATTGATTTCAACGCGGGCAGATGCTCGGATTTACTAGAGCCACGAAACTCATCGAATGTGTAGGCCCCAAGGAGCGCTCCCTCTGCAATCGCCGCAAGTGCCTCTATCGAGTCATAAGGCAAAGAGAAAGTGGCACTTGATTGGCCGTGAAGGGATCGCGCCGCCGCACCGCTCGCCCGGCGAAGGCGCTCATGCGAATAGATTCCTGAAGAATTTTTCTCACCTAGCCCGGTGAGAATAAGGAGCTTGTAACCACTTGCCGGGAGTTTGATCACTTCATCAGGGTCGCCCGTGGCGCCCATATCAGCAAGTGCATCGATGAGACCCGATTTGTCTATTGCCATATCCCCGGATTCGATTTCAAAACTTCGCTTCTCTGACCTTGCGTTCTTTGTTCGAGCGAATCCCACGACCAGAATCTCCGCGCCAACTCTTTTTTCTGTTGCGCGTACTAGAGCCATCCCCGCCAGCCTTTCTTTCTCCGAGTCGTGATCCAACTAGCCGATTGTGAAATCAAAAGTCGCAGAGAGCCCTCCCTGCTATTCCGCTAGATTATTCGAGTGACCCAAGATTCGCCATCTCGCCTCTCGCCCATTGACTCCTTTCACCGAGATCGTGGGGCGAAGATGGCCGATTTCGGTGGCTGGATGATGCCAATCGAGTACCCGGGTGAAACCGGTGGC
>SXGQ01621832.1_pt1 | contig 23511 bp, 22 predicted proteins | sample 3178371 | NCBI WGS metagenome assembly SXGQ01 (sample SAMN11356859, study PRJNA531348) | freshwater metagenome | isolation source: freshwater sample F1-20 | place: China: Fuxian Lake, Yuxi | collected 2017-12-25 | reverse complement strand
CCATACTGCTGCCGCGATGAAAAGCGGAAACGCGGTAAACAAGAACCTTGGACGCGCTGTCACGGTGGCGGGTAACAACATCAAGGCGACAATGACGATGCTGTAGGCAAGTGCTGGTAGTGGAATGTGATGTCTCTTCCAGACCAACCACAACAAAAAGAGCGTCAAGACAAATGAGGCCGCGGTAATCAGGTCGGTGGGAGACGTGAGTGGTTGGGTAAAAGCTTCAAGTGTCCGTCGGATAGCGGTCAAGCCAAAACTTGCTCCCTCTTTCCATGCTTCACCTTGAACTCTGAACCACACGCCCGATTCGTCCGCATGATTGTTGATCCACAATTGATATCCAATGAAACCAATAGGTGACAGCAGCAGGGCAATGAATGGCCGAAGAGACTTGCTGACACGCCAGGCCAAAAATGCGGCCACTGCGCATGCTGCGACGACAGCAATGCCATTTGGTCGAGTGGCGGTCGCGAACATCGCTACCAAACCTGAGAGAAACCATTTTTCTTTCTGCAATAACAAGAGACATGCTGCTGCAAGAAAAAGGAGCAGTGCCTCGCTGTAGGCAAATGACAAGACAAAACTTCCGGGAAATAGCGCGCACAAAAGCATGGCGCGCTTGGCAACTGCAACACCGAACCATGACCGGGCTAGTAATCCAACCAGGATGATGAAGCCCGCACCCAATGTAAAATTGAGGACAAGTGCGGCGAGTGTGTCGCCTCCAGGTAGAACAGTGTCAACAACGCGCACCAAGTATGGAAACGCGGGAAAGAAGGCCAAGCGTGACTGCGTGTCGTCGTACGTAATGTCGGGTGGCACAAAGGTGGGGTATCCGTATCGAACGATACGCATATACCAAATGCCATCCCACGATGTGAGGACATCAAGGATCATTGATCCCGCTGATTTCGGCAGTGATCCAGATCGAGCGTGCGGATCTACCTTGCCGAGGAAACCCCACACCAGACGCTCTTTGATTTTGTTCTCATCAGCTCGAAGTTCAGCAGCAACGATCGCAGCCCCGACCATGATTGCAAGACGGGACACGAGGTACGCCATCGCGGCATGTTTTAAAGCCAGTCGCCACATGAATGACGAATCGGAATTTTGAGTTTCGTGCGTTGCGGTGTCAGACATAGGCAGGTGCTGGTTGCAGCACATCACGACGCTAACACGGGGTGCTGTGGCACTCAGGACTAGTTGTGAGATGGCTTGAGTCGGCAGAATGACTCTATGAGCCCTGCCCACTCGCCAACCCCAGCCATAGTTCTTGAACGACCGTTACCTGGTGTCACTGTGATCCGGTTAAATCGCCCCGAGCGGCTCAACGCCATGACAACAGAACTCGTTGAGGGCCTCCATCAGATTCTGAATCAGATTGCCATTGACTCAGAATGCCGAGTTGTCATATTGACCGGCGCAGGTCGGGGTTTTTGCGCTGGTCTAGATCTCACTGGTTACGGAAATGCTCCACACACCGAGGACATGGGTGCAGTGCAGCGGTCATTTGCGGTGCAGAAACACATCGCCAGTCTGATGTCGCATATGCGTTCAATCCCGCAACCCATCATTTCGGCGGTGAACGGCGCAGCAGCAGGTGGTGGTTTGGCGTTGGTGCTCGGAAGCGATATCCGCATTGGGGCCGAATCATCAAAGTTCAACGTTGCGTTCATTCGCGTGGGCTTCTCGGCATGCGATATTGGAACCTCGTGGTTATTGCCACGTATCGTTGGTGTCGCTCGAGCCCAAGAGATGATGTTGACTGGTCGAGTCATTGATTCAGCCGAGGCGTATCGCATTGGATTAATTGTCGACCGCGTCGCTGATAACGACCTTGAAAAGGTTGCTCTCGCAAAAGCCGAGCAGATCATTCTGAACACGCCATTTGGTGTTGCCCTGACAAAAGAGGCGATGTGGACAGCGCTCGAAATTCCGGCGATGCAGTCGGCGATTGATTTAGAAAATCGTCAACAGATCATGGTTAGTCGCACGGATGATGCGCGTGAGGCAATGATGGCCTTTATGGAAAAGCGCCCACCGAATTACCAAAACGAGTAAGTGAATAATTCTTAGATACTGCGAACGGCAACAGGTGCTTCGCTGCCAAAGAGCGGGTGGTGGCAAGCCACAAAGTGACCTGGCTCTACCGCGCGCAACGTGGGTTCTTCACTTCGGCAACGATCCGAGGCATTGGGGCAACGGGTGTTGAAGCGGCAGCCTTCTGGTGGTGTAACTGGCGATGGGGGTTCGCCCTCGACATTGATTTTCTTGACGGCGACGGTCGGGTCGGGGACGGGAATTGACGACAACAAGACGTCGGTGTAGGGGTGCGCTGGATTGCGATATAGATCATCGCTGCCTGATACTTCACAAATCTTTCCGAGATACATCACGGCGATGCGATCGCTGATGTTTTTGACAACAGCCAAGTCGTGAGCAATAAAAATAAGGGTGAGACCGAATTCTTTTTTGAGATCCTCAAGCAAGTTGACCACTTGTGCCTGCACACTGACGTCAAGAGCAGACACTGGTTCGTCACAAATGATCATTTTCGGATCGAGTACGAGCGAACGAGCAATCGAGATGCGCTGGCACTGTCCACCTGAGAACTGGTGCGGTTGACTCTCGGCGGCTCGTTGGGGATCAATACCTACGTGCTCGAGAATTTTGTCAACAGCGGCGAGTTGTTCGTCCTTGGTACCACGATTCCAGATATTCAACGGCTCGAGCACGATGTCTCGCACTTTTCGACGCGGGTTCAACGATGAAATCGGGTCTTGGAAGATCATTTGAATTTTCGTACGGGCTTCGCGCATCGATTCGCCGGAAAGGCTGGTGAGTTCAGTGCCGTCGAAAACGATGGAGCCAGATGTGGGGCGGGGTAGTTGCATGATGGCGCGACCAGTGGTGCTTTTACCGCAACCTGATTCGCCCACGATGCCAAGGGTTTCACCCTTCAGAACGTCAAAGGAAATTCCACTCACTGCGTTGACTTTTAAGCCAGTCCGACCGATGGGGAATTCAACAACGAGATCTTCGACGCGTAAAAGCACATTGTCACTATTTCGAAGATGTGCTTTACCGGTGCCAGCCATCAGCTCACTTCTCCTGTTGCAACGAGTTCACCTTTGCGCGTGAGTTCAACTTTGCGCTCAAGGTATTCGGGTGATCCGACTGGATAGAAACAGCGATAGGTGTGATCGGGTGACGCGGCCTGTTGCAGTTCGGGCTCTTCATTGAGGCACAGATCGCGAACGAAAGCGCATCGAGGAGCGAAGCGACAACCCTTTGGTGGGTGGACTAAATCAGGTGGGCGGCCAGGAATGGTGGCCAAACGTGAGTGTGATGGTTGATCAAGGCGGGGGATACTGCGGAGCAACGCTTCGGTGTATGGCATCTTGGTTTCAGCGAACAAGGTCCCTGTTGGTGCCTTCTCAACAACTTTGCCGCCGTACATCACGGCGATTTCATCGGTGTATCCGGCGACCACGCCAAGGTTGTGAGTCACGAGCAAAAGTGACATATTGCGATCACGCTTTTGTTCGCTGAGCAACTCAAGAATCTGAGCCTGCACGGTGACGTCAAGGGCAGTCGTGGGTTCGTCGGCGAACAACATATTGGGACCGCACGCCATCGCAATTGCGATCATGACTCGCTGGCGCATGCCTCCAGAGAGTTCGTGGGGGTATTGGTTGAGTCGACGAGTGGGCTCGGGGATACGAACATCTCGGAACAGTTTTTCAGCGACCTCCATCGCTTCAGTCGCTGACATTCCTAAGTGCATCTGCAATGACTCGGTGATCTGCTTTCCGACTTTCATAACCGGATTGAGTGATGTCATCGGATCTTGGAAAATCATCGCCATTTCGCGTCCCCAAATACTGCGCATTTCTTTGGGTGTGCGTTCGCCGATTTCTTGACCCTGATAACGAACGGATCCTCCGCGAATGACGCCGTTGCGGGGAAGGAGTCCCATGATCGAGCGAGATAAAACCGTTTTGCCTGAACCCGATTCTCCAACGATTCCTAGTGATTGGCCGCGACGAATCTGTATCGATACACCGTCAACCGCACGAGCGACGCCACGAGCGGTCTTGAAATGGGTTTTAACTTGAACCGTCTCAACAAGGGGTTCAACTCCTGCTCGCAGCAAGTCGGACTGGTTCATAACGTCATCTCTTTGACATCGAAGAAGGTGCGTAAACGATCACCGGCAAAGTTCAATGACAAAACTGTCAAGAACAACATCAAGATCGGGAAGAAGGAAATCCAGGGCGCAGTTTCAAGTGTTCGTGCCGCATCTGAACCAAGTTGGATCAGACCCCCCCAGGTGATGCCCTTTTCAACTGACAGTCCAAGGAACGCCAAACCACCTTCGGCAACTACGGCCACCGCCATACCAAGAAGGGCCAGTGATGACATGGGGATAGCGACATTAGGAAGGATTTCCTTAATAATGATGCGCCGATCGGTTGCGCCAATTTGTCGCGCTGCCAAAACGAATTCACGATCGGCATATTGCAAAGTGGCAGCACGGGCAAGTCGACCTACTGGGGCGATACTCAGCAATCCGAGAACGAGTGAAATCGTGAGCAAACTGCGCTCAATGAGTGAAGTCAGCAAGATTGCTAAAACCAGTGATGGGAACGACAACAGCACGATAAAGACAAAAGAACTAATGCGGTCCATCCATCCGCGGAAGTAACCAGAGATAACTCCGATCGTTCCGCCGATCAGGAAACCAGCAGTGATGGCCGAGAAGCCCACGGCGAGTGAAATGCGGGCACCGTGCAACGAGCGAGCAAATACATCGCGAGCATCTTTGTCAGTGCCAAACCAGTGTTTCCACGAAGGAGAATACGGCGGTCGACCATTTGATGGATCAAGGAAGTTCTCGGTGGGGTTCTTTAACGGCAAAAATGGCGTGAAGAGGGCGACAAAGACCATCAGACCGAGCCATGTCACGCAAATCCAAAAGCCGACACCGAGCTTCTTTTTGACGATGACATCGTCGGGGTTGACAGCAGTGGGAGGGGAAACGGTACTCATCGACGGACTCTCGGATCAATCAAGGTGTAGGCGAAATCAACAAGCAAGTTAATGATGACGAATGATGAGGCCACGATCATGACGATTGCGAGCACCACCGGGAAGTCATTGCGAAGGACGGACTCAACCAATGTTGATCCGATTCCGGGAATACGGAAGACCGTTTCGGAGACGATAGATCCGCTGATTAATGCTCCAGTGTTGAGCCCAACCACCGTGATAAATGAAAAGAGCGACGGACGTAAAGCGTGAACAAAAAGGATGCGCCATTTAGATAATCCCTTAGTTCGGGCGAGAAGAATGAAATCTTGCTGCAAAGTCGTAATGAGGTCAGAACGCAATAACCGTTGATAGACCGCAGCAACGGGAAGACCAATGGTGAGGGCCGGCAGAATCATCTGGAAGAGTCGACTGCCGAGTGGATCACCAGCCACATACGTGAGTGGCATCCAATCCAATTTGATACTGAAGACAAACTTCAAGATGACGGCGATGGCAAAGTTGGGCATCGCCACGAGGAAGAATGCATTGATGGTTGAAATTCGGTCACTCATTTTGCCAGCGCGTGAAGCGGCGATAAGAGCCCACGGGATCGAGACCAAGATGGCGAAAAATTGGGCCAAAACAACCAGAGAAATCGTCCGAGGTAGGCGTTCGCTAATGACACCGGAAACTGGTGGTTGACCAGTTGAACTAAAGGTGACGCCCATGTCGCCACGAACAAAATCGGACAGCCACAACCCGTAACGCACGGGAAGCGAGCGATCAAGGTTGAACTCTCGCTTGGCAGTCTCAATCATCTTGATGCTGTCGGGATTGTTGACGTCGCCAGCGACCGGGCCGAGGATATTGAACAACGGGTCGCCCAAGACATTCAACGCCCCAAAGGTGAGCATGCTCACGGCTAAGAGGAGAAGAATGGCTAGAGCGACCCGTTGAACGTAATAACGCATGGAGTTCGATTAACTCAGTTTCTTATCTTGAAATGTTTCTGAATCAGCTGAGCCAGGTTGATGCAAAGTACATCCGACCATTGGTTGAACAGACTAACGGGTCTCCGTCGGGTCCGACTCGATCACAATTGCCGTTCACTCTCTCAGATTCAACAATGGCCCATGACGAGTGGGTCATGAAAATGTAGGCATACGAGTCACGCAAGCTTTGAACCAGTTGCTGCAACAAAGCTGGACGCTCTTCAGGAGTTGCCGGATTGGCAATTTCTTTCAGCAATGCATCACGCTCTTCGTTGCAATAACGCGGCCAGTTGAGTGAGATACCACCAACATTGCGACATTCCAACCACACACGGTCGTCGCCCGGGTTCTCGGCACCGAACTGGCGCCAGCCGACGACGTTATAGATGCCGAGAGCAGCCTCTTGAATGTGGTCGGCCTGTGACTTTTCGTCGAATGTCACATTAAAGGACTCACTCCAGCCTTCGTTGAAGAAATCAGCAATACGAGTCGCCAAGACCGAAGGGCCTGACCACTGATATTCCATGTTGACTTTTCCGTCAGTGCACAATGTGGTGCCGTCTTCTGCAGTGGGATTTTCGCCACAGTATTCATCAACGAGAACTGCTGCAGCCGCGGGGTCATTGCCTTCTTGTACGACATCGGGGTTGTAGTTCGGGCTGTCAGGGGTGAACATCTGGTCAGCCATGCTGCCTTCGCCAGCGTTGAACAAGTCGTAGTAACCCTGGCGGTCGGTCGCTAGAGCGAGTGCCTTGCGAACTCGAACATCATCAAACGGTGCCTTCGCCGTGTTGATCATCAAGAAAAACTCTTCACCGTTTTCGTCGATGTTGAGGGTGAGCGATGAATCGTCACGGTAGATCTGGAACTGGTCAGTGTCAGTGGTGTGAATGATGTCCAGATCGCCGTTTTGCAACAGTTCGGTGCGGGTGCCCGGGTCAGGCACTGGGTAGAACTCAATTGCATCTAGGTACGCCGGACCCATGACTTCGGTACCCCACCACGCGTCGTTGCGGACGAACTTGGTGACCGAGTCCTCGGTGCGGCTGTCAAATTTGAATGGACCAGTTCCGACAGGCTTTTGAGCCAAAGTGCCGTCAGCAGCAATGGCGTCGAGCCATGTCGGTGAAGCAATGTAACCAAGTTGAGCGGTTAATGCGGACGGGAAGAACTGGCTCGCCTCAAGTGGTTTGAAGATCATGGTGAGGTCGTCAATTTTTTCGACTGCGCCAGTCTCTGGATAGTACGGGCGTACTGCCAATCCGACGAGTGGATCGGCGCGAGTGATCTCGAATTGCTTGATCACGGCGTCCACTGTGAGAGGGGAGCCATCATGGAATGTGACACCAGGGCGAAGTTTCATCGTCCACTGCATGAAGTCAGCGGATGGTTCAATCGATTCGGCTAAATACGGAACAACATCGCCGGCCTGATTGAACGTGAAGAGTGGATCAAATACGGCTGCTGCCATGGTGAGGCCCGCCACGGCCAAGGCCGAGGCCGTTGGATCGAGGCCGTCGACGTCGGCTTCAAGACCGACTCGGAGTGTTCCGCCAGCTACCGGTGTGCCCTCATCGGGTGCGTCGGTTGACGGGGCGGCACCATCGGTTGTGCCAGGTGCTTCAGATTCGGTGGGAGCACTGGTTTCATCGCTGGAATCTCCTCCACCGCACGCAGCGGCGAAGGACAGCAGGCTGACCAATGTGACTCCGAGAATTCGGCGAGTGCGCCGACTGGACTGACCATATATCTTCAAGTTTCCCCCTTGTTTGTGATGCCTTGTGGCAAATCGGCAGTACGAACTGCCTCTGTCGCTTAGAGACATTTGACGAGGTCAGACCACATTGACTGTCTCGACGAACGGACTCCAATGTGACGATAGTAACGCACTTTGGCTACTTGTACTAATTATCTTGTCGGAAGTTATTTCAGGTCGATCGCTGATTTGGCGGATCGGGAGATCACAATGAAGCAGTGGGTAACGAGGCAGTTTTGCGAACAGATGGAATCGAGGTCCCGTTGCCACGCCGATTGGACTCTTCCAACCAGAAGTTTGCTCAAATCATGACCCTGCATCGTGAGGCGATAACCCGTCGGCGTCCGACCTATCGTGACCCGCTGAGCGGGTACTCGGTTTTTACCGCAAAATTCTTGGCCGATCGGGGCTATTGCTGCGCGAGTGGTTGCCGCCATTGCCCCTTCGAGCAATTACCTTAGGGCAAGCAGCGAAGTGATGGAGAAGACATGGTTGACAAGTTGATGCGCAAATTTCTAGTTGCTGCTGGTGAGCCGGTTTCACTTGGTTCAATACAAACTGACGACACGCTGGGCTGGGATAAAGACTCGGCTAAAGGTGAGTTAGCCAAGACCATTGGTTTGATGGCCTTTGAGCAGCACCGCTTAATGGCTGAGGCGCAACAAAGTTTGTTGATCGTCTTACAGGGTCGTGATGCATCGGGTAAGGACGGTCTCGTTCGACATGTGATGACTGGTATGAATCCAGCTGGAGTTCAAGTCACGAGTTTCAAGGTCCCTGCTGGCGTTGAGAAGATGCACGATTACTTATGGCGATGCCATGCGGCCTGCCCAGCCAAAGGTGAAGTTGGGGTCTGGAATCGCAGCCATTACGAAGATATTTTGGTACCCCGAGTCAAGAACCTTGTGGATGAAGAAACCTGGGCTCGTCGATATCGGCATGTTCGTGATTTTGAGCACATGTTGGTCGACGAAGGTACGAGGGTCATCAAGTTCTATTTGCACGTGTCTCACGATGTTCAGCGACAACGCTTACAAAAAAGAATTGACAGCCCTGAAAGCAGTTGGAAGCACGATCCGAGCGATTTGTCTGACCGCAAAATCTGGCCGCTCTATGAAAATGCTTACGAGGATGTGATGCGCGAAACCTCTCGCCCTCACGCGCCGTGGTACGTGATTCCTGCTGATGTCAAATGGGCACGCGATTTGATCGTGGCCAAAATCATCTTGAATGCTTTGCAAGAGATGGACCCGCAAGTCCCGACCCCAGATCATTCTTTGAAGGGCATTACCGTCGAGTAGCAGGGTGTGATTCTTTAGCTTTCAAGAATCGGCAATTTACAACTTGTTCAGAAAGGCAATAGGGCGCCACTCGGTCGGAGCGTCTACATTTAAGGAAGCAACGTCGCATGCGCAGGCATTGACGTGAAATCATTGAAGGGAAACTTGTGAGCAACGAGCGCGAGATCATGACGTGGGAAATTTTCGGCCAGGCCTCTAGGGCGTTGGCTCAAATGGTTGCCGAAGACGGTTATGACCCAGACATGATTCTGTCAATTGCGCGCGGTGGACTCTTGATTGGTGGAGCACTTGGCTATTCGCTCGCCGTGAAGAACGTCTACACAATGAATGTTGAGTTCTATACCGGAGTTGACGAGCGACTTGAAGTGCCGCGTATTTTGCCGCCTGCTCCCGATTTCGTTGACCTCGGTGATGCCAAGATTTTGATCGCCGACGATGTCGCCGACACTGGGCACACGTTGCGCAGTGTGCAAAAATTCTGTGAAGGAAAAGTCGGCGAAGTTCGAACTGCGGTCTTATATGAAAAGCCCCATTCGGTCGTGCAGGCTGATTACGCGTGGAGGAAGACCGATCTCTGGATTAACTTCCCTTGGAGTGATAAAGATCCATTTATCACTCGCGATGGCTTCGTTAAAGATGCCTGATCGTCTGCGACGGTTTTGTTAACGACCGGGTGCGCCCGCACAATAAGTGTTGTCGTACACAGTTGACACATCCCCGGTGATTTCAACGCCTTGAGCTGCGTAAATCGGTTGCAAAATGTTGTACAACTTTTGCACCTTGGCTTCATCAAATGAACAGTAGGTGCCGTCTGGACTGTTGGCGCCAATTTCGAGTTCATCAAGTAGTTGCAGTCCAAATGTATTGAGTTCGGGGCTCAATCTCCAGAAGCCGTCATATGTGTTGTTAATCTCAATCATCTTGTCGGTGATCGGAGTTGGATCGTTGTAGTAATCAACCCAGGCCTGTGCCATTTTGGGAACGAAGAGTTTGAGACACTCATCAAGTTCGGTCACTCGACTTTGCAACATCGTGATGGACGACGGATAGTTGTCGTATCCAAGTTGGCCGACCGTAAAGAACGACACATCTGATGGCGCACCATCTTTCCATGGGATGTCATTTTCGTATTTATAAACTTCGTTAGTGGCGAAACCCTGCTGTAGCAATTTGCCTGATGCGGCAACCCATGCAGCATCAGAACCGTTATAACTGGGATCACTTTGATCGGCAGTGATGTAGCCCTCCTCAATGAAGTAGTCAATGTAGGCGAGGCCGGGAAAGTGAATGTAACTTGCTCCGGTCGTGGCAAGATCTTCGGGTTTCTGAACGTCAAATTGTGCGGGATCCCACATCACCATGATGGGATCTTTGTCGAGGGTCTTGGCGACTGCAACAAGTGGGAGTGCTGCGGAATCTTTGATGATGTCGGCAACGCTGATGAACGCCATGTCGGCTTTGCCATTGACAAGAACTGCACTATTGCGCATATCGGCGTTTCTGGCCAAAATTTCAACTTCTTGTAATCCGCCAACCGCATAGGCGGACTGCACCGTGCCGGAATATGACATGGAATCTTTGCTGGCAGTTCCGTTGGCGCCAATCAGTTGGTACACCCCGCCGTGTTCAAGTTCGGGGAACCAGTCGGTTTGGATAGTCAACTTGCTCGGGCAAGGTCCGTCATTGCTCGGTGAACCACTTGAACCATTATCGGATCCGCAAGCAACCAAGAGAGATGACAGGCCGATGATTGAAACTGCAGTGGCAATAGTGCGAATTTTCATGACTTCCTTCTGGGTGTTCTGAATACTTTAAATGAGGATTGTTGTTGAGCCAAGTTGGAGTCATGCCAATTTCGAATGGCTCGTGTTGTGACCCAGCCAATGACAACGAACATTAATATCCCAAAGAGTGAAGCCATGATCGTCCCTGCAAACATTTCGGGACGTTGAATGGCTTGTTGCTGGCGCGTGCGAATGTAATAGCCAATGCCTTTTTCACCCTTGGCGAAAAAGAAATCTGCGACCACTGAACCGATGACGGCACTTCCTGATGCAATGCGAATTCCCGTCATCAATGAGGGCAACGCACTGGGGAATTCAAGTTTGATTAGACGAGTCCAGCGACTGGCATGGTTGAGAGTAAAGAGATCGTGTAGCGATCGATCCGTTGACTGAAGTCCAAAAAGCATGTTCGTGATGACTGGGAAAATCGCTACTAAAACGGTGACCACCAAACGCACACCGAGCTCTTCTCCGAAAAGCTCGGTGAGAAGTGGTGTGATCGCAAGAATCGGTACGGTCTGCAACAGAACTGCGTATGGAAAGAGGGATCTTTCAATTCCTCGAGACAAATTCATGAGAACCGCAATGACGACGCCGAGGGCGACCGCGATGGATAACCCGAGAAGAGTAACCTTGACTGTTGGCCCCATGTAACCAAGGATCGGCCGTAGGCCATTGACCTTGTCGTTGAGAGGCATAAAGCCATCAGTGATGATTTCGTGAGGATACGGGAGTGCATTTCTGCGTTGCACTGGATTGTCGTAATTGAATTTGGCATAGAGATACCAAATGGTTAGGAAAACGATCAATGTGGTGAGAGGTAGCAATACCGCAGAAAGTTGGCGGCGAATTTTCAGTTGATCGTTACTCATGAGTGAGCAATCTTTAAGTCGCTGCTGATGCGTCCGCATGTTTCGGCGAATTCTGGGCTGTAGCGAATTTCGGGTCGGCGGGGAAAAGGAAATTGAATAGGGTACTCGGCAACGATACGGCCAGGCTGAGCCGACATGACCAGCACTCGCGTTGACAAGAAAACTGCTTCCTGAATGCTGTGGGTGATGAATAAGCCAGCAAACTTTTCAAGTTGGAAAATACTGAGCAACTCATCATTCAGATGTTCGCGAGTCATCTCATCGAGCGCGCCAAATGGTTCATCAAAGAGAAAAACTTGGGGTTGAGAAACCAAAGACCGAGCCAATGAGCAACGCATTTTCATTCCGCCAGACAACTGATGCGGAAACTTGGTGACGTGGTCGTTCAGATTGACTAAGTTGATGGCCTTTTGCGCAGATTCTTTGCGTAGTTCCTTTGGCACACCGAGCAGTTCGGCGTTGAGTTCAACATTTTTTTGAACATTTCGCCACGGCAATAAAACTGAATCCTGAAAAACATACCCAAGGCTCTTGCGATCAACGTCGCAACTTCCCGAAGTTGGCTGTTGTAAGCCCGAGATAATTCTCAGCAAAGTGCTTTTCCCGCAACCAGACGGTCCAACAATGGTGACAAACTCGCCGCGGTCAACGGTGAGGTCAACTCCATCGACGGCTTGAGTGCCATCGGGAAAAGTCATGGAGATATTGCGCAGATTTAACGCGGTCATATCTGTGCCCACAAGTTGTTTGCCTCAAGCACCTTCTTAAGAGTGATTGACTGATCGGTCATCAATCCGTGAACTCCGAGGTCGATGAGTTGCTGCATATGGTGGGCTTTGTCAATTGTCCACACGTGTACGGGTTTGCCAGCACCACGTGCTGCGGCAAGAGTTCGCTGCGTGACAACTCGTATCGGCCCTTGCCTCATGGGAACTTGGAAACAAGATGGTGCAGTTGGCATGAGTCCGGCAATCCATTGTGTGACTTCGATCGGGCTGGCGCTGGTACATACCTCCGCTCCGAGAGCTGTGCGAAATCGTGAGATACGACGATGACTAAATGCGCCAATACAAACTCGGGGAAGTGCATTGAACTTCTTCAGTATGGCGATGAGTGGTTCAACTGTGGGGTCACTTTTGGAATCAATATTGATGAAGGATTCTGGGAATTCTTCGAGCAATTCGGTGAGTAGGGGAATTGGTTCCTTGCCATCAACGCGAGCTTGTGACACTTCTTTCCCTGTCATTTCATTGACGCGACCCTTGACCCCGCACGTCCGAAACAAGTCATTGTCATGAAATGCAACCAAAACTCCATCGTTGGTTAATTGCACATCAGTTTCAAGGTATTGATAACCGAGGTCAACGGCATGGCGAAATGCGGGAATTGTGTTTTCAGGAAGATCTTTGGTGCCACCACGGTGGGCGAAGGCAATGAATTGACCGTCGTGGTGCGGGGCTAGATAGGGATGGACGTGAGATGGCCGAAGTGTCACCCTCTAAGTATTCCGTGTCAGGACTACTGTTAGCGGTATGGACAGTATGGAGATCACTCGTATTCCTCTATGTGGTGAACGCTGGAATTCTTCAGTGAGTTCGATCGATGTTGTGGACCCCTACCAGCACAAGGTCATCGGTCGAATTCCAGCCTGCACTTCGGTTGAAATTGATCGAGCGGTCGCTCAGGCTCAAGTTGCCCTCAAGCGGGGTTTGCCACAATGGCAACGAGCAAAAATTCTTGATGTGGCAGCGGTGCGACTGGCGGCACGTCGTGAGGAATTCGCGCAGTTGATCGCTCGTGAATCGGCGAAACCTATTCGCACTGCACGTATTGAGGTTGATCGAGCGGTGGGCACATTTGAGTTCTCGGCAGCAGAAGCCCGAAAACTGGCTGGCGACATGATTCCGATGGAGGCCCTTGCTGCTGGTGAAGGAAAGATCGGTTTCACATTGAGGGTTCCGGTTGGGGTCGTAGGAGCGATTGCTCCATTCAACTTTCCTCTTAATCTGGTGGTGCACAAAGTCGGTCCCGCAATTGCCGCGGGTTGTCCAATCATTTTGAAACCGGCGTCGCAAACACCCTTCACATCAATCGCGCTCGCGGAAATGTTGATTGATGAATGTGGTCTTCCCTCTGATTGGTTGCATGTTGTGACTGGGGGTGGATCCACAGTTGGTAATGCCCTCGTGGATCATCCTGATATTGCGCTCATCACTTTTACGGGTTCGCCCGAAGTCGGTTGGAGTATTCGTTCACGGGCTCCGCGTAAAAAGGTGGGTCTTGAACTTGGAAATAACGCGCCGATTGTTATTGAGGCTGATGGCGAATGGAGAACTGCGGCCGCGAAGATCCGACTCGCTGGTTTTTCTCATGCGGGTCAATCTTGTATTTCTACTCAGCGAATTTTTGTCCATTCATCCATCGCTGCAGAATTCACGAATGAACTCATTTCTCAAGTTTCAACTTTGATTATTGGTGATCCACTAGACGAAGCAACCGAAGTGTCGGCATTGATTTCGTTGGCTGAAAGAGATCGAGTGGCATCGTGGATTCATGAAGCAACAACACAAGGAGCAACTATTGCTTGTGGGGGAACGCTTGATGAGAACGGCGTGTTGTTGCCGACGATAATTCTGAACGCCCATCCCGAAATGAAGGTTTGTTCGCATGAAGTTTTTGGTCCAGTAGTTACTGTCACAACTTATGACGAAGTGGGCGATGCCCTAGAAATGGCCAACGACAGCGATTTTGGTTTGCAAGCGGCAATCTTTACGTCCCGAATTGACACGGCACTTCAGGCAATCAAAACCCTTGATTTCGGAGGTGTTGTTGTGAATGACGTTCCGACATTTCGAGCTGACCAACAGCCATATGGAGGTTTGCGTGATAGTGGTAATACTCGTGAAGGTCCGGCTTACTCGGTGAAAGAAATGACCGAGATCCGCATGGTGATGTTAGGCGCTTAAATAGTGCGACCCGCATCCTTCCAGTATTCATCTTTCAGCAGACGCTTGTACAACTTGCCAGTTGGGTGACGAGGTAGTTCGGTTCGGAAGTCAATTGAACGCGGGCACTTCACATCGGCCAGTTGAGATTTGCAATAGGCGATGAGTTCAATTTCAAGAGCCTTGGCTTCTTCGGCTGATGCCGGCATCGTGACTGGTTGTACTACCGCCTTTACTTCTTCGCCGAAATCATCATTAGGTACGCCGAATACGGCAACGTCAACGATCTTGGGGTGAGTGACGAGGGCATTTTCTGCCTCTTGTGGGTATATGTTGACACCGCCTGAAATAATCATGTAAGCCTTGCGGTCGGTGAGATACAAGAAGCTGTCGGCGTCGAGATAACCGACATCGCCGAGCGTGCTCCAACCCTTGGGATGCCGCGAACTCTTGGTCTTTTCCGCGTCGTTGTGATACTCAAAAGTTGCGCCACCTTCAAAGAAGATTGTTCCGCTTTCGTAGGCGGAAAGCTCTTGACCGTCGTCGCCACAAATATGAAGGGTGCATCCGATTCCGACGCCAACGGTTCCTTCGTGCTCCATCCACATATCGCTATTGCAATAAACAAATCCGTTACCTTCGGTGCCGGCGTAATACTCGTGAATAATGCGACCGAACCACTCAATCATCTGCTTCTTGACAGGAATAGGGCACGGGGCGGCGGCATGAATGACGGCTTGCAGTGAAGAGACGTCATATTTTGCGCGAATTGCGGGGTCAAGTTTGAGCAGTCGCACGAACATGGTGGGTACGACTTGGCTGTGAGTGACTTGATGATTTTGTACCGCTGCAAGGTATTGCTCGGGGTCAAAATGTTCCATGACAACAGCGGTGCAACCCATACTTTGTGTGGCCATTGTGAAACGCAATGGGGCAGCGTGGTACATCGGAGCGGGTGAGAGGTACACGCTGTCCGCATTAAATCCAAAAAGCATCGTCAAAGTCGGCGCAACGGTTGTTGGCGTCCCGTCTAATGGAAGATTGGGGAATTCTTTCGTGACACCCTTGGGGAGTCCAGTGGTCCCGGACGAATACAACATGTCAATTCCGGCGATTCGGTTCTCGAGTGGTTCATCTGATTGCTGAGAGACCGCGTCCTCGTAACTTTCATAACCAGGGATGATGCCATCAAGCATGAGTCTCATGGCGACATCTGGTGTGCCAGCGACGATTTCGGCTGCTTGATCTGCTTTGTACTTAGACGTAATGAATGCCTTCGCATCACAATCATTCAAGATGTAGGTGAGTTCGTTACTCGTGAGACGCGACGACGCTGCTGTATAAACGAGACCAGCGAATTGGCAACCCCAGAGAATCTCGAGATAGCGGTCGTGGTTCTCCATGCAAAGCGCGACGTGATCGCCGGGTTGCAGCCCCGCAGCCCGAAATAACTGTGATAGCCGGTTGGCGGCAGCGTTGAGTTGAGCGAACGTCTGGGTGTATCCCGAACTGGGAACAACGAGCGCAAGTTTGTTGGGATGGGTGGCGGCGTGTACTCCGATATGCATGTTTAGAACAGTAGTGCGATTACCCTCGACTAGATGGAGTCGTCAGGTCGAGGTGCGCGCTGGGCTAAGGATCGGTTCGCTCAATTGATTGAGGAGGGCGGTCAAATTCCCCTGGACGAAATGGCATTCTTGATTTCGTCCGTGATGTCTGCTGGTCAGGCGATGACCGATGCAGGTGATGGCGAGACGGGAATCATTGAGCAACTGTTGCGTCTTGATGAATTGGCAGCAGCCGTGCCGTCTCCAACCTTTGGCGGAATCGCTCAGTTTCTGTTCACAGGAACTGATGCTTTTGTGGGTAACCGGGCCGAGTACTACGACCCTGACAATTCACTCCTGTCGCGGGTGCTTGATCGGCGCGCTGGAATACCGATTTCACTATCGGTGATCATGATGGAAGTCGGCCGACGTTTAGGTGTGCCCATCGTTGGAATTGGAATGCCAGGGCATTTCTTGGTGGCCTTGACTCATTCCGGCGGTGGAATTCCTGAAACTTTCGCTGATCCCTTTCAGGAGGGGAGGATCCTGGACGCAGCGCAATGTCAGGAGATCTTTCGACAAATGACTGGAGGGCAGCAGACGTTTCACCAAGGTTTTTTGGCCCCAGTGCACCCCATGGCCATCGTGGAGCGCATGTTGAACAACTTGAAAGCGATTTACATCTCGCGCTCAAATCATGAGGGTTTGCGCAATGTGATGACTTTGCGCTCCTACTTTCCGGGGTTGGGTAAAACTGAGCGAGACGAATTCCTGCGGCTGATGGCACCGTTTAACTGAAGTCGTTTGATCCAAAATCCCTGTACTCGATAGCGCAACTCCTGAAATGTTTGGCTAAGTTACCGCTAGGTACTTTTAATTCAGCAAGTCGTCCATCTAAAACAGTCGTCAATCGAAATACGTTCACCAAAGCACTTAGCGAGGGGTTTTCCCATGAGCACAGCAACCGCCACTTTGACTGCCGATGAACGTCGGGTCTCTGACTTGGTCACCGAACTCTTAACTGAGTTTCCGCCGAAGACCACTGACCCAGTTGTTTTCTTGGGTGCACAGTTTGATAAGGGCTTGGCTTGGGTGCATTTTGAGGAAGGGTTTGGTGGGCTTGGCCTCAACCCGAAAATGCAACGAGTAATTAACGAACGTATTTACGCTGAAGGCGCACCGAACCCCGTTGCACGAAATCCCATTGGTCACGGTATGTGTGGTCCGACGGTTGCGGTGTGGGGATCAGCTGAACAAAAGAAACGCTATTTGCGTCCGCTTTTCACTGGTGAAGAAGTGTGGTGCCAGTTGTTCTCCGAGCCCGGTTCGGGTTCAGACTTTGCAGGTTTGTCGGCCAAAGGTGTGCGCGATGGCGATGAATGGATTGCGAATGGTCAAAAGGTATGGACTACCTTGGCGCATTTGTCGCGTTGGGGCCTGTTGATTGTTCGTACTGACTCAGAGGCAGTGAAGCATGCGGGAATGACTGCTTTTGTTGTTGACATGCAGGCACCTGGTGTTGAAGTTCGCCCGTTGTATCAGATCACTGGCGAGGCCGAATTCAACGAGGTTTACTTCACCGATGTTCGGATTCCCAATAGTGAAATGTTGGGCAGTGTCGGAGATGGATGGCGCGTCTCGCTGACCACTTTGATGAATGAACGAGTATCAATTGGTGGAGCGATTCCTGGCAAGGGTTCAGGAGCGATTCGTGATGCGGTCAAGGTTTGGAATTCGTTGCCTGTTGGCCAACGCGGTCCCGCAACCCGCGATGAACTTATGAAGTTGTGGGTTCGTGCTGAATTGCTCAGGCTCACCAATATTCGGGCTTCACAGAATCGAAAAATGGGGGATCCCGGGCCCGAAGGCTCGATCGCAAAATTGGCAATGGCCGAACTTCACAAAGACATCTATTCGTTTGCGGTATCAATGATGGGTGCTGATGGAATGTTGTTCCCCAGCGGCTATCAGATGGTCCGACCTGAACATGCCATGGGATTAGAAAACCCACAAAAGGCTTTCTTGCGCAGTCGCGCGAACTCAATTGAGGGTGGTACAAGTGAAGTGATGCGCAATATCTTGGGTGAACGAGTTCTTGGTCTGCCCGGTGACGTACGCGTTGACCGCGATATGGCTTGGAGTAAAGTTCCGCGGAACTGAGGTATTCAGCTTCCTGTCTGCAACAAGATGCCGACGAACATGGCGCCAAGCGATGTGAGCAATCCGAGTGCTCCACCTAGCGCTAACGCCAGTTTGGTTCTGCCGACCGAATGAATGACTGCGAACATCGCAGTTGCCATCGCAAGTAAAACGTGGACGAACATGGTGACTTGGTATTCGGTCGACATATCGCCAACTTTGATCTCGAGAATGTTCCACATTCCGGAGACAACGACGACAGCAAATGCTGGCCATGCCACTCGCGCAAATCCGTTAGCGGCGACCTTGAGTGTTTCTGGCGCGACTTGACGGAGTTTGGGAACGAGAGCGCCAAGAACGATTTGTCCGCCGACCCACACTGATGCCGCGAGGATGTGTAGAAAAAGTCGAATGGAATCGGCTGAAGGCGAAATCATGTGACGAGTCTGTCACAAACTGGCGAGAACAGCGCTTGCGGCTAAGGCGCGATCGTCAACGTGCGGTCGATTGACGAGTGAACCACCAGACATCACTGTTACTGCAGTTTCGATCGCTGTTTGCAAGTCGCGCAGATTTCGTGGGGGAGGAAAGTATTCGTCTTCTTCGGTGTAGCGAACTTCTTCAACACCATTGGTCGGAGCAAGTCGCGCAATAACCGCGTCAACGAGTTCTTCGGGGGCCGATGCTCCGGCTGTCACGCCAACGATGCCGTGAAGATCAGCAGGAAGTTCGTTTTCGGTGTTAATGCGAAAGACTCTTTCGCAGCCAGCTTCGCGAGCAAGTCTTTCAAGGGCGCGGGTGTTCGATGAATTAGCCGAGCCGATCACAATGATGGCGTTGCAACGGGGGGCCAGTGACATTAGTGCTGATTGACGATTCGTTGTAGCGAAACACAAATCACTTCGACCTGGTGTCCACACTTTTGGAAAACGTTCTTGCACTCGCACAGCAACTTCGGCCCAGTCGCGATGCGACAGGGTTGTTTGTGCAAGTAGCGCCACCGGTTCACTGAACTCGGGAAGCGCGTTGACTTCTTCGATGGACTCAACTCGAGAAATTGCATCAGGGGCCACCGCCATCGTCCCGACAGCTTCTTCGTGACCCTCATGTCCGACATAGACAATACGAAATCCCTTGGCCGATCGAACCTTGACTTCGTGGTGCACTTTTGTAACGAGAGGACACACCGAATCAACCACGACTGAACCGCGAGCCCGAGCGGCTTCAACGACCTCTGGGGCAGAACCGTGAGCTGACAACATGATGGGCTTCCCTAGTGGGACCTCGTTGATGTCATCGACGAAAATGACTCCGAGTTGCTCAAATCGTTCAACGACAAGTTTGTTGTGCACGATTTCGTGGTAGCAGTAGACCGGAGCGTTAAAACTACGAACCATCCAGGCCAATGCTTTGATCGCCATTTCAACGCCTGCACAAAAGCCACGTGGGGCGGCAAGCAAAACACGGTCGACATTCACAGGTGCGAGGCTAATACTCAAGCGCTCACATTGAGAGAATGTGTGTCAACAGTGCAGGTAGCCTGTGAAATATGTCCGTGAAGCAATCAGCACCCGTTGTGGTTGCGGTCACTCCAAACTCTCCGGCGGCACAGTCAGGGTTGCAACCCGGAGATGAAGTCATTCGGCTCAACGGCATGGTGCCGCGCGACATTATCGAATGGCGTTTAATGGCTGACGAAGCCGAAGTCGAGATTGATTTTGTGCGGGGTGGTTTAGAGATGCAGACCACCGTGACGAAGAATGCGGGCGAGACTCTGGGGGCCGAAGTTGCGAGTGCTTTGTTTGACCGGGTCCGCACGTGCGACAACCATTGCGCATTTTGTTTTATCTATCAATTACCTCCCGGTATGCGAAAGAGTTTGTACCTCAAAGATGATGACTATCGGTTGAGTTTCCTATACGGAAATTTTACAACGTTGACGCGTTTCACCGAGGCTGACCTCGAGCGAGTCATCACCGAAGGCTTGTCACCATTGAACGTGAGCATTCACGCCACTGATCCGCATGTTCGCAGCGAGATGTTGCGCAATCCTCGAGGTGGGATGAGTCTTCGATGGCTCACACAATTACTTGAACATGACATCACGGTTAATGGGCAAATCGTGGTGTGTCCTGGTATCAATGATGGAGCGGTTCTTGAAGATTCAATGATTGGAATTCTTGATCGATATGCCGATTTGCATCATGTGGCACTAGTGCCACTTGGCATCAGTCGTTACAACAACGAGTCATCAATGCGTGCCCACACGCAAGAAGAAGCCCGTCAAGTTGTTGAACTAGTACATCGATGGCAAGAAATTTTCTTAACCCATGTGGGACATCGCATGGTGTTTGCTGCTGATGAGTACTACTTGATGGCAGGAATAGCCTTCCCTCCTGGCGAACATTACGAAGGCTTCGGTTTACATGAAGATGGAATCGGCATGGCGCGTACCTTTGAGTGGGAGTTTGATGGTCGCCTTGAAGTTCCTACTGGTCCCCAAAGCGGATTTTTTGCCGCAGTCGATGGCGCTCCGGCCGAGGGATATCGCGCTTTGCGGAACCCTGCTGGTGATACTGGGTTGAGGGGATGTGGGGGATCGCAGGACTTTGGTTCGACGACGATTTCTTTAACTCCGCGACGAAATGCTCCAGTTGGAATTTTGACTGCGCCTTACGGGGCTCAGGTTTTGCGACCTCTGGTCGCGCGATGCGAGCGTTCTGATGTGCGTCTCGTCACTGTTGAAAATGAGTTCTTTGGCGGAAATATCGCCGTGAGTGGCCTGATGGTGGGTCAAGACATCGCTCGGGCGCTTGATCATGAGCCCGAAGGGCACCGATATCTACTTCCGGACGTGTGTTTATCAGAAGGTCGTTTCCTTGACGGCTTGACGACGGCAGACTTACCCCGCCCTGTTGAGATCATCCCGACCGACGGAATCGCACTACGGCGAGCATTGGAAATAACGAAATGACCGAAGAAACAGAAGTCCAACTTCCCGTGGCGGTCATTGTTGGTCGTCCCAATGTCGGCAAGAGCACCCTTTTTAATCGTGTCATCGGTGAACAAGCGGCAATTGTTGAAGACCGCCCCGGTGTTACCCGTGACCGTAAAGAACTTGAGGCAAATTGGTTGGGCCGTCGCTTCATGCTTGTCGATACGGGTGGTTGGATGCCAGGTGGTAGCGAACTTGATGCCAAAGTCAGTCGTCAAGTTGAGGCTGCGGTTCGCAATGCTGACCTCGTGATTTTTGTTGTTGACGGATCGGTCGGTGTCACCGACGATGATGAACTCATGGCTAGTTGGCTGCGCAAGTCGGCTGCAACCGTGATGTTGGTCGTTAACAAAGCCGACAATGATCGTCGCGAAGCTGATCGTTGGGATTTCTTATCACTCGGTCTCGGTGACCCGTATCCAGTGAGTGCGTTGCACGGACGACGGGCCGGTGACTTACTTGATGAAGTGATTGTGCGGATGCCGTCGTCACCTCTGAGCGAGGAATACATTCCGAATTACGGACTTGATCAAGAGATTATTCCTGTAGGTGATCAGAAGCCGCCGCGTGTTGCTCTTGTTGGTCGTCCGAACGTGGGAAAGAGCACATTGTTCAATCGCTTGGTCGGTGAAGATCGGGCAGTTGTGCACGATATGCCGGGAACAACGCGTGACTCAATTGACACTTTGGTTGAGACCGAAGACGGCCCAGTTGTCTTCGTTGATACAGCAGGTATGCGTCGTCGCTCGCGTATTGATGATTCGGCCGAGTACTACTCGCTGGTTCGTGCGTTACGCGCAGTTGACGGTTCAGATATCGCGCTCTTTGTGATTGATGCGACACAAGGCATAACTGCACAAGATCAGCGGCTCGCTGAACGAATTGACGCTGCCGGATGTCCGATCGTCATCATGTTGAACAAGTGGGAACTGATTGATGATGCTGAAGAGCGTGAACGAATTGATCTCGAAGTCAAGCGCAAACTTTATTTTGTGGACGATGCCCCAGTTCTGAAGGTGTCGGCCCTCACGGGTAAGGGTGTGCACAAATTGCGTCCCGTCTTGCAAGAAGCGATTTTGCAATACCACCGTCGTATTCCGACTCGTGATGTGAATCGAGTGATTGCTGATGCGCAACAGCGTCAAGCCGCAGGTGGAGGCGCTCGCGTGATGTACGCATTGCAGGGAGCCACCGACCCGCCGACATTTACGTTGTTCGTGAATCGCGAGTTGCCACATACATACTTGCGCTACCTTGAACGAAGTATTCGTGAAGCATTCAACTTTGGCTCAACTCCGTTGAAGTTGCGAGTGCGTAAGCGGGCTGACTGATTGCCATGCCTTTTTGCGAAGACTGTGCCAAGTATTGGGCGCCCAGTGCCATGTCTGCCGATGGAACGTGTCCAACCTGCCAACGGGTTCTTGAAGCGCCACAAATTGTCAGTACGGTTCCGACACATCGCAAGGTGACCGCTGAGAACATCAACTTGCGTCAGTTGGCCAATGGTCTCGATGACGGTGAGGATGCAAAAGCGCCGTGGCATTTCAAGTTGCTGGTCGTCGCATTGTGCCTCTACCTAGGATGGCGAATCGTTCAAATCTTTGTGTGAACAGTGTCTAGTGTGTTGCCATGAGCAACACTCCGATCCCGCCGCCTCCCGGTGCCCCTAACTACGGGCAAAACCAGACTTTTTCAGCGCATCTCGCTCAAGGTCAGTTCGCAGTCCAGATTCCTGGATTGCACGGTCAAAATTTCTCGCATGACCAGCTGGTGCAGATGGCAAAGCAACGGGTTGTGAAACCTCAAACCTTGGTCCAGCGCGTTGGCGAACCTTATTGGTCGCCCGCCTCATCGGTCCCGGGTGTGTTCAGCGACAAGAACTACATCGTGGCAGTACTTTTGGCATGGTTCTTGGGTGGGTTAGGTATCGATCGTTTTTATCTGGGATACACCGGCATTGGGATCGCTAAGTTGTTGACCTTTGGTGGATTGGGAATCTGGTGGCTGATTGATCTGATTCTGATCGCTCTCAAAAAGGTTCCTGATCGTCAGGGTCAACCCCTCTCCTGATTAAGGGAGAGGCGACGCTAGGCTCGTCTGCACATAACTCGGGCTGTGGCGCAGCTTGGTAGCTCGCTTGACT
>SXGQ01653757.1_pt1 | contig 23515 bp, 19 predicted proteins | sample 3178371 | NCBI WGS metagenome assembly SXGQ01 (sample SAMN11356859, study PRJNA531348) | freshwater metagenome | isolation source: freshwater sample F1-20 | place: China: Fuxian Lake, Yuxi | collected 2017-12-25 | reverse complement strand
TATTAAAATACCCACGATTCATTTCCCAATCCAAACAAAGCGGCGGTATCCACCGGTATAATGTGCTGATGTTGGGTGTCCCAAATATAATTTTCTAAGTGCCGGTCTTCACGTCCAATCATATCCCCCAATGCCGCATGCCACGCCAAGGATTGAATATAGCGACCCATTTCCTCGCTGGAAACCACGGCACCCGACCCAAATAAATAATCACTAAAGGATACCCCTTCCACCCAATCACTCAGTTCATAGCCCGATGGCCACTGGGCTGACGGGGCCACATGAACCGCTCGAATAAATGGAAACCCCATTTCTTTCAGCAAGTCCTGATAATAGGGTTGATTGGGATGGGCCTCTTGCTTCACCACCACACTGGTTCCCCCCGTTATTGTGATACGGAATACAGCGTGAGCCATGCCAATATCTTGAACATCCACCACATCCCCCACGCCGACTGGGGTTCCCAAATATTCGGAAATGAGGTTCAAAACACCGTTAGCCAATAATTTTTGGGTCAGTCGATGGGTTCGATCTTCATCTGTTCCGGAATTCACCACGGCCCGACGCAACCGACAATGATCCACCCCATACAAAATACCTGCACCCTTTTTTTTGTTCAGTGGCAACCCAAATTGAGAAGGGTCATTAAAATAATCCAAAATATCCGCTTCTGAAAAGGGCATCAGCCCAATATCAGGTAACGAAATGGCATCTAACGCCACTAACAGGGGCTCCCAATTCGAATGGTTCACCCGATTCATGGTGTCATCATCTTTGCGATGGCCAATGGACACGCCATGGCCACATCCGATGCCAAATACCCAACTGGGATCGATGTCGCCAACCCATCTGCGGCATGAGAATGGGCCCATACAGCCGCTTTAACCCGATCGATGAGGTCACGATCTCGCCATTGGGCCAACATCCCACCCAAACAGCCAGCCAACACATCCCCCATTCCAGCTGATGCCATACCCGGATTCCCAGCTGGACACCGCCATTCCTCCCTCCCCCAACATACCGTTGATGGGCTCCCTTTTTTGACCAGCACACATGCCGCAACTGCTGCCGATTGAGCCATCTGATAACGGGTCCACTCCCCATGGTGGGGGGTCAGTATAAAATGAGACGCCCCCAGATGATGGGAGACCACGGTGGCCATGGCCCCTGCATCCACCACGGTTGGACAGTTGGCTTGAATGGCCCAATGCAATATGGCGGCGACAGGAATGGGGGAATAATCCGTTATGCCGGGGCCAATGATCAGGGCATGGGGTGCCAATCGATCCAAGCATACCGCCCACTCTGGGGAGGTCAGCGGCTGGGGCACTTTGACCACCTCGGGATAAGGTATTTGGGTCATCATTACCGGAGAGGCCAATACACTCACCAAGCCAACTCCCGTTTTAAGTGCGCCCAGGGCAGCCAGCCAAATGGCGCCTTCCATCCCCATATCACCCCCAATACCCACCACACGGCCCACTGAATGTTTATGGCAGCTTTGATCTCGGGGCAAAAATTGGCAGGGGGGCTCCATCGCAGTCAATGACATGGTTGAATTGTACTATAAACCCATCTCCACGCAACCATGCCCGTTCCGTCGCAATAGTCGATGCCGCTCAAGTTCAACCATGGCATCTGTAGTCAATCGGCGAGTCATTGGGTGGGGGCCAACGGGGGTAGCATGCGAATGCTCACCGCATGTAACCCTTGCTCGATAAAGGGCTGCAACACCCGCATCACAGCTCGGTTTTGTGCCACTCTGGACCCAGTCAGTTGGGGGGATTGAATATACACCGTCAGATGGGTCACTCCCCCGTTGCCTTGGTAATGCCCCGCATGAGATGCCGAATCATCCTCTAGTTTTAAATAAGAGGGATTCAATGAATGTTGCAATACCCGCTCAATATCTGATAGATGAATCATGCCGCAATCCGTTCCAAAACACAATCAACCCCCTTAAAAAAATGTGCCATTCCCTGAATGGTGGCCATATCACGGGCCAATGATTCTCGCACGAATTGTGTAATATGGGGGGTTTCAAAACACCGCTTTAGAACAGGTATCACCGCTTCTTCAATCAAATGTCCCCTGTTTTGGTCATCACATTGGCTCGCTAAATCCAGTACCATAGCCAATTGTAGCGTAGCCATATCGGGGCTAATCACCGGCTGAAAAACCGATTCATTTAAATGGCGATTGGCCAAAGATAAAATGGCATTGGTTTCCTCTAAGGGAAGATGCGTTGCCACCACCCCCAACAACATGGGGTCCATTCTTGAATCCAATTCCCCCCGATCGACACCCTCGTGTAAGGTACCATAAAAGCGAATCAACGCATCCAAAATCCCTTGGTAATATCGCAACCGAATTTGGATCATCCTTAACATACCCACCCCACCCCCTTGATAGGCCGATGACAAAACCTGCTGATTGACATCCCTTACAAATTGCACAACATCCTCATCCCATACCCCTAACATAAAGGTATTCACCCATTGAGATGCCCATATAATCTGGACATCCGCACCCTGAACTAGCACCCGTCGAACCGCAGGGGCACCAACCCCGCCCGCCATGGTTAACACCGACAAATACCCCAACTGTACCAAACGAACCGCTTGCGGGTTTTGGTGATGTGCACTATTTTCAAAATAAGGATCCTGTTTAAAGATAGTACGTATTTCGTCGAGGCTATCAACCTCCCAATTCATTTGATCCAATTCCCCTGCTACCAGTGCCAATAGGGTCATTGGAACGGGTAATGACAGCTGGTTAGGGGACATTTGAATGAATCGGATGGCTACAATAGGCATCCACCCGTTCGCGATCAATGGTAACTGAGGTTTGACCCGACCCAGGCATTTCAAACATAATGGGCATCATAATCCCCTCTAAAATACTTCTTAAGGCACGCGCCCCTAATTTTTTCTTGATGGCATGGGAGGCAATCGCTACCAAGGCATCATCGGTGACATCCAATTGAATCCCATCAATGGATAATAAAAATTGATATTGCTTCACCAACGCATGTTTGGGCTCCACTAAAATACGAATCAAGGCATCTTGATCTAATTCATGTAGTGGGGCAACAATCGGTAAGCGCCCAATTAGTTCCGGTATCAACCCAAATTGTTGCAAGTCTTCGTATTGTATGTGCTCAAATACGTTTACCTCACCCAACGATTGTTGCTGATCGCTTAAAAAGCCAAATCGTTGTTGCTGAATACGACGTCGAATCAAGGGCTCAATTCCGTGAAACGCGCCACCCGTGATAAATAAAATATTTTTGGTATTAATCGATAAAAAGTCACCTTGTGGATTCTTTCTTCCACCCTTACTAGGCACATTCATTAATGACCCCTCAAGCATTTTTAATAATGCTTGTTGAACGCCCTCGCCTGATACATCTCGGGTAATGGATGGGTTTTCCGATTTCCTCGAAATTTTATCAATCTCATCTAAATAAATAATCCCCATTTGTGCCCGTTCAATGTTATGGTCAGCCACCTGAATCAATCTAAATAACATTCCCTCAACGTCTTCCCCAACATACCCCGCCTCGGTTAGGGTCGTCGCATCCGCAATGGCAAATGGTACATCCAATAATTTGGCTAAGGTTTGGGCAAATAATGTTTTACCAGTACCAGTAGGGCCCACCAATAAGACATTACTTTTTTGTAGTTCAATATCCCCATCCGCAGGGGCGTGCTTAATCCGTTTATAATGATTGTATACCGCCACCGATAACACACGTTTGGCATGATCTTGCCCGATAATATGCTCATTCAGGTGCTGATAAATCTCTTTGGGACTGGGCACAACCAAGTCTGAAGCTATCGCTATTGCCGGATTTATAACCGAATCCTCAGATTGAACCTCAATCCCGATGACCTCATTACAAGTCACCACACACTCGTCACAAATATTGGCAGTTGGGCCCGTTACAAGGGCCTTTACATCCATTTGGCTTTTGCCACAAAACGAACAAACAGGTAATTTCACCGATTTAATGGATTCGACTGAATGACTTTGTCAATCAACCCATACTTAACCGCTTCTTCGGCACTCATGAAGAAATCCCGATCCGTGTCTTTTTCAATTTGTTTGAGCGGTTGCTTGGTATGATTCGCCAAATTTTCATTTAAAGATCGTTTTAACCGCAATATTTCTTTGGTTTGAATTTCTATGTCTGTTGCCTGACCTTGCGCACCACCCAACGGTTGGTGAATCATAATTCTGGCATTTGGCAAGGCAAATCGTCGCCCTGGCTCACCCGCCGCCAACAATACAGCCCCCATTGAAGCCGCTTGACCCAAACAAATGGTCGATACTTTTGTTTTGACATATTGCATGGTGTCATAAATCGCCAACCCAGCGGTTACCACCCCACCCGGACTGTTAATATACATGTAGGTTTCTTTTTCCGAATCCTCCGCATCCAAAAACAACAATTGCGCAATGACCAAATTGGCAATGTGGTCGTCAATGGGTTCACACAAAAAGATAATCCGCTCTTTAAGCAGTCGAGAATAAATGTCATACGATCGCTCACCACGACCCGTTTGCTCTACAACAATTGGTACCAATCCCATTTTTAACTCCTTACTGTTTGATTACATCACAACCAATTAAGCCGCTTCAGGCGACGATGGCACCACATGAACGGCCGATTCTACCAACAACTTAATGGCTTTCTCTCGTATTAAAAAGCCAACAAACTGTCGCATATCACCCTTTTCTACCATTTGTTTAATTTGGAATTCAGATAATTTGGGATCTTGTTTCCCAATAAACGCCACCAACTCCTCTTCGGTTACCGTCCACCCCTCAAGTTCGGCAATTTTAGAATAGGCCAACCCAGCTTTCACCCGTATAAGGGCCGTTTCTTTCAAGGACTCTCGCCAAGCATCAAGGGTCTGGTTTGCCTTCTTTAACTCATCATTTAATGTGGTATTTCTTTTTTTACACCGCTCTTCCTCTGCCGCAACCATGGCGTCTAATTCCATATTCAGCAAGGTATCACTCACGGTAATGGTCATCCCAGAAACGACCTGATCCATTAATTGTTCCAATCGTTGATTAACAAAGGTTGTTTGAGCGTCTTGCTCTAGGTAATCACGGCAATTTTGGGTTAATGCCGCCTCATCACTCACACCAAGCTGGGACAGCATGGCCTCTGTAAAAACATCCGGAACCTTACGGGATCTAACCTCCTTAATAGAACCAGTCATTACGACTGTTTTGCCCGCAACCTCGGCAAATTGAAAATCATCGGCAAAGGTATCCACCACCTGAAAGGTATCGCCTACCACCTTCCCGATTAATGCCTGATCAAAAGACTCCCCAAACAACCCGCTACCCACCCTAATACCGCCATTTGGATTCGTCCAAGACTCAACCGCGGGTCCATCTTGTATCTGTGATTGTATGGATACAACCGCAATATCCTGAATTTGAATAGGGGAATCAACCAATTCAAGAGTCGCAAAACGCTCACGCAAATTGGCCAACGTCTGCGACACATCGTCATCGGTAACCGGCGTCAGGGTGGCCGAATAAGACAACCCTTTATACGTTCCCAAAACCACCTCTGGCAACACTTCAACTTCAAGCGTAATGGCCAAAGATTCCGATGGCTTGTATTCCCCCATTTTTGTAATTTCAGGACGCCCAACCACATTCAATTGCCGCTCAACTATCGCCTTTCGACAGGTTACATCCACCGCCCATTCTAAACCTTCTTGAACCCCAAAATAGTCTCCAAATCTTGACTTTATAACCTCATCGGGTGCTTTCCCCTTGCGAAACCCAGGTATTTCAAGCTCAGCTCGAATCTCATTTTGTTTCTTACCAATTAATTCATGAATTAAATCGCTGGGCACCTCGATTTCAAATACCCATTTGTTCTCATTTTTAACTTCCGACAATACACTCATATTCGTTCAGTCCTTTTAAATTAATATACCCAATTTGCAACACGCTGGAACAGCTTAGCCCCATTAATTTACTGCATGATGTGTTATTTGTTAATTAAAAGTTACATACACCATCGCTGATCTACCCCCATTTTGTTAAAACATACCCCTTATGTTGGATGTATTACAACAACGTCCATCCCACTCGATGCCCCCCACTGGATCTTTCTTATGCCCGTCGATTTTGAGCCCACAAAAACGCCTCCCCATTCACACAGTCGCCTTACAATGATAGTACCCCAACCAACCAAAGCGCTGGAGCGGGATACCAGATTCGAACTGGCGACCTTCTGCTTGGCAAGCAGACGCTCTACCAACTGAGCTAATCCCGCTAAACCCATTTAAAATGGATTTTAAGACTATATCACTTGATCGATCGTCTGGTAAACTATGAAATCATGGCACCATTACAACAAACACGAAGACGGCGATTATATGGGGTGATTCTGGTTGTTTCAGCCTTATTTATGGGGTTGGGGCTATGGCTAAATACCGCATCCATCCCGCTCAACGATAAAATCCAAAAACTACACCGCCAACTCAAAATTGTGCGAGATGAAAATAGGGATTTGAGGGCCCAATTCCTCAATGAAACCCGGCTGTCTCGGGTGGATGCCATTGCAACTGATATGGGGATGCATCGCCCCACCATCGTTAACACGATTATTCCACATGCCCAACTCACCCTCACCAAAACGCCTTAATTATTTGTTTTTAGGCATTGTCATATTTATGGGCATCATTGTGCTCCGACTCCTCTATTTACAAGTGATTAAGCACCCTTTTTATTTAGAAAAATCTGAAAATCAAATTAATAAAGTATTTACAATCTTTCCCAATCGGGGCAACATTCTCGATCGCCATCAAATACCACTTGCCTTTTCGCGACCCGTTTTTTCGGCCTATGCCATTCCAACACAAATTCAAAATAAACCCCAATTTGCCAAACAAGTGGCTGACATTACAGGTCAGCATCCCGATCGAATATTGGCGCTCATCGATAATCAATTGGCGTTTGTTTGGATCAAGCGAAAATTAACCGATACCATGGCAAAATCTTTGAAAGATTTGGCCCTACCCGGACTTAATTTTGTTCAAGAAGATTTGAGGGTGTACCCACAACAAGAGTTATTGGCCCATGTGTTGGGGTTTGTTGGTATCGATAATCAAGGATTGGGTGGGATTGAATATCAATTTGATCGGGCCTTACAAGGGGCCCCTGGTCGTATTATGTTAGAGGGCGACCCACTGGGGTATCGATTGGTGACGGGAAAGAGAGAAACCAGACGAGCCATGCATGGGGGGGATATTACCATCACCATCGATTCGTATTTGCAATATGTGGCTCAAAAAGCCCTGGAAGAGGGGATTGCCGAAAATGGGGCGGCCGGTGGGCAAGCGATTATTATGGACCCCAAAACAGGCGATATTTTGGCCATGGTGGATAGCCCATCATTTGACTCAAATCAGTGGCGAAATAGCACGGATGAAATCAGGAAAAACAGTGTGGTCACCGATGTATATGAACCTGGGTCTGTATTTAAATTGGTAACCGTGGCGGCCGCATTAAACGAAAATTTGGTGTCCCCCCAAACCATCTTACATGTTCCTGAAACCATGCAAATTGGGGGGCGAACCATTCGTGAAGCCCATGGCCGTGAAGCCGGTGAAACAGATTCCAGAAGTGTGAGTGAAATTATTGAAAAATCGCTAAATGTGGGGACGTCATTATTGGCGATGAAAGTGGGTCATCAACGCTTTTATGACTACATCACCCAATTTGGATTTGGGGAACGAACCAATATTGAAGTGCCCGCTGAATCAAGGGGTATTCTTAACCACGTGTCCAAATGGAGTCAACCTGACATCGCCATGATTTCATTTGGTCAGGGAGTGGCCGTCACCCCCATTCAAATGATTGCGGCTGTCTCGATCATTGCCAATGATGGATTTCGCGTCAAACCCCGATTGATTTGGAAAATTAATCAGCCCCATTCATTGGCGATGCAATCCATTCCCATTCAAAACAAGGGGCGCGTTATATCCACTCAAACAGCAAAAACCATTCAATCCATGATGGCCGATACGGTTAAAAAAGGAACGGCTACCGCTGCCCAGATACCCGGTTATTCCGTTGGTGGCAAAACGGGAACCGCTCAAAAAGTACGCGTGGGCGGGATTGGCTATGAACCAGGTAAATATATTGCATCGTTTATTGGTTTTTTTCCTGTACAATCTCCGCGTGTGGTGATTTTGGTGATTGTTGATTCACCTAGCAAAAGTATTTATGGTAGTACAGTGGCCATACCCATTTTCCGAAAAATTGCCTTGGCAACCATCGATCATTTATCCATTCCCGCCGATCAGCTTGTGCCGGGCCAACGCATTCAGTTGGTTCAATAATGGGGAATCAGTCGTGACCCGCCATCCCGAAACCCTTTATCTAAAAGAAATGGCTGACCTGATGCAAAATAAGGGTTTATCTCGTGAGTGGCTCCAATTTATACAACGCACCGCCGATTGGTTAGGGCCCATGTCCGACTCAACCCGACTATCCCGCTTGGACGACTGGTTATCGGATATTCAAATCCGATTTCCGAACCCCATCCAACGACATACCCCGTTTGATGATGCCATGGCTCCCTTAATTGGTAATAGCTTGGCCATGCAACCCATCTATCGTGCCATTGGGCTCATTTTAGAAACCGATATTACGGTGATGTTATTGGGGAATACTGGTACAGGCAAAGACATTTTGGCTAGTTTAATCCATCATCAATCTTCTCGGCGCAACCACCCATTGGTTACAGTCAATTGTGGTGCCATTCCAAGAGAATTAATTGAATCTGAATTATTTGGGGTTGAACAGGGTGCATTTACGGGTGCAGACCGATCCAGACCAGGTAAATTTGAACAAGCACAACATGGCACCCTCTTTTTAGATGAAATTGGGGAATTGCCGTTGGATATGCAAGTGGCCTTGTTACGGGTGATCCAAAATCGAGAGGTGGTCCGGGTGGGTGGGCAACAGGCCATTCCCCTGAATGTTCGATTGATTGCAGCCACCAATCGCGATTTAAGTCGTGCCATGGAAACCGGTGGGTTTCGTTCTGATTTGTATTATCGATTAATGGTTTATCCCATTCGGTTACCGGATTTGGCCGAACGTATCGAAGATATTGTGCCGCTGGCCATTTATTTCTTACAACGATTTTCCAAACAATACCGGATTCCCTTTCATTCACTCAGTCCGTTAACCGAAACATGGCTATGTGAGCAACCATGGCCCGGTAACATTCGAGAACTCGAAAATACCATGCTGCGAGGTTTAATCACCGCACAAGGCAACCCCATTTTGCCCCACATGCTATCGGTGGGGCCTGCTGCATCGGTCCCTCGGTTGCCGGCGCCCCACCCAACCCCCTCCGCGATTATTCCTTTGGATGTGATGGAAGCCAAGGCCATTTCGGAAGCCTATCTTCAAACGGGACAGAATGTTGCCAAAACAGCCAAAGCATTGGGGATTACACGGGCCACCTTTTATAACAAAGCAAAAAAATATGGCATCCTCTCATCCGGAGACCCCCACGCATGATTCACGCCTTGGATTTGGAAGCACAACCACTCTTGAGCCGTTATCTATCCCCCTCTCGGCTGGCACATAGCCAACGGGTTGCTCATACGGCGTACGAATTGGCCATTCATTGGAATCTCGATTCGCAAGCTGCCTATCAAGCTGGTTTATTACATGATTTAGCGAAACCATTTTCACCCAGTACATTGCCTCATTCCATTTCAGATTCATTAACCGATGTATGGGAAAGCTATCCCGCCGTTTGGCACGCCTTGGTTGGACCTGCGTGGATCAACTCACTTCCGATTACCCCATTGGAGGGTGTTTTAGAGGCGATTTATTGGCATACAACGGGGGGAGATTGCATGTCTTGTTTGACACAGGTGCTATTTGTGGCTGATTATATTGAACCTCAGCGTCCATTTGGCAATCGTCAAATGATTGCTGAGTTGGCCCAGTCCAATCTTCAACACGCCACCCTTGCGGTGGTGGGGTCCTCAATCCACGATCTGTTACGTCGAGGACTCCCCATTCATCCATTTACCATTGATTGCTATAACTGGGTGTGTGGACAACTCGGGGTTTCGGTGTCAAAGTCCATTATTGAAGTTATATGAGAGTCAGATTATGAATAAACCCTTGTTTTATATAAAACGTTTTTATGTTTGGTACCAATTACATCGCAACCGATGGGCCGGTCGGATGGTGCGATTCCCCATCTATCTATTAATTGCCTATTTAATTTGGGCTTTTGTGTTGGCGAGTATGATAAGCCGTGCCTTGGTATTGGAAGTGGTGTTGGCTTTAATGCCCAAAACCAAGTTAGATGGGGTTAATATTTTGGTGGTGGGCGTGGATGGCACCAATGGCATTCAACGATCGGATACCATTATGGTGTTACATTTGGATTCATCGAAAAACAGGGTGGGTGTGATGTCCATTCCACGGGACACCCGCGTGAATGTGGCGGGTATTGGCCCCACTAAAATTAACCATGCCTATGCCTTTGGGGGTATTTCATTATTAAAACGAACCGTCATGGAATTTATGAATATCCCCATTGACCGATATATCCGAGTCAACTTAACGGGGGTTCAGCACTTGGTCGATCAGTTGGGCGGGGTGGTCGTAACGGTTCCTAAAAACATGTATTACGTGGATGCAGCTGGTGATTTATATATTGAGCTAAAAAAAGGGAAACAAGTATTAAATGGGGATAAATCCGTTCAATATTTACGATTTAGACATGATCAAGATTCAGATTTGGGGCGTATTCACCGGCAACAGGGGTTTGTCCATTCGGTGGCGAACCGAATTGTTGAATTAGGTGATGACGCCAATTTACCTCGTATTGTCACCAAGCTCAGTCAATCCTTTGATTCCGATCTCTCTACCAAAGAATTAACTGGCATGGTGGTCCAATTCCGTCATGCCCTTCATGCTGAACGCATTGATATGGGAACCATCCCTGGGTCGGCCATTTTGATGGAAGGGGTTAGTTTTTGGAAGCCGGATATTAGCCAGATGGATCAATCGGTAGACCGTGTATTATTGGGTTTGGACGTCAAGCAAGATATGTTAATGGCAAAAGTGAAAACGGCCGACCGATCCGCCAGTACAGATGAACGTCGAACGGTCACCCTCAAAGAAGCCAATCGGGTGGCCCAACAAACGGATTTGGCCGTGATTAAAAGTAAGAAAGCAAAGGACAAAGTTAAAGTCATCAAAAAACAAATGGTGGTTGAAGTATTAAATGGAACGGGAATTCCGGGTCAGGCCAATCAGGCTGCGGCCAACCTTAAGAAGTTAGGCTTTAAGGTATCCCGAACCGGGAATGCGGGTAGTTTCAAATATGGCAATACCTTGCTGGTGGATTGGCGAAATCAGGTCGATTCAAGTGTGGCGATGGCCCATGCATTGGGGATCGATCCATCTAAAATTATTGTCTATAACCGTCCTAAAAAGACCATTGATGCCACTATTGTAGTCGGAAAAGATTGGGGACAATTACCCAGAAAGGCCGGGGTAACCCCATGACAAAAACCAATAAGACCAAACCATCAACCGTGATTCATACCATCGCCACATTTTGTGTGGATCACAAAGCCCATGACGTTAAAGTCTATCATTTTACCCATCCCTTATTCGAGGAAGCCAGTGTGGTGACCAGTGTGAGCAACACCACTCATTTACGGTCGTTACGAGATACATTGGCTAAGTTTTGCGCCGAACACTATGCTAAAAACCGCGACGAGGTAATGGCAACAGGGGATGTGGATAGTGGTTGGGTATTGCTCACGCTAGCTGGGGAAGTGGGGGTTCATATGATGTTGCCTGCAACTCGAACCTTTTATGACTTAGATGGTTTATTCATGCAACGGGGATCCGTGACCATCTATTCATCCATATGATCACCCCCCCATTCGGGTTCGACAGGTTTAACTGAGCGTGGATGGTGGAAAAACCCATTAACACATTCGACTGTTTTTTATAATCAGAAAGGGAGCATCATGCCATCTTCGCCACAATCATTAGGTCAGGTTATGGGACTCGCTTCCCGCCTTATTGGGGCGATGACGAGCCCGATTATTATTGGGTTTGGGGCAGGTTTTTTTTTGGTCAAAGAATACCAATGGCCGTCATATACCCTGCTCATTTGTACAGGGATTGGGATTTCACTTGGATTTTATTGGCTCATTAAAGATGCATTGGCCCTATCCGACTCATCCCCTCACGATGGATAGCGAGGGATGGGTGACACCATATTGTGGGTGGTAATATGTGGTTAACCCATCACGATGTGGTGAGTCGAACAAACTTGGTATTAACCACTCATTGTAGTATTCGCTGCTTGGGGTGTCGGTGGTGGGAATTGGATGCTCCTCATTTATCCTCTCATCACCTGACTCAACTGATTCAAACGGGGCAATTTTTTGATGAATACCCAATCACGCAAGTGTATAATATCATGGGTGGGGATCCCTTGTTATTTGAGGCATTACCAGCCTTACTCACTTTATTAAAAAGTGAGGGAATTTATATCCGGTTTTGGACACCAATTGGATATGGAGAAGAAAGCTTACGGCAGATTGAATCGTATGTGGATGAAGTGGTGCTGTATTTACCGTATCCCGATGCGAATGAATACCGAACGTATACAGGTTGTGATGCGTATTTGGATATTGAAAGGTGGTTAACCGAGTCGAATCAGTCGTTACGGATGAGTCTACACACATGGTGTACCCCTTTAACGGTGGGTTGGCTCCCAGATATTCATGAATTGGCACGAGGTATTCAGGCTCGCTTTTTAATTACCTATGGATTGGCACATGAGTGGCATCGTGATGAATTAGACTTTATTCATCGGTATCAATCCATTAAGGGGTGTATGGTGGTTCCAATTCGACGCCGGCATCGGCAGTCATGCCCGGCAATTCCGATGGCAATGTTACAATCTGATTGGGGGTTGGGGTGGCAGTGGTTGAGTGGGGTAATGAAGGAATGGATACCGAGGGTATAATAAGTTGTAGCGTGATTTTAATGTGAAGGCGTCCCCCCCCATACTCCTCACTAAACCACCATGGGTGTAGCACCCCCAAAGCCAGCCTTACGGGCTGTGCCCTTTGGCATCCCAATAGCTAGGGAACACCCTTTAAAATACCCCATTTTATGGGGTTCCAAGTTCCTTTGTCCCATTAACGAGGCTGGGTGCGCAGCCCCCACATGTCACCCCCTCACCCTGCTTAAAAATTTAACGTCCCCTTAATCACCACTCCCGACACATCATAACTAAATTCAGGCAACCCATATTTTCGGTACACCGGATCTAAGTTATTGGTTAATATTTTAATATATCCCTCACCTGTTAACGTAAAGTTTCGTATATACGGATTACCGGTAATGGGTATAATAATATTTAAACTTAAATTACCCACATGCACCGTATCACTCCGCTGCACCAATTCCGTTCGAATCAAATCATCTGTTCCACGTAAAAATTCGGATTGTTGTAATGTATTCAACTGTATCCCCCACGAATCCGTACGTGTATAAGTCGCCGTTACATTAAAAAACTCAGACCGAAATGGCGTGTATGATACCGCCGCTACCCCCGTATACCCCGGCTGCGCCGGTGCATTGCCCACCCGAGATGACTTCATTGAATAATCATAGCCAATCGTAAACCCAGAAAATAATGTAAACGACGTGCCAGCCGTAATGGTTTCATCCGAAAATAAGGTGACCGTCTTTACTACCGGTGTTTCATTGCCTTCCTGAATCCGATTGATCGAATAGCCCCCTTTAATCGCAATCCAATTAATAAACGGATTCACCACCACTACCCCCGATATTAACGATGATTCCTTTTCTGTTACATCGGTAAATAACAAGGGATTATTCCGAATTATCGGACTCACTAACTCATCTTTAAGAATCGATAACTTGGGGCTTCGGTATTGGGCCAAATTTCCCAACGTATATGTGCCTGATACATCAATCACCAATCCAAAAAAAGAGGGGAATGGCACCCTTGCCGATGTTCCCAATTCATTCGACACCCGATAGGTTACCCCTTGGTTTGATTGCAACACATTTCGGCTAAACCAATCTTCCGTTTCTCGTAACGTCCCAGCCCCCGATATCCAATTCCATAATGTGCCACCAAGTCGAATGGACTTCATTTGCATCGACGCAAAATCTTGGATAAAACTGGGCGTGGCCCCATCATACAATGCCACATCCTGCTTGCGACTATCTCGCCACTCAAAGGATTCATCCAACGATAATTCCGGATTGCTAACATTCAATTTCAGTAACTGTGACACCAACGGAATTCCGTCAATTGAAATGGGCCACGGAAATGAAAAGGGCGTCGGACGAAATACCCATCCCTGCACCCGCTTTGAAGATGGCGTCCACTCACTGGTGCGATTTCCCGTCGCGCCAACCACCGTACGTTCACTCTGATTAAACTCATTTTTTTCAGATAAATCCAAGCGATACACCATATGATTGAGTACCGGCAAGGGAAGATCAATGGTCATTCTCCCCGTCTTAAGCTCATAATCTCGATACGTCGTGGTTTTAAAATAGGTTTGAGAGGTTCCCTGAAGCAACGATTGATTCAATTGCTTCACAATCGAAAATTCGGGAAAGCTTATCCACTTCATTGGTGAAAAGGATTTTAAACTCACCCCTTGACCGGTCGATTTGGTCATATTCTGATCATTATTTTCCACCGTCACACGCTCATCCCAATTTAATTGAAAAACGGAATTGTCCCATACCGATACCCAAGCACTTTGCGGATCCCCACCCCAATTGGTTAACATTCCATGCATCGAGAAGCGGTCAATCGACAAATCCGCCGCCGTGCTTTTTCGACCTTTTTGACCCAATAAAGCACTGTATTGATTCTCTAATGAATACCCACTCGAAATATTAACCCACGATTGTGGCACCAATACCGATCGAATCCGCATATTTATTAATTGATTCGGGGTACTTTGTTTACCATTGCTTTCGCTATATGATTCTTCCGATTGGGTACTAAATGTAATATCCCAACCTCTAAAAGGCTTAATGTCACTATCCAACCCCCACAATGAACGGTGATTTTTGGTGAGCCCAATCGGGGATTGAGCCGTATTAAAATACTCTAACGTCGTCGATTGATTGTATTTTGGCCTAAAATTGGCAACCTCCACTCCCCACCACTGTGTAATGGTATATAACCCCGATAAGTCAAACCCATCGGTAATCACGGACCGCTGATTAAACCCATCTTTAACCCCATCCATACTATGGGTATAACTCCGACGAAATTGGGTTTTTTGATCGGATGGACCAAAATCTACCCGAGTCTCCGCCGCTAACAAATCGTTGTCAATCAAATACGTATTGGGGGAGGTACCAACTGGATCTTGGGTATTTAATGTGTACCTAACATTCTGATACACCCCAAACCCCGGCAAAGGGGTGATCTGGCCTTGAATAAAAAAATCATCCATATGGTTAAATACCGCTTTTTCATGATTGGCACGAGGTAATTCTTCATCTCGACGCCGGTAATCCATACTCAAAAATCCCCCCCCGACTCGGTATTCCATCCCCCCACCAAATGATGTGGTCCCCTTTCTGTCTTGAATCGGGGAAAGGGGGTTATAATCACGATCAATGGTCTTAAAATCCCCCCTAAATTGAACATCCCCAATTTGATATGAGGTGGCCATTTTACCGACAAATTTCATGGCCTGTACCTCCCCTGCCGAGGTGCTTGCCTCCATATCCACATACGAAAAAGACACCCGAATGGTATGGTTGGATTGGGGTACCACGTTTAAAAATCGAATGGTTCCCTGTTGATAATTAATCATATAATCTTGGTCACGGGCCATCGGCACATTATCGATAAATACCAACTCCGACGAATCCACAACATTTGTTTTTCCTAACCCATACGGACCACTCGCCCCATTTCCATTCACCGTTATTTCGGTTGATCGACGTGGCTTGCTAAAATTATTATCCGCACCTGATACTTCAAAATCAACCCGCCATGCGTCGGTTAATTGGGTACCCAAACTTACCCCAATTTGCTTCTGCACCAATCGACCACTATTGGCCCCCACTTCCGGAGCATAATCGTACACCAATGTTATTCGTTGATCTTTATAGGGATATTGTTTTCGACTCGACCTCATATTCGAATTGGGGTTAATATCCCCCTCTTTATAAAAAGTAATCACCACATCAATTCCATTGGCCCCATAATCAATCGAAAAATCTTGATTTATCTGTAATTCTTCATCCACCAAGCCGTTAAACACCCTCAATTTTCTTAATCCTAAAAATTTCATTGGTAATTCTTTTAAATTAAAATTGATATTGTGCTGGTATACTTTATCCCCCGTCCCCATTAATACCGCCGTGGTTTGATACGAACGACGATAACTGTATGCGATTTGTAATGGTTTACCTACATAGGCGTCAGCAACCGAAAATTCACCCCGATGGGCATTTACCAATGTCACCGCCCCAGCCGGAGCTGGTACCCCATCCACCACAATATCCACTTGCTCCGGTAATGTGATGGGGTTGTTATTCAGGTAAAAACGATTAGATGACGGGGCTTGAACTTCCTGATTTACTTTTAAAATTTGCCCATTTCCATCGGTATTAACCGCCTGTTGCAAAAACGTGACCCCCATTGATAGGGGAGATTGACTCATGCCCGTTTCGGTGGTTTTAACCCGAATGGCCTCAAACTTTGCCGATATGATACTGGGGTAAGGGATGCTGTATAAAAAAGATAATCGTCCCGTTTCATAATCAATATTATAATCGTTAATTTCGGTTTTAAGCTGGCCATTGACCCGCACCACCAAGCTACCTTCAACCAATGGCGTGGCTTCTAATTGGTAGGGTCCATTCGCATTTCGGCCGATCAAAATTTGGTCCACCGCTTGGGTGATATATGATTCATAACGAATCACCAATCGATCCGTTGATTGGAGCGATCGAATGAGTTGAATTTCACCTCGCCGACTTCGAATGATGTAATCCAAATCTCGGGTCATGGATACCCCATTCATTAACAAGGTTTCCGAACCCAAAACAATGGGTTTTTGATTGAGCTTAATCAACCCATTTTCACTCACATCTTTGCTTAAAAAAACCTCCTCTGCCCGTGTGGTCTCGAGTGTTTTGACAACCCGCTTACCTTGTTGCCACAACCATTGAGCCCCTAAAAAATCTTTGCGGGATAATACCGGGATAAAATCCTCGATCGGATTGGTAAACTCATACACAATTTGAATATAATCGGTTGTCGACTTGGCAGTGGTAAAGGTAATTTCGCCATCAAAATAATTGACACTGTAATCCGATCCCTCTGCCTGAGGCGTATTATTGACCCAAACACGTACCGATCCAGATAAAATGGGTCGAACCCCCACCGAATACTGCCGCCGACCATTTCCAAACGACTCAAACTTTTTTAATGTGGACCGTTCTTGACCAAACGCCAAGGCCACTTGGCTGCGATCGTCTTTAAACTTGTATTGGGCACCCGTAATGGCCCGATTCAACCGAATAAATTCACCATGTACAAATTCCGTATCCACTTTAAAAAAGTCGAGTTTATGATCTTGATATTGAACCCCCACATCATAAACCGCTGGAAATGATGGTTCCATTTCAACATTAAATCGAACATTTAATGTTTCTTGTAAACGTGCATCGATATTAAATCGAAGACGCGGATCAAATTTAAGGGGTCCCAACAACACATCCGGTGGCAAACGGGTATAATATGGGTCACGTTGAACACTTAAAATGCGATTATCCGTGGCCGAAACCTGCCCCAGTTTGGGGTTATATGCTCGACCACTTAATTTGGTTTCTACAAACCCATCCACTTCAATTTGTTGGGAAAATTGGGCCGGTCGCTTGGGGAATAAAAAACTGGCCTCGGTATGCGGTTGAAAGTTATACACATTGATGAGGGGGGGATGGGTTACAGGTGCTCGTCCCACTGGCATGTTGAGGGTGGGCCCCAATCGGCTATCGGTGGAATCCTGTGGCAAACTAGGTGCGGGAATAGGGGCATCAATGGTTAAGACCCCGTCTTCTAGGGGTGGCACATCTGGTTCAGGTAGGAGGCGTACCACCCCAAATCGGTCATAACTTGGAAAGCGGGATAATGTGGCCACCACCGCATCATGTTTTAGAATCCATGCAACCGTATTTAGTTGGGTTGTTACGGCCCACATGTTGGCGGTTTCATCTACCACCAAAAAATAGGTTCCCCGAGGCGATTCATACCAAGGGGCCTGTTGGGGATCAGAATCCTCCCATAAACGGGCAGAGGGCCCAATGACTTCGATCATGAGGTCCGTGGGTGTGGCCACTACCATGCCGATCATACCCATCCAACAAGTGAGCCCCATCATCCAAACACAAGCCAGGCGACGTATCGATTGAAGCCAGACCATCCATCGCCTATTCATCCAAGGGGCACAAAAAAGTGGCGTCACCATAGCTATAAAACCGATACTGAGATTGAATGGCATGCTCATAAGCCACTTTAATCCGCTGGATTCCCATCAACGCACACACCAAAATAAATAGTGATGACTTGGGCAAATGAAAGTTGGTAACCAACGCAGATACCACCTTAAAAGAAACACCGGGGGTTAAAAATATAGAGGTGGTTTGAGGCCCGGTGCGCAGTCGCCCATTTTGCCATGCCGATTCAAGTGCCCTGGTTACAGTGGTTCCCACTGCCACCACACGATGTCCGGATGCTTTGGCCGTGTGAATCGCGTCCGCGGTTGCGTCTGGAATGTGATACCATTCTTCGTGCATGTGATGATCCCTAATATCGTGACTCAAAATGGGCTGAAAGGTCCCATAGCCAATATGAAGTGTGATGGTATGAATAGATACCCCCATCGACCGAATCTTAAACAGTAAATCCTCTGAAAAATGAAGCCCTGCCGTGGGAGCCGCCACACTCCCCAATTGGGTCGCCATGAGGGTTTGGTAGCGCTCTTCATCGGACGCGGTGGGAATTTGATGTAAATAAGGGGGCAAGGGAAGTTGGCCATGGGTTTCAATGGCCTGAATGGGGTCCAATTGGGTATGTAACGCCACCACTGCCAAGGGATGATGGGAGGGATGATGGACCCAATCAACAATCTCAATGGATAAATCATCCGACACCCACAAACGATCCCCAATGCGAACCCGCTTGGCCGGCTTTACGAGTGCCTCCCAATACGGCTTGCCGGGTTTAATCAGCATGATTTGAATGCTGGCCCCCGTTATTTTTTTACCCAATAATCGGGCTTTCATCACCCGTGTATCATTCATAATAAGGCAATCGGTAGGCCGCAAAAAATGAATCAATTCGGTCATTTTGTGATCTAAAATTTGATGGGGTGTCACCACCATTAATCGACTTTGATCCCGAGCCGTGGCAGGGGTTTTGGCAATTAATGATTCAGGTAAGTCAAATCCAAATAAATCTAATTCATGCGACATGCTCATTCCCATTCATCATTTAAAGACGTCCACCAATCCGTTACCATCCATGCAAAACAAAAGATGTTGTACCGTAAGGACGTCATCCATACAAGACGCCCCCATTGAATTAAAATAGATGATGGGTCATGCTGACTGTTTCCGACCGATTATCCACCCAAAAAACGTTGAATGCGATCTAAATCTGCATCAACCTGTTCTAGGGCATGATGGGTCACCAATTCAACCATATAATCCAAGCAGAACCCCACTTGTTGGAAGGCTTGGTCGGTAAATTCAGGGGGCCGATGCTCACCCGATGGACGTGTTAAAGAAGGCATATAATCCAATGCCACGGGTTGAATGGGGGGAGTATCTTTTGATGGCTGGTTTGGGATCGAATGAGGTGACTCACTAAGAAGGGGCCCCCCTAAATGGGAGGTTGCCATCTGATTAACCTGTTTGATGAGGTTGGTACTCTCTTGTGGGGACATATCTTGAGACTCGTTAACAAACCAATTTTGGGTCATATCTTTTAATAAATCCATCACAGAATCGGGGATGTTCGATACTTGGCTTACCATTTTTAAGATACCCTCTAATTCAGCAACATCATCGATTCCATCGATTAATTGATCACAAATACGTTCGAGTAAATCAGCTTGTCGTTGGCCCAACGATTCCCGCCTTGCGCGTTCAATTTGTTTCACCATATCCTTTAGTTGATCCAGCTTATTTAGATTAAAGGACCCCATATCGCCCAAAAATGTGATTGGCACTGGAATATTTAGGCGAGCCAAATGTCGAATTAACTGTTGCGCCTGCCCATAATCCAATGATTGGCGATAATGATTGGGGGAAGAGTTGGACGCGATACCCTCCCATTTTGTATGGGACGATATAGCAGTGACATTGGGTTGGGTGGAAGGTAATGGTATCTCGAATCGGGGTGGGTCCATGGAGGGAGTTCCCTGATGGGGTTGGCTGGGGTTTAATATTTGATGAACCATGTTTCGAACCGCGTCTTGATTCATGCCTGTATCCATTCGTTTAATCCCCATATTTTGAAGTGCCTGATCCTGTACGTGATGTTGCCAATTGGGAATGAGCTTAGACACATGCATAAACATGGCCACCATGGATTCTTTTAATCGTTGACTACCAGCGCTATCTTGATCGTTGATGGCCATTTCAAGCGAATCAATGGCTTGTTTAAGGCTATCAACCGCCTCTTTAATGGCGGGAACACCACTCAATTTGGAAGCGGTATCGCGCAATCGTTTAACCAAATCTGGCAATACGCCCCCACTACCCACACCGGCTATCGGAAAAGACATAGATGACCCTTTCTGTACCAATCATTTTTTATTCAACAATCCCATTATTAATTCGACAACCACATGGACACAATATGTACCTATTTTTTTCAATTTATTTGATGGTGGGGAATTTCGATGTCGTCACCCATATAAACTGGACACAGATACTATTTGGCCCCCCCGATGCCTCCCTTAAAGGGGAGGGAATCAGAATTACATTTTGGGGATCGTCGGTCCCCATGCCCCAGATGAGGGGGAAGCCCCTTTGAACCCCGAATTCACAGGCTTGGATTGTAAATTGGATTGTAAAGGGGCGACGCCCTTTACAATCACTCTACCCCCCACTGCACTTTAAGAAAAAATATCAAAAATGCCCCCACGCTCTGATTTGACCGGATACTTTTGTCGCATATCACGGGTTAATCGATGAATATCAGGGTATCGATCCGCTAACTTATGAATGCCCGCCATAATTGAAAGAGGACCAATTTGCTCCATTATGGCAATCACCCGGGCTTTCGGGGTACTCTCTTCAGATAATAGGGGTAGCAAATGTGGTAATATCGGCTCCCCCAATGCAATAAGGATTTGCTGACACATGGCCTTTGCGGTTGGATTCCCTTTGTCCAATCCCTTTACCAAAAATCCACCCACCGATTTTAATCCAATGGCATGAAATGTCGCCAACAACGGCTGTCGCAATGACGGCGTACCATATAATCGACATAATACAGGAATCGATCGTACCGATTTAATTCCCCCTAACATTAATAGTACTGATTTTTTGACATCTTTAAATTCCAATAACTTAATGAATCGTTCTTCTTTTTGGGGATCTTCCATAAAATACAATAAATGAACAATATGATTGGCCGAAACCCAATCCCGAAGCCCAAATTCGCGCACCAAAAAGGGAATGGCTTTAGACCCAAATTGACGAATAATCACCCCAATATAACGCCTAACTGCAAAATGGGGATGCCCCAATTGGGTCACCAAATAACCACACACCTCCGGCCCAAACCGAATTAATGCTTTAATGGCATTTTTTCGAACATGGGGATCTTGATCCATTAATAGTCGGGTAAGATGGGGAATCGCAGTGGGATTTCCCAGCTCTCCTAACTTTTCTGCCACACACCATCGAACCATCCAATCCGCATCATCCACCGCTTTTAACAAGCCCACAATATCATCCAAATTTTGCCGGAGTTTAAGCTCAATAATGGCATCCCATCGGGTATTTGGATCTCGAATTCGGTCAATGAGCCCCTGTATCATGACATCATTTTCTTAACTGCCGCCACCGCATCGAATACGGTATTCACCGGAATTAAATCCATCCCAGCGGGGGTCTCTTTTACATCTCTGGCGGGCACCATACAACAATCAAATCCCAGTGTGGCCAATTCCCCCAATCGGCGATCAAATTGCGGTACCGATCGCACTTCACCGGTTAATCCAACCTCCCCAATGATCCCCAATCGCCGTGGAATCCCCCAATTATTGGCCGAGGATACCATTGCCAACATCACCGCCAAATCAATGGCGGGCTCTGCACTTTTATACCCACCCACAATATTTAAAATAATATCTTTGCTAGATAATTTTAAGCCCAATAATTTTTCACATACCGCAATTAATAACTGTGCTCGATTGGGATCCACCCCCAAAATGGTACGCTTCCCAATTGGGTACCCCGTATCTACCACAATCGATTGAATTTCAATTAAAAATACCCGACTTCCTTCCAATACGGCACTCACCGTTGAGCCCGGATGCCCAATGGTGGTGAGGTCCAAAAACAAACCCGATGGGTTGCTAACACTGGTCAGTCCCGATTCATTCATTTCAAACAATCCAATTTCGTTAATACCTGAATACCGGTTTTTAAATGAGCGAATCATCCGATATTGCATCGCCGATTCACCTTCAAAATACAAAATGACATCAACCAAATGTTCCACCACTTTAGGGCCTGCCAAACTACCATCTTTGGTGACATGCCCCACCAATAGAGCGGTTGCCCCAATCGCTTTCACGGTTTTAACCAACATCGATACACAATGCCTTACTTGATTAACACTACCCGCCACCGATGGCATATCTGGATCCAACATCACTTGAACCGAGTCAATCACCACCAACGTGGGACGCTGTTGCCGAATTAATTGGCATATCACCCCAATATTGGTTTCGGCCATTACCCACAAATGGGGTGTTACCGCCGACAACCGATCCGCACGATGCCGAATTTGACTCAGCGATTCCTCACCCGTTATTAATAATGTTCGATAGGATTTTGCTCCCATTTTGGCACATACTTGCATACATAATGTAGACTTACCAATACCAGGCTCCCCACCCAATAAAATAACAGCCCCTTCAACCAACCCATTCCCCAATACCCGATCCAATTCAGGAATATCGGTGGGAAAAATAAAGACAGAGGACACCGTTACATCCCCAATTGGTAGCACCGCCACCTCCCCCATCACACCGGTTACTGGTTGATCGGTTTCAATGGTGTTCCATTCCCCACACTCCGAACAACGTCCCGACCATCTTGGGAACTGAACCCCACAATTGACACAAACAAAGGACGTTTTGACTTTAGC
>SXGQ01303963.1_pt1 | contig 23520 bp, 24 predicted proteins | sample 3178371 | NCBI WGS metagenome assembly SXGQ01 (sample SAMN11356859, study PRJNA531348) | freshwater metagenome | isolation source: freshwater sample F1-20 | place: China: Fuxian Lake, Yuxi | collected 2017-12-25 | reverse complement strand
TCCAGTCCTTGGATGAATGTATTAGCATTGACCCTGTAGGTCCTCATGAACAGGGGCTGCCGCTCCTTGCGACGCTGTGTGAAGACGATTGCGTATTCCTCGATAGAATACTTGAGGGGTTTCTCGGCTACCTTGGAAATTGCATCAATTGCATCCGCCAAACGCACATTTCGGAGTCCCGGGGTGAGGCGGATGATGATGCTGCTGAGGTCAACCGGCTCCTCAGTCGCTTGGGCAATCGGAGCACCCGTTGTGGGATCCAATTGAGTCTGCCCCAACTGGGGCGCGGAGGCCTCGAGGATCGAGGAGTTGATGATGAAATTGATCCCACGCTTCTCAGGGTCCCTGAGACGAGCCTGCTCATCGAGGTACTTGACCACCTCGCTGAGGGGAACTCCGTCGAACTTGACTTCATTGAGGACAATTCGATCCAGTTTGTGCTGGATAGCCTGACGCCCGGTTCCGGTATAGATCAAGTTGGTCCGAGCGAACGGGTTGGCATCAGGGAGGTTGTTTGTGGGCAAGGACCAAGCTTGCTCGACCTCAAGGAGCATCTCACGCTTGGTCATCTTCTTGACCTGGGCCGAACGACCGAATCGCGCTTGTTGGATGAGTTCGAGGTAATAGTTGGCTGTCCGGTTGTCAGGACTGATCTCCTTGGCCTGCTTGAGGATCTTCTCCGCGTCATCCATCTTTCCCGCTTCATAGAGTAGCTTTCCGTCCTGGGCAAGGGTCGCAGCCTTCAGTTCCAGCGCCTTGGCCGCAGGGACTTGGGACAACGCCTCCTCTGAGGGCATCTTGCCGGCGAGGTTGGTCATCTCTTTGTCATTCTCGGCCTTAAAACTCTTGGCAGCCGTGTTGGTGGGGTCAACCTTGAGAGCCCGAGCCACTTGGGTCTGCGCCTCCCGGAAGTCCCCCCGCTTCGCGGCGGCCTCGGCCAATTCCAAGCGGGCGGCTCCAAGACCCGAACGGACCTGAGAACGCTCCGCTTCCGCGGCCGCCCCTAGCTGATCCGTCAAGGTCCAAGCATCCTCATACAGCTTTGCAGACCCTGCGAAATCCTTCGCGGCACTTGCGGCCTTGGCGGCTTCGATGGTCTTGCCCAAAAGGATCTGCTTCTCCTGGCGCCGAACGGATTCCTCTTCGGCGAGCTGACTCGGTGACTGGGAAAATGCCGGCTGGGAGGCGGCTAGGAGCAGCAACAGGCTGACGAGACGGTGCAGTTTCAACATGGTACTTGCGGTTGGAAATCGAGAAGATTCAGGAAAATGCTCGAAGAAATTGATGGAGAACCGGTTAGGACTATTGAGCCGCTTTGATGGTGGTTCGGGTGCCGTTGGGTGCCGAAATTACAAGTTCGTCTTTCCCTATGGCAACAATCTTGTAGGTCGTTCCGGAAATGGAGAGGGTATCATCCGTTCTCTTCCCGGCGTAATCGCGGTTTTCGAACCGCAGATCCGCAGAATATCCCATCACCCTCTCCAAAGGCTTAGCCTTGGTCAAAGCCAACGTTTCGCCACCGAGCAGCTGGATCACCACCTCGCCTGCGGAGTCCTTGGGGCCGCGGACTTCCTGCAATCTAAAGAAGGCGTTCTTGGTTCCCTCGGTGAGTGACGCCGTCACCGCCCGGCGATCTGAGGCCTTCTTGGCATGCTGCTGCTCGATTTGGAACTCATAGCGGTAGGGATCGCCAACACCGGTCGGACCAATATAGGCGATTCGCAGGTTCAACGGCCGGGTTTGGACCAGCTTCAGGGTCGCCGAGAGATCCTGACGAGGGTCCAGCTTGGGTGAACCATCAGAACCCCGGATCCAGCGAGAGGGGTTAAAGACGCTGTGCCCAGCCGAGAGTTCCAAGGGTGTCGGGCTCTGTAATTGCCGGACTGCAGCCATGGCATTGGTCAGATCAACTGGTTGGAGCTGTTTCTTGCTGCCACGGACACGGGCCTTGAGCTGGTCATCCAAGGACGTCTGGACCTGGCTCACGGCCTGAGTCAGCCAGAAGGCTACGCCTGCCACGACCAGCAGCACGGCACTGAGAACGATCTTCTCGTAGTGCTTTTTGAGGAATTCCATGGGGCCTGTCGGGATGTATGAGACTCAGTTGGAGGCAGCAGCCGAGGCGGTCCTGGCGGTCTTGTTGGCCGACTCCGAGGGCAACAGTTTAATCAGCTCGATTCCCATCGTGACCTTAATGGGCTTCTCCTCGACGAGGACTTCGCCCGGCCGGTTTGCCGGCTGAGCCTGCGTTTGTGCGGCCTGGGAAAAACCACCCGGCATCATCCCATAACGGCGCATCAGGTTTGGATCCATGCCATAGGGGTTGCCTGCGCCGCCCATGGGTGCTGCAGGCTGTGAAGGTGTCGCGGATTCCAAAGAGCCGCGCTCCACATTGAGCGACTTTACAATGAAGGCATTTGTTGATTGCTTAAGACCATTCAAGACCGAAGCCAGTTCAGGACTGAAGCCTTGGAAAACGACTTCGTATGGGTATTTGACCGAGCCCAGCGCTGAATTCGTCTCGATCTTCTTGCTGCAAATGTTCGGATTTGAACCTGTCTCGTTGGTCAGCACCTGCGCGCGCTTGAGGGAAACCAGAGAAGGAATCTTGGCGTCGAACAACACCTGACAGAGGGCCTTGAGATCGCCCAGCTGCACAGCCAATGGCGCCAATGCGTTGGAGGGCAACTGCAACTGCTTGCGGGGATCATCAAAGGTGAATCCGTACCCAGTCTTGCTGGACGATTCGGGAAGCCTCACCCCGGCGCGCTCTGCGTCCCGGAGGAGCTCGCTGATGGTCGCTTCCAGATGGGACTTGAATCCAGCAGTATCAAGACCTTCGGGCTTCTGGAGTTCAGTGAAGTGGGAACGAGCCTGCCGGATGAAATCCGAGACACGGGACTCCTCGTCCTTGGCAAGCTTGATGTTCGCAGCGTCGGGATAGACGGGACGCTGGATCAAGCCATCCAGCTCCTGGTTCTTCGCCTGCAGCTCGGTATCAACACCGTCTGCATCGCTCTTGGTCCCGAGCAGGTACCAGACCCCGACACCCATGAGCAGGACTGCGACCGCCAAGGCGATCACGAACACCATGTTTTTCTTAACCCACTCCATATCAAAGTTTTATAGGGCGTTTGAGCTTGACCTTGAGCGGAAACGAAAACGAGGAGGCATTGTCAGCCAACTGCTCAAGGGTGCCCGCCAGCTGGGTGTCCTTCTCATCGAAAAGCGGGCAGGCCTTCATGGCCTTCTCTACGGCGTAGGCGATCTCACTATTGGCCTTTGCGTTGATGTTCACCGCCTTGAGGGTCAGGTTGATAGTGGCAATTTCGTTGGTGGAGTTGGCAGGTGCCTTCGACTTGGGTTTGGTCTCCCCTCCCTCGGCGCCACCCTCACCGCCTTCACCTCTTGGGATGAGTCCATAGCGACGGGCCAAGATCGGATCCATCCGATAGAAACTCGCGCCACTGCTCTCGGTGCTCTCCTCCTCTTGAGCGGCATCCTTGGAAGGTTCGGTAGACAGGAGACTGTCGATCCAGATCCCCACGGGTACACCAAGCCGGGACCTCGACTCCACCTCCGTTAACTTCAGGATGCTGCCGAATTGAGAGACAATCTCAGCCCAGATCAGCCGATCTTCGATCCACCGCCCTGTCTGTGTCGCATCTTCCGTGACTTTTTTGAGTCGCCCCTCTGAAGCCTCGAGCTGGGACATCGTCGATTGGAGCGGCTGGAGCTGCTCGTCGATCTTGGCCGAGCCCTCACGTCGGACATCGGCCACCTTTGAATAGAACCATCCAACCGCGAAAACCCCGACCACGGCAACATATGCTGCTGCGATCAAGAACGGCTTCTTTGAGTTGAACTCCTGACGTGCCAGAGAGGCGGCAGGCATCAAGTTCAGCTCCATCGGACATTGGGCCACATTCCGCAGCCCGAGACCCACCAACTCTCCAAATTGGGGTGCGACCGTCTCCAATTTGGCGATGTCGATGGACGGATCGATCTGAACGTTGTTCCGGAACGGATTGAAGAACTCCACAGGGAGCGAGAGCTTTTCCTCGAAGAATTGGGCAGCGTAGGGCATCAGCGATCCGCCACCGCAGAGGTAGACCCGAACGGGTGCGGCACCTCCCTGCTGGGTTCTATAGAACTGGATTGTCTGGGCCACCTGGAGGTGCAGCCGGGTGAGGACATTCCGTGCGACCTTGGACACCGCCGCGACCTTCGGGTTGTCGGGCTCCTCGTAGGCACCGCCCAGACTGACAAACCCATCGCTCAGCTTGAATTTCTCCGCGTCGTCAAACCGGAGCTTGGTCTCCGCGGCAAACTCCTGGGTGATGGCATTGGCGCCCACGTTGACGCTTCGGGCGTAGTACTTGCCTCCCTCGAACAAGAGGACATTGCTGGTCTTGGCCCCGACATCGATGAGGACGCTGCATCCGTCTATATCCCCGTAGTTGTAGCGGAACGCATTCGCCAAGGCACCGATGGAGGCATCGACGGTCTGCATCCGAAGACCAGACGCCTCGCCAGAACTGAAGATCTGCTTCTCGACGATGTCCGACTTGATCGCCACCAGCAGCACCTCGAGTTCACCGGAGGGACTGTTCCCGAGGATCTGGTAGTCCCATGCGGTCTCCGGCAGGGGAAACGGAACATTCTGCTGGGCCTCGTACTGGATGATCTGCCGGATCTTCGAGGTATCCACCGGCGGGAGTTTGACGAACTTCGAGAAGACTTGGAAACCCGGTGCGCAGAGGTTGACGTCTTTCGAGCCAAAACCGCCCTCGACCAAGAGTTCTGCGAGAGCCTTCTTGATTGCCCCCTCGCGGGCGGCGTCTTGGGATCCGGCAAGGCCAAGCGGCTTCATCCCATACCGGATCAACTTCAATCCTCCCCCGTCGGATGGGGCCATCTCCGCCACCTTCAGGGTCGCCGCCCCGAAGTCGACCGCCAGAAACGATTTGGATGCCTTCAGCATGGTGAGGTTGTTTGTTCCCAGCGAAAATAATCGCCCGCAAGCGGAGGCCAGCAGGCAATCGACGATGGAAAAGCGTTGCGCTACCTATGAAATGGCAACGGAGGGGTCAAATAGAAAAACCACGTCAAGGGGTTAAATTTACAGATGTCTTCTGGAGCGACCACCCGGCTGTCACGTCAAGCCCGGCGCCGCCAGAGGAACATGCGTTCTCGACCCTCCCGTCCCGGAAACGAACGAGGCACCCAGTGCCTGACCCGTTCGAAGAACGGCGCAAGCCGGTTGTTAAGTTCAGCCATCGTCACCGCATGGGGGGGGCCGACCGGGTCCGAGGGCTGCATGTAGTTGATGGCAATATAATGACCGCCCGGACGGACGGCAGCGGAGACCGCGGCCACATAATCCTCACGGCGGTCCGGATGGATCGCGCACCAAAGCGTGTGTTCGAAGACCCAGTCGAAGCACCCATGGCTGCCGGGTCCCGTGAGGAAATCGGAAACGGAGAAGCGAGGATCGGTCTCGGTGGCGTACCGGCGCCGCGCCTCGTCCACGGCCTTGGTGGACAGATCGATCCCAAGAACCTCGGCACCCTTCTGCACCCATGGGATCGTGTCATGACCCCTACCACACCCCGGAACGAGCACGCGCTTGCCCGCCAGACCTTGATGATCCATGAGGAAATCCACCAAACCCGGCGCGGGTTCGCCTTTGTCCCAGTGGGTGTCCCCCGAATGGTACAAGGAATCCCAGTCCGTTGTTCCACCCTGGAAGGAACCAAGATGGAGTAGATGATTGGGATCCAATCCCTTCAGGGAACGGACAGCCCAGGTCGGCGAATGCTGCAACAGGTCCTCTAAAGAGTCCCCTCCCGTCGCCACGGCGAGGCACCGGGCTCCAATCGCTTGGGCACATTCGATATCGGCAGGTGTATCCCCGACAATCAGGATGTTCTCGCCGGAAAACCCGTCACCAAACCTCTCTTTCGATTTTCTCAACGCATTGACAGCCAAATTGTTGCGGTGCTCATCGTCCTCGCCGAAAACGGCAAACCCGAGGAGATCCTCCAAGCCATGAGACCGCAACTTGAGATCGGCACCCCTCGAGATATTTCCGGTCAGAACACCCAGGTGCGGCGCATCCTGATGGGCCTTGAGGGCCCGGATGAGCTCCCACACCCCAGGGCAAACCTCACCTGCGTGCTCGCCCAGACGGGCCTGCAGATGCCCCAGATATCCCTCGAAGAACCTACGGATCTCCACTTCCGTCACCGGCAACCCCTCCTGACGGAGAAACTCACAGACCAAGGAACGGTCGGTCCGACCGTGAAAACGCATCGTCTCGGTCGCAGCAGGACGTCTATATAGCCGGGCCGCGGTCTCCCCGAAGGCCCAGACCCCTGCCCCACCCGTTCGGATCAATGTCCCATCAATGTCGAACAGTACCAGCGACACCTTCATGGCGGTGACTCTCTCGATGGTCCCGGGCTAAGTCGACACCAGACCCGAGTGCAACCCCTTGCTGACCAGATCCCTCGCCATCTCAACCAAGGCCCGATCCCGCCTCAAGTCACCGAATCGGAAGTCAGGCATTCCGCTTTGTTGCCGGCCCACCAGATCCCCCGGTCCCCGCAATGCCAGATCGGCCTCGGCAATCTCGAAGCCATTGGTCGTGCGCTCCATAACTCGCAACCTCGAGTCAGCCTCAGGAACGCCGCGCCCTGATATTAGGATGCAGTGCGATGCGTGCTTACCTCGCCCGATCCGTCCCCGGAGCTGATGGAGTTGGGCCAATCCAAACTGGTCGGCATCCTCCACCACCATGACCGTGGCATTGGGCACATCAACACCCACCTCAACCACCGTGGTAGACACCAGGAGGTGAACCATGCCTTCCCTGAACTCATTCATGACGGTCTCCTTCTGTTCCGCCGCCAACTGACCGTGCAGCAAACCCACCCGGTAAGGCCTCATCTCCAAACGGATCCGTTCGTACTCACTGGTGACGGCCTTGATGTCATCCGACTCACCGGTCTCGATCCTCGGGTAGACCACATAGCCCTGCCGCCCCTTATCCAATTGGCCGCGGACGAAGGCCCACACCTTCGGTAGGGCCTCCCTTGTACGCAGGTGGGTCTTGATCGTGCGGCGTCCCCCCGGCAGTTCGTCCAGAACACTCACATCCAGGTCGCCGTACAGGGTGAGCCCAAGCGTCCTTGGGATTGGGGTTGCCGTCATGACAAGCAGATGAGGGTAGCATCCCTTCCTAAGCAATCGTTCCCGCTGCACGACACCAAACCGATGCTGTTCATCGATCACCACCAGACCCAGGTCGTCGATCCGGAATCCGTCCTCAATCAGGGCATGGGTCCCCACAACAACCCTTGGCCGGCCCTTGGTTCCCTCCTCCTCGTCCGGTTTTCTTGAGCTGGTATGCAGGGAGACCTCAACCCCGAGCGGAACCAGCCATCGCCGAAAATTGGAGTGCAGCTGCCCGGCGAGGATCTCGGTGGGTGCCATGACAGCCACTGAGTACCCACTCTCGAGCACCATGATCGATGCCGCAATGGCAACGAGGGTCTTGCCGGAACCGACGTCACCCTGCAGGAGACGCCGCATCGGCACGGCCCCACCGAGGTCGGATCGGATCTCACCGAGGACCTTCTGCTGGGCACCGGTCAGCGGGAAGCCAAGCCGGGGCAGAAATAGCCTCATCCAACGGTTATCTCCGGAACACGGTAGGCCCTTGGCATTGGACTCGAGACGACGACGGCGGCGCTGGATGGTCAACTGCAGGTCCACGAATTCATCCAGTGCGAACCGTTGTCGGGCGAGGTCGGCTTGCCAAGGCTCGTCCGGAAAATGAAGCCAACCAACAGCCTGAGAACGACTCGGAAGAGAGCAGGCCTCCAGCATGAGCTGTTCCCCTCCCAGCTCGACGGCGGGACGAACCTTGTGCATTTGGACCGGAAGCTCGGCATGGGGCTCTGTCAGGAGATGGCCAAAGGCCGACAGCGCCTGCCACGTCAGACCGCGAAGTATGCGTTGCGTCAGACCCTCCGTCAGCGGGTAGACAGGCACCCACCGGTCCACATGGATCCTCTCCTCGTCCCCGGTGATAATCTTCTCCGTCTCCGGATGGTCCATGGTCCGTGGTTTCAGGGCCTTCACCCGGCCACAGACCAGCAGTTCATCACCGACAGCGAACATCCGCTCGAGGAACGGCAGATTCCACCATCGGCAATGCAGCCTTGAACTTCCATCGTCGACGACCATCTGGAACATGGATTTGCCACTCCGATAGCGTGTCACCCCAAGGGTCAGGACCCGCCCCCGCACCGTCACCATACCACCCAGCTGCAGATCCAGGATGCGAACCAATCGCCGTCGATCCTCAAAACGGCGGGGCGCATGGAAGAGAAGGTCCCGCACGGAACGGATCCCCAGCCGGTCCAGCACCTGGACCCGCTCAGCACCAACACCCCGTAGGACCGAAACCGGAGAGTCCAGCGTCCCGCTGGATTCCGAGGGCTTCTGGGGTCCGATTGATTCCACGCAGGGATTCTGGACCACCCGGATTCGAGCGGCCATTCCTGAACTTGAGGAGAGGTCTAAGCTCGACAAAACGCACCCGAAATCATCCGCCAAACTGTCGGCGGAGGTAATCCCGACTCTGTCGCGCAATCACCTCCGGACCTTCCTCGAATCGGAACACCTCCACGGAAACCGTTCCGTCATACCCCACGGAACGGAGCGCAGCGACAATCGGCGCGTAGTCCACATCCCCGAATCCTGGCCCCTTTAGGTTCTGATCGTTGGCATGGAAATAGGCGAACCGCCCCCGGCACTCGGTGATCACTGTCTCGACCGGCTTCGACTCGGAACACATGGCCTTCACATCCAGCATGATCTGGAAAGCCGGCGAACCCACGGACTCCGTGAGAGCGAGGGCCTCGGCGGCCGTGTTCAGGAAGTTTGTTTCCGATGGAGCCAAGGGCTCCATACAGATCGTCACCCCAAGGCCCTCTGCGGTCCGGATCGCTTCGGCAAACGTCTCGCGGGTCCACATCACCGCATCCGCGGGCTGGACCCCGGGCAGAATGTTGCGTCGCTGGGGCGAGCCAAAGATCATTGACTCCCCACCCAGCTCTGCACAGAACTCAACCGCAGCCCGCAGATAGTCACTGGTCCTCTGACGGACCCTAGGGTCGGGATGGTTGACATGGAATCCCTCTGTGTGGGCGAGCACCCAATGGATGCCTGAGATCCCAATCCCGGCACGATCGACAGCACCACGAATTCCGGCACGCTTCGCCGGGGTGATCTCCGTGACCAAGGATCCAAAGGTAAAGGGGGCCACCTCGATGGCATCATATCCTGCCTGTCTCACGAAGTCGCATGCCCGCTCGAAGTCCCAGCCCTGGAAGATCTCGTTGCAGATGGCAAACCGCATGGCTCCACCGTAGGATCCGCCATCCAGATCTGTCGACTGCCGAGGCGCGCGCGCCCGTCGTTTGAGGTCGCAGTCCGAGCCCCACAGCTCCCACAACGGTGGCTCAGTTCGCACCGCAGGGAGGCGGGGAATCCGGCGGCGGGACCGGCAGCCCCACCGGATCCCTGCGCCGCTCGGCAAAGAATGACTTCAGGATCCCTGCACACTCGTGCTGCCGAACGCCTCCGGAGACGTCACAGCGGTGGTTGAGCCCCGGGAACTGCAACAGGTTCAACGCCCCACCGGCCGCCCCTCCTTTGGCATCCGGCGCTCCGAAAACCACACGCTGGAGCCGACAGTGGACCACTGCACCTGCGCACATCGGGCAGGGCTCCTTCGTGACGTAGAGGGTACAGTCCGTGAGCCGCCAGTCGCCGACGACGGACTCGGCCATCGTCAGCGCCAACATTTCCGCGTGGGCTGTGGCATCCTTGAGCAACTCCACCTGGTTGTAGGCGCGCGCTATGATTCTCCCATCGCGAACCACGACAGCCCCCACCGGAACCTCGCCCCGTCGATAGGCCCGATGGGCCTGACGCAGCGCCTCAGCCATGAACACGTCATCCGACTGGGCGCGCTCCTCAGGATTCATCTTTGGAACTCCTTCCGGCTTTCCTCCAATTCCCAGACGTCGGGAAGCCCAGGGGTGCATCGACACTGCGCCGCAAAGAACCCACCACGGTGAGTCCAGAAAAGAGGCCAGATCCTTTCCCGATCTGTCCGGGGCATGGCCAAAGTGTCGAGTTCCTCACGACGGTAGAAGCGAAACTCCCCTTCCTCATGGGGTTCCGGCAACGCCTCGAGCCGAGGCCTGAGTTCGAACAGGAACATCAGCCAATGGGCAGTTCCCTCATAGCCCTGTTCAGCCACGATGCCGGTCAACTGGAAGTCCGAAGGCTGGCAGCGGATACCCAGCTCCTCCGACGCTTCCCGGGCCGCACACGAATGCGGTGATTCACCAGTCCCAATCTCGAGCTTCCCACCCGGCGGCGACCAGAGACCCCGGTTGGGATCCTTGGCCCGCCTTAGGAGAAGGACCTCGTCGGCTCGATTGAAACAGTAGAGGAGCGTTGCGATGCGATGGGGAAGCAGCGGCATGACATGATGCGGACCCAGATCGGGTTCCGATCCTCGGGAGATTTCAAAGTTGGCCCTGCCCGGAGGAAGTCGCCCTTTTCCCCAGGACCCAGACGCTCACGGCAGGAACGAACAGATGTATTCGCACTGGCCAGAGATCACCGTGATGTCGAAGCCCGACTTGGCCGGAACATCAAAGAATCCACCCGCCTGGACGTCCCTCTCGTCCTGATGCCCATCGATCCTCACACGACAACTCCCGGCAACGATCTCCATGCGCTCAGCTGCGTCGGTCCCGAAGTGGAAGGAACCGGGAAAGATGATCCCGAGAGTCTTCCGGGATCCGTCGGGAAACTGGACCGTGTGGCTGACGACCCGACCGTCAAAATACACGTTGGCTTTGGTGACCACCGTCACTCCGCTAAATTCTGTCGCGATAGGCATCCGCAAAGGATCAGAGAAAGCCTGCTCGTCATTCAAGCGGCCTCTGCGCGTTGACATGCCAGTCCAACCCAGCCGAGGGGTCGGCCATTCACCTGTCATCCGTTCACAAAGGCACTGTTGCCAACCAACCCACCTGGCCGAACTCGGCCCGGAAGGCTGGTACGACCGATTCAGCCGAATGCAGATCCCGAAACAGGGCGAAGGTCGTGGAACCGCTGCCCGACATCAGGGTCGCCACGGCGCCATGGGCCCTGAGGAATTCCTGATGGAGCGCAAGGATCGGATATTTCCGGAGCACGGGAGCCTCCAAGGCGTTGTAGAGGCCGGACATGGCAGTTGCCAGGTCACCCCGGCCCAGAGCCTCCGCCACCGCTGCGGCCCGACCCGGTCGGCCATCGCGGCACTCCGGGAAATCGGCCAACGCCCGGAATGCCCACGGGGTGGGCACTCCGAATCCAGGGTGGAACAGGAAGAGTGCAGTCCCAGAGAGGCTCTCGAAGCGCCCTAACGGCTTTATCCGTTCACCCCGCCCCGAGGCGAGAGCGGGATTGGGCTGGAGGAAGAAGTTCACGTCGGACCCCAGCCCAGCCGCAAGCCGGTCCAACCGATCCGGAGCCAAAGGGTATCCGAAGACCTCATTCAAACCAAGGAGCGTCACCGCCGCATTGGCGCTTCCAGCCCCAAGACCCGCAGCCAGTGGCAGGCGCTTGTCGAGATGAATCCCAACACCCTCACGGACCCCGGACTCTTCCATCCATCGGGTGGCCGCACGCATCACCAGATTCGACCCGTCCACCGGAAGATCGGGGTGCGAGCAAGTCAGCCGGATCCCTTCACCGCCCGGTTCGAACAACAACTCATCATAGAGCGGAACCGGAAGAAAAAGCGTCTCCAGTTCGTGAAACCCATCCGGACGCCGTCCGAGGATGTTCAGGACCAGGTTGACCTTGCAGGGTGAGCTGCGCCGGATGGGCATAAAAAAAAACGCGCCAACCCCGGGTTGGCGCGCAAAGGGAACCTAGGAAATCAGTCCTCGGCAGGGTTGAACGAGGTGGAGCCAATCCCGGAGAGGAAAGCGCCCCCACCATCCAGACCAACATAGCGGTCGGTCGACACACCCAGATTGCTCGACATCTCGGGAACCACGCTGTCGGGAAACACAGGCTCAGACGGAACAATCAGCGGCTCGGTCGGGATCGGGAAGGTCGCAATGTCGAAAGCACCTACCATCGTCCGCTGGACGGTCCGGGTCACTCCGTGAACATAACCGTAGCTCCGGGCCACAACCGGCCCATCAGCCAGGTATGTCTGCTCGGTCGAGCGGGTGAACTCCCCCATCCGGATGGGCTCCATGACGTTGGCAATGCCGCGACCAAGTTTGTGTTCCATGCTGCTGCAGCCGGTGAACACGACCGCCGCACCCGCGACAGCAACCGAGAGAACTTTCGATACAGAGCCCATAGAGGATTTTGTGTAGAACAGCCTAGGAAGTTGGACCCTCGTGGCAAGCACCGATTTCCTACAACTCAGACCCGAGCAACATCGGATGGGTCGGACCGGCGCAATGGGAAACCACCACAGAGCGTAGCATCAGCTCTGCTGAGGACAGGACCTTCAAGCCACGGCAGGACATCCCCCCGCAGCCAACTTCATCCACGAGCGGACCGGGAGGAACCCGAATCCCTTCGGGTCCTCTGCCCACCCGTCGAGCTCTTCTGGATCTTGGGCCGATTCCGTATCCCCTCCTGGATGATTTTGAGTACGGACCGGCGCTCGGGACCCGTCAGGGACAACCGGGGTGCCCGCACCCACTCCACGCCCAGACCCGCCTCCTGGACAGCCAGCTTGATGTACTGGACGAACTTGGGATGGACATCCAGGTGAAGCAACGGTGTGAACCATTGGTACAGCTCGCGGGCCTCCTCCCATCGTCCGGAGCGCGTGAGCTCCCAGAAATGCTGGTTCTCAAGCGGGAACGCTATTCCCGAACCCGCCACCCAGCCGTCAATGCCCAACACCGCACTCTCAAGCACCAGATCATCCACTCCCGTGAAGAGCGCAAACCGATCGCCACAGACCCTTCGCAGGTCGGTCAGACGCCGGGTGTTGCCCGAGCTTTCCTTGATCGCGACGAAATTCGGCTGAGCCCCCAGCCTCGCCATCAATTCCGGGGTCAGGTCATGCCCGTAGCTGATGGGGTTGTTGTAGATCATGATCGGGCAACCCGTCGCACGGGCGACCGAGGTGAAATGATGCAGGGTCTCACGAGGGTCCGGTGACCGGTAGACCATGGGTGGCATCAGCATGAAGCCATCCACCCCGATCCGCTCGGCGTCACGGACAAAACGGACCGCCTCCGACACGCTGTTCTCGGCAACCCCGCTCAACACCGGGACCCTTCCGTTAACTGCACCGACCATGCTGGACAGAAGAGTCTGCTTCTCATCGCCGGCCAACGATTGGTTCTCCCCCAGGGACCCGAGGAAAATGAGGCCCGAAATCCCAGAGGCGATGAGAACCTCCGCATGCGAGGCCGTCGCTTCCACATCCATCGAGCCATCACGCCTCATCTGGGTCGTTATTGCTGGGAACACACCCGACCAGCTTGTCTTTCTTGCCATAAGGAATGCCCAAGCAATCTGAACCGGATGGCAAGTCTTGCGAGCCTGAATGTCTTGCGAGCCTGAATCGACCCTGAAATCCCAGTGGTCATCTGGGGCGGCAATGAGGCCACCGTGGATCGCCCCAACGCATCTGCACCATTGACTCGGCACGACCGCCTCGCACCCTCGTCCCATCGACGATTCCGTGATCCCAAGACTCCACCTCCAGCTCGATGACCGATCCGGCGTGCCCGTCTATCGGCAGATGATGGACCAGATCAAATACTACGTCGCTGGAGGGACCCTTCGCCCAGGGGACCAGATTCCATCCATCCGGGAACTCGCGGCCGCACTCACCGTCAACCCAACGACCGTGGTCAAGGCCTACACTGAACTCGAGCGTGAGGGCGTCATCGAAAAGCGGCATGGCAAGGGTGCCTTCATCTCGTCAGAATCGGTTCAATTCACCCAGGCCGAGCAGGAGACCGCGATCAGGCGTTCCGCCAAGCAGCTCGCCGTCGAGGCTACCCAGCTCCAGGTCCCCTCCCCAAAGGTCATCCACGTGGTCAGCGAGGAGCTCGACGCACTCGACCCGATCCGGTCCGGGACGGAAGCTCCGATGAGGTTTGCTGCATCCAACGCCAGCACCCCGGAATGACGGGAACCCGATGGAACCGGTGGTCCACCTGTGCTCCTTGTCGAAGGCGTTCCGTGGAGGTCCGCCGGTCTTGGATGGGTTCGACCTGAAGGTGGACCACGGAGAGGTGTTTGGGCTGATCGGCCGCAACGGATCGGGGAAGACCACGGCGCTCCGGATTCTCATGGGCCTCCTCAGAGCCGACCACGGAATCGCACACGTTCTTGGCCAGGACCTGTGGCAGGCCGACCGGGAACACAGGCAACGCGTTGCCTACGTCTCCCAGTCCCAACAGCTCCCGGACTGGCTCTCCATGCGGGAGCTTGCAGGTACTTCCTCCCGACTCTACCGCGCCTGGAGCCGACCGTTCTTCGCAGAGATCCTCAAACGCTGGAACCTGCCCCCAGACCGACCGGTCGCCAGCCTCTCCGGAGGAAACCAACGCCTCGCGGCCATCGCCCTGGCCCTGTCCACCCGACCCGAGGTTCTGGTTCTCGACGAGCCCGCCGCTGGACTCGATCCCATCGCACGCCGGGACCTGAACCAGTGCCTGATCGAGGTTCTGGGCGAAGGCAGCGGATGCACCATCGTGCTTTCCACCCACCTCCTCGCAGACCTTGAGCGGTTGGCCACCCGGGTCGGCATCATCGAGGAGGGACGCCTCGTCGCCGAGGGTGCAGTCGAGGAGTGGCAACGGACGATGCGACGCCTCCAGATCGTGTTCGCCCAGGAGCAGCCCCCGCGGGATTTCTCGATTCCCGGGGCCATTCGCTCCCGGACGCTCGGCCCCGTGGTCAGTGCGCTGGCAAGGATCGAGGATGATTCCCAGCTCGATGGGATCCGGGCCATCGAAGGAGCCCGAGTCTATGTCTTCCCGCTTACCCTCGAGGAGTTGTTCGTGGACTGGTTCCAAGGAACACCAACCCTCGAGACCCACCTCACCCACCCTTCCCGCCCACACGGATGACGCCGATATGTCCCGACAAGCTCCAGAGAGTCTGCCTCGAGTCCAACCGTCGACACGGGACGGCATGCCTGGCGGGAAGGTGGCCTCATCGGGCCCGGACACACGGGTTCACCGGAATAGAACTGGCCACCCTCGTGGCGCTGGCCGCTGTCCTCGCGACTCTGCTGTCCGCATTCATCTCCAACTCAAAGATCCACGGTCGGCTGACCGCGTGTTCCGAACACCTCAGACGGGTGGTCGAGGCGGTGGACCATTACGAAAACCAGACCGGTCGACGCCCCAGAGCCTTGTCGAGGGTGATGCCACCGTCCTTGAAAGTGGATCGAGACAACCCGTTCCTCTGCCCCGCTGATCCCGCCTGGCGGATGACCGGAGCCACCAACCTTTTCTGGGGCTCCATCGCCAATGTCTCGCAGGAGCCGTGGGCGGGACAGGGAGACCTCCGGGAACCAGAATCGGGGTCCTGGGCGGCGGAGTTGGCCGAGGTCAACGAACCGGAATCCTTCTCCTACCTGCACCCCTTGTCCTGGCGAAGGGAGGCTTGGCGTCGGCTAGCGGTGTTGGGACCCGAAACCGGGATCGCCGTCTGTCAACTCCACGGTGTCCGGGTACCAAACCCGACCGCCTCCCCTGATTTTCGAGCGTTTCGCCAGTACGAGGGGCTCCTCCTACGGGGATCGCGTGACGGTTCCGTGGTCCGTCGTCGGGTGTTCAAAGCGGGCTTCGCAACCGAGGCCCCGGGCAAACCCCAGTACCCTTGGGAATTCTATTCCGATGCCCCGGCGCCCACGTTGAGGTGATCCGAACCCAGACAACCAATCTGGACCCCATGTCCACTCGACCTTCTCCAGATCCTACCGGCATCGTCTTGGAACCGATTCTAACGCCCCTCGCAGGATCCCAACGCGGTCGGGACACGCGATTCTGGGCAGGCCTCCTGTGGGGGGAATGGCTGGCGCATGCCCGGATGATGCTGCTGTTCCTCGCCCTGTGGCTGCTAGCGATGTGGGTGCTGCCCCGGTTCACCCATCCGCTCTGGACCCTTGTCTTCGGCGGGTTCTTCGCGGTGGTCGCAGGTCCCGTGTTGGGGGGCGGTGATGTGATGGGGGGGTGCGAGGAATACTCGTTCTCCATGCCGATCACCCGGCGCCAGCGCTTCGACTCCCGGCTTCTGTTCGCCACCGGCTGGCTCGTCGTCTTCACCCTGCTCAACCTGCAGGTGCTCTATCCTAACCTCGCTGACCTCATCCTCAGCTTCTTCGTGTCGACCGGTGTCGCAACCGTGGATGTGCGCCGACCGGAACTTCTCTACGGAACTGTATTCGCCGTGCCCCTGGCAGCGCTCGCGATCGGCTTTTCGGTCGCCGCCCTCGCCACCACCCGCGCCGTCGCCTATACGGCATGGGTCTGGGCCGCGCTGGGCTCCCTCACCGGGCTCCGGGCGGGACTCTCGCTCGAGGACTTCCTCTGGGACCGGCTGAATGGGAGGATCACGATACCACTCCTCATCGTCACCGCACTCATCACGCTCGGAATCGCTCGCCGACTCTACGTGGAAAAGGAAGCGGGCCGCGCGTCATCTCTCCTCCGGCTGCCCCTCAGCGGATGGGCCACCCTCGTGGCCGCAGCCATCGGGGCACTGGGTACAGGACTCCTCCTGTCATGGTTCGTCGCGAGCTACCTCCGCGGATTCTGAGTCGAACAAGGGCGTCGTCCCGAGTCCGGACCACCGTCCGGTGAACCTACTTGAGGGGTTTGATCCGGATGTTCCGGAAGGCGACCTCGCCGTGGTCCCCCTGCAGGAGGATCGGCCCCGGCTGATCCACATTGTCGTCCAGATGGCCGCCGGTGCCCCGGTTGCATTCCACGTTGTCGTGGATGGTGACGCCGTTGAGGACAACCGTGACCCGGTTGCCGACGATCTTGGCCTCGACCGACTGCCACTCGCCCGGCTTGCGGGAGGCCATCATGGACGCAGGAGACACGCTATACAGCGCTCCATTGCCTCCCATCTCCGGTTTCTTTCCGTGATCGTCGAAGATCTGGATCTCATGCCGGCCACGCAGGTAGAAGCCCGAGTTGGCCGCCGGCGGAATCAGGTAGTCGTAGCGGACCACGAAATCGCGGAACTTGGCGTCCGACACCAGATCCGTTCCATGCCCCGTGATCTTGTTGCCCTGGTGCTCCAGTCGATTGACCAACATGCCGTTCTCCACAAGCCATGTGGCATGTCCGTCCGGGCGCCGGAGTTTCCACCCGCTCAGCGTCCTCCCATCAAACAACATTTGGAAACCCTCGGACTTCTCCGCGGCACTGAGGGCAGCAACCGGCTGGTCGGGCTCGGCATTTCCAGAATCCAAACCCAACGCCCATCGGAGGCCTCCGAGCAGATGCTTCTGGTAGCTCGCACTCGTCCACACGTCCTCCCGATGCCCAAGGGAGGTATAGAAGACCCGGCCACTTCCGGCCTGACGGCACCAGGCAACCGGATAGTCACCCGGGAACTTGTGGTTGGGATGCGCATCCAGGCCCAGCAGGCCATGCACCTTGTTCCGATTGAAGCTCTTGAAGATGTAGATCTCGTCGTAGACATCGTACGTCGGCCCCAGGGCCCGCGTCGCCGGATGTTTCGGATCCTGGTTGATCGCCTGGATCCCGACCTGGGCGTCATGGGTCAGGAACTCGCCGCCCAGCATCTCGATGAAACCCGGGAAACCGTGGAAGGTGTCCGAACACGAGTGCATCCCAACGAAGGCATGCCCGGCCTCGAGCCATTTGAGGAACCCAGCCCTGTCCGGAATCGCAAGGTCACCCGTGGTGTTGGCGAAGATCACTCCATCGACCGCGTTGAGACGATCCAGGGTCAGCTTCTCACTCACCTCGGCATCGTCCTGACCGTTGGCACCACCCCGGACCACATCCACCACTGTGAAGGCACCGCTGGTCTTGCCGAGCGTCGTGATCACGTTCTCCGCTGTGGGGATGGAGCTGTGGCGGAAACCCTTGGTCGCCGTAACCAGGATCACTTTCTTGGGCGCAGCCTCGGCTGAGGACATCAAGGCGGCGGCAACGAGCGTGACGAGAATTCGGGGATTCATGGCCAAAGAATGAATCGAACCCCAATCGAAGTCGAGCCCGTCGACGTCGCGATGGATGAGAAGCTGAGAGCCAAGAGTTGAGTGTTGAGAGAAATCACGGCACTCGCACACGCCAGAAGCGCGCGCGGGTATTCGGATCCTGTGTCACCGTCACCCGCACGGGTTTCCCTGCGCCATGACCCGTCAGACGCTGTGCCTCCGACCACGCCGACAGATCCTTCGTCGTCTCCAGCACGATTGGAGCCCCTGCGGCTGCTTCGACATCCAACGCCGACGGACCACCCTCGGACGTCGGCGTAGGCACCATTACCTTCAGCTCCATAGGCGGCGTGTTTGCGCTCCAAATCTCGACCCGGATTTCGTCCAACGCTCGGATGTTGAAGCCCGCGCCCGTGACTTCGCCCTTCAACAGCTCGATCGACCAGGTGGCTTGAGCGTTGATCTCTGCCGGAGGCAGGAGCGTAAGGAATGCTGCCACACGGGTGTTCGTCAGCCAGATCGTCGACCGCACCGCCGCCGGGAACAGAAGTTCCGTCCTGAACTCAAAGAGGCGTGGTCGACATTCCGCAAAAATCCGGAGAGCTTGGATCCGAACCCAAGGGCCGAATCGGAGATCCTTACCCAGAGCAATGCGGCTACGGTGAAGGCCTACAAGATGCGGTCGACCTTCCAGGATGCCTACCAGCTGGGAACCGTTGAAGAGGCCAGGCGACGACTCCAGGCCTAGTGTCGATGGGTCCGGATGGGATCCAAGCGCTTCGGTACGCTATTCACGGAGATGGAGAAGGCTGCCAGGTCAGTGGAGACGTACCTCTCGGGGTCCCTAGGGCACTGGAGGCACCCGATTACCTACTCCTCCATGCAGGGGCTCGACAGCGTTTTCAGCTCCGTCAGGCGCCGCTCCCGCTAGATCGACCATCTCGCAACCACGCTACACTTCGTCGCCGGCAAGCCCAAGCCTTACGCTATCCAATCACCCACTGAAAACGACGAAGAAACTTATTTTGCTTGGAGCGTCTCGAGAAGCTTCTTGCGATCCTCCGCGGATAGTTTGTCCAGTTGAACCTTCAGCCCGGCAAGATCCATCGCGACGGGACCTGGTGCAGCGCCTCCACCCTTGAGCGGGACCTGCAGCAACTCGGCCTCGGTCCAGGCGTCAGAACGATCCTTGGTGGCTTCCGACACCGCCTTGACCTCGTCCCCCGTCACAAAACTGGCCTTGTTGCCCCACGAATTACGGACGTAGCTCAGCACAGCTGCGATTTCCTCGTCGGTTAGCCCCGACGGATTCTCAGCCGTCTTGCGCCAAGGGTTCATAGCATTGCCCTGCCAAACCTGTCCGTTGACCTTCACCGGTCCATTCAACCCATGCAGGACGATCCGGATGATGCGATTGGCGCCCTCGGCCACAACCCAGTCGGAACCGGCGAGCGGTGGAATGTTTAGAGCGGGATTGCCCGTGCCATCGGCCAAGTGGCAGGCAGCGCAGTTGACGTAGAGCTGGGCCCCCATGCGGAGGGTCTTCTGCTCGGGGGTCTCGGGAGCAGCCGCAACGGTTGCCTTGCCACGGGGAAACTCGCTGTATTCGGTCGACTCGAAACGGCCGCTGAAATTCGCCAGATAGTAGCCTGCCCAGAAGAGCAACCCACCGGTCAGCGCCACCAACCACAGGTTGAGGGGCTCAAACCCCTCTCTCGGCTCGGGTTTCTCCCGCAGCAGGGCCGCGTGGAGCTCGGTCACATCATGCTGCTCTCCCAGATCCGGATTCGCACCGGGGTTTCGCGGCTGATGGGATGGAGTGGAGTCGGACATGGGCAACAGGCCGGTGCTTATTCGGTCTTGGGCAGGGGGGCCTCTGGGAGCTCGACGGAACTCTTGAGGCTGCGGAGATACTCCACCAACTGCCTGGCCTCGGACTTGGGCAGAACTTCAAATCCAGGTTTCGGAGCGAACTCCCCACCCAGCTTCACGGCGTTTGTCGACGGACCGGCAGGTCCGATCGGCCGGAGTTCGAACAGGAAGGCATACGGAGGCATTACGCTGCCCTTGGACGTGGTCTGGGGATTGTATAGGTGGCTGTAGTGCCACTCGTAGCTGGGTTGACGCTCCCCAATGTTGGTGAGATCCGGACCGGTTCGGGAGGATCCTAGGAAGACCGGACGGTCGTAGATGTAATCCCGAGCAACCGAACCCCGTTTGCCCCAGCCGCGTTCGATGTCGGACCCAAACCCCTCGCGACGGACCTGCTGGGTGTGGCAGTAGTTGCAACCCAGCGAACGGTAAAGCTCGCGCCCTTGGGCCGCCTCGCCGGGAAGCGGTTTCGGAAAGACGACGCTGGTGTTGGTGTTGAGATCCGGCTGCAGTGAGCCGAGCTGCTTTACGGGCATGACCACCAGACCCAGCCACGATGCAGCGAGGGTGAACAGGATGCCGAGGAAGAGGAGCGGTCCGTAGTTCATGGCGTCATTTGCCGACCGGCGCGGTCTCGGTGCGAACCCCGGCGAGAATCATCGGTTCAGGCGCCCGATACGGGCCAAAGGTCCGGACCAGCATCCAGGTGATGTTCGCAAAGAACGCGACGTGGCCCAACGTGAGCAGGAGACCCGAGACGGTCCGGATCTTGAGATACGGGAGAGTCACTTGGACCACCTCGAGGAACGGGATCTTCGGATCGAGCATCGCCTTGCCCTGGAGCCAACCACCCCAACTCAGCGGCACGACGTAGAGCATGATACCGAGGAAGGTGGTCCAGAAATGCAGGGAAATGAGCCCGTCGCTGGGCCATTCGCGACGTGTGATGCGGGGGAGGATGTAGTACATCGCCCCGAACATCGTCATCGTGAAGAACGCATACATACCCCAGTGGGCATGAGCCACGGTGTGATGCGTGAAATGGGCCGTCTCGCTGAACCAGCGCACCGAGCTCAGGACACCTTGTAGGCTGGAGAGGGTGTAGGCGATCGCACCGAAAACAATGAACCGGAGGGTGGGGCTATGCTTCAGCTTCCCAAAGTGACCGACCATCGTGAAGTGGTGGTTGATTGCGGTTGCGACGACCGGAATGACCATCATGACCGAGGCCACGATCGAGATCGTGATCATCCATGCCGGGAAGGGGCCGCCCACTAGGTGATGGAACCCGTTCCAGTTGTAGAACAAGGCGAGGGTCCAGAATCCGAGGACGCTCAGATAATAGCTGTGGATGGGGCGACCAATGACCTTCGGCAGGAAGTAGTAGATCGAAGCGAGTCCAACCGGTGTGAACCAGAGGCCAAGGACGTTGTGTGCGAACCACCAGTTCACCGCCGCCTGAACCGCGCCCCGGGCCGGATCCATGATCAGCAGGAGCTGCGCGGTGGAGTACAGCCAGGGAAACCAAAGGACCGCCGCGAGGATGTACCACTGCGAGACGTAGAGGTGCTTCTCCCGACGGAACCGGAAGATCACGATCGTCCAGACCGCGATCAGGGCGAATGCGAGGAACAGGATCGGCGTGCAGTACCTCGGAAGTTCGAGGTACTCCACCCCAGTGGTGTCGCCCGCGAGGATACCCACGACGCCGATTGTGAGACCGAAATTCCAAAGGAGAGCAGCGAGGTTGATGACCGGCTGGGCCATCAAGGGGACCCGACAGAGCCGGCACATCAACCAGAGGATGACGCCCACGGAGATCTCGGCCGAAAAACCATAGATGACGGCGTTGAGATGGGCGGTCCGGACGCGTCCAAAGGTCAGCCAGGCGAAATCGCCCAGGAAATAGGGCGCGTGCAGCTTGTAGCTTGCGATGAGAGCGAGGACGCTCCCAAGGAGGAGCCACGCCATGCCGCTGAGGAAGAAGAGGAGGACGGAACCACGACACGACTCGTCGATTTCGGCCAGCTGGGCGCGAGCTTCCGCAGCCCCTTTGTCACGGGGTGACAGGGCGGCCATCACGCTGGAAGAGGCAGGAGCGCTCATGACTTCAGGGAAGCAGCCGGGGCGAAAGGACGGTTGAGGACGACATCGGTCATCTGCCCCACCGGTTCCTGTTCATCGAACGGGAGGAGGGAGGCCTTGTCGGCGTGTCGGAGCTGGCCCTCGCGACCCGCCCACCAGAGGGCCCACAGGGCCACAGCCGGGAAGGCGATCGAGCTGCCGATCAGGATGAAGGTGATGACGCCCATCGTGGAGTGACGGAGGCTATTCGTACGAGACCTGCTTCAACGAGGCGTCGAGGCGCTCGATCAGCTTGGCATGACCCTCGGTGTTGCCCTCGCGGTTCAGGTTGGCCCAGAGCGTGACAGCCTGGTCGACCGGCAGGCGGTAAATCCCCTGCTCCGCCTTGACCACGCCGTAGTTCGACAGCGCGTCGGTATTCTGAGCCTTGAGCTCGGTCCAGATCTTGAGCCGCTCCTCGGCCCGGGCTGACCCGACCGGTGCGGGTTGAAAGAGGCGCTGCATGTAGATGACGAGGCCACCAATGAGGCACATCGCCGCGATGCCACCCACCACGTAGGCAAGCACCGTCTTGGGAGAATCAGAAGGGTTCTGGCTCATGGGTTCGACTCCTTTCAGTCAGCAGCGGTCGAGGCGGCTGGGATCTCGTGGTGGATGATCGCCTCTTGAAGACGGGGATGTCTCTGCGCCCACTTCGGATATTTGAGATAGTCGCTCCAGAAGCACTTCGCGAGGAACGCCGACAGACCCAACCAGCACAGCGGGTCGAAGAACGTGACATGCAGACCGTTCTTCCACAGCACCGGCATCACGTTGAAGGTCATGTCGGTGTAGTGCATGAGCCACGCCCAGAATATCAGAGGGCCCATCACCAGTAGGCTCATCTTGGTGTCGATGCGCAGCAGTGCGAGGAATGGGATGAAAAAGTGACCGAACAGCAACAGCAGACCCACCTCCCACCAGGAACCCTTCTCACGGTCGACGAACCAGAAGGTTTCCTCGGGTATCGCCGCGTTCCAGATCAGGAAGTACTGTGAAAACGCGATGTAGGCGTAGAAGACAGTGAACGCGAAGAACCAGGTGGCGAGGTCATGGATCTGACGGGTGAAGATAACCGGCTTGAGCTCCCGGGTGCTGAGATAACGCGCCAATCCGTAGAGGGTCGCGAGGGTCAACCAGAGGCTGCCCGCAAAATAGTAGACCCCGTAGATGGTGCTGAAGAACTGCCACTGCAGGGACATCATCAGGAGAATGATGACCAAGGTCAGCGAGGGCCCGTAGAAGAAGAT
>SXGQ01689423.1_pt1 | contig 23527 bp, 19 predicted proteins | sample 3178371 | NCBI WGS metagenome assembly SXGQ01 (sample SAMN11356859, study PRJNA531348) | freshwater metagenome | isolation source: freshwater sample F1-20 | place: China: Fuxian Lake, Yuxi | collected 2017-12-25 | reverse complement strand
TGATCGCGTGGACGCGCACGGAACGGCCCCAGAGCAGGAAGAGCAACGGGTAACCGAGGCCGATCTGCGTGAGGACGTTTGTGCCCTTTGTCGCCGGCGTCGGTCAAATGAGCTACGGGCGTTTTATCGCCTACAACCTCATTGGCGGTTTCGTTTGGATCTACTTCTTCATCTACGCCGGCTTCTGGTTCGGTAACCGCCCATTCGTGCAGAAGAACTTCAAGCTCGTGATCCTCGCCATCATCATCCTTTCGGTGCTCCCGATCGTCTGGGAAGCCTGGCGGGCTTGGCGCGAGTCCAAGCGCGAGAAGGAACCCGCCTCGCCGGGAGGGTAATCTTTGTCCGCGGCCGGCCTTGCGCCGGGGACGAAGGCCGCGCAACCATCCGGGATACCCCACCCCGCCGATGAAAACGGAATTCCCCGCCCCGGCCGCGCCCGGGCGCCTGCAGTCGCTCGATACTTACCGCGGCCTGATCATGGTCTCGCTCGCGTTCAACGGCTTCGGTCTCGCTGCCACCGCGCGCAATCACCTCAAGGCCGACCCCAACTCCGGCTTCTGGCAGGCGATCTACCACCAATTCGAGCACGTCAATTGGGTCGGCGGCGGCTACTGGGACCTCATCCAGCCGTCGTTCATGTTCATGGTCGGCGTGTCGATGGCGTACTCGTACGTCCGGCGTCAGGCCGAGGGCCAATCGTGGGGCCGCATGTTCGGCCATGCGTGCTGGCGCGGCGTCGCGCTCGCGTTCCTCGGCATCTTCCTGATTTCCAACTCCCGCCCGTCCACCGAGTGGTCGCTGATGAACGTCCTCACGCAGATCGGCCTCGGTTACCCGTTGCTCTTCCTGCTCTGGGGCCGTTCCGTGCGCGTCCACGCGATCACCGCCGCCGCGCTCCTCCTTGGCACGTGGTTGCTCTACACCGTGTGGCCGACCCGCGGCATCGATCCGGCGCAAGGCGCGCCGCAGGTCGGCGTCACCGCCGCATGGGCGAAGGATCACCTCACGGGAATCGGTGCCGCGTGGCACAAGAACGCCAACGCCGGCCACGCGATCGACCTCTGGCTGCTCAACCTGCTCCCGCGCCGGGAGGCGTTTGTCTTCAACGGCGGCGGCTACCAGACGATCAACTTCATCCCGTCGCTCGCCACCATGCTCTTCGGGCTGATGTGTGGCGAACTCCTGCGCTCCAGCCGCACCGCCGCCGCCAAGTTCCGTCTGCTCATCGCCGCCGGTGTGGCTGGCATCGCCGCGGGACTCCTTTGGCAGGCCCTCGGCTGCCCCATCGTGAAGCGCATCTGGACTCCTTCCTGGGCCCTTTACTCCACCGGATGGTGCTGCCTCTTGCTCGGCGGGCTTTACGGGCTCGTCGATGTCGGAGGGTGGCGCCGCTGGACGTTCCCGCTCGTCGTGGTGGGCATGAACTCGATCGCGATTTACGCGATGGGGATGCTGCTCAAACCGTGGACCGCGAAGACGCTGCAAACGCACCTCGGCAACGACCTCTTCCAGATCCTCGGTGCCGCCAACACCCCCGCCGTTCAAGCCACCCTCACCGGACTCGTCTTCTGGTTCATCTGTTTCTGGATGTACCGCCGGAAGATATTCCTCCGCATTTGAATTTGCGCCGCGCGGCTCGACACCCGCTCCACGCGGCTCTACGTCACCTTCAAACCACCACATCATGCGCACCCACGCCCTCGTCGCCGTTCTCCTTCTCGCCACCGCCTGCGCCGCGCCGCTCGCCGCCGCGCCCGCCAAGTCCGCGGACAAGCCGGCCGCCGCCCCGGCCACCGCGCCAAGCGGCGAGTACAAGGGGGCGTGGAAGGGCCGCGACGAGTCCAGCGGCGACCTGAAGATCAAGTTCACCACCGGCGCCGACGCCAAGCTCATCGCCGAGGCGGTCTTCACCTTCGAGGGCACCGCGGTGCCCACCCGCACCAAGACGCTCAAGGTCGAAGGCAGCCGCGTGGAACTCGCGTTCGCGTGGGACGTGCAGGGCGTGTCCGCCACCAGCAAGCTGACCGGTGAAATCAAGGGTGACCGCCTTGAGGGTACCTACGAGAGCTCCACCGCCGAGGGCGCCGCCACCGGCAGCTGGTCCGTGACCCGCGCCGCCGCGGGCTCCTGATCGTTTTCCGCGCGCCGCCGACTGCGGCGCGAAATCCTACGCCCCCTCTCGCCGTGCCCCAACCTGTGCACGTCGGGATTGTCGGCGGGGGCCTCGCGGGACTTTCCACTGCCGCGCACCTGCTGCTCACGGCCCCCGGGGATTTCGCGATCGAGATTTTCGAGGCCGCCCCTTTCGCCGGCGGCCAATGCGCCTCGTGGCGCGACACCCGCGGCCGGCCCGTCGAGACGGGCATCCACCTCGACTTCCCGTGGTACCACAACAAGGACGCGCTCTTCGCGGCGATCGGACACCCGCTACCGCTGAGGGAAACCGACGGAAATTACTACGTCTGCAACGGCGCGACCGACCGCGTCGATACCCTCCTCGCCGGGAAGTCGGTGCTGAAAACGCTCGGCGGCCTTGCCACGTTTCCCGGCCTTACGTCGGGCGAACGCTGGCAACTCGCACGCCTGATCTGGCGCATCCTGCGGATGGACGACGCCGCCGCGGAGACGCACGACGGCCAATCGGTGACGGAGTTCCTCGCGGCGCAGGGCGCGACGCCCGCATTGGCCGCGCAACTCTCGCTCGAGGCGGTCACGATTCAAGGCCTGCGACCGGAGGAGGCCAGCGCGGCCTCGTTCATCAAATTCCTCCGCACCATGTACGGCAGCATGGGGCGGTTCGACACGACCTTCTTCGGCGCCCCGCTCGCCGACGCGCTGATCAACCCCCTTGCGAATTTCGTGAAGAGCCACGGTGCGAAATTGCACCTCGGGCGCGCCGTCGCGGAGGTGAAGGCCGACGGAGGCGGGCCCCGGATCCGAACAGCAGACGGCGCCGAAACCGCATTCGACCACGTGGTTTTCGCCATCCCCGGCCACGCGGTGCCGCCGCTGTTGCCGTCGGCCTGGCGCGAACGCGCGCCCTTCGCGCAACTCCGCGCTTTGCGCGAGACACCGATCATCACGATTACGCTCTGGTATGACCGGTCGGTTTTTCAGGACGGCAACGTCTACATCTCCCACCGCGACCGCCAGCACGGCCCCATCTTCGACGCGGTCGCCGACAAGGCCCGCCACTGGACCGGCTGGGACGGTCACCAGCCCGCCGGCAGCATTCTGCAGGTGCTGATCGACGCGGCCGATGACGTCGCGCACTTGAGTGATGCCGCGCTCGTGGCCAAAGCCTGCGCCGATCTCGCGCGCTTCTTTCCGTCCTGCCGCGGTGTCACGCCGACCGACGCCACCGTACTGCGCCTCACGGGCACCTATTGCGGCACGCGCGTCGGCTATTGGTCGCTGGTGCCCCGCACCCATGAAACCGGAATCCCCGGCGTGTGGCTCGCCGGCGACTACACCGCCGGCCCCTACCACTACGGCATGGAGTCGGCCGTCATCTCCGGGAAACAAGTTGCCAACCACCTCCTCATCGCCCGCGGCCACCCCGCCCACCCCATCCTGCGCCCGAACTACCTGCCGTTCGTCCGGACTTAATCCTCCATGGGGTCAGGGCGTTGGATGTTGGGGCTGTCTCCTTGCACGGCGGAAACCAAACACCCAACGCCCTGACCCCATTGGGCGTTCCGTCCGAGTCGCTTCACGCCTTCCGGCTTTCCCCTTCCCTCCCCCGAGCCTCCGTGTCCCGGGATTTGGCCTTCCTCCTCCGGGCTGTGTTCAGACCGCCACCACGCACCGCAGCCGGGTACTGACGAGCACGGTGCGGACTTTATCCGAGGATAGTTTCAGCGCGGTCGCGACGGCGCGGCGGTAGGCAGCCAGCTGTCCGGCGTGGCGTTCACGGAGCGCATTCGCGTCCGGAACCTGATCGGTCTTGAAGTCGATGATCAGCGCTTCGCGCACGTCGCCGGATTCATCGCGTCGCAGCACCAGGCGGTCGATCACGCCGCTCCACCACTCCCCCGCGTCGGTGAACTCGATCGGGAGCTCCCGCAGCGCCTCGTCGCACAGACCTTCAGCCCGGAAAAGCGCCGCCACATCCGGCAGCTCGAGACACGCGCGCACCTCCGCTACCGCGGACTCCAGACCGCTCAGCACCAAGTCCTGCCCGAACCACTCCACTTGCTCAAAGACCTTGTGCACCGCGGTGCCGTAATCCGTTGCGGCCGCAATCGCGGCCACGGGCACGGTCGATCGGGGCGCAGCGGCGTGTCCCGCGTCGGAAGGTCTCATCCGCCGCCGCCGCGGTTCCGCGGGCAGCAGGACCGGCGCGGTCGTGACCGCCCCCGCCCCGCCCTCGCGCTCCAAACCTTCCGCGAATTCACGAGCGCCCCGCTCCCACGCGAGGACCGATTCGCCCCACGGGCCTTCGGCCCGTGCCTCACCCGGCTGCACCGAACCAACCCCGAGCCCTCCCAGCACCCAATCCCGCGCATCGGCTTTCCGTCCGCGCGTCGCTTCCCGCATGATCACAAACGTCGCCTCCTTGGCCCGCGTAAGCGCCACGTAGAGCACGCACAGCGCCTCGTGCTGACGCACCGCCTCCTCGGCCTCCGCCGCCTGCTCCAGATCCGGCAGCCAGCCGCGCAGCCATTTCGGTGGATGGGCGACGCACCCGACCGGACGACCGTCGCCGTCGCGCAGCATCATGAACGACGGCGGTGAGCCCGAACCGAGGTCGAGATCCGGCAGGAAAACCACGTCGAACCCGAGGCCCTTCGCCTTGTGGATTGTCATCACGTGGATCGTCCCGCGCGCCGCCGTCTCGCGCACCGTCAGCCGCCGCACGGCCTCGAGCCAATCGGCCAGCTCCAAACCGCGCCCGGAACGCCGCGCCAACTCATCCAGATGCCCCAGGCAGAAACGCACATGGGGGTCGGCCTCCGTGGCCGCGAGGCGCGCGCACCAACCGGACGTCACGACCGCCGCGCCCTCCGCCGCCACCCGGGAGGTCCAATACCTCCACATAGCCCCCTCGGAAACATCGTCCTGTGCGGAAAGAGGTTCACGCAAAAGTTCCCCGATCGGCGTGAGCGACACGTGTCCGAAACCGAAGCGGTGTCCGGGTGAAAGCAGCCACCGCAATGCGTCCACGATCGCCGCGACCACCGGCGATTGCTCCGCGAGCGCGCAGTCGCCCTCGACCATGACCTGCGTGACGCCATGCCGGCGCAACCACGCCGCGACCGCCTGCGCGTTCGCGCCCCGCCGCACCAGAATCGCGCAGGAGAGCCCTCGTTCCAACGGCCGAATCCGCTCCAAGGCGTCCCGGATCGCTGCCGCCTGCCCCGCCATCCGCTCGCCTTCCTCGGCCTCGCCGCTCGCCGCCACGGTGTCGTCCGAATCCGGATCCCGCGCCAGCAGCACCGCCGCATAACCCGGACGTTCGCGGAGTTTATCCGCCGCGACGTGATCCTGGAAACGCCAACGGGCCAGCGCCGCCACACGGAGGGCTTCCGGCGCGCGCAGGCGCGGATTCCGCTCGGGCGAGCACACCGCGTTCACTAATTCCAGCACGGCGGGACGCGACCGCCACGACTCCGCGAGCTCCTGCACCGCGAAGCGACCGGGGTAGTTTTCCTCTAAATCGTCGAAGAGCCGAGGCTCTCCGCCCCTCCATCCGTAGATCGACTGCTTGGTGTCACCGACCACGAAGACCGACTTGGTGCCGGCGTCGTCCTGCAGCGCATCATCGAGCCACGGCTTGAGCACCCGCCACTGCTCGCGGCTGGTATCCTGGAATTCATCCACGAGCCAGTGGTCGAAACTCTGGTCCCAACGGAACGCCAGGGACTGCAGCACCTGCTCCGATCCAAACGCGCCGCCGCGCCCGGGATCGAGCAGCCGCGCGAGATCGGCGAACGCCAGACGCCCCCGCCGCCGCGCCAACCGCTCGTAGGCCTCGTCATAACGCGCGAGCACCTCGTGCAGCGCCGCGGTGCGTTCGCACAACTCCGCGTGCTCAGCCGTAAGCCATGCGGTGAGGATCCGCCCCAGCGGCCCCATGATCGTGGGCGGCACCACGCAGACACTCTTTGAGTTGGATCTCGGCAGACACTCCCAACTTTCCGGCCATCGGTCGCGCAGGGGCCGAAGCCGACCGTCCGGCTGAAGCCACGACGGCGGATCATCGCCGGCCGCCCCCGGCCGACGCGCCGCGATCCACTTGAGGGTGGAGACCAGACTTTTGCTGATCTGGGACGAGGAGAGCTCCGCGGCCTCGACCACCTTGACCAACGCTTCCGCGTCCCGGCGCCAATCCTCACCTGCCCGTTCGCCGCCCTTGCCCGCCCCCCACGCGGACGCCTCGGGCAGCACGTCCAGCAACCGGTGTCCGCGTTCGACGAACTTTCTCAGCTCGTCGCGCCAGCTCGCCGCTGACTTCAGGGAGGCACGCTTGATCGCCTGATGAAATACCCCGAGTTCGTCCGGCTTGAGCCGCGCGAAAACCTCGCCGAGCAACCGCTCGCGTTCCCGCTCGGCCGCGGGCTCGTCGAGGATCTCGCAGCCACCAAGCCCGAGCTCGAACTCCAGCGTCTGCACCGCGCGCGCCATGAGCGAATCGATGGTGCCCAGAGCCAGACGGTCCAACCGCCCGACCACCGCGACCAGCGCCTCCCGCAGCGCGTTCGCTGAGATGTCGGTGCCCGCTCCCGGCAGTAGGCCAACCACCTCACCCGTCGCGTCACCCTCCAACAGAACCTTCAGCGAAGCCGACAGCTTCCGGTGCTCGGTCGGATCCGCCGAGGCGGCCGCCAGCCGTTCGAGGATGCGCTCGGTGAACTCGCCCGCGCCTTTCCGGGTGAACGTCGTCGCCACCATCCGCTCCGGCGCCAGATTCTTCGCCGCCCTTTGCACGAGGAGCAACGCGAGGAAGCGGTGCGCCAACTGGTAGGTCTTTCCGGTGCCCGCCGAGGCGCGGATGAGAGAGTGTTGCAGCCCGCTCATGTCGCGACCTCCGGGTTACCCGCCAAAAGTTTCTCCCACCCGCTTCCCAAGGCCTGCCGCAATCCCTCCGGCGCCAAAGCGGCAAAGCGGTCGTAAGCCACCTCCGGAGCCGGCGGCCAGAAAACACCGGACCGGATCCGCCGCACCGCCTCCCCGGCCCAGGCGAGCGCCGACGGCATGAGTTCCTCCATTCCGGCGAACTCCTTGAATCCCGCGTCGCCCACCGCGGGCGGCAGCCACGCGTACCAGGCCGAGGGCATTTTCTCCAACGACCACGCCCGCCGCACCGCCTCCGCATAGAGCGGCAACTGGACATTGCTCCAACCCGCACCGCGCAGACGGTCATGATCGACGAGCGGACCGAGCGCGGCGGGGCAAGTTTCCGCCCTCCACGCGCGCAGGTGAACCTTGGCCGGATTCTCGTCGCCCGTGCCGGTCTTGTAATCCACCACCCGCACCCGGCCGTCGAGATGCCGGTCGATGCGGTCGATCACGACCTTGACCGGGATCCCCTCGATGAAAAACGCATCCTCGATCGCCAACTCCACCGCCTCGACGCGCCAGCCTTGACGAAATTGCTCCGCCTGGTGCGCCGCCAGTGCGCCGAGCCTCTCCTCGGCGGACAACGCCTGGAGGCGCAGCAAGGCCGGCGCCTCTGCTCCCATCCGCCGCTCCACCGCCGCCGATAGACGGCGCAGCCAATCCGCCCGCAGAACGTCCGCCTCCGCGATTTCCCGCGCCGTTCGGTCTTCGCCCCATTCGCGCAGGACGCCGTGGATCAGATCACCGAAGGCGGCGGCCGGGAGTTCGCCATCGCCCGGTTCGAAATCCCGCCAGCCCAGCACCTCGGTGAAATAGTACCGCGTCGGACACGCGAGGTACGCGCGCAGCCGCGAGGCGCTCACCCGCCTGAGCTCGGCCTTGGGTGGTGAAGCCGGCGGCCGGAGACGCCACCCTCCGCGCGAGGACGCGGGTGCGGGAGGAGCCGGGATCAGACCTCGATCGGATACGTGGCGCAGCACCTCCGCCGGAAGATCATCGTCTGAAACCTGGAGCAGCACCCGCGACGGCCGGCACGGATCGCCGGCGGGATCGACCCGGGAGTTGACCACGGTCACCGAACCACCGGCGCGGCGGCTTTCCACCAACGCCGCGAACAGGAAAGCCTCGCGCGCGAGCCGCGAACGCCGCGCGCGAAGTCCGATGTTTTCGCACACCGCCTCCGAGACCAGCGGTGACCGCAGGGGGGCCTCCGGCACCGCCCCTTCATGCAGGGCGGCCACGACGACATCGGGAGCGGGATCGTGCGCCAGCTCCAGCCAACCTTGGATCGGCAACACGCCGTCGGACGCCGCCGGTCGCTGCGAAATCCCCTGCAAGGCCGCACCGAGCCAGCGCAGTAATTCCGGCACCGTGAACCCCGCCGCGCGCAAAGCCGGCCACGCCCGCATTTCCGCCCGCGCGCGGTTCGCCGTCTCCAGTTCATTCGTCGGGAAAAACGCGAGCGCCCGTTTCGCGAGATCGTCTTCCTCCGCTGCCGCCAACGCATCCACGCGCGCCTCCAGCGAACCGAGGAAATCCGCCGCCGAACGCCACCACGTATCCTCGCTGGATGCCAGGCTCCGCCGCGCCGCCGCCGTGGAGACCGCGGGGAAATTCAACTGCACCTCGTCGAGCGCCTGCACCAGCCGCGAGGGCCCCGCCTCGGCCGCCAGGCCGTTCCACGCCACCGGATGACGCGCGGCACGCGCCAGCGCCGCGAAATCACCGGGCGCCTCGAGCACACCCGCCACCGCCTCGAACCAAGCTGCCCAGCCGTCGCGCGAAGCCGGCGCTTTCTCCGGATCAAAGGCCGCCCAGCCCGCGGTGCGAAACGCCCTTTGGATCACCGGCACAAAGGCCGCGTCGCCGGATGCCACCGCCACGGCCAGGTTACTCCGGCCGGCGCAGGCGCGGACGACCTCCCCGGCTAGCGCCGCGGCATCCGCCGCCACGGCCAGACGGAAATCCCCGGGCCGCCGGTGCCGCGCGCGCTCCGCCCAGTGTTCAGGCCGGGGGCGTCCCCACTCATCGAATGTGTCGCGCAACGCTTCCGGTGCTCCGATCAGCACCGTGACCGGCAGGCCCGCACGCCGCAGCGCCTGCCAGCACAGCACCCCGAGCGGAGCGGGATCGGCGACCCCCGCGATCACGACTTCATCCACCCCGGGAGGAACCATCGGGGCCGTCGTGAGACGCCGGCGTTCCGCGATCAAATCGTTGTAACCCCAATCACGCCAGAGCGCCACGACCCGATCAGCCAGCTTGGAGAGCTCTCGCCAGCGCGCCGTCTCCTCCGGGATCTTTTCGGCCAGCGCGCCGAAGTCCCACCCCGCGGAGCCCAGGAGGTCACGCGCCTCCTCGATTTGGCGGCCGACGGCCACCCGCCACTCGCGGTCGCGGGCCGCCAGGCCGCCCGGGAAAACATTCGCCACCTCCACGTCCGCCGTCTCCTCCAACACGCGCAGCCACCCGGCGCGACGCACCGACTCCGGCATTTGCTCCGCGGGCCGGAAAAAATCCTCCGGCATCGCCAGCCGCGGCCCGAGCATCGCCGCGGTGCCGCCCCCGCCAATCCTCGCCAGCAACGACTCACGCAGCCGACGGCCCGCCTCGCGCGTCGGGACCACCACCAGCCGCCGCCGCATTTTTTTCGGTTCCAAAGCTAGCCAGGCAGCGAACAGACCTGACCACGGGCGATCCCAACCCAGAAAAATCCTTGCTCCAGCCGGATCGGAACAGCCGGCCGAAACCGGTTGGACCGAAGGATTGGGAAGGGAGGGCATGCGCGGGATCCTACACGTACACCTGGGACATTTGTCGACCCACGTCGGGACCGTCCCCTCAAGGGAGGGAAGGCCGTGCCGGGATCGAGCCCGCACCGACGACTTCCTCGCAAACCGCCGGCTCCATAAACCGCGAGCGGAATTATCGCCGCCGGACTGGTAATCCCGAAATTCTTAATTCTACTTTCCCACACGATGCGCCGCCCTTCGATGCCGACCCGATCCCCGCTGCTCCGCGGCGTGGCGATCGCGATGGCCGCGATCATCGCGCTGGTGACTCTGGCGGCCGCCAGTCCCGCGCTGCATGCCTGGCTGCACGGGCACGATGACCCGCCGGGTAACGCCGCCCCGGGTTCGTCGGCTCACGTGGGTTGCAAGCACTCCCATGGAAAGCCGGTGCCGGGCCCCGAGGCGCAGGAGGACCTTTGCATTGTTAAGCAGCTGTCGCAGGGCAAAGCCGATTTCGCCTCCGCTCCGCTGCTGCTGCAGGTGGCGACTCGGCGCGTCACCGCTACCCTTTCGTGGGCGCAAGGCCCGGCGGCTCGTGAGCCAGCGTTTTATCTCCCGCCCGGCTGCGGCCCTCCGGCGGTCTGACTAGGTCGATGTCGCGGGAGGCGCCATGAGCGCCAAGCCCGCTGGTTGCGCTCCTTCCCAACTCGGGAACTGGCGCGCGTATTCGTCCACTGCCAGAACCGCCATGCCCACAACTCCCTACCCTTCACTCAATCTTCCAACCCGTTCCCCTGAGCGCGGTCCAAACCGAGTCTCGGAAAAGGTTGGCTCCTTCAGGCAAACCTCCGGGGGCGCCCGCCGACTGCAGCCTCCGGCCATCCTTTCCACCCGCGCCCTTTCACTTATCCGCCTCGGCCGGAGGGTGCTGGACCGGATCGACCTGCATGTTGCCCCCCGGGAAATCGTCTCACTGTTCGGTCCAGCCAATGCCGGAAAGACCGCGGTGCTCGAATGTCTCCTCGGACTGCATCCCAACGCTTCCGGCGGGATGTCGATCGAGGGTTTCAATCCGGCCTTCGATCCCGGGATCGCGTTGAGCTACATTTCATTTGTGCCGTCGGAAATTCGTTTTCCCACCGACGTCACCGGGCTGACCCAAGCCAAAGGGCACTGCCGTCGCTTGGGCCGGAACATCCCGGAGAACGCCCTGCGCGGCCTGCTGGAGCTCGGCGGGCTAGGACGGGAGTGGCACGGCCGCCCGATCGGGCATTACCCTCCATCGCTGCGCCGGAAGCTGGCGCTCAGCCTCGCGATCCTCGAGGACCGACCCCGGTTGATGCTGGATGAACCTACGACGGATCTCGATGCCAGCGAAGTCGCGGCCCTCGCGCTGGCAGTGCGGCGCCTGCGCCGCCGCGGCGCGGCGATCCTGATCGCGACCGGTGACCTCACGTTCACCCGGCGCGTGTCGACCCGGATCCTCCACCTAGAAAATGGGATGGTCCTTGAGACAACCGAAGTGACGAGTTCGCGTCGCGCGCATCGGGAGACCTCCTACCTCGCTCAGCTGGTGTGAACGCTTCACGCGCCAACCAGAACGACGGGGAGAGCAGGGCGGTCGGCATCCCAACTCCGGGGGAACTCGACGAGGACCGGCTCAACGCGTGGGTCGCGGAGCTTCTTATGACGAAGGGTGAAGACATTGTTAGCACCCGGGGGGTACTGGCCGTGCATGGATCAGAGCGCCGGTTGATCGTCCAAGGCGTGAATCAGTATCTCGAGACCCGTTTCGAACGCGTGTGGGGACCCCGCGAGCTGCGCGGTAACTCCCTCCTCTTGATCGGTCGCAACCTCGACCGTACCGCCTTGCACGCAGGCCTCCAGTCTTGCCTCGCCGAGGCCGGAACCGCCTGACCCACCCGGCACGAAGCCCGACTCCACCTCTTGTCCACCTCCAAAACCCAGACCCTGGTCGCCGCCCCGCACGAAAAGTCACGTGACAGGTGACAAAATCGGCGGTCGCAGCCGGCGGGTGCGGATTTTCAAAAGAGTTCCGTCTGCTGGCCGGCGGTACTGGCAGCCGGCGGGGGCGGAGGAGGCGCGAGGGGAGCCTCGGCGACGGCGTAACGACGCCGGGCTTCGGCGGCCGTGGAACGCATCTCGAACTCGTCCAGCATCCGCACTAGCTCAGCGGGCTGCGGTGTGCGCCACTCGGGCGCGACCGCGGGGAGAGACAGATTGAGCGTCGTCAGCTTGAGGTTGAGCCGAAGACGATCAGCGTCGCGCGCCACGACCTCGCGGAACCGGTCGGGCTTCAATTCGGCGGCGTGCGCGATGACGCCTTCGAGGGTATCCCAGTCGGCCAGCCATTTCGCGGCGGTCTTCGGCCCGACACCGTTGATACCGGGAATGTTATCCGAGGTGTCTCCCACGAGCGCGAGGTACGCGGCGATGCGCGAGGGCGGCACACCGAATTTTTCCGCAACCCCCGAGGCGTCGAGCAGACGCCAGCCAAGCTTCGGGTTGGCGGAGGGCGGCGGCAGCATGATGCGGATGCGGTCGTTCACGATCTGGGCGAAGTCCTTGTCGCTGCTCACGATCACGACTTCGTCCCCCGCGGCAGCGTACCGCACAGCCTCGGCCGCGAGCAGGTCGTCGCTCTCGACCCCTTGCTCCTCGATCCCGGCGAAACCCATCGCGCGCGTCAGCGCCTTGATCGGATCGATCTGACGCCGCAGCGCATCGGGCATCGGTTCACGCTGGGCCTTGTAATCGGCATGGAGCGCGACGCGCTCGGCGGATTCGCCTAGGTCGAAGAAGACGAGCGTCGAGTCCGGCCGCTCGAGGTCGACGAGTTTCCACAACGACTTCACCCAGCCGTGCAGCGCGCCAGTGGGAAACCCGTCCGCGCGCGTGAGCTCCGGCAGCGCGTGGAAACAGCGGTAGGCGAGATTGAAACCGTCGATGAGGAGCCACTTGGCCATCCGGCGACCTCACACTCCGTGATCGCCGCGGTCAACCGCCGCGCGGCGTCGAGGATTCACCACGCAGACACGGAGGCACCGAGAAAGGAAACCACGAAACACACCAAAGGCACGAAACCGATCCGGGTGGCCCACGGAAGGCACGGAAACCCCGGAGGCGGGCGAAGCCCTTATGGAGCGGTGTTCTACCGTAAATGGGGCGCGCTTGGAACGCCCCCCTTTGGTCCGAACCATTTCTCCCTCGCCCGCGCGGAGGAGCTCCGCCTTGCGTTTCCCCGTGCTTCGCATCCGTCTTTGGCCGTGTTTCGCCGCGTATTCCGCACCTCCAGTTGCCTGATCGCTGCCGTCGCTGCTCTCCGCGCCGAGCCGCTCTCCAAAAAAGCGGAGATCGATTTCTTCCGCGAGGTCCCGAGCCGCAACCTCAAGGGCCTCGCCACGCGCTCCGACGGTCGCCTGGTCGCCGGCCCGGTCCTCACTGATTTCCCGGGCGCGGTCCCCGCCGACTTGCTGTGGAGCCTTGCGCCGGGTGGAGCGCCGGACCGTTTCCTAGTCGGCACCGGTCCCGAGGGTAAAGTCCTCGAGCTTACGGTCGCGGGCGACTCCTCCGCGCCGGCCATCCGCGAACTCGGCCGTGTGCCGGACCCCCATGTGTTCACCGTACTGCGGTTGCCCGACGGCGCCGTTCTCGCGGGCACGTCGCCCAAGGGAGCACTGAATCTCCTGCGCGACGGCGCGGTCGTCGCCCGCACGCTCCTGCCGGTGGACTCGATCTTCGATCTGCTCCAGCTCGACTCCGAGACCGTATTGGTCGCCACGGGCAACCCGGGACGCGTCTACCGCCTCGACCTCGCGAAATTCGCGGCCGCCGGCGTGAACGAGCAAAAGGTTTCGGACCGCGACGCGCTCGCCGATCGGGGCATCTCGATCTTCGGCCAGATCCGCGATCGCAACGTACGCCGGATCGTGGTGATGACCGACGGCCGCATCGCCGCGGGATCCTCGCCAAGGGGAAACATCTACGCGTTTCCCCGCGACCCGGCCACCTCGCCCGCCTCCGACCCAGCAACTGGCGGGACCCCTGTTATCCTCCAGGAGAACCGCGACGCGGAAGTCACCGATCTCATGCCCGACGTGAACGGCGATCTTTTCGCGACGGTCGTCTTCGCCCCGCAGGGCAACGACACGCGACTCTCGCCCGCCAGCGCCCAGGTTTCCGCCCCGTCGCCGGCTCCGGCCGGCGGCACTCCGGGCAACCCCGGAAGCGGGAACCCGCCGCCCGCGCTTCCGCGGGAGGTTCCGCCGCCGGCCGCGGTGCCGGAAAAATTCGGCGGGCGCGCGGCGCTGGTGAGGATCCCGGCGGACGGAGCCGCGGAGACGCTTTCGGTGCGCGCGGGCACGGCGTTCTACCGGATGGCGAGGCGCGGCGACGTGCTGGTGCTCGCGGGCGGTGAACAAGGAGAGATCAGCGGTTATGATCTCAAGGCACGCCAGGCGCTCACGTTTTCCGGCAGCGCCTCCGCGCAGCTGAACCACCTCGTTCCCCTGGCCTCCCGCACCTTGGGCGCCGACCGCTTCCTCGTGCTGCGCAACAACGCGCCTGGATTCGCGCTGCTTGATTTCGCCGCCGAGGGCGCGCGTTCGGCCGAAACGCGCCGCCTCGATCTCGGGCACACATCGGCCTTCGGCGCGCTACGTTTCGGCCGGTTGCGCGGACTGGCTCCGGCCGAGGTCGGGGTGGAAGTACGCACCAGCGCGGGCAGCGACGAGATTGAAGGCTGGGGACCATGGACCCGCCTGACGGCGGAACCCGATGAAGGCTGGCGCGCCGCCGGCCTTCGCGGGCGCTACCTGCGCCTGCGCCTCACCCTCCCCGAAAAGCCGGAAGTGGAGGCCGACCGTGCGACGCTGTTCGTGCTGCCGCAGAACCGTCGCCCGCTGCTGCAGGAGTACCGTACCCTGGTCCATGGCTACGGTATCATCGCTTCCCCCGAACCGGCCCCGCCGGCCAGCATCACGCTCAACCAGCTGCTGCAGGCCCCGAAGGAGGACGACCGCCGTCGCACGGCCTTCCTCAACAGCTCGGTGGTGCCAAGCCCGGGCACGCAACTCATCCTCTGGACGGTGTCCGATCCCGACGGCGACAACCTGCTGCATACCTTCTCGATCCGCCGCGAGGGGGACGAGCAATGGATCGATCTCGTGACCTCCGCCCGCGAACCCCTCGCGCAGTTCGACACCCGCGCACTGCCCGAGGGCGTTTATTTCACCCGCCTGGTTTCGGCGGAGACCGCGCCCCGCCCCGCGGCCGATCGCCTGCGCCAAACGTTCGAGACCGATCAATTGCTCATCGACCACTCGGCGCCGGAGATCCTCACGGCAACCGCGGCACGCACCGCCGACGCGATCGTCGTGACCGTGCGAGGACGCGACCGGCTCTCGCTGCTGGCGGGGATCGACGTGGTTTTCAGCAACAACCACCGTGAGACCGTCGAACAGCCGCTCGACGGTGTCCGGGACGGCCGCGAGGAGACCTTCGTGGTCGAGGTGCCGGTGGCACGCGTCGCCAACGCGACCTCGTTGGAGGTCACCCTGCAGGACGTCGCCGGCAACGGCGTCTCCCGGCGGCTGGCTTGGTGATGAGCGGGCGCGAGGGGGCAACGAAGGCTCGCCCCGCGGCGGCCGAAGGCTAACGAAGAGGGAAATGCAACCCCTGAACCGCCGCTCCTTCCTGCGCGCCACGGGAGGCGCCGCCCTCGCCGCCGCGATCACCCCGGTTTTCGCCGACCCCGCGGACCCGGCCCGCCGCCTGATCGCCCATCCCGGTGGATTGCCTCGCCGCATCCTCGGGAAAACCGGCCGCGCGATCTCGATCGTCGGCTTCCCCGGCCTGGCCCTGTCGCGCGTCACGCAGGCGGAAGCCAACGCCGCGGTGCGGGCGTCGTTCGACCAGGGGATGAACTATTTCGACACCGCGCCGTCCTACGGAAAGGGCACGGCGGAGATCGCCCTCGGGCCGGCCCTCGCGCCGCTGCCGCGCGCCGAGGTTTTCCTTTCCTGCAAGACGCGGCGCCGCGATGCGGCCGGCGCCCGCGAGGAGCTGGAGGAGTCGTTGCGACGGCTGAAGACGGACTACTTCGACCTTTACCAGCTGCACGTGATGTCCACCGCCGCGGAGGTGAAGCAGGTCTTCGGTCCCGGCGGGGCGATGGAAACACTGGTGCGCGCCCGCCAGGAGGGAAAAGTCCGCTGGCTGGGTTTCTCGGCGCACACCAAGGAGGCGGCCCTGGATTGCCTGCGCCACTTCCCCTTCGAGACGGTGATGTACCCGGTGAACTTCATCGAGCACTTCACGCACAAGTTCGATCCGGAGGTCCTCACGCTGGCGCGGCAGGCGGGCGCGGCGGTGATCGCGATCAAGCCGATCTCGGCCGGCTCGTGGAAACCCGGCGAGGCGAAGACCCGCGGCAATTACTGGTACAAAGCGCTCGAGGCCCAGGAGGAGATCCACCAGGCGATGCGTTTCGCGCTCTCCCTCGATACTGTCGTCTCCGCGATCCCCACTTCCTTCCTCGATCTCAACGAGCGCGCGATCATCGCCGGCAAGACCTTTCGCCCCGCGACGGAGGCCGACCTCGGCGCGCTGCGCGAGCTGGCCGGCAAATACAGCCCGCTCTTCCCGCGGAAGCCGCTGTACCTCTCCTCCACGGGACCGCACTCGCGGTACTACGCCCACACCTGATCCGGAAAATCGTGCGCGCGATCGGCAAAATAACCGCGGCGCTCACCTGCGGCATCGCGTTGGCCGCATTTGCCTCCGCGGCTGACAGTCCATCCACCCGCGAGTTCGACACGCTCGCCGCTCCCGCCGTGGAGCGGGCCCTCCGCAAGGCTGTGACGACCGAAGGCGGCTCGCTGGCGTGGGGCGACAGCTACCTGCTGGCAGCACTCGCCGAGATGCTGGAGACAGGCCGCGATCCGCGCCATGCGACGCAATTCGTGGCGTTGGCCGATCACGCGCTGATGTCGCGCGACGACCGCCAGAACCTGCGCGACGAAGTGCGCGGACGAGTAATGCCCGCATGGGGTTCCACCCGGTACTCCAAGGGCCGGCGCTTCGCGTGGGCCGTGCACACCGGGATGCTCGCCGCGCCGATGGCGGGTTTCGCCGCGACAGTCGGACGGGATCCGGCGTTGAAGGCCCGCTTCGGCGCCGACGCCGGCCGGCTGCTGCGCGCCGCCGAGGAGTCGGTCGTGGCGTTCGCGGACGAATACCGGGGAGGTCCCGGCCCGGGCGAAGGCCATATGGTCTGCCCCTACCTCGGAAAACACCTCCCGTTGAACACGCAGAACGCGCTCGCGCGGGCGTGGATCGCCATCGACGACGCCACCGGCCGGCCGGACCACCGCGAACGGATCGAGCGCCTGGCGCGGTTCATGAAGAACCGGATGCGCGCAGGCCCCGAGGGAACATTGGTCTGGGGCTATTGGCCGCCACTTGGCGGGGAGGACAAGGCCTTCGAAGATATCTCCCACGCCTCTATCAACGTGGACTTCATGGTCCTTTGCCACGAACGCGGCCTCGTGTTCGACCGCGGCGACCTGGCGGCGGTCGAGAACACGCTGCTGCGGTTGGTGCTGCTGGCCGATGGCCGCGTCGGCGACCGTGCGGGCCCCAACGTGAAGTTCAACACCTACGCGGACGCCGTGCTGCGCTGGGGTCGGCTCGGACGGCACCGGCCGGCGGTGCAGGCACGTCTCGAAACGTACCTCGAGACGATCGCGGCGAAATCAAGCGCGCAAAGGCCGCTCGGGATCGCGTTGTTGAACGCGCCGCCGGCGGCGGGGAAATAAGTTCGCGGACGAATCCGAGGCGGCTCTCCTTCGCCCACGCTGCGGCGGGGATACCGCCTCGGCTTCAACTGGCACCAGGAGCGCGACCCGCACTCTCGTTCATCCGACATCATCGATGAGCAAACCGTGTGGCCGCGGCCTTAGCCCGGACTATCCACGAACTGCTTTCCGATCCTGGAGGCATCCCTCCGTTGGAACCGGCACCTCCGGCGGAACGTTCCTCAGCATCGTCCGGGGCAGCAGCCTCGGCTACAACGGACGCCTTCTCTAAGCAAGACACTCAGGCCCGCGGATGCGCCTTCGCGTGCACCTCGCGCAAGCGAGCCATGCTCACGTGCGTGTAGACTTGGGTCGTGGAGAGCTGGGCGTGGCCGAGCAATTCCTGCACGAGGCGCAGATCGGCGCCGGCGTTGAGCAGGTGCGTCGCATAGCTGTGGCGCAGTTTGTGCGGCGTGAGGTCGGGCGGCAGGCCGGCGGCGGCGAGATGGCGCTTCAGCATGAGCTGCACCTCGCGCACCGAGGTCGGGCGGCCGTCCCGGTTGACCAGCACCGGTGACGCCGGTCCCGCGGCCGGGGTGAACTCGGCGCGAAATTTCCGGAGAACCTCCAATGCGACCCGCCCCAGGGGGCAGAGCCGTTCCTTGCGCCCCTTGCCCAGCACCCGCGCCACGCCTCCCTGAAAATCGATGGCACCGTGCGTCAGGCCCGCCAGCTCGCTCACCCGCAGTCCCCCGCCGTAGAGCAGTTCCATCGCCAAGCGGTCCCGCCACGCGGTGTGGGCGTCCAGCTTACCCTCGGCCCGCAGCTTCTCCGGTGCCGCGAGCAACGCCCGCATCTGCTCCTCGGTGAGGAATTGCGGAAGACGCTTCTCCCGCTTGGGCAAGGGCACGCCGAGGAACGGATCCCGCGAGAGCTTTCCCTGCCTCATCCAGTGCCGGAAAAAACTCCGCAGACCCGAGACGTGATTGTGCAGCGTGCGGCGGTCGAAGCGGCGCTGCGCCTCGATCACGAAATCCCGCATGTCGCGCGCCGTCAGCGCACCGAGGCCGAGTCCCCAAAGGTTGACCGCCGGGTCCGACAGCCAGCGGTGAAAATCCGCGAAGGCCTGCCGGTAGTTGCGCAACGTGTGCGGCGAATAGCGACGCTCGTGCGCCAGGTGGTCCGCGAACGGGTCCCACCATTCCGCCCGCACCCCCGGCGGGATTTCAGCGGGCGGCGTTCTGAACGCGGGATTCGACATCGCGCATCACCCGGGTCGCATGCAACCGCACCGCGCCCTCGGGATCGAGGCCCTTGGCCCGGGCCGCCGCGGTGAGCTCGAACAACGCGCGGCCGAGCGTCTCGGCGTCGAGCGTGCCGCCAAGCTCGCGCACACGCGCGACGTCCACCGCGCCCTCCGCCGGCAGGCTCTTCTTTTCGATCTGCTTCCAGACCGCCTCGGCGAACATCAGCCCGGGCAGCCGCGGGGGCAGTTCCTTGAAAACCGCGCCGGCCGCCGCCGCCGGACCATTCTTGCGCTCGGTCGCCTTGATCTTCTCCCACTCGGTGATGACCTGCTCCGAGGTGTCGAGGCGCATCGCGCCGAACACGTGCGGGTGACGGCGAACCAGCTTGTCGTTGATGTCGCGCGCGACGTCGTCGAAGTTGAACTTCCCCTCCTCGGCCGAGATCTGCGCGTGAAACACGATCTGGATCAGCACGTCGCCCAGCTCCTCGCGCATATGGGCGTCGTCCCCGCGGTCGATCGTGTCGATGAGCTCGCTCACCTCGTCGATCAGGCAACGCACCAGACTCGCGTGCGTTTGCTCCCGGTCCCAGGGACACCCGTCCGGGGCCCGCAGCCGGACCATTGTGCTCCGCAGGTCATCAATCGCGCTCATGCCGCGGAGAGGAAGGCGCGCCGCGCGCGGAACTCACGCCAAAACCACCCAACTCCGGTCTGGTTTTTCCCGCGCCCGCCGTGTTTCGTCGGCGGGAATGTCCGACAAGCTCACCGAGATCATGGCGTGGAAACGCCGCGAGATCGCCGACCGGCTGCGGCCCGTGACCGAGGCCGAGTTGGCGAAGGCCGACGCCGACCTGCCCCGGCCGCCTTCGTTCGCCGCCGCGCTGCGCGACCCGGCGGGACACCTGGCGGTGATCGCCGAGATCAAGCGCCGCTCGCCGTCGGCCGGCGATATCCGCGCCGGCGCCTCCGCCCCCGCCCAGGCGCGGGTTTACCAGCAGGCGGGCGCGGCCGCGCTTTCGGTCCTGACCGACGAAAAGTACTTCGGCGGTACCCTGGACGATCTCCGGGAAGTCACCGCGCGGTTCCGCGCCGAGCCGCCGGCGCGGCCGTGCCTGCGCAAGGACTTCATGGTGCACCCGCTGCAGGTGCTCGAGGCGCGCGAGGCCGGCGCCAGCGCGATCCTGATCATCGTGCGGGCGCTGGACGACGAGGAGATCCGCCCCTTGCACGGCGCGGCCAAGACGGCGGGGCTGGATGCGCTTTTTGAGATTCACAACGAGCGGGAGCTGGAACGCGCGGTCTCCCACCGGGCGTCCATCGTGGGTGTCAACAACCGCGACCTCGCCGTGTTCCGCACGGACCTCGGCCTGAGCGAACGGCTGATCCCGCTGTTCCCGCGCGACGTGACCGCCGTCAGCGAAAGCGGCATCTCCACCGCGGCCGACGCCGCCCGCGCCCGGGCGTGCGGAGCCCACGCCGTGCTGGTCGGCGAGGCGCTGATGCGCGCCCCCGATCCCGCGGCGCTCATCGCGGCCTTCCGCGCCTCCTGAATTTTTCACCCGTGAACCAACGTCCCGTCACCGCCTTCAACCGCCTCGGCGGCCTTTATTTCCTGCCGCGCACCCTCGACAAGATCCGGCTGCACGCGCGCGGCGCGCTGCATCCGGACCACCACGCCTTCCTCGGCGGGGGATTCGACGGACGCCTCTGCCACTTCCTCGGCATAAAATACGAGGACCTTCGCGAGCGCGTGCTCGCGGGAGGCACCGACGAGGAGGTGCTCGCGTGGATCAACGCCCATGGGCGCGCGATCAACGACGCCGACCGCCTGATCTGGAACGGATTCGCCTCGAAACGAGGCTGGAAGGACGACGCCACCCCGACCCTCGAGCGGCAGAAAGCCGAGAGCGGCCTGGCCCACCGTGCGGACCTGCTCACCTTTTTCGACTATTACGAGGTCGACGAAGGCCGCGCGCCGCGCTGAACGATGCCGCTTTCGCCGACCGCCACCCGGGAGTTGCTCGCGCGCCTCGGGCACGCGCCGAAACGCTTCCTCGGCCAGAACTTCCTCGTCGACGGAAACATCGTCCGCAAATCCCTCGAACTCGCGCGCGTCGCGCCGGGCGACGAGGTTGTCGAGGTGGGACCCGGACTCGGCACGCTCACGACCGCTCTGCTCGAGGCCGGCGCCAGGGTCTGGGCGGTGGAGAAGGACCGCACCCTGCACGCCCACCTCACCGCGGAGCTCTCCCCGCGGTTTCCGGAAACCTTCCATCTCCTGGAGGGCGACGCGGTCGAGCACCCGCTGGCGGGACTGGCCCCGGCGAGCGCCGGCTTCAAGGTGGTCGCCAACCTGCCCTACGCGATCGCGACGCCCTGGCTCGACGCGGTGTTGGGCGGTCCGTTGCCGATGCGCCTGGTGCTGATGCTGCAGCAGGAGGCGGCGCAGCGCTACACGGCCGCCCCTGGCACGAAATCGTTCGGCGCCATCTCGGTCTTCCTGCAGGCCGCCTACGAGAACGCCCCGGGGCACAAGGTCTCGGCCGCTTGTTTCCATCCCCGCCCCGACGTGGAGTCGCATCTCCTGCATCTGGTGCGCCGTCCGGCCCCGTTTATTTTTCCCGCCGGTGCGAAGGCGTGCATCCGCGCGTGCTTTCAGCAGCGGCGCAAGCAGATCGGCGCGCTGCTCCGCGGAGCCCTCCCTTCCGGCGCCACCCACTGGCGGGAATTGCTCGCCGAGGCGGGCTGCGACGAACGCGCCCGCCCGGAGGAGCTGCCCGTCACTTGGTGGGTGGAGTTCTCGCGCCGCGCGCCAGCGTGGGCTTGAATCCCGCCGTCATCACGCTACTCGTTCCCCCTTTCCCATGTCGCGTCTTTCCCCCGCCCTCCTCCTTCTGCTCGCCTGTCTCAGACCCGCGGTTTTCGCGCAGGACATCGCCGGGAAGATCGACGGTAAGTCCTACGTGTCACCCACCGGGCAGTTCCGCGTGCAGATCCCGGTGCTGCCGGAGCTGGGCGGGGACATCACCGACACGCCGAACGTCGTCACCTTCCAGGACGACTTCAACGTGTACGTGAGCATCGCCGCGTTCCAGCAGGACGCCACCCAGCGTTGGGAGAACTCCACCCGCGGCACCAAGGACTACCTGGTCTTCTTCTTCAGCAACTTCGTCCTCGCCGACTTCAAGCAGAACTTCGAGGGCGTGCAGATCGAGAGCGCCAAGTTTGTGCCCGGCACCCTGGAAGGCTCGCTCCTCACCTACCTGCTGGTGCCCGGCGGCACAATGTTCCCCGATCGCGTCCAGCCACTGGGCGGCGACTCCATCCCGGTCGCCAAGCGCGGAAACCTCCTCTTCGTCCGCAACAACTTCGTCTATGTCATCAGCATCGAGCTCGCCGAGCGCGTGATCGAGGGCAGAGCCTACGGCAAGAGCACCGAGGAGCAGGACGAGATCCTGCGGAAGCGGCTGATCGACATGGTCGACCGGATCTTTTTCACCGCGCCCGCCGCGGCGAAGAAGTAACGGTCGCCCCCGGGGCGGCGTTGCGCGGCGAAGTTTCCGTTTGCGCCCGCGACGCGAGGGCCTACTCCGTTCTCGGCAACCCATGAACAAGGTTGCCTCCTCCGCCGCCTCCGCCGACGCCGATTTTTTCCTGCCCGCCGACGCCTTCTTCCGGGCCAATCTGCCAACCGGTCTCACCTTCGACGACGTCTCGCTGGCCACGTTGTACTCGGAGATCCTCCCCAAGGACGCCGACACCGCCACCGAACTGAGCGCATCGGTCCGCCTGCAGATCCCGGTCATCTCGTCGGATATGGACACCGTGACCGAGTCGCGGATGGCGATCGCCATGGCGCTCAACGGCGGCCTCGGCCTCATCCATTACAACATGGCGCCTCGCGATCAGGTGAAGGAGGTCGCCCGCGTGAAGCGCCACATCCACGGGCTCATCCAGGACCCGATCACCGTCACCCCCGACCAGTTGATCGGCGACATCCTCGCCCGCATCGAATCGAAGCGCTTCGCCTTCTCGACTTTTCCGGTTGTCGACGACGCCGGCGCGCTGGTCGGCCTGCTTTCGGGTAACGTCGTCAAGGACCGCTACAAATCAAAGCCGGTCGCCGAAGTCATGACCCCGCGCGCTCAGTTGCGCACCGCCCGGCATTCCGAGGTCGCCAAGGACCCGATCCGCGCCGCGGACCGCTTTTTCACGGAGAACGTCGGCATCAACAAGATGCTCGTCGTCGACGACGCCGGCGGCCTGCACGGCCTCATCACCGCCTCCGACGTGGAGCGCATCACCGCCGAGTCGAAGTCGCGCCGGAAGCCGGCCCGCGACCATGACTTCCGCCTCGTGGTCGGCGCGGCACTTTCCCCGGTACGCAAGCCCGACGGCTCCCTCGACCGCGATCGCATCATCGAGCACGTCGGCCACCTGGTCGAAGAGCAAGTCGACTGCGTGGCCGTCTCCACCGCGCACGGCCACACCGCCGGAGTCGGCGAGGTCGTGCGCCTGGTGCGTGGCGCGTTCAAAGATCTCACCCTGATCGCCGGTAACGTCACCAGCGCCGCCGGCGTGGAGTTTCTCGCCGGCTGCGGCGCCAACGCGATCAAGGTCGGCCAAGGCCCCGGTTCCATCTGCACCACCCGCATCGTCGCGGGTGT